>Ga0307966_1002772_pt1 | contig 13246 bp, 16 predicted proteins | sample OrgLakmetagen646_FD_203141 | JGI IMG/M metagenome (GOLD analysis project Ga0307966, IMG submission 203141) | Saline water microbial communities from Organic Lake, Antarctica - #646 | ecosystem: Environmental > Aquatic > Non-marine Saline and Alkaline > Saline | place: Antarctica: Organic Lake... | reverse complement strand
TGTAAGGGTCTCAAACTAGGACGGGGTCATGTCATTATCTTTATAATTGCCCATCCTTTAACAGAATTTAAAGGACACCCACAAAAATTCCTCAAAATGCTTGACTGACGGCTGAACGGTGAACAAAAAGGCACTCAGGGATTCCAATTGCTAGAAAAACAGTCGTAGATGTGGATCAGGTTGGCGTGTATCACTGCATTTCCCGCTGCGTGCGCCGTGCGTTTCTATGTGGTTGACGATTACGGAAAACTGGGTCCGCAACGTCGAGAGCTACGGCGGTCTTTTTTACCGGGTCGCGGGTCCGCTGGAGTTGATCCTGGCCAGGGCCCGGGAAATGGGCCAAAGCTGGTTGAAAGGGCAAAGTGGTAGCAGGCAGCTCTACCACGGCTCATAGGGCGGTTTTGCTTAGCGGGAGCACCAAAGCAGGACCAAATCGGTAGTGATTGGCACCGAACTATATCCGCTGCTGAGGTAAGTCCTCGAACCGGAGCTTTATTTGCCTAGGAAAGGCAAGTTTTGGGGCGATGCTTCGAAATTAACAGCAGTTTAGATTGGTCCGTTGTGGTGACTTAAATATGTGGGTGTCCTTTAAATCTTTCCTTTAAATCTTCCAGCCTTCGCACCTTCCACCTTCCCACCTAAACACCCTCTACGGGGCTACGGCCTTCGGCCTAGATCGCTAAGGCAGCGATGAGCCGAACTCTCTGACCACTGATTTCTGCCCTCTGAACAAATGCGCCGCATCATCGAAACCATTTACGACATCCGCCCCGCAATCATCGGAGCCGCTGGGACGGGCGCCACTGCCGCCCTCGAAGGTGTCAATGCCGCTGTCGGCATCTTATTGGGCTTGGCAACCTTGGTTTACCTGGTCGTCAGGATCCGGAAAGAATTGCGATAAAATAACATAATGTTAGTAAATTTGTGTAATCTTACACTTTTAATTTGACAGGTGTTTCGCATATCAGCTATTCGTGTCTCCATGGATTATGAAATATATGAGATAGAAGGGCCTTACGCACAGATTGATGAGCAGACTGGCCATTTACAGGAATATCTGGAAGAGAAGTTCGCAGATGCGGACGATGTCAGTTATGGACGTTATTTAATCGATCAACTCAACAAATTAGAAGACGTTTGGAAGCACTTAATTGCTTTGAAAAACATCCACGATGGGATTCTCGATGATGAAGGTCTATCACCATGGGGAGATTCTACCATGGATCCGAAATCGAGCCTGCGTGAATTCTCTATTGAGATAACGAAAGGGATGATTAACCAAAGTCTCCTGACTTTGACTCAGCCAAAAAAACTCGGGTTGATTGAGCACGGCGAGAAAATGACGATCAAGACTCCAGTTGGAAATGAATTTTCCACCGAGGTATTGGCTATCGGAAACAGGCTCAAAGAGAGGGGTAGAATTGGGGCTTTTTATGAGCACGCAAAAGTAGAGCCCCAGGATCGCGTAATTCTGAAGGAGACGAAGCCCGGCTATTGGCGGCTGAGTGTAGACCACGCCCACAGAGAGCGAATAAAAGCTGCCAGAAAAGCAATTTCAGAACTTTAATATATGGTCGGTGGCGCCGAGCGGAAGATGGCGCTGGGGAGTCTAGGCACTCGGGTAGGTTGTTCAGACCGCAGTGAATCACCGAAAAGCCCAATAATCTTCCGACTGCGGGGAATTCAACATCAAAATAGGAGGTAATATGTCATTGATTGAAAAATGTAGAGTTCGCACTCGAACTGCCAGTTCCCAGGGAGAACGCTTCATGTTGGTGCTGGCTTGCATGATCCATGGCCGCGAAAATGGCTGTGAGCGTTTCGGTAATTTGCGCCTTGAAAATGGCGATTCAGTATATGCGTCTTTCAGGAGGTCGAATATTGAAAAGACGTGTATGGCATCGGACATCCACGAGTGCCGTATGCGTGCTTCAGATGATTCAGTATTGTATGTCAACATCACGCAGGACCGGAAATCCAAGTCAAAGCTTGTTCGAATCGCTGGCCGTCGTCTGGGCTACCCTGCCCATGAAATAAATCAATTTGATGAAATGATTGGCCTGTCTAAGACCGAACAGCGTGCGCTTGCTCTTAAGGAAATTAACTCGCTGTGAGCTTTTAGATGAGGTCTCTTAGATGTTTAAAATGTAGCTCCTCGCTTACTCTGAATGAAAACTATGCGAAGACTTATACTTGGCTTTGCGGATGTGATTATGCTCTAGACACAGGGGTAATACCTCCTGCGCACTTGCGAGCTTTGGCAAGAGTTCTCAGGTGCGACATGGAACGCACTCATTGGGGTGGGTATACTATCTTGGAGGAGATCGATGCTGTTGCCGCCATTCGAGTGTATATGCCGGTCCACCTTGCTCATTTCATAGACTGCACATGGGGCGGTTGCTATAATTCGTGCTACCAAACAAGCATCAAGCCCTATCTGAATTCGATCGATGTGGTCGAATACACCACAAAGACGGCAGTCCTCTCAATGGGCAATACATGGCAGACAAAGGGTGGCGGCTTAATGTATGATGACCTTTTCAACCGCTTGGCCAACGTCGATGACGAATCCGTCTGTGAGCATGTTCGCACAAACTGCTGTCCAGATTCTGGTGATGACTAAGGGAGGGGTCAAACGTAGAATATGAATATTCCAAGTTATTCATTGATTGAGAGTTTCCGGATCAGATTGGTTACACGGGAGGGGTGCCCCATATTCAAGTGCTGTGCGATCCAAGGATTATCCGCAGCTACAGTGGGTGTCCTTTCTTCTTACTTGGACTTCAATGGCTCGGAAAGCCCTTTTGAGGGCGTGGATTTGGGGTTTTACTTGTCCCTAGTGGAGTGGACAGGGCAGAATATCCGTGAAGATAAGCTCGGCTACGTGCCTATGGGGCTGAAACCGGTATTGGAGCGATTTAACCTGAATACGGAAAACTGGGTCCGCAATGTCGAGAGCTATGGCGGTCTTTTTTACCGGATCGCCGGTCCGCTGGAGTTGATCCTGGCCAGGGCCCGGGAAAAGGGCCAAAGCTGGTTGAAAGGGCAAAGTGGTAGCAGGCAGCTCTATCACGGCTCAAAACAAGCAGCATAGGGCGGTTTTGCTTCGCGGGAGCACCAAAGCAGGACCAAATCGGTAGTGATTAGCACCGAACTATATCCGTTGCTGAGGTAAGTCCTCGAACCAGAGCTTTATTTGTCGAGGGAAGGCAAGTTTTGGGGCGATGCTTCGAAATTAACAGCAGTTTAGATTGGTCCGTTGTGGTGACTTAAATATGTGGGTGTCCTTTAAATTTGTTTAAATTTGAATGTGTGGTCAGTGAAGCAACGCAAGGCCGTAAACCGGGACTTGCCGATTTTACATGTGCTCGGTCATCGGCGTTACCGACCGATGCTACATTCGGGTGATGACATCGGCCTCGCAGATAAATTTATCGGAATAACCAGGGGACGTGTTACGTCTGACTTATCTATGGAATTTAAAGTATACGACACGAATTACCTCGCCGAAACCCCGCTGGACGAAGCCTTCCAAGCTAAAGCTTGGACGAAGGATTCCTAGCCTCGGCAACCGGGATCGGAATGCTCATCGATATCATCGTGCCCGTTTTTCGGGATAATGCCGCACTGGAGCGTTTATTTGAAACCTTGGCCGGAAGTCCGCTACTGGAACGGATGCGGGTGGTCTTCGGCGAAGTTGATCCGCGTGGCGAGGCCCTCGCGGAGCGTTACAGAGTCGCCTGGTCGCGAGTGGCTCAGGCGGGCCGAGCGAGCCAAATGAATGTCGGCGAGGCCGAGTCCTCCGGCGAGGTGCTCTTCTTTCTGCACGCTGATTCGCAGCTACCAACTGGTGCGCTTGAGGCGATCAGTGACGCGGTGCAAAACGGCGCTGTGGGGGGTGCTTTTTCGCGCCGTTTTGATTCGCCCTCGTTATTTCTCCGGATGACCTGTCGACTGGCCGACTGGCGCGGACGCGCCTTCGGGATTTTTTTGGGCGATCAAGGGCTGTTCGTGCGGCGGGATGTATTCGGGCAACTCGGCGGCTTCGACGAACAGTCGCGCTACGAGGATCTCGATTTTTCCCTGCGTCTGCGCCAGGTGGGGCGGACGACTCTATTGCCTGCCATATTGCTTAGCTCGGCCCGCCGTTTCTCCGAAAAAGGAAGCTTTCGTCAGAGTTTGATGGATCTATGGGCGGTGGTTCGCTTCGTCGCGAGTGATCGATCCAGAAGGAAGGAGAAACCTGCAGCTGTCCGCGATTTTCACTGAGTTGGCTTTGGGGCCTCCAACTCCTCACTCAGGCTAGGAAAGTGCTACGCTACGGCGCGTTCAGCAACACTGGCCGTTGCGGCCATCGTTGATTTCGACGCGGGCGGGGGTGTCGGCGCCGGCCTTGGTCTCTTGCGGGTGGCGGCGGGTGCCGGTCTGGCAGTGGAAGGGCTGGTCCTCGGCGAAGCGCTCGGGTGCTGCGGCGTGGAAGAAGGCAAAGTCGCGGGCGTGGGGCCGTCTTGGAGAAGGCGGAAGGTCTTGTCGCATAAGGCCATGCGCTCGCCCCGGGGTAGCGGTGGCCGTCGTCGTCGCGCACTTCGGCGTAGGGGCCGAGGTAGATCGCGGCTTGTCCTTTTTCATAGCAGGGCCCGATCTTTCCCTTCCAGGCTTGCACGGTGACGGAGCGAAACTCGATCCCTTCGACGGTTTGCCAGGGCTCGGACTCGAACTTGACCAGTTCGATGCCATGGAAGCCGGCATGGTCGAAGGCTTTGAGAAAACCTTGCTCGGTCAGGGCGCCGGAGATGCAACCGCTCCAGAGGGTGGCGTCTTGGCGAAGATGCTCGGGCACGGGTTCGTCGCTCACAATGTCGGAGATCACGGCGCGTCCGCCTTTTTTTAGCACGCGGAAGAGTTCGTTGAAGAGGCGGGGCTTTTCCTCCGGCTCGACGAGGTTGAGCACGCAATTGGACACGACGACATCGACCGAGTCGTCTTGGACGAGCGGCTGCTTTACGCGCAGATCGGCGGCGAGGTCCTCGATCGCGAGATAGTCGCGGGCGGCATCGGCGGGCAGTTCGCGCATGGCGGCGTCGAAGGCTTCAAGGTCGAGGCGGAGATCCTGGATGCGGCCCTTGCGGAACTCTGTATTTGAAAACCCGATACGTTCGGCCACGACGGGGGCATTGCGGCGGGCGACTTCAAGCATCTCGTTGGTCATATCGACGCCGATAACCCGGCCCTTCGCGCCGACCACCTGCGAGGCGATGAAGCAGATCTTGCCCGTGCCGGAGCCAAGATCGAGAACGGTCTCGCCGGGCTGGAGCCATTTGGAGGGATCGCCGCAGCCATAGTCTTTTTCGATGACTTCCTCAGGGATGGCTTCGAGCCATTTCGGGTCGTAGTCGACCGGGCAGCAAAGCGCGGCTTCGGGCGCCTTGGCGGCGTCGGCGTAGCGGGATTCGACGCTGGAGCGGACGGTGTAGGATTTTTTGGTAGGTGTGTTCATCGGGAGATGGAGTCGTGGATCCGTCTTCGACTTGTCGGGGCTACGGCGTGACGTGGTGGTGGATGAATGAAGGGTTGGAGTATTGGAGTGTTGGAGAGGCGCCCGTCCTTCGCTCTGTGAGCTACGCCGGACAAGTCGGAGGGTCTTCTCCGACAGCTGCCGGATACGAGAGTTCTGGAGTGATGAAACCTGATATTAGGTCAATCGAAGACGAGAACTGAAAACCAGGGAACTGATAACCGAGTCACGCCACGGCGCCGCCGCAGCTTGAGCCTTGGCCGGCGGTGCAGCCGTAGCAGTGCTCGCCGGTGCGGATGGGGCGTTTGGTCCAGTCATCGAGATCGAGTTCCCAGAGGGAGAGTGGGCGGTAGCCTTTGCCGAGGTGCAGGCCTATCTGCTGGTTGAAATCGCAGTCGAAGACGGCACCCTGCCAGTCGACGCTGATGGTGTCGCGGCACATGAGGCCCTCTACGGAAGCGGGGTTGAAGCTATCGCGTAGTAGCTGGAGGTAGTTGGCGTAGTGGCCGTTGCGCTTGAGGTAGGAAGTGAAGCGGGCGACCGGCATGTTGGTGATGGCATAGAGCTGATTGAAAACGATGTCGAAATGGGTGTGCAGCTCGCGTTTGTAGTCCGCTTCCAGCTCGGCCTGGGGTGGGGGGAGCTTGGCGCCATTTGGGTTGTAAACGAGGTGAAGGGGGAGGGCTGGGTCGCGCCCGTAGCCAAGTTCATTCAGCGCTTGGAGGGCGCGGATACTGGAGTCGAAGACGCCTTCGCCGCGCTGGGCGTTGACGTTGTCGGGCGAATAACAGGGCATGGAAGCGACAATCTCGACGCCGTTTTTGGCATGGAAGTCAGCCACCCACTCGTAGCTCGGCTCGTTCAGGATGGTCAGGTTACAGCGCACCATGACGCGCTTACCCACCGTGCGGACCGACTCGACGAGATAGCGAAAATCGGGCACCATCTCCGGTGTGCCGCCAGTCAGATCCACGCAGTCGATATCGGTGTGCCGGAGCCAGTCGAGCACGCGGTCGACGGTCTCCCGGGTGATGATCTCCTTGCGCTTGGGGCCAGCGTTAACGTGACAGTGCACGCAAGTTAGGTTGCAGAGGCGGCCGGTATTGAGCTGGAGGATTTTTGGGGCCTGACGATGGAGGTGCTTGCCATGCCGGGCGAGGGCGTCGTCGAAGCTTTCTTGGCGGGCGGGCTGCTCTGTCTCGATCATCATGGTGTTGTTTATAAATGGAGAGCGTTCGTCATACGATGTGAGTTGGGACGTGGCGAAGGCGAAATTATTCCCAAAAAATTCAAGTGGAATAAGAAACGGGTTGGGTCGTCTTAATAAATGATGCCTCCTGTTATCTGCAAAAGGTGGAAAGTCCTGACTGGAACAAATCTGACTATGACTGACTCGAATACGACGAAGAATCCCATTTTCGAACCCGAGACAGAAGCGAACCAAAGGTTGAGAAGCGAGGTCGCTCCGGAAGACTGGGAGAATCCAATACCCGGTGGGAAATACAATCTCGTGGTGATCGGCGCGGGCAGCGGGGGACTAGTCACCGTGGCAGGGGCCGCAGGCCTGGGAGCCAAAGTCGCGCTGGTCGAACGCAATGCGCTGGGCGGGGACTGCCTGAACGTGGGCTGCGTGCCCTCGAAGGCCTTACTCGCGGCGGCTAAAGAAGCAGCCGCTGTTCGCGGGGCATCAGCCTACGGTGTGCGTGGCGCAGAGGGAGCAACCGTCGACTTCCCCGCCGTAATGGAGCGGATGCGCGAGCTGCGCGCATTGATCGGACCCAATGATTCAGCTGAGCGCTTTCGGGATCTCGGCATCGATGTCTTTCTCGGCGAGGGACGTTTCACCGACGGCGAGACGGTCGAGGTCGGCGGGACCGAATTGAAGTTTTCCAAGGCGGTCATCGCGACTGGTGCCCGCGCCATTGTGCTGCCCATCCCCGGGCTGGAAGAAGCGGGTGCCTTGACCAATGAGACCCTATTTTCCCTCACCGAGCTTCCCAAGCGACTGGCGGTGATCGGCGCAGGCCCGATCGGTTGTGAAATGGCGCAGGCCTTCGCACGATTCGGGAGCGAGGTGACGCTCTTCGAGGCGGATTGCAAGATCCTGCCACGTGAGGATCAGGACGCCGCCAAGGTCGTCGAGGCCGCGCTGGAACGCGACGGCGTGCGCACGATTTGCGATGCGAAGATCGAAAAAGTGAGCCGCGACGGGGACATTCGTCAGGTGACGCTCGAGCAAAAGGGCGAAACTAAGCATTGGGCATTCGATCAGATCCTGGTCGGGGTGGGACGCGCGCCTAACGTCGAGGGCCTCGGACTGGAGGCAGCGGACGTGCGCTACGACAAGCGCAAGGGCGTCGAAGTCGATGATCGGCTAAAAACTTCGAACTCGAGAATCTTCGCGGTCGGCGACGTGGCGATGCAATACAAGTTCACTCACATGGCCGACGCCACCGCGCGGATCGTTATACAGAACGCGCTCTTCAAGGGACGGAAGAAATACACCGATCTGCTCGTGCCCTGGTGCACCTACACCCAGCCGGAAATCGCGCACGTCGGCCTGTATGAAGAAGAGGCCAAGGAGCGCCACGGCGAGGGCTTGCAGACCTTTACCCAGAACTTCGACGAGATCGATCGCTCGATTCTGGAGGGCCGCACCGAGGGCTTTGTCCGGGTGCATGCGGTGAAGGGAGAGATCGTGGGCGCGACCATCGTGGGCGAGCATGCGGGCGATTTGATATCGGAGTTCTCCGTGGCGATGCGCGCCGGCATGAAGCTGGGCTCGCTGGCTTCGGTGATTCATCCCTATCCGACCACGGCCGAGGCCATCCGCAAGCTTGGCGATGCCTACAACCGCACCCGCTTCACCCCGCTGGTGGCCAAGCTGTTTAAGAAATGGCTGTCTTGGACGCGCTGAATTTGAGCTAAAGCAGGACTTGGCTTGATTGAACCGGTCATTATGGCTGGTGATGGCGAAAATAGCCGCGACAGAATTCAAAGCCAAGTGTTTGAAACTAATCGCCCGGGTCGGTGAATCCGGTGAGCCCATTATTATCTGCAAGCTCGGTCGCCCGGTTGCTCGACTGATATCCGAGTCCGCGGAAAAACCTTGGCTGAACCTTCGGGGGCGGGGCACTTTTTCAGGAGATCCATTTGCTCCGGTAGTCGAGGAGGAAGAGATTGAGGTTCTCGGTTGATGGCTACCGTAATTCAGGGAGACGAACGCGAAAGATTCAGTCCCCTTTTTCAGGAAGCTTGCACAGGCCTTGTGCGGGCAGGTCCAGGGCAGAGTTGAACTTGCTCGACATGTTCTGGAAGGCGATGAGGCCGGTGAGTTCGACGATGGCATCGTCGTTAAAATGGGTGCGGATTCGTTCGAACAAGGCGTCGTCAGGCGGCTCTCTTCGTTCCGGTGAAAATTTTCCAGCGCTTCCGGTGAGTGGGGTGGCTGGCCAACCTGGTTTTTGAAGTGTTCGGTTCGGTATGCGCCGACCTCGGCGGGTCGAAAGCTTGAGGTGGTGAAGAACTGCAAGTCGGGAACCGGTTGGGCTGCGAGGGCCCGGGCGTTCCACAACCAGAGGCCAACCACGCCGTCGGGGCTTATTGCGAAGAGGTAGCAGGGCGGGTAGGCGTGACGGCCAATGCGATCCGCGAGGTCTATCGCGAATGTCTCGACCCTGTCTGCCGAAGCGAGCGAACGGAGCAACTGCCCTCGGCTTTCCGGAGCTTCAATCGCAGGAGTCTCGCCGTCCAGTTCGTAGGCGTTGAGCAGTGCACCGGCCAGGCCGTATTTGTTGATGAAAATCCAGGTGCCACCACCCACCGGGTCGGTGGGTGCGAGGTAGTGGATCCCTTCGGCCGTTTCGTGGGTGCGGGGCGCTTCGGCGGGCGCACGACTGCGCTGCTCGTCGCGGGTGAAGAAGAGGTCGTAGCCCTCCCGGCGGACTTGCCATGAGATCGTGCACATATGGTTAGTCTTTAGTGTCTGCGTTTTGAATTTCCTCGGTCTGTCGAATCACGTTGCGAGCGATTTTCGAGACCCAGATGGTCACGGCCAGGGTGGCGGCGAGGCCTAGGACAAGCAAGGCCCATTCGAGTGGGCCACGCTCGGGACCGGCATCGGCGGCGCTCTGTGCGGCCGCCCGTCCGAGGGTGCCAAAATAGACGTAGGCGAGGGTGCCCGGCATCATGCCGAGCCAGCTGGCGAGAACGTAGGGCCAGAAACGAACGGCGGTGAGTCCATAGAAATAGTTACTCAAATTGAAGGGGATGATAGGACTAAGCCGAAGCAGAAAGATCAGCTTGGCGCCGCGCTCACCGATGGCACGGTCGATCTGCCGGAACTTGGGCTTGTCCTCGGTCAGGGCGCGAATCTTGTCGCGCGCGATGAAGCGACCGAGGAGGAAGGCGAGGGCTGCGCCTATGGTGGATCCGAGCGAGACGGCGACGAATCCCCAGCTCAGCCCGAAGATCAGGCCCGCGCCGACGGTGAGGATGGCGCCAGGTAGCATAAGCAGTGCGAAGACGGCGTAAGCGAAAATGAAGATGACGAGACCAAAGGTGCCAAGGTCAGAGATCCACTGGTTGAAACTTTTCAGCCAGTCCTCGACCGGAAGAAAGTGCGAGGCCATAAAGAGCGCGAGCACCACCCCGACAAGCAGGGCGACTTTCACAAGTGGTTTGGATGAGGCGTTCGTTTTAGCGGTGGCTTCAGGCATGTCTTTTTCTAAGACGCACAGGGCCGCTGATTATTCCCTTCAGTCCGTTAAATTGCATTGCCAGAAGACAGCGATGCATCATATGGTTGATGGCGTTGAAGAATCCACGTTCGGCGCGATAGACGAAAATGAGTTGTTTGTCGGAAGGCATTTTTCTACGTTTCGCTAGGTTATTTCATGAGTTTGGTCTCGGGGTAGAAGGCTTGCCAGGCAAACCAAAAGGCATGCACGACGGGGAGCGTTTCACCATCGGCAGTCTCCGCCTGGAAGCTTTCGGTTTTCGGGGAATAGTGGACTCGGACACTGGTGTCTCCGACTTGGTCGTCCACCCATTGGTTTTTAGGAAGGCCTTCGATGTGGTAGGCTTTGGCTTGGCCATTGAGTCGAATGCCCGCGACCCATTCCTTGGGCTCGAGCACGTCGCTGTTGTAGAGTAGGCCGGAGACGCCGAATTCGAGGGTGCGTTCGTCATAGCACCGGTCGAAGACCATGGCGGTGCCGCAGAGCGGGCAGTAGACGACGGCGATGGGTCGACCAGCGACGACGTCGTTCACGATTTCGTGCCAGATCAAAATGCGGAAGGGGTAGGCACGGGCGACGCCGTCTTTCTCAAAGGCGATGATCGTATCCTCCGGTTCGAGGTAGTCGATATCCGCAACGGGCGTGAACTGAGGTTTATCGATCGAGGGGATGCCGTCTGGCGGCGGACCGCCACGCCGGATTTCTTTAACAGGAACGGTGGCGTTGCTTAGGTCGAAGCCGAGCATGGTTTGGGCATTTGTCGTTCCTGCGGTGATCCAGAAGAAAAGGAGTAGCGGCAATATTTTGAAATAAGGGTATTGTTCTCGCATGGTTGTTTTTTTGGGTTGTTTTGATTTCATGTTTTCCCGGGATCACCGGGGAACTGCACATTCGGCGGGAGGTGCCCTTTTTGGATGGCGCTTGCGAGATCGTTGGCTGTGTCGATATCGTTCATGCTTTCGAGAAGGTGGACCTTCAGCCCCGCTTTTTTTGCATTCTGCAGGGTATCTTCCATGGTCTCGGGGGCGCTCCAGCGAACGCCTTCGAAGAGACTTGGCGTATCCTTTCGGAAACCGATCAGATAGTAGCCGCCATCCGGACACGGTCCAATCACGAGATCATTGGGTCCTGAGGAGAGTCGTTGGCTTGCTTCGTCGAGGTGGGAGGCTTGCAGCGAGGGGCAATCTGCGCCGATACAGAGGACGACGTGTGCGCCCCGCCGAAAGGCGGCGGAGACGGATTCTTTGATGCGGTCACCCAGGTCGCCCTCCACTTGGGGATAATATTCCGGGGCGGGTCCGAGCCAGTCGCTCAGATGACGACCCGCATCCGATGGCGCGTAGTGGACTTCGATTACGTAATCTTTCGGCACTCGGTTTAGTTGGGAAGTGGCCAGGCTCTTATAGATGTTGGTGGCCACAGTATCGCCCACCTTCCGGGCCAGGCGTGTCTTTACCGTTCCTGGCAAAGGAGCCTTCAGGAAGATAAGGATGTGGGCCACGCTTCGCTGGGTGTCGGTCATGGGTATTCGCGGGAAAAGCGTTAAAAAATACTGTTAAAGATGCTATGCGAATAATCCGCACCGAGGTCACTTTGGTCGTTCAAGCCCCAATGATAGTCTTTGTGTTTAAAATACAAGCGTTTAAAATACACAGGCGTTTAAAATACACAGGCTATTTAAAGTCTTTGAGAAGTGCGGATGGGTGCTGGAAGGATTTTTCGTAATCTCCTAGGATCCCGCCGCAGGGCAATGAGCGATAGCGAAATCGGGGACAAATCATTTCCATTTGGTTGTTCGCACTCCCAGAGGGAATTTAACCTACGGGGTGAAGTGGTTGCAATCGATCCGGCATCTGCCGGACCAATCACTATCACAAGTTTCGAAAAGATGTGCCAAGGACGGGCACTCGGGTCGAAAGAATTCAAGAAATCGATTTTGGATGATGAGCTGAGTCAAAAACCTTTGCTGCACAATCATTTCGAGGGACGCGATCTAATCGAGGCCAATGAACTTTTATGGGAGCGATTACTGGATCAATGTTTGAGCGCATTGGAAAAGGCACCCGAAGATATTAAAGCAGATCCAAAATCTGCTGATTGGAAAATCGCCATTGCCACCGTTCTAAAGAAACAGACAAGTGTACAAAACACCTGGATCAGTCAGCACTTATCAATGGGAGTCCCACAGGCCGTCAGTCGATATACCGCTGCCCTATTGGCTAAACCAAAACGGCAGCAGGAGTTACTTTCCAGGTTGACTACAAGAATTACGGACCCCCTGCTATGGGAAACATAACCACTGCCCCTCAATACCGATAGCTGCACTGGAACCATAAACCATAAATGTCCAGTCCGTCCGCTTTGTCTATCGACGCACCTAAGCTGAGCGTAGTTGGACCACGTTCTGCGCTCAGATCAATATATCCTTTAAAATGGTTCCGATCTCTGATGTCAGACACTTCAGCGGTAGATCCTACAACGCTCATATCGTGTTCAAACTCGTCATCTTGCAGTGAGCGCTTATACTCGGCACCTACTTTTGAAGTTAATCCCCAATTCGATGTCTGCCATTGACCAATCCAACCAATACCCATTCTCGCAAAAAAATGGCTCGTTGAGAGATCGTCGTAATAGACGTCTACAGAAGATACATTCTCAGTGGTAAAGGACTCACGCTTTTGCTTAACGTGAGTCAGTCCAAAGTAAGGCATCCAACTCTGCTGACTTCGCTTTCTTTTTATGCAAATGATTCGGCATGATTGCATAGTGTTCCAGATTCCAGCCTGCTTCCTTTAGGTTGTCCAAGGCGTTGATAATGATCTGACAGCAGGCCTCAGTTTTAAAAGGGCAAAAACCATTTCCCTCGTCTAAATATTTTTCTAAAGTCTGAAAATACTGACGCTGCAGATGCAAGTAGTCAGCAGACGCAGGCTCGACTGCTGACATCGATTGATGAATCTCAGCAATACGTTGACTCACCGCTTTGGGAAGG
>Ga0307966_1002765_pt1 | contig 13266 bp, 18 predicted proteins | sample OrgLakmetagen646_FD_203141 | JGI IMG/M metagenome (GOLD analysis project Ga0307966, IMG submission 203141) | Saline water microbial communities from Organic Lake, Antarctica - #646 | ecosystem: Environmental > Aquatic > Non-marine Saline and Alkaline > Saline | place: Antarctica: Organic Lake... | reverse complement strand
GCGATCAGTTCTTCACGGTCCGGCTCTTCTGATTCCAAAAGGCGGCTTTTCACATCATTCAATGTAGTCTTCTCGTAATGGTGATACATAAACACGCTTCCATCATCTTCTTCCAGAACCTTCTTCAGCTCCCGGACAAAATCGAATCCCGGATATACACCTTTTCGCTGGTCCACCCATTCGGCGGTGTGCTCTACCCGGCTATCTTCATATACGTTGTGCATAGAGAACTGAAAGGGAATTTTTTTATAGGGATAACAGTCTTTGTGAAACGGAATAGCCGGAGCAATCCCCTCAAAGTCGATGAAGTGCAGCGGGTAGGTCCAGCTGTCCATCTCATGGAAGAGCCCTGGTAGTACTACTTCACTTTTATCATGCCGACCGGTCATCTTCATGATCTGGGCGAGCTGTCGTTGTTTACGTCCATCATCCCAGATAGGCTGTTGGTACAGCGTTTTCTCGTCTACCCCAAGATAATCCGGAGTGAGCTCTTCCATCAGGTAAATCTCATCATTTATGTACTTTTTTGAGGCGGCGTACCACACATCAAAGGCATGCGGTTTGGCCAGTTCTTTTTCGCCCCAGTTCAGGGCTTCCTTCCAGCACTCATCGAATCCCGCTTTCTTGCCGTTCAGCTTATCGGTGCTCACGCGGTGTTCGCAATTTCGACATTTCGCCCCGATGCTTACTGGGTATTTTTCGTCTTTTCGTATCAGATCACAAAGCCCATTAATCCACTCGCCAAACCCTTGAGCTTCGAGCTGACTCTCCGGTTCCCTGGCCTCTCCCTTAAAGATCAGGGCTACCTCCTCCGATACATCGATGGTTTTCATGATGGGATTGCCCAGATCGATATCGGATCTATTTTCCGTCAGCCGGACCTCGCTCCGACCTTCTTCATTCTCCACGATCTTGAAATACTGGTGCAGTCCGTCCACACTGGTAGCCGTGTCTTTGTAAATGAGCATGAGGTGCGGGCGAATCTCAAATTCCGGATAAGCCTTTTGCATGACCCAGGTTTGAAAAGCCACATCATATAGATATTTATGCCATTTGGGATACAAAAGACCATTTTGCTTATAAAAGCTTTCCTCGTCATCCCAAGATTTTGACTTCACTTCAATAAGATCAATCCTGTTTCCATCCTTCACTAAGATATCGACCAGCGAATAGGTCAGCTCGTGCCGAATGGCTGCTTCGTAAATGATCACCTCATCCTGTTGCAGCATCTCATCAGTCTGGTCCAGAGCAACGGTTTTATCTCTGGAATATGGAATCTCGAATCCACCGGGATAATAAAGCTTGGCTAACTCCCCCACTTGAATCCCGCCTTCAGCAAGGGCTTGCAGAAAATCGTTATCGTCCTGCGAAGTGGCATACTCATCTTCGTGGTTTTTGTAGTACAGCTTGGTAGGGCATTCCAGGCAATGAGTGAATTTAGATTTAGTGAGGAATTTGTTCATTTCATACCAACAATTACGTTTCTTAAATTTGGCTCAATATAACAGATGTTGTGAAGTATGGTAGAGTTAATCACACACTCGCTTCAAAAACTCCCAAAACGAAACCACCTTCCCCGGATTCACAACTTTCACCGGAAATCCCTTTTTCTTCCATTCATCCAGGATGTATTCTTCTTTGTTATTTGGTCTTCTTCCACCGCCGCCACCACCCGATTTTGGACAATCTCTTGATGGCAGGTTCAGATTCACATCGCCGCAGTTAATCTTGAAAAACACGCAGATTTTTTCACCTTCTTTTCTCCGTGCATTCACCTGTTCCTGAATCCACCTGGCGTTAATATCTCCATCTTTTCTTTCGGATGTTCCTATGCTGATTGTAATCATATCGATTTCTCTGATTTATTTCATGATTGCACTCAAAATAGAAGGGAAAATGACAGCGTGGTGTCAGGTTTATAGAAATCTTTTCTCACAGCCCATAAAACACTTTCAAATTCTACTTGACTCTATACCATGGTACAGGCCTTATATTGGGAGTGAATGTTCTTTTTAACCTAAATCAGACAAGTTATGCCACTCAAAAAAGGAGAAATTTACAAATGCCCGAAAGAGAATTGCGGGTGTGAAGTAACCGTGATCAAAAGTGCCCCGGCCACATGCAGCGGAACGCAAAATCCTACTTGCTGCTGTGGCTGTACCATGGATTTGATTCGTGAAGCAACATCATCATGATTTCGTTAACATATTGGCAGACATGTTCAACCTTTAACAGGATGTTCCACATTCGATGAAGTACAAATCACAATTTAAGATTGGGAAAGCCGCAGCATTGGCCGGTGTAAATAAAGAGACCATTCGATACTACGAGCGCCGGAATCTGATTCCCGAACCGGACCGTATGGATTCCGGTTACCGGCTTTTTTCGCAACGACATGTGGATCAGATTCGGTTTATCAAGCGGGCCCAGGAGCTTGGGTTTACGCTCTCCGAAATTGATGACCTCCTCAATTTAAAAATAGATGATGAAACGACCTGTACCGATATAAAACATGAAGCGGAGCTGAAATATAGGGGTATCGTTTCCAAAATTGACGATCTAAACAGGATCAAAGTTACCCTTACAGAACTGATAGATTCCTGTAGCGGCAACGGTCCTAAAGGTGAATGCCCCATTTTGAAGGCTCTTGAAGGGAAAAATGAACCAGGGAAAAACCTCAGGCTATAACATGAAAACTGAATCTACATTAACATGTCCAAATTGCAGAAACAACGTCAACGAGACGATGCCCGTGGATTCCTGTCAATATTTCTGGCAGTGCCCGAGGTGTGAAACCGTAATCAAACCGAAAGAAGGGGAGTGTTGCGTCTATTGTTCTTATGGTGATACAGTCTGTCCCTCAAAGCAGTAACGTTTGGATGGCGTTATGCCCCAAACACCCCGAAATCATCCTCCTTCAGTATCTCGTTTATCTCTTCCAGATCAAAGTAATCCGGATCGTAGTGCTCTCCAACCCACTCTTTATACTCTTCATGCTCCGGGTGAGAGGGTTTTTTCATCGCCTTTTTAAACTCCTGAAAACCCCAAATCCCACCTATATCTTCGGGCGGACAGTTCTTGGCTCCGGCCGTACAAACCGGCAAATTACCATCATAATCTTTCATCACCTTTTCGAGCGTGATGTTGTGCTCCCAGCCGTCACCGAAATCGTAGTCGTAGCGGATCTTATCGTTCTTCTCCTCCAAAAGCCTGTCGACGGTATAATCGGTGTAATCGATTCCTGTAGGTTCCCAGAAGTCATCTTCGGGCGGCGGTTCCAGTAAGACCCTCCCCTTTGCGAACTGGTGCAGGTGGGAGTTGGTCCAGCCCATGGCCGTTTGAATCACTTTGTGGAGGTCACTCAGCAGCATATCGCCGGGAATGATCAATCTCCGCCATATTTTTGGTTTTGAACCTGAAAGTTCGAGTTTTATTTGATAGGCAGTAGTTATCATGATGTGTACACTTTTTTTGGCTTATTGAAAGAATCCTTTTATTTATTGTAATACACTGCTGATACACAATGATACCTAAAATAATAACCGTAACTGGTATCACAAACCAAAATATCATGGAGCTAAATACCGGAAGCGCAGTGTGCGGGGTGGCTGAATAAAGTAGAGCAAGAAAAATGATAAAGACTCATTCAAATCCTCCCGGCCATCGAATAGTTCAGCGCTTTCAGTTTATTCAGGTAAGAGACCATGTAGGCTTTTTTTAGCTCCTTATTCAGATAACTGCATTCTGTTAATGATTGAACGCTTTCGCTGTTTGACCTGAATTTGTTCAAAATCTTGCCCAAACGGGATTTTATCAATCCGATTTTAAGTCCAAACTCATAGAAGTCGTCAAATGCATAGAAACCATTGGCTTCAAAACTTTCAGTAGTATAGTCGTTCTTAAAGAGGCCATCATCCAGTGCCATTGCTGTTTCATCTACGTGAAGGCTGGTGTTGATCAGATCATAGGCAGGGCTCAGAATGTAATCTCCCTGTTTGGTTTCAATCACCCCATAATTTTTTAGATGAGCATCGCCGTTGCAGATCAGGTAGTTAAACAGAATCAGCGAAAAGAGCTTTTCCAGTTCCACCATGGCTGCCGGGATATAGTGTCGAACAAGATCTGCCATCTCTTCATAGCTGTACTCGTATTTGAAGTTTGGTCCTGCTGTCTCGGCTGTTTTGCCAGCAAGCGTGGCAAAATCCTCTTTCCCGATCTTTTTACCATCTTCAGCTACATCAAACCGTTTCGTGATATAGGCGGGATCTCCATTCTTAAAAAAGATCAGGGCATTTTCTGCGGTATGGATATCAAAAACCTGTCGGGCAATCTGCATGGTAAGATGTTCATTGGCAGGCACCTGGTTCACCTTCCTTAAATCTCTCGGAATTGGCTTGAGAATATAGGTGCCCTGCTCTCCCTCTTCTGTTAATCGCAGTATGTTTTTTTCAAGCAATAAGGACACCTTCTCCTGTACACCGGAGATAGAAAGCCGTTTTCGATTCTGCTGAAACTTTTCGGCATCCTCTTCACTCACATCCGGTGGATTGTATGGAAGAAAGTGGCTGACCTTTCTGCCGTTAAATACCCGTTTTAAACAAGTAGGACTGTAGGTATCATAACCTTCTGCCAGGGTACCGGGACAATATTTTATTTCTGGTAAATTCAACCTTACGAATTTTTTGGATTAAGAGTGATAGCACCAATCGTATCTGCTTGAGCCGTTGCCAGAAGCAGGTCGAAGTAGTTTTTCTCATCAATTTTCAACTGCCTCGACTGAAGTTTACGATTCACCCCTTCCGACAAAAGATTAAAGAAAAAGGGAAACAGGTGATCGGCCTTATAGGTTTTTTGGGTTTTAGGCATTGTTAAACTGACGGGTGGTTTCTCCGGATTGTTAAACCATAAATCGTCATATTCGAACTCATAAGAGGTTTTGTCATGTCGGGTAAGCACCCCAACAAGCTCTCCATTTCTATATACATCGGCTGACTTCATACTCATACCTCAGGCTTCTTAACGGTCAGTTTAAACTCCATTCCCAATATTTCGGCAATTTTATTTAACACCTTTACGGTTGGATTGGCCTGCCCGGTCTCAATCTTATAAAGTGTATTCACACTGACGTCCGCCATCTCGGCCAGATCAGGCTGTGTAATCCCGAGCGTATCCCTTCGCTCTTTTATCTGTTTACCGATTTCAGAAACCAACATTATAATGTGATTTTAAGTGAAATTATTAACTTTCCAAGGATTAATATAATAAATTTCACACTATAATGTGATATTGGTTGATTTTAGATGTTCAGGGGACCGTAAAAGACGGAATAACACATTATAGTGTGTTTATACTTTTTGTTTAAAACACGATGTATTAAAGAAAGGCATCAAATATCGAGTATTCCCGATTATCTATTCGATCAATTACGGAATTACCGATTTATTTATAAAAACAGTCCTAAATGATTAATTAAAAAGCATATCTGGAATTGCACGGATTATCCCGGAATTAATTGAGTTCTCTGGAATTAGCAGTGATTTTTGAACATCTAACCCGGAAATCGAGAAGAACAGTGTTACAAAATGGAAAAGCATGTGATTACACACGAATCAGAGTTTTTGCTATTGCATTTCTCAGCTCCGATTTTACATTTGCAGACTCCGCATATTCAGGCCATCGATTAGTAACAGATTGCACCTGATCGATAATCTGATCTGCTTTTTTGATATTGACCGATTCCGCCAATGCCAGCAAGTTATTTCGGTTAATTCCTGTTCGCTTTCCATTTATGCTAAGTGCATGCTGGCTTACCCATTCACTGTCAGGTCGATACGAATGGCACAAATCATACGCCGGTGCCAGCTCCCATTTTTTATCCCTCTTCAAACGAAAAGAAAAGTTTTTGGTATGATCGTCACAGTTTCTGGATAAAACATTAAATACCATTCGTCTAAACATCTGTTCTGCTTCCGGGTATGTCAGTCTCAGCTCGCGCATCGTCTGGAATAACTGCTCATAGCTGTAACTTCTCACATCATTGTAATCATAATGTTTTATAGCACAGAGTGTTTGAATATGATGTTTTGTGTCTGATCCTTTCCGGTCAAATCGTTTTGTCATAAAATGTGCACGGCCATTCTCTTCAAACAGTTTAGATGGCATCATATCTATTCCGCAATCTTTGGCCATCAAGTAGTAGGCGTACTCTACCCGTCCGTAACCGTAACTTTCTCCGAGCTGAATATCACTTACCCCATCCAGTTTAATTAGCCAGTGCTCAAACCCTTTGGGAGCTATTGTTTGCCCGGATTTTACATTGCCGGTTTTCTCATTGTACGCGATGACAGCTTTAGGCCTTGCTCCACCGGCAGAGGTACCAATTTTCAGGATATTACGAATGGCTTGTTCATCCTGTTTCTGTAAATTTGTTTCGAACTGTTCTCGTTTAGTCAGCATTTTCTGCGCAATCTCCACCAAACTACTCACCTCAACATCAAATGATTTTTTGGCGCTGCTCAATGTTGCCGGTTCAAACTCCAGTGCTCCCATTCCTCTCGTTCCGATAAAGCAGAGTGTTTCAACCGGATTCATACTGTTCCCTGAACGCCCCTGACGAGCCAACCAGCGATTAATTAATTGATTTCCGTATTTATCAGGCAGAGAGTCAGCCAACATTCCGGGGAGACCTTTAAAACAGTCCGGCTCCGTATTAGCCTTTTTTCGAAGATTGGGAAAAGAGAATATGCTCTCGCTGCTTTTTATCGGCATTTTTAGTGGTGCAAGATCCCAGCCTTCGCGTTTAAAAGCGTCATCATATTCGAAACTTGCTACACCGGTTGAATCATCCCATGCAACGGCTCCTGCCAATTCATCCCAGATATGCACAAATGCGGTTTTCATAGCTACCACTCGCTTAATTTCTGATCCTGACGGTCTTGTCTGCTTGCTCGCTTTCTCTTCTCCTTCTCTAATTTAGCAAGAGCCATTGGACTGATCGTCTCATCCACCCGAAAAGCATCCATAATTTGTAATTGATCAAGTACCCGAAGAACCTGTATTAGTGTCAGAATTGTAACTGTTTCACCCCGTTCAAGAAGGCTCAGAGTGGATCGACTGATTCCAGCTACTTCCGCTATCTCATCCTGAGTCTTGTTTTGACGTAAACGATGATGTTTTACAAAAGCGCCTATTTGTTTAATCAGGGCTTTATCACTCATTGAAGCCATATTTATGTATGATATTTCATTCATAACCGTTTATTTTATTGCATAACGAATGATTAATCATACATAATATACAAAATAATAATAATCATTATATGAATGGTATTTCATTCTGGAAAAGATTCTTTTGCCAGTGAGTACAGGCCTTTTTGCTCGCCGAATACGCAGAGCTTTTTCAGTTTCTTTTAGATTGGCAATAGACCAAAGCCTTCGTCTTCCTATCAGCTGGGGAGGTTCGATGTCTTTTGCTCGAATGAGATTGTCATGGTCATAATAGCTTACTTTCTGATGTAGCTGCTGGCACAGATACTTAACAGCTTCACCATAGGTTAAATAAAAAGAAAGGTTCATTTGCGTTAATCATTAATTGCGGTTTTACGTATGCCACAAGAATTACGTGGCTCACAATTAAAAGGTCGGGCCAGTTTACCTTAACAGCGTCACTAAGCTTGAACTAAATTCTGTGACGGGCATTTCACCTATTATTTGAGATCGAAAATGGGCGTTTATCGCATTGAGATCCAAAACTATTCCGTCGTCCATAAACCCAAAATGCTTTGCCAATTCATTATAAAAATTCAGAAAAACAGCCTTTTTTAAGAAATAGTGAATAATTGTGTGGTCGTATAAAAAATCAGTTCCTATACTGGATCCATATCGATCAACGGGAGTATTAAGGACTGTATTCCCTTCGACTTGAAAAGCATCATCCAGTTGCACTTCAAAGTTATACTCCTCTAAAATTTTTGATAACTCTTCGGCTGTAAGATTACGCTCAAGAACATATTCACCCTTACCGATATCGGAGGAATACCGAACGGAATACAAGACATTATGTAAAGTTTCATAAAGTGCTGTGTCGAGTATCCAATTTCGGATTACCGAATATTCTGCCATCATTAACAGTGCCAATGCCTGTGTATATTTTGGCCACTCATTTATATTTATCCTGTAGAGTCTTTCTTTTAATTCGAACATGCGATAGTAGCGACTATTACAAACCCATAAATTTTTATCCGCAAAAATATCGCTATGCGGAGATAGGTCTGTTTCATTTTTTTTTAAAAATCATAGTCATTCTTCCATCCGGACGAGTCATATTTACTATTACCCGGAACGATAGTGTAATTTGGAGCGCCAAAAAAATTTATATCGGAAGGGTCAAAATTACTCTCCCAGTATTCCAATATTTCGTTTAAATCATCTCTGACATCCTAGTCAAAGTATTCAATATGCTGCATTTGAAATGATTTAAAAAGACAGATGCCATGTCCAGCCTTATTGATGAATCGGTCCACTTTATACAGACTTCTAAAATAAGGATCTATCTCATTTTCATTATTTCTTACTCCCTCAGTTAACAACTTCAATATCCTATCTTTAATATCAAAAGCTGCAGATTTGTACGTTTTACGGATGTTAGCAAAATTGTATGACGTGAAATTCTTGATCATGAATAGATCTTTCTTGGTTTCACTGATATCCCGTAAAGGAGCAACTTCAACTATCTCATCTTTGAAACTGTACTGAATACTTTTAATGACATCTTTATGCTTGGGATGAATGTTGGCAAATCGTCCAATTTCATTGGTTTCGGTAAATGAACGATAGCCGGTTGTCTCTTTTAATGCCCGTTCTGAATCAAGATTGCACCCCTGATAAAACAGATCTTTTAGATTATAGGCACCATCACCTGAGATGTAAGTAACAGTGGATGAGGTATCCCCCTTGGAATCGTTCATACAAACGCGTGCATTCCCCTCTTTCAAATAACGATACAAATTATTTAGCCTGACAAGGTAGATGTTCTTTTGCTCGTTTTTCTTTACAGCATTCTTTTCAGCCATGATGAAACATCAATTACATTCTGGTTAGCAGTCACAAAAATTGACGGCAAAAATACTAAAAAAACGTTGTCAAAGTAATTCGTAATCCTCTATATTTCACGTCTGTTTTACGGCAAGTTCTTTAAAAGACTGAACACACGGAAGAAACATCGATTTTTAGATACCAAATAGACAGTAAGATGTCTGAAAATCGGGAGCAGAAGTACGATATGCGAGAGTTTTTTCAACTACCGATATCTGATCTAAGTCATTGGAAAACAAAAGTTTAAAAAATTTGCCTCGGTGGCGGAATTGGTAGACGCGTTGGACTTAAAATCCAATTGGTATTTAAATGCCAGTGCCGGTTCGAGCCCGGCCCGAGGTACGTTGATCAAGCCGTAAAGTGAAATTTAACAACACTTTACGGCTTTTTTATTTTCTACTGTAAAACAATTGTGAAACAAACTCTTCTTTTTCTCCCCTTAAAACTTGTTTGTACTCTGAGAGTGAAACAATGACATTTATGTAAGTCTTAAAACAAGCATCATCTCTCTTAACACTTGTGCAGATTTCTTATTGGTTAGTAAATTGTTAGTTATAAACATCATAGTGTTTACCAGTAACGGATTTAGTTTAATGAGATTCATTAGCGTTTAACCTGATCATGTTCTGTAGAGTAAAAAACTCTAATAGATCAGAGTCTGAAAAACTGGTGATTTTTAAGAAACATAATTTGCGGTTCAGGTTACAGATACGGAAGAAATGCAGGCGACATTTGTTCGATTTCTCTGTTGCTTATGTTTAATCTTTCAGCATCAGTTTTCCAGCCGGCAACCACCTGTTCGATCTCCTTCATGATCTGTTTAGCTTTGGCTTGGGATAATCTGAAAAAAGGTGCAACTCTGAAGGCTAAATCCGCCTCCAGCCTGTTGTCCTGTTCATCAATATTCAGATTTAGACCGTAACCTTTAGGGTTTGGATTGAGGTCATATGCCGGACTCAAAATCAATCCGTTATTTGTAAGCATGAATCCATGATTTCTTAAATGATCATCTGTATTGGATACGCAAATACTGAACACAATCCGTCTCCATAACTGTTCTAAATCACAGCCACTATTGGCACCGCGTTCTTGTAGCAGTTCAACCAATTCAAGATAGCTTACCCCAGCCTGAGCGTCCTCCCCATCCTGATAACCAAGAAGTGTCATTGCAGAGAAAAAGTGTTGGCGCTTCCCCTTGTCATCCCGGTCAAAACGTTTCGTCAAAAATGTTGTTTGATCGGAGTAAAATTTTTCAGCCCTTGATTGAGCCATATCCACCTTACACTTTAAGGCAAGTTTATAGATCAAGTACTCCCAGGCTCCAACATCAAATTCATCATTTTTACTGGGAAATTTTGCAATCCATAAGTGTCCATCTTCCGATCTGACGCTTGCCTTTGGCCTGGCCCCACCCAAGGATGACCCCGGAGCAATCAAAAGCGACAATCGTTTTAAGTACTCTGTGTCATCCAATGATGCATCCTGTTCAAGTTCATTCGTTGCACGCTCTAACTCCCTGAGTGATGTCATCGGAGGTGTGGAATATGCCGGATCATCATCTAAAAATGGTCCCTCTTCATCTGTTTTAAACCTTAGTGCTCCCATTCTCGATTCATCATAAACACCAAGCAGGTAATCCGGTTCCATCAATCTTTGCGGTGGCCTTTTTTCTGTTCGGGCTATCATTGCTTCACGCCTGTCCATCAGTACGCGTCCCCATCTATCTGGTGAAGAGTCCAGAAAAATTCCAAAATTTCGCTCCTCTTCACTGAGGTACTGCGGGCCTTTATACAGCTTCAGGTTCGGATCAATTTCAAATACTGAATCTGTTTCTAAAAAATCGGAGCTGTATTCAAATGCAAATATCTCTTTTCCTCTGACAATTGTTGCATGCAACTTTCCCATTAATATGGGTTCTTGTTGTACCGAAGGATGTGAGTAGACCAATATCTCTTTTCGTTGCTGATCTGCAGCCATTACGAACTAGCCCCTCTTTTTGGGGCTCTTTTCTTCGTCGTCAACTCGGCATCCTGTATTTTTCTCCCAAGCTCATCATCTGAAGCCAGTTCCAATATATCCTTGTCCAGTCCCAGGGCGACAAGAACCTGGAAATAGTTTCCCATCGCCACACCCGGATCACCCTTTTCGATTCGCCAGAGTGTTGATGTACCAATACCTGCTCGTTCCGAAACCTGCTCGGCACTTAATTTTCTTCGCAAGCGAGCCAGCTTGAACTGTTCTCCGACTTGCTGAAGCATACGTTCGTGCTTGGGAAGTAATGTAGGACGTTTTATATTCATAACATTTCATATTTGAAATATAATATATACTTTTTATACCAAATATGAAATATTATAGAGGAGTACATGATGGTGCCTTGTTTCAGGACCACCCCACCCATCTGTTTTACTGAGTAGTCACCGGGTGACATATGAATCCTTTCACCCGACTACCATCGCTTTTACATAAGGCTCCATCACCGTCTTTACCCTGCAGATCTTCATATATTTACTGAGCTCATTGAGGTTTGAATCTGATCGATTCAGGTAGCTTTGCAGCCCTTCCAACGCCAGATCTTCTCCAAGTTTGTTTCTGTAGCGGAACATGTCGCAAACGGTTTTTGGTTTGTTATACACTTTGAAACTGCCGTAGTCTCTATCAACTATATCAACACCAGCTTTGTACACGTTCTCTCGAATATAATAGACATTAATGGGTGTATAATTCAGCTCAAAATTATCCGTGATATTTGGTACAGCCTCATCAATTCTTGATGGATTGAATGTGGTTAAGAAACTCACCTGCTCTTGTAACTTCACAAGCATAATTTTATTCAGGATCTCCATAAGGGAAGGTTTCAGAATTACCTTGCTTTTTTACTTCTAAAATGCGGTCAGATTGTGTTTCAGCTCTTTCAATTTCGAAAGCATCTTTCACCCATTTTCCTGTCTGGGTAAGTGATGCATCAAACTCTATTGAATGATAATTAACAGCCTTTATTCTTTGGGATAATTCTTCAGCCTGATTCGCTAAAGGATGGTTCTTGAAAGATTTCAAAATTTTAGATATTCGCTTAATATTTCCTTTTAACTAACCCTCTTCATTTTTCCAAATAGAAAGCTTCTCTGCTAATTGTGTCAATTCATCAAAAAATTTCTCCTGGGAATAAATTTTAGATTTGAAGAGGATTAGGAAACCGTTTCTGTACTATACGGCCAATGAACTTTATCGTCCCTCTTATGTATCAATGGAATCTGCCCTGTCGCGGTACAATATTATCCCGGAAGGAGTATTTCAGGTTTCATCTTGCACAACTTTAAAAACGAATTCTTTTGACACACCAATTGGAAATTTCTCCTATCGCCATCTAAAGCCATCCCTATTCTTTGGATACCGTCTCGAGGAATGGGGCGAGTATCGATATACCATCGCCGAGCCCGAAAAAGCATTAATCGATTACCTTTACCTGCATCATGAGGTAAAAGAGCCGAAGGATTTTGAGGCACTGCGCTGGAATCCCCTGGAAATCAACAATCAGATTTCAATGAAGAAGCTCAACAGCTATGAGGCCTATATCAACTCACATGCTCTAAGCAATCGTCTGGACACCTTAAAAATATTTCTTGATGCTGTCATTAAGTGAATTTCGACCCTACTTTCCTGAACGTCTACACCGTTTTCCACGGCTTATGATCAGAGAGTATCTACAGTATAAAATTTTGGGAATTTTGTACGAAAGCTCTTTTGCAACAGACGCATGCTTTCTTGGAGAAACCTGCCTTCGCATCGTACATGGTAACCACCGCTTTTCTGAAGACTTAGATTTTGATAATCTGTCATTGAATGAAGATGAATTTGAAGACGTTTTCGGCGAAATTCAAAAAGGGCTTCAGAGAGAAGGATATCAGGTGGAGCTTAAAACTGTAATGAAGGGCGCATGGCACTGCAATATCAAATTTCCGGGACTATTATTTGAGGAAGGATTATCAGGTCACCGGGAGGAGAAGATATTATATAGAGTCTATTAAATAAATACACAAAAAGGCAGTATCTTTCCATAAAAACACTATGGGAAGAAAAACACGCGGAGTCAAAGGGTATACGCCCGAACAAATCAAAGCACTGTTTAGCAGCGATGACAAATATAAAATCGGCCTGCGTCTTTACGCGGTGT
>Ga0307966_1002764_pt1 | contig 13267 bp, 17 predicted proteins | sample OrgLakmetagen646_FD_203141 | JGI IMG/M metagenome (GOLD analysis project Ga0307966, IMG submission 203141) | Saline water microbial communities from Organic Lake, Antarctica - #646 | ecosystem: Environmental > Aquatic > Non-marine Saline and Alkaline > Saline | place: Antarctica: Organic Lake... | reverse complement strand
TGCAGGAAGAGCAGCAACACCTTGAGCAGCAGCAGCAGCAGCAGCAGGTCCTGGAGAAGCAGCAAGAACTGGAGCAGCAAGAGCAGGAGCCAGAAGCCAAGCTGCAGGTACAGCCGCAGCCTGGAGATCAGCACCAGGAAACACAGCAGCAAGGACAGCCAGAAGTACAGCTGCAGCTGCAGGGAGAGCAGGAGCAGGAGCAAAAGGTTGCGCTTAGTGCGGGGGAGCTCAACTCTCTGGCAGCAAGCTCTCCGGATGGATTTCTACAGGCAAAGATGATCAATCTGCTGCAGGTAATTCAGCAGATATGTCTTCAACTCTTAGTGGATGTGATTCCGATTGGCAAGCAGTACACGGGGCATGATGGCATGATGCATGCTTGATGACATGAGTGGCTGGAAAGCACGACATGTTTACGCTGCTCCGTTTGAAGGTAACCTGAAAGCTGCTGCTGCCGCACAAATAAGCGTCGTGCAAGTTCTGAGAGATTGCTGCTCTTTTCTAGCACGAGAGAGAGATAGAGATCCTTTTTGTTTACGTGCAGGCCGCCTGCTACCCACTCAGCATGCAAGCTCTCACAGCTTACTATACTCTCTCTCTCTCTCTCTCTCTCTCTCTCTCTCTCTCTCTCTCTTGCTGGTTATTATTAAGAGTCAGAATCAACAATTGCTTACCGATGCAACCTTTTCGGCTTTCATTGGCTCTTCTGCACGAGTACGCCATTTATCTTCTGTGTGTACAGCTGTGCACAACATTGAAGGCAAAAGCTAGAGCAAACTATGTGATGGTCTTTTCACTGATCACCTAAACACTCACAATGCACACAAACAATTACTACGAGTAGGGTGCTCCAGATCGTGCTATGCCTTTGGAGGAGCTGATCGCAAAATTGTGGCTTCCCACGGATATCCAGAAGGATCTGCATCACTTCTTTGATAATCCTCTGACAGTGCCACTGCTTGAAGCTACGGTGGGTCTGCTTGCGTGCACCTTCAAGAGCATACTGAATGCCGGAGAACGGTTACGTCCATGCAATATTAAACTATCACTTGTTATTCCTTTTTGTGCTGGAATTGGTTTATATGTGTTTTTTTAGACAATTTCAATGCAGTACTTTTCACAAACAATAGACAGAACTGGAGGAATTTAATAACCATTCCATTTATTTGGCTCGTAGAGCCAATACCTAGTTGCACCCGACTGCATTGCCTGGCTGTTTAATCATGTGTAAGGTTGGCCAGAACCATACATTTATACGTATGTACGGTGTGCATACAGTATTTTTGGCAGAGAAATCACCATACATACGGTCATATACGGTGTACATATACGGTTCTGGCCAACCCTACTCATGTGCCAAATCGCGCATTTGCCCCACCACAAGTTTGTTTGCTGCTCCTTCACTCAGTGCATTTTGTAGTGAATAATTAGCATCATTACAGACGCAAGTACAGACATATGGTGTGTCTGCATCTCATTTTTAGGGCCTGCCAGAACCGTATATATCAGGGATGTGTCACACGGTCATTTGGAGCGTTCAATACGGTAAAATACACGTTAAATATGCAATACGCGTATAATACGATTGTACTTTCTAAGCAATTTTGGGAGTGCCGATTTTTGACCCAAAGTGGACCCGTTTTGGGGGCGGAAGTTGTCAAAAAGGCCACAAATCGGCAAATTTTGCAATCGTACAACATGGCCTGATTTGTTCAATACAATAAAATACACGTTAAATACGATGCGGCGTATTCGTATAACATGACACCTCCCTGGTGTATATACACCGTATGTGACCGTATATTTAGTGATTTCCCTGCCAAAAATATATCGTATATACACCGTATACATACATTACCGGCCAACTTCTAATGTTTAGTGATCTGGCGTGCACGCAGAATGGCAACGTGACCCTGCGTCCGACGTATGCTGCTGCTGCTCTTTGTACCATTTTGGAGGGAAAGAGGCAGACAGATGCCAGCTTTGTGGGTGTGGAGCACTCAGACACAGCTGAAGAGGAAACTTCCGAAGACGGCCTCCAAGGTACTGACTTCTTCTAATATTTACCTTTTACCATTCGCCGTCTTACCTTATACTAGAAAAAGTAATGAAATCGAAGAGGATGGAATCACACAAAATCGTTGTTCTGCAACTCAAGACGTCCAAACAAACAGCACTTGCCCTTTCCTTCCTTGTTCTTTCTTTGCTCAATGGAATACATGTGTTTGCAGCGGGCTACGTTGATGGCTTATTTGTCTAACCCCTAAACCCCTGCATCAGCTGCATCCACCAGCACTACCAAGCCTATTACTAACATCAGCAGCACAGCCACCACCGTAGCCACAATAGTATTATCAGCCACACTTCCAGCACTAGCATTGCCACTGCCCCGACCACAGAAAAGAAAAAGAAGCTGAACACTATGCTGGCAGTGAAAACCACTCCCCGCATTAATCAAGGAAAAGGAAGCTGCTTTGGCAGCGAAAACCACTCCCACGTTAAAGCCGAATACCGTAAAACTCCTTATTCATATCAGCTATTCTTACTGTATTATACCTTGTTCGTTTAGCATTTCCCTACCTCGTTCACCTGCAGGATCCTATGGGCACGCAGCTGAAAGCTCACCCATGAGCACGGGCATGGCCAACTGCAGCATGGCCATGATGGGCTGCAGCATGCCTATGATGGGTATGGGGTGCATGCCCCTCTTCATGGGGTCCGCACCTATGTGCTCTGCCCAGTTGTGTGTGCCACCTATGGGCATGGTGAGCGTCGCGACGAGTCTTGTGTTTGTGGTTCATTTGTCACGTGGTGATACGCACCTCTCTTTGATAAGTCAGCTTATTTCTCTTATGACTTTTGTGATCCACATGTCACTTCATAATTACACACCTCTCCGGACAAAAAGTGTACGTCTTGTATCGATTGTTACCTTGAGCATATAAGTAGGGCTGGCCAGAACCATATATCCGTACTGTACCGTACTCACCCCGGAGTTCATAATTCATATCGTACGGGAAAATGTTAAAGATAAACCCGGGTAACCCCTTTCCGGTGGGGAGTTCACCCACTGCTTGCACGTGTGCGTTAGTATGTGTGTTTAGTATGCGCGTGTGCGCGCATATACAGTGCTTGTTTACGTGTGTGTTTGTGTGATTGAGAGTCTGTGTTGTTGATGTTTGTTTGCGTGTGTGTAGTGCGTGCATGTATGCGCCTGTATGCCAGTGCGTGGTTGCCTGTATTGCTTGAGTGCATGAGTCATGGTGGCATGGGCAGCTGGAGCTCTGACTGTGTTGGGAGGGGGGCAGGAACGGCTGAAGAGCCATATCTCTGTCCGGCCACCCACCAAACTTTGTCTTTCCCCAGACAACCCCAGACAACCCCAGACAATCCCGGAGCCTCAAAATAAATATATAATAAACAATACCGGCATCATTCCAGAGGGCAGAAAACATTGTTCAATCCAGGTGGTATAGAAATGGTACGGTATACGTAGGGATCGGCGTATAGCGCTATATGAGGCATTTATATTGCGCTGTATAGCGCAATACACTTTATAGGCTATATAGCGCTATAAGCAAACGCTGATCCCTATATATACAGTGTATATATGGCACTGTTGGCAGGGAGATAACCAAATATACGGTTTATATTTACGGTTCTGGCCAACCCTACATAAAAGTACAGTAAATACTGACTCCTGGAGAACTATCTGATGTGCGTTCAGTTCCGCTACCAAAAGTGATGCACAGACATCAGTGTTGTGACTTTACGCCGTAATTGAGAATTTTGCACCGTATTACGGTACGGTGTACGTCGTACTACGGTCATACCGTAGAAATTACGGTAAAACCGGGATTACGGTCCAAACCGTCATGTACAGTGGCAAATCGTACAAAATACGGTGGGTAAATCGTAGTAATTTTGAGGCGCGTGTCTCAAAGTTCGTGGTGGGAACCTACAGCTTTCCATCCCCTTCCAATATAATTTATTAGTTTACAGCAATGAGTGCAAATGTTTCTAGGAAGAAGCAAAGGGTGGAAATGCATGGCAGTGGCTTGCCCATGCCCAGAGACCTGGGTATGGGAGAGCACCCTGCATCAGGGAGCCTGCAGGGCAAGGGCAGGCAAAGCAAGCGCCATGAAAAATAAAAATTGGTGGGGGAAGGTCGGTGTGAGAGGTAAAGTGAAAAGGACACACACGTGCATGCAAGCACGCACGCACGCACGCGTGCACACACACACACACACACACGCACGCACGCACGCACGCACGCACGCACGCGGGTTTTGAGTTCGATGAAATCCTTGAGTCAGACAAGGAGGAGTTTGCTGAGTGGCTGGAGGGCATTCGCTCTGCTGAGAAAGAGCAGGAGCAGCTTGAGCAGCAGCAAGCGCTGGAGTTGGAGACAGAGCAGCAGGGGCAGAACAGCATGGACATGCAGCGAAGTGGTTCAGACAGGGGGGAGGACACTGATGAGGGAGGGGTTTTTGAGGAACACATTTCGAGTAGCAGGAAGTTAGCTATCAGTGGCACAAGTGCCACTGTAGCCCACAGTGAAGGTAAAGAAATTACGGTTATTTACCGTAATCGAGGAAAATTATGGACCGTACCGTAGACCGTACCGTAATCGACCGTAATACGGTCCCAAATTGGCGAAAACCATACAAAATACGGTGGTGTACTGTAATTATGGTACCGTACCGTATTACTGTCAACCGTACCGTACACCGTAGGGTCACAACACTGACAGACATACTTTTGTCCCACGTTGTGATCTCAGGCCCCAAACAAACGTGCTTTATGCTCTCCCTTTTTGGTATGATTCAGTCTCTCTACCAAGAAGCACGCAAGGTGATGCATATAAATAATATTTTTTGTTCCAATGTGACTTCAGGCACCAAACATGTTCTCTGCCCTCTCTCGGGGGATGGAAAACATGCTAGAAGCAAGTGAAAAATCTTCCTCCAAGGTCCTCGACGTGTTCAGCCTCCCACCGGTGTGTAAGGAAGGAGCTGCAGGATGTATATAGCCTTTTTCTCTTGTGATAGACAGATTTTGGGGAAAGTCAACGTGCTACCTGTTTTCGACAGCTGATGCCTCACAGCCTGGAGCACTGGTCAACAACTTGTTTTTCCTGAGGGGGGCTCTGCTACCTGTTCCTGATAGCCCATGCCTCACACCTGGAGCACTGGTCAACAACTTGCTTTTCCTGAGGGGTGGCTCTGCTGCCAGTCCTGCAGCCGAGTCTGCTCTGCTGCCAGTCCTGCTTTGCCCTTTCCCTCTCGCCTTGTTGTTGCCTTGCCTTGCCTGCTTGTTTTGTAGCTTTCGTTACTTGCCAACCTCACCTGTGGACAAGTGTAAATGAACACTAACCAACTACTTCGGTATGCACTTCAAGCATTTGATCAGAAATAGCGTTAGCTGTACTGTGCATGTTTTTATAACACCACACACGATGCACTGGTATTAAGCCACAAAAAGCCGTAGCATTCCATTCATCCTCACAGGGAGCACCCACCTACAACTTCCAAGGAAAGAGTAGTCCTTGCTGCATGTACATGCTTGCATAACACACATACAGCCACTCTAGTGAACTCAACCCATGCAGGTCGATGCTCCAAGACTTAGTAGCAAGAAGCCTATTGACCCCTCCCCTCCTGCCAACGCTTCCCTCACCCCAGCTTCCGCATCATCTCATCAAGCACCTCAGTTTTCAGACACGACCAGGGTAGCGGACAATAATGGCAACTGTTCAGACACCACGTCACAGCAGCAACCAAAATCACAGCAGCAGCAGCAACAGCAGCAACAGCAGCAACAGCAGCAGCCAGGTTCGCAGCGGCCCTACAACAAGCGTCCAATGCCGTCGCACTGCGATGCTCTGTGCAGGTTCTTGCGGTCGCAGCCCAGGTAGGAGTCATGTGTTGTGTTTGTGCGTGTGTGTGTATGCGCACGCGTCTGTGTGTTTGTTAATGTGTGTATGCCGAACATCAAAGGTGCCAGACCAGTGGCACCTACTTGGCACGCCAAATAGTTGAATTTTTGTCCCATGCAATGATCAGAGTCGCAGCATAGACATCATGGATGAGCATTTACTGGTCATGTAGCATGAATTACGTGAGAGCTTTACCCCATTAAATTGTAAACGTAATTCGCATGCATCCAAGCTGACATGGCTTCCTGCATTTCATTGCTAGATACACTGGGAAATTCAAGCAGTCACACTGCTCATCTGCGTTCCTCCTTCCCATGCATGCATTTCTGTGCACTGCCAATGCGTGAACTTTTGTCCACTGTTTTTCCTTTCCGTCCCTGCCATCCCTTTTAGTGGTGCTGCTTCAATCGACGTGCTGCACAAGCGCGTGCCTTGCCGCTGGCGGGTCATGTCTGAGAATTTGTTCTGGGAGGAGAACCACGACCTGTTTCAAAAGGTGAGATAGCATGAAGTAGTAGAAAGAGCGCTGGTGGGGAGTAGGTTTGTAACTGGCCAGCAGCCAGAGGTTGCTTAGCCTCACTTGTAGGCTAAAATTCGTGCAGTCTTACTTTCACTTGTAATGTGTTCCACGCTTTGCAGGAATATCAAGTACATAACTCTATGTCAGGTTTCGATGCCAATAAAACATGTTTATTTGAAACTGTGCCAAGAGCTGTTGATTGATATACAAACGAGTCAAATCTGAGGCGGTCGGGGGGGGTCTGAGAACTTGGAGGAGTGCTGCAGAAATGTTCTGGGGCAATGTCACAAAGTTCCAAATCACCATCGGAATCCTGAGCTTAAGCCCAATCCATTGGCACCCTTGTCAGGGTATTCTTTTCTAGGTGGGGATCTGGACGCCTGGTCACAGATGTGCAAGGAATGCCCCTTGGTAGGCAGCCGGGGTGCGTTCAGGTACACAACCAGAAACGGCACCAGACTGTGTTGCATGACAAAAACAACATGCAAAAGTGCTTTGACACAAGTTTCAGCTGGATTTGTGCACGAAACAGGTGTTCAGTGCAAGGGCGTGCACATGTCAGCTTTTGCCTGTAACTTCATTGTTGTCCCAAATGGAATATAGACAGATGACTGCCTTACTTAAAAAGGAGCAGAATGACACCCTTGTTTGTATAAGCAGGCAAGTAAAGAAATTTGTAGGGTAGGGCAGGAGGCGTCAAAAGAATCCGTAGACAGGCATGTCCAAACTTTGGGCCTCCGGCCCCCAAGCCCCCCTTCCTAACCCCCTGCATAAATAAAAAGGGTGTCAATCTGCTCAGAATTCAAGCAGCTATCTGCCTGCACAGTTCTCATGCCAAATAATGCAATGCCTGACGAGCTATAGGGCAAAAACTGGTTTGTGCACGCTCTTGCACTGACCACCTGTTTAGTGCACAAATCCAGCCAAAACCTTTGCCAAAGCACTTTTTCACTTCAGTTATGCAACTTATGCATAATGCAATGCGTAAGCTGCAATTTTGGAATCAATTGCTGGTAATTTCCCTTAACACACCCCCGCGGCTTACTTGGGGACATTCCATGCATTCCTATGACCAGGCACCCAGACCCCCCCATTTAATCAAATCACCCAACAAGGGTGCCAATCGGCTGGGCTTGAGATGAGGACTCCAAAAATATTAATATTTCGTGAAATGGTCCAGTAAAATTCTAGGGACCCCCTCGAAAATTTTGAGAACCGCTCAAAAAAACGAAATGACTTCCCCCTTAAATCTACTCATCCATATATCAATCGATAGCTCTCGACGCCAGGATCTCGAATATATAATTTATATCGGTATTGACAAATGCCGCCAAAAAGTTATGATCTTTGACGCCTCTTGGGAAGGGTGTGTTATTCCAGAGGTTGTCGACGGAGGACTGAAAAGGGGGTGTTTTTAAATGTTCCAGACAGTATGTGCGCCGGAGCTTGCAGTTTTTAAGCTTAGCACCCTGCTGATAATACCTGAGCTGAAAAGCTGCAAGAAGCGGCGCACACGTCTAATTGCCCGCGGCGTGAACCCCACTTTTCACCACCAATCTGTCATATCTCACCACCAACTGACCCGATTTGTGTCATGTTTTATATAAATAGTCTACATCTTAATAAAGAATACCATTGCAACAAAAATGGGGCAAAACAGAGCAGTAGTTGGCCAGGTGCCCCATTTTGGACCATTTCCCTTGGAAATAATCAGCAAAAGGAGTGCCAAAAAAAGTGGAAAACCAAGTTCCACCAAATCCGGTTTTCAGCGTGTCAAACGATTCCTGATCAAAAAAGAAGTACTCCTGTCGTGAGGTGGAAAGAGGCCCTGGGTAGAGTGTGGTGGCTTCATACATTAACTTTCAGTGCCAAAGTTTGAACTGGATTTCTGCCCAGACTACTGGGCTGGGGTAGTCCATTTGACCTCAACCTTCATGAAACATCTAATTATGTTATTTAAATTCGATTTGTAAAAGGAACATTTTCAGGACTTTTGCTCTGTCGACCACCTCTGGTGTTATTCCAGAGGCCTACAACAAACACCCTATAAAGAATGCAAATTCCGCAAATTTAAGAAAGAAAGAAAAGAAAAAGAAAAGAAAAGACTCCGCTGGTAGTGATGACACAGCCAGCACGATTAAGGGAGGGGGTTACTAAGGTGCCCCCACCGCGCAAACAATTAAGAAAAAATTAATGTGGGTCAGGGGGGTTGTGTGCCGTAGCACCCGGACCCAATCCTTGACTGTTGTTGCTTGTGTTATACCTATCTCAAATTCAACACAATCATTTCCTGTTTCTGCAGCTGCAACGGCTTGAAGGAAGCGTCTATATCCAATTGACGGCGGCTGGCGTGGCAAGAGCAACAGAGCTGCTACTGAGGCCAGAAGCAGAGTCAGACGCGCACTAGTGCATGAATGTTATTAACACCGATTTCTAGTTATACTACTCAGTAAGTAATAGAAGAGCTTTATAACCTATAATGTATTAGGATGCAGGTTTGCCAATATTTAGTATAAATAACTACGCAGAGTAATGAGGCAGGCTTTCTTAGGGGCCACGCCTCAGGCCAGAAGCTGACGTACTGCAGTATGATTATGTATTGCGGTAATGTTTGAAAAAGACTACAGCCAGATAATGGACCGTTCCTTTGTTTATTGTACTACCGAACATGAGTAATGAGGCCTCCTTTTTCGATTTAATTCCCATCTGAGTTTATTTTTATTTTATGCGCGTCTTTGCTGTGAAAGATAATTATTTTGATTGAGTCTTGTTTTCTCAAACAAACAAAGGCACAGCCGAGGGGTAGCAATATAATTGAGCATTTTCCTACCAGCCCGATAATCGCCAAAAGACCTCACTGCTCGAAAAAAACATGCCTGGGTTCTGCAGGGCGAGTTCTGCGGGGGCGACTTTTGTGCCGTGCCAACGCAGGAATTTCGGAACCCCCTCAAATTCACACAAAACCGTGGCGTCAAAACCTCATTCAACGAGTAGTTCCTTCCAAGTAGACTGCTATTAATAAATAGTAAATATAAAAAATTAAGTATGGCAAACTCATTGAACGAGTAGTTCCTTTCTAGACTGCTATTAATAAATAGTAAAGAATAAAAACAAGTATGGCTTTACGTCGGGCTGCTGGCCTATTGGCTCAGCGTGTGCCCCAGCTGGGCACGCCCGGGCTAGAGTGTGCATCCCCATATGCCCTGCAGCATCTGGAAGGTCTCCCCTCCACCCTGCAAGCAGCGTGAGTGTGTGTGTATACTTATACACGGTGCACAGACATGCAGGGCCATCTCAGAACTTTACCTGTTGCGTGTTGCATCCTTGTACTCACGTGTTCTTGAATGGTGCTGCCGCAGCTCTACTCCCTCCTCGACTGAACAAGTGCGCCATGCTGGTAACCTGGCAGGTGCGTGCGCACATGTGTGTACGCGTGTGTACATGTAGATGAATGCTGAGTATTGCCATCACACGGGAGGCGCGCACCCCCACCTTTTCTTTTCTCGCTCTCTCTCCTCACAGTGAAGCAGCGCATCAGGGCCATCAAAAACATTGGGAAGATTACTAAGGCCATGAAGATGGTTGCTGCCTCCAAGATGAAGAACGCACAGATAGCCGTGGAGAGCTCGAGGGGGAGCTGTGATCCCTTCCTCCGCCTGTTCGGGGACCACCCAGGTAGGCTGGCCAGGCTTGCAGGCAGCAACACATAGCAAGCACAGCAGCAAGGGAGAGGACAGGGGTGTGCAGAGGCACCCGGGTTCCCACTCACCCTCCCCCCACTCTCCCTCTCGCAGCTGTGACCGCGCCCAAGGTCGCCAATGTGGCCGTGACCTCCGACAAGGGCCTGTGCGGTGGCCTAAACACCAACATTGCCAAGTACACGCGGATGCTCATCAAGCTAAACGAGCCTACAGGTAAGGAAGGAAAGCCATCGATGTGTTGCACACCCGCCATTCCGCGCACGATGCCAATTGGCAACCCCCCTTTTTTTCTCCCCACGCAGGTGACGCTGTATCTGAGCAAACCATTGCTTCCCTCGGAGACAAGGGCCGCTCACAGCTCACACGGACACACAGCGAGCAGTACACCCTCGCGGTGCAGGACACATACAAGCCCGTCACCTTTGCACAGGCATGTAGCAGTAGCAGCTGAAGGAGGTCAAGGAGTAGCTAATGCGGGCCTGCACATGATGCACTTGGGCACTGCGTGAATGCACGGTTAAGCGGTCCTTTTCCCCGTCCTGTCCATTGGCATGCCTTTTTGATAAGCACAGAGAAGATGCTTCAGGAGGTGCCATAGAGAGGATGCGCATGCGCATAGGGCCCAAGGGTCAACGCTGTCAGGAGCAAGCTCCTCCACCTCACACAAAACTTGCTGATGTCTTGTTTCGACAAGCCTAATACAGCTGCGCACGTGTCGCATTCTTTACCTTGCACAACAAGCGTGTACTCAAAAGCATTCAGCTAACGCCCAAGTACAGGAAAAAAGAATTGCTGTGTTGTTTCGCCTACCCCATTTGCAGGCTTCCCTAATTGCAGAGGAGTTGCTTAAGCAGAACCCTGGTGTGGATGTCTTCCGCATTGTGTACAACAAGTTTGTGTCAGCCATTGCCTTCAAGCCCACCGTGTCGACAGTGATGATGCCTAACGTGGGTGGAAGTTCTTGCCGACCCACACCTCGTTCAACCAGTGCTGCTGATCTTAGCATCATTGACAGCCGATCCTGAATGTAAATTTTACTCAGCTGTTACTGTGTGATGCATTTCATGCATGTAGGTGATTGCTATTAGCCACATACCTGAGTCATTCTTCCATCAAATGCCAAACCCCTCTTCTTTCGCAGATTATTGAGAGGCAAGCCACTGAGGCTACAGGTAACAAGCTGGATGCCTATGACATGGAGGTACCTGCTGAGAACTCGGATGCCCTTAAGGATTTGGCTGAGTTCCACCTGGCTATGGTGAGAAGCACGCTGAATTTTGATGAGAACTTTTTAGGCGTGTGAGCAGATTATGCATCCATTCACTCTTTTATCATGCCAGCCAAAATAGAAAGTTTCTGTCCTCAGTCACGGAATTTAACATGTGCCTACCTGCATTGTATATAGCCTTTTGCATTTTGTTACTTGTTCCCTTGGCTGCTTGCACACTGTTGCGGGCACTTGCTTGACCAATCTTTTGATTACCGTGCAGTCGCATCATGAATGCAAGGTTTACAGAATCAATGATAGAATCCCAGTGCAAGCAATACGAGGAGCATAAAGCTAGTTATCAAGCACAATGTTACATGTAACGTCCTTTTGCCGCTAACCCGATTATGCAAGGAAGGCCTTTACATGTAACATCAGCAGAGGCACATACAAAGATGAGCACGTCTTGTAAAGTAAAAAGTCAGAGAATTATCAATAAATATCATCATAAATGTCATCAAGTGGTTGCGACACGTCACTAGGGAGCCAGAAATATTTGCAGCACGCGATTAATTACTTAAGGTATGGCAATGTTAGACACCCCACAATTGTGCTGGAGCAGGGATTGCACAGTATTGCAATTGTACTCGATCTGGTTGTCCCTCTTTATTTTAAGTAACTCAATGGGCAGAGACAGAAAACAGTTCAGTTCCGGCCTGCTTTGAATACATGTTCAAAAGACTTTTTTATTTAGGGAAGGAGTCTCGCATAAACTTTCATTGGGCCTTCATTTTAAGAAGTTCTCAAGCTTGCTTTGGTCGCGTATATGGTGCGTGCGCCTGCTTTCACGTGGGTTGTTTGTCGTGCCCTTCTCTCTGCATTCGGGTTATGTGTTGTACATTGTATATGATGTGCAGCATTGTTGTCTGAGGTATGGCATCGCACTTTTCTTTGCAGGCCTTGCACAACGCCATGCTTGAGAACAACTGCAGTGAGCACGCCTCCCGAATGTCTGCCATGGAGAACTCCACAAAGAGCGCCGGCGAGATGCTCAGTGCCCTGACCCTGTCCTACAACAGGTAACGCACAGGCAGCGGGGGGTTGTTAGTAGGCAAGCGCCACTTGTCCAACTGGTGGTGTGTAAGAACGAAGAGACGGATGCTTCTGAGACTGACTTTGCATTTCTTATTTATGTGTGGTATGATGTGTTTTTGAGCGTCAATTATATACTTCAGTTTTTTTCTTTCCACCTTGTGCAGGAAACGTCAAGCCGCCATTACCACCGAGCTGACAGAGATTATTGCCGGTGCCTCTGCACTTACCGATCAGTAGATGCCCCTCTTCTGTGTTTTTGTCTTTGCGTTTTAGTATGTATTAGTTTATCAGGAAAGCTTATTAAGTCAGTGGACAGAATTTGAGATGCTGCCGGGTTATGGCATTCTGTGGAATTGTACTCCAGAAACATTTTCTTGTAAAGGGTTATCTTCCTCTTCGGTCAGGACGCAGTCATGTGTATTGATAGGCTGAATTTTCTCGTTAACATAACATACATCATATGGGGGGTTGCTTGGTGCGGGCACTTAAGTAACCCCCTCCCTTAATCATGCTGGCTGTGTCATCCCTACCAGCGGAGTCTTTTCTTTTCTTAACACACATCATTTTAAAACGGGGGGTTCAATTTAGGATGTACGTTCATTAGAAGAGAAAAGCTCCGATGCTTCTGCAATTGTACCAAAAAGGGGGCTGTTCGACCAAGATCCTGATCTCAGATTTGGCTGACTGAGACCAGTCAGCAGCCGATCAGCCAAGCAATTTGGCTGAAGGTCAATAACGCCATGGTGTAAACACTGGTGGTATGGATTAGGAAAGAACGCTCAGGCTGTTATGGGTTGAGCCACACT
>Ga0307966_1002763_pt1 | contig 13273 bp, 9 predicted proteins | sample OrgLakmetagen646_FD_203141 | JGI IMG/M metagenome (GOLD analysis project Ga0307966, IMG submission 203141) | Saline water microbial communities from Organic Lake, Antarctica - #646 | ecosystem: Environmental > Aquatic > Non-marine Saline and Alkaline > Saline | place: Antarctica: Organic Lake... | reverse complement strand
CCCAAAACCCCAAAACCCCAAAACCCCAAAATGAATTTTAAAATTGAAGTTTCAATTAATTCTACATCAGTTAGAAGAACATTGCAGTTCCTCTCAATGTCCAGAACTCTGGTGGATGGATAGTGGGCAAGTCGATCGCCAACACGTAGTTGGTTGACTGTCCCGTCGTATTCAGAACTCCTGCTCTCACAGCTGTCTTGTAAACCGGGCAGTTGTAGTCATCTGCCTTCCGGATGTAGTTCTCTTTAGGCAAAAAGTGGATGATCGGCATTCTATAAGCAGGGTTACTAATGAAATTGAAGTTGTGACTTACGGTCATAAAGTCTGTGAGGTTTGGGATACTTCTTGGTCTTCAATTACACCTTCTTCGATGTTCCAGTTTGCTCATTCAAGCGACAGGCCATTTATGTAAATTCCATTTTCTGGGCCTTTTAAAATATCTCTTGGGTCTACCACCTTCAGAACTTTAAATGTGAACTGCAAGAGATCAATTGCAACTCTATGTTTTCTTGCGTGAGTTTGCAGGGTTCCTGTGATGAACCCATGTGGGAAAAATAGTCCTGGTAACCAGAAACACTGAGGATGTCCTTCCTGACACCACTCTCTCATGAATTCAACTCTCTTGATTAAATCTTCCATCCAAGCTGCGAGTGGCTTCAGACTTGGATATGCAACTGCAACCCAATTAGGGGGAACTCTGTTCTTCAAGAATGATCCATACATTTTGTCTAGTTCCTCTGACATAATCTCAAGTCCCTGAATAGCTCTTGATAGAGAAATAAGTGAGTTCTTCATGGTGATCAGTAATTTATTGAATCTCTCTATTTCCTGTCTCAGGACTGTTGACAGACAGTGCATGAGCCCATGGTTGTTGATCTTAAACAGATGCTTAGCACAGTCGTCAGGATCAATAAGATCTGGTTGTTTGTCCTGAATGTCGATGATCTGCTCGAGAACAATATCATCCCCACTCATACCACCAGCTGCCACTGTGACTCTTGGTTGTATATCTAGAATAATCGAAAGGATCTTCGCGCTTTCATTTAGTTTAAATGACAGGTTTGCGTTCTCATGCATTCCGAAGACTTCTGGCTCGTCAGCCGAAGGCAACTTGTCGATAAATGCTTTGTATTCCTGGAGTGAACTCAACTGGGGGGCATAGTAATTGCCAGATTCAGAGAACTTGTAGCCTTCTTCTAGTATTTCAGGAGTATAGTACTTCTTCAGCACGCACAGCAGGAGCAGCCTGTCGAGGTCATCAGTCACTCTTCCTCCGTAGTTGATGTGACCTGTCATGAACTCCATTGATTCCCACGGAGTGTTCTCATTTTCATTCAAGAAGTTACGCAGCATGATTCTAGAGGTTTCGAGGTCTGAGTCATTGAATTGATATCGAATGTTCCAACCAAGAGGTCCGAACTTGCGTCTTTCCTGCACAACTGAGTGGAAGAATCACAGACCAAACAGAAGTCTGTTCCATTCAGGTTTGACGTGGTCGAAATCATCTTCTGTGAGTTCATTGTAAGACTTCTTTAAGTTAGCTTTGATTCCCCGAGGTGGTTCAGTGGTCAGTTTGAGACCGTTTTGTAAGATTGAGACTGGGAAGTAGTTAACTGGCATCGATGTTAAAAAGAGTCTGAAATCATTATTAATATTAGTCTCATCAGCAAAGTTGTTGACAATGTTTTCTAATTGAGTCATCCATGATCTGAACAAATGGCAATTTTGAAGCAGAACCCAGTTTCCTTCTTTCTTTCCTTCTTTTATTAGAGAATGAGCGATATTTTCTTGACCTTGACCAAGTGAAATGTATCTGAAGTTGTCTATGTTTTTCTTCGCTTCTGCAAATTTAATCAACTGGTTGGTAGGGTCAGCACCCTGCGATAATACGAATATGACAGGAGTAATTTTATCTGAGTCCTGATAGAGTTGTTCCATTGTACTTGATGGACTCTCAGAATAGTATTCTCCAAGATTTTCAGTTACAAATTTATTGAATGCAAAAAGCAATGTTTCTGGTCTGAATATTTTCAACATTATGATTTTTTGGAATGAGTCTAATTTGTCATGGAATCCACATGGAATCCTTGCTTTCAGTGGGTCTTCAGAACTGGAGTAGATCTCCCAAGATTTTTTATTTTTCATATTCTCACATAATCCCTCTAGCTGCTCTGGGTATTGTAATTCAAGGGCATATACGAGGTCCCAAGCTTCTGTCTTGAGTAGGTGTGGAAGAGGGTTTTGTGGTTGTTCTGATTTTTCATACACTCCTGCACCTCTTAGCAAGAAATTCCAGGAAGGTTCATCTATAATAATTATGAAAATTGCTTACCTATCTTATTGTCGTTTCTAAGAATGCTGGTGCAAATGAGGAATGAGTATATCATCTTGTGGTTCTCAAACAGACCTCTGCAAATATTATTGTAAATTGTTTTTGTTATGAAATTGATCAGCAATTTGATGTGTTCATCGATGTCTTCTCACTTTTCAGTATCTCGGATGGCATCATTGAATAGCTTCTTTACATACCCCAAAGAGTATTGGTACATAGGATCGATCATTGCAAGGTCAGTGATAACGAAGTAAAGAATGGCTCCTCTGATAGATACGCGTTTGAACTGATTTCTCGTCTCCACAATTTGCACTTCCACTTCAATTGCTAGTTGTAGTTTTTCTTTGATAATTTCTGCTTTTTCCTTGGAAGTTTCGAGAATAAGAATCAGGTCGTCACCGTCAAGGATTGTTTCTTCGTTAGATTCTGCCAAAGTTTTGAGGATTTTAATTTCAACGTCTCTTTTATCGGTTTCAAGCTTGGCCAAGTTCATTGTGAGTTCATCTCGTTGTGCTTCAACTTCTGGTCTTAACTGAATGACTACATCAACCAGCATTTGTTCTTCCAGTCCTTCGAACGTGACTGTGAAGTTTATTATCGTCATTTTAATACACACCTCTGGAAGGTAGTGGGGATTTGGAAGTTTTGTTGTGATGAAAAGTTTGAAGTTGTTGTCATAAGTAATATCCTTTCCTCCAAAGTGGATAGTAGGCAGTCCATTGTTGTCGAAAATTGCTTTTTGGAGAATGTTATCTAAGGCTGGATCAATTTCTTCGTAGACATCTTCAATAAGAACGATTTGGCCAAGTCTAATTGCTGAATCAACTACTTTTGAATATGAATCTGTATCTGAAAGTTTTACAATTTTGAGTTCGTCTGTATAGGTCTTTCTAATCCATTGATTTGCTTGAGTTTGAGGGTCAATCATCAGGGGCCATCTTTCACTTCTATCACACATGATACCATTGTCAATAGACACAGAGTCTGAAGGTAATCCTGCAAGACTCCAGTTTTTTATCTTTATTGGATCTCCAAGTGTTGTAGTCAATTTGAAGTTATCTGAAGAGGGGATTTTAAATTCTTCTAATTTATTCATCCAGTCTTCTACAATCATGTCTCTATATACTCCTGTAAATGGACCAATGTATGAGATGCTGCATGTAGCTAAGAAGGTGTCACCAATCAACTTGACCATGTCTTTTTTCAATACTCCAACAGTTTCTGTCCAGTTTTCTCCTTCATCCTTTGTCAGCAATATTAACTTTCCTGATCTCTCCAGCTTCTTTTCATTTAGTTTGATGTTGTCGTTCAAATCTTTAATATTGTCGAGAGTATCATTTAGATCCTTCTCTAATTGCTGCACTTGGTTCTTAGCAAACTTAAGTTCATCTTGCTTCTTTTTTAGCTTTCCTTGGGCTTCATCGTAGATCTCAGTGGTTTTGGCAAGTTTCTCTTCAAGAGGCTTAACCTTCTGACGGATGACAGCGTATTTTTCAGATGCGATACACCACTTAGCAAGACAGGCAGCAGCTTTAGCTTTTCTTGCAATGTCATCAGGGTCAAATTGTTTCTTTCTAATAATCTTTCTCACCTTTTCAAGAGTTTTGTTTGTCAACTTCTCTACTTCAAAGTTCTTGAGTTTTTCCTTAAAATTCTTGTCACCCATAATCTTTTTGGCTGCAGCCCAATCAGTTTTAGGTTCTTTAAAGTACGTCAGAATTGCTTCTAATGTCATTACAACCGCTTCAGGTGGTTTGGGGAAACTTTTAACCTCATTAAGGTCGTCATCGTTGAGCACTTCTAATGCTCCCTTAGCTTCTTCCATGGCAGGTCTGGCCTCTTCGAGTTCAAGTTCAACTTCATCTTTGATTGATTTAACTTCGAGTGCTTGAACACTTACTTCGTTGGCCTCTTTTTCTACAACTCTTTCTTTTTCTTCTGCTTTTTTCTTTTCGACCTTGACCATGGTTGCTTTCTCAGTAGCCATTTTACTTTGGCTTTCAAGTTCCGGCCTCAGTTCTGTCAAAATTTGTTTAAGGTCGGCTACTTGCACGTTGGTGGCAGAAAGTTTATGCAGACCATTGGAAAGTCTCATAATAGTGATGTTGAGTTCCCTCCGTTTTTCATCAAGATAGTTTTTATACATACTGATACTGTCAAGGTAGCTCTTTGGAGTGATGTAGACTCTTCTTCTTTGGACTTGATAGAACTTGATAGCCATAATCTCAACACTTTTATAAGTGTACATGCACATTTCTGATATCCTCTGCTTAATGTCTGGCTCAATGTTTTCAATATCTTGTAAGAATTTGGAGGACACATCAAGTAGCGCTTCTTCTGACCAGGAGTCATACCAGTCCAGTGTGCAGCAATTTACCAGTGAAGGGAACATCCTACATCTGATTCTAAGTGAATCTCCAACAGGTGACATACACAAGATGATGTGGAACTGGTCTCTCAGTCTTTCAATATATGTTGCATATTTGACATCGCTTGACAAATCACGTCCTAGTTTTTTTGTGTATGGCTCAATTTCATCCATTATTCTACTCATGTCCTCTGGTTCATAGAGGTTTGTAATGTCTCCTGTATTCAGTATATTGTTGATATCTTCTAAAAATGATTCATGAATGATCTGTGTGTCTGACATCAAGAAGGTGTAAGGGGTTCCTTTACAACCGCTCTGCATAAGCACTTCCTTGAGTTGTTCTCTAAAGGTCTCTGGTTTATAATTCTTAGTTAATTTGATCGAAAAACTTTCATTGTTAAGCATGAATGATGCAAGTCTTGTTAGACTTTGTTTACCACATCCACTCACACCTATGAGCATTGCATTTCCTCTCGGTTGTAGAAGCACTCTTATTATTCTACAAATATGTAACACAGCATCCGTAAAGAATACAAGATTCATTTGGTTTGGAAACGTAGAGTTGTACTCTTCCAAGTAGTGCATTAAAGTGTTATTGAGAGCATCCATTCGAGTTATTTCTTCGTACAACCTCTCATCATTTTCAAGTTTAAGTAAGTTACTAAAGATAACATCTGAGAAAGAGATGTCATTCCTCCACTTGATCTTCATGGAGTCTTCAATGATCTCTCTGAAAAACTCTCTGCCTTCTTCATCAACGAGTCTATCGTAGAATACTCTTGACACCTCGTGCATCCAGAGTCTCGCACATGAGGCTTCGTTGTCAATACTGATTGGCTTGCACATTAAGAAGCCTTGGAACACCTTAGAGATATCTCTCAGATTGAATGTGTAGTGGAATTTGGAAGGAGTAGGTAGCAATCTGTCAGTTATCTGGTTGTACAGGTCTATTGTAGCCTTTACAATTGTGTTTCCACATGTTGCCACTTTAGTGCTGAATTTTGATGTAGTCAAGAACCCATTGATTATCCCTTCAAAAATAGTGAGCATAGTCTCTTCACTTGGCTGAGGAAGTCAGAATACATGGAAGAATCGAGTGAATCTTGGAGTCAATGGAGCCCTACCTCCAGATGGTGGTGCTGCACTACAGACACATACAAAGTTCTCAATAAATTTCCAGAAGAAGTTTGGTCTGTCATAAAAACCATTATCACCTAACAATTGTCTGAGAAGCTCAATTGGTGGCTGAGCTCCATACTTTTCGACAGAAGGCATGTTGACATCATCAATAAATAAGACTCAAGTGTTGTTGCCTTTTGCTCCTAGTGTACCTTTCCCCTTCTTTTTATCCAGATTTGCTTCAATAGTCTCTTGAGTGGCAAGTGAGTTTGTTTGAGCAGAGAAATTAAGAGATATTGGCATCAGATCATTTTTCTCTTTATTCCTCAAGATATAATTTTGAATGATAACGCTTTTACCGACTCCTGTTTCTCCAGTAAAGAATGTCTGTTTTTTCGATTTGATACATATATCTAAAAGTCTGGAATATCTTCATGTGTCAATTGTGGGAACAAGGATGGAAAAATATGGCAATTCTTTGTCATATTCAAATTCAGGAACGTTCCACGGTTCAAATTTCATGTTTTCTAAGTTTAGTTGATATTCAAAAACAGTTTCCTGAGGTGGTATCAATTTTGAAAAGTTCCTTCTCATGATCTGATCAACATATCTGTATCCTCTTGTTGAAAATGATCCTCCGACACTCCAAATAAATGAATATGCAAAGAACCTTATAAGCTTGGGTCTAAAGCTTTCTTTTGAATCATCAATTGTGAATTTGCCCACATCTTCACTAATAAAGTATTCGAGGAAGTCGCATAGACGTGTAATATTTTGTATCTCTACTGTTGGAATAGGCTCAAACTCTTTGTAGTCTTTCAGTTTATCTAGTGTATCATCAACAAAACTATCAAATAGCTCACGAAGGAAAATTTGTGCATCCTTATTGAGGCATGTTTTTTGACCATCTTCAGGATGGAACATCCTCTTCATCCAGGAGTTGACATATGGAACCCATCCTAAGTCAGTAGGAGTAACATAGACCATTCCTCATCTACTAACTGTTGCTGGTGAAGCAACTGCAAGGTCTTGGGCTTCAAACAGAATTCGCATTGATGGATTAAGCTTGATCCTTTCACCATTTGCTAAACACAGAGCCATAGTGTCATCTAAAACAGTGTTCATGTTTTCAATCCATAAAGCATCTACTGGACCATCGAAAATACACCAATTCCTATCCTGAGTTTCATCTTTCGCACTCTCTCTGAGGATCTTTGATGCAAGTCCGTCTGTCCACTCTTTGGTGTTAGGGTCTTCTTGCCCATAAAGCTCACCCATTGTGATACTCTTTGGATTCAAGGATATGATGTTCACTTGCTGGAACCTTTGGTCTTGTGAGTTTTTAGATCTTCTTAGTTTAGTCATCGCATCAGCAAGGACTTTATATCATGCAGTTTTTCCACCACCGGTTGGACCAACAATCATTACTCCAAACCTAACGTTAAAAGTATCAAAGAGTTGAATAACTTTAGTAATGAATTCTGATTTTGGCTCTAACTTCTTGTCAGCAATGGTATCAATGATCTGTGTCTGTAATTCTCCATAGTCCACTTCAGGGATGACTACTTTAGGGAATAGATCTTGTATCAACGCTTTGAAAAGAGGAAGATCATCTGCTAAGAATTTAGGAATATTTGAATCTCTCATTGCTCTGATCAAGACCACGTCTTCATTCAAACTAGGATTGTCCCTCTTGAGTGCTCCTGCCATCACCAATACAGACTTTACAGCTCTCATACCAAAATCGTAATGTTTCTGCTGACTAAGCTGCTCAGAAGCTAGTTTGTATAGCTGAACCATTTTCAATGATAGAATAGTTGCCTCTTTGAATCCTTCAGCAAAAAGCATTATTTCTGCGATGAGTCCATAGTTGGGGATCATCATTGCTACAGGTCTGAATAAAACAGCAAGGTTATCTGGTAGTTCCGTTCTTCCTTCATATCCTGGATTCATCGTTACAAATACCCCACACATTGGGTTCAACTTGAGAGTAGAATTATTGAACCTGAATTCCTTTTCTTCTTTCATTAATGCAAACTTGATAGTCAATAATTGTTGGGCAATAACTGACAATACTTCTTCATCGATACGATTGAATTCATCTAAACAAGCCCACGCTCCTTGACTTACAAGACCTGAGAAAAGTCTGGCCATCATTTTATACTCAATTTGTTCTGAACAATTGAAAACAACTCACTGTATCCCCAATGCCTTTGCTAGATCCTTTGTGGATTCGGTCTTTCCTGTACCTGCTGGGCCAGCGGGAGCCGCACCCAATTTAATATGGAGCGCACCAGTGATTGTCATCCAACACCGGTCTGTCAGTGGAGTAATGACCAACCTTGACATTGCTCCCATGTACTCATTTCCATATAATAATGTAGAGTTGACTTGCTTCACAATACATGGCTCATTTTCAAGATTGTAATACTTCAGCTGCTTTTGCCACTCAAAGTCATCAATCGAGACAACTCTTTGGTCAGCAAGACCTTGCACAATGTCTCTGTTATGTACATCTGCTGTGATCAGAGATATTAAGATCTTTCGTTTGACTGGGTCAAGTTTCCCTCGAATCAGAGAAGTAAGCTCAGTAAGCTGTTTAACAACCATATCAAGAAGGTCTTCTAAGGCAGTGTACCGAGTCTCGATCATTCCATCTATATAGGTCTCACAGAGCTCAGTCCAGATGATTTGTGACACTGTGAGGATGACCTGACCAATTTCATCTGCCAGTACCCACTCCTGTCTCTCTGTGCTTAACACATCATACTCAGAATGAGAGACGTTGATTCTTTTTCGTATGGTTTCATACATTTTGTCTTCAATTTCCTTCAGAGTGGCTTCAACCTTCTCATCTGGCTTGATTTTAACGGAAGAAGAGAACGTGACTTTTTCTCCTTCAGCTGATATCATCTTCAAGATTTGGTTGGAGGCTTTATCTACTCCTAATTCCAAACGCATGATATTCTCAAAAATCTTGTTTAAGTGCTTTTCCACCTTCCGGATATCTTGTGCTGCTGCCAAAATTTGCAGAAGTTCATCATTTGAGAGAAAGAAAAATCTTGGGAAGTCTAACCTTTTGTTTTCTAAGAACTCTTCTAGGTTCTTCTGAATTTGATCCATCGACTCATTGTTCTTCCGAAGTTCCTTGAAAATTTCTCTCTTTGCAAAATTCTTGACTTTTGGATTTTTGTTAACATTTTTCATAAGCTCATTTAGCTTTTTATTTACCTTCTCAAACTCATTAAAGTCTCCCTTGGTTTGCTGGCGAATATCCTCAGATTGGAAAATATTTTCAAGATAAAGCCAGTTTCTTTGGCAGTCTTTCCATTGATCAAAGGTATCGAGGAACAGAGAGAGTTGATCGAATAGCGTGACAGCAACTTTCCTGAGTTTGGCTACGTACCTATTTCCAAGAATATTGTTGATGTTCGTCATCATGTCATCAAGTTCAATTTGTAGATCATCAAGCCCAGTGATTACAAAGTATGTCTCTTTATATTGTTTTACAAGCAATTCAAGCCCATTCCATGTATCAGATATCTCATGGAGTTCTTTCTCAAGTTTAGATTCTTGGGTAGCTCTAGTAGAAATATCTTGAATCTCTTCTTGGAACGATAAGATGTTGCGTTCCATTAATTCACCGAGGCAGAAATCCAAATCTTCAAGTTTAATATCAATATCTGTAATTTCCTTGATGTCAATCCAGTGATCTTCTCTCAATTCTGAATTTCCTAAAGCTGTGACAATTGGCATTGTGGTTTTAAATTTGAAGACTTGATCTCTCAGATGTTGAACTGCAGTAGAGCCTTCTGGAATACCTCTCTGACATCTAATAACAATCTTTGTGTAAATATCAGCTTCTTTAGAAATAGATTCTGTATTAATATCAGAAAATGGAGTGAGCTTCCAATCATTGACTTTGTTACTCCAGTCGTTTAATGAATCCCAAAGACTGATTCTATCTTGAACCTTTATTTTAACTTGGTCAACGTCGACAAACTGATCCACCTCTACTTCCAGAGTGGACTGGTATTCCTGGAATTTCTTAGCTCTTTCAGCGAACTTGCTTCATTCTTTAGACAATTTCTTCATCTCTGTTTGCATTTGGCTGAGAGAGGAATTGATGTCGACGTACTTTTCATCCTCTATGGTAGCGCTGAACTCGACCAGTTGCTTCCTGAAAATAGGAATCTGCTTTTTAATCTTTTCAATATTGTTCTTCTTCTTGTTGTCAATACTCTCTGTGGCTTCCATCACCTGCTGACCCAAGTTAGACACGATTTGATAAACTTCTGAAAGTAGTTTTGAGTCTTCATTTCCTACGTTGATCCCATTCTGACTGCAGATGCGGTGGATATTTTGGTACAAGTCGATATCGTCTTTTACTCGCTGGAAGTTGTTATCGATAAACTCAAGCGCCTGCACTTGTCTGACATACTCGTCTACTTCAATAGCAGGAGAAGAGATAGACTTGATTTGTTCATTGAGCCATTGCTTTTTGTTATTTAATCTTCTGCGAATGATCAGTGGAATCTCTTTGCCCAACTTTTGGAAAATGTCCTTGGGACTCGGCTTTAGTCTCATTTTGATTTTATGGAAATTAATCTTTAAAAGACCAAGATCTTTTGTTTCTGGTAGGTAATTATCAAAATCTTCAGTTTGTTGGTTCACCATCTTGAGTAGTTCAGGCAGGACTTCTTGAGGATTCTTCAAGTTTTCATCGAGGATTATATCAAAATTGATGTTCATGTTGTCATAGTATTTTTGGAGGAAGGGCTGGAAGTTGAAAATGTACTTTTCTGCTTTCTTGAATGCAGAATTCATGAACTTCTGGATTGTGGTATATTGACATGTTTTGAGTTCTTCCTCTTCGAGCCATGGATCACAATCAAGGAAATTATCATCAGGTTGGTCCCAAGATTCACATACTTTATCATCCCAACTTTCGAGTACTTTAACATACTTGAGTAGCTCTTCATTACGTGACCATCTCTCAATGAGTCTCAAACTAGAGTAACCTTGATTGATAGATTCTTCAAGAACATCAATAAAGCTAGTCTTCGATGGCTGAAGCTTTACCCAAATCTCATGAAGTGTTGGGCAGATATATCTTTTGAGATATTTACTCTCTTCATCACTTTCTTCCAAAATGTCTATTTCTTCCTCTTCTTTCTCTGGATCTTCAATTTCTATGTGGACAATCGGGTCAAAATCTCTAGATGTTGAGTTTCCCATTGGTGGAGGTACAAATTTTTTAACTTTAACTTCAACAAGATCGCTTGGATGGATGGGTTCTTCATGGAATTCGGCATCTAGGTAAAACATTGGTTCAGGTCCATGATGATATACCTTTTTAGTTTCCCCAAACTGAGATTTTGAAGGATCAAAATCGAATTGGATTTCAACTTCGCTGAGAATATCTAACTTATCAAAGAGTGATTTGACAGAGGTCAGATATATGTTGGTGAGTGCATCCATTGTGATAAAATCAAGTAGGTAGGCACATCTAAGAATTCGAGAGCATTCTTTTCTTAGACTACTCTTTGGACCGTACTTAAGATTTGGCTTAAACCCAAGGTCCTCATATACTCGATCAGATTCAGATGTCTTCAAATCAACTCTCTTCTGTTCTCCTTCTTCATTCTTCTTTGCACTTTCATCTTTTTGTTCGCCACTGTTGATTCTAATTTTGAGGTCGTTGAGAATGCTCTTGATTCCTTCTCTGAAGTCCTCTTTTGATTTCCTGGCATAAGTCTGGATTCTGTCTTCAATGAAGTTTCTGCGTTTGTCCTGCCTGTTCACGAATTCTTTCTTTTCAATTGCTTCATGACTATCGGTGAGCTCGATGAAGTTGAGTTTCTCCATTTCGCAGCAACTCTTTTTGAGTTCAAGAATTACAGTGCTGAAGTGATTATGCAAGATAAATAGTTTCTCTTCGAGGATTTCAGATACAGTTTCTCTTTTCTTTACACAGATTTTACGTCTCCATAGCCTCAAGATCTTCCATCTGTCAAACTTTTGAAAGAAAGTCTTTTTACGGATTTTTGCGTAGTTTTTCTTGTCATTTATCCAGTCGTTGAGAGTAATGAACTCAACGGGTTCATCATTTGTGTAGGTAGTTATTCCCTTACTCGAAAGAGTGTAGAATCTCTTATAGTCTTGAAGCTTTTCATGATCTTCTAATTCAAGCAGCGGCTGTAAGTCATAAGGCCCATTCTCGATAGGTTGGATCAAGTAGAAGTATTGCCCAACTTCCTTTGGGTCATTTTGGAGTAGCTTAATTACATCAGAAATGTTCGGGTTGTTCGACTTGGTGGTTTTCTTTCTCTTTGATGGTGACTCTACAATAACTATTTCGCTGTGCATGCTGACATCGTCTTTGAGTAGCAGGTCGTCTTCGTCTCTATCAAACTCATCTGCCTCTTCAATCCTAGAGTTCTGACTGTGCATAAAGTGTTCATTGGGGTGAGGGTAATTGTCCATGGTCATTTTGAAGTCTCTCTCTGAATGCAAGAACTGACTCTCACAGTCTGCTTTAAATGTGAATGCCTTGACAGGAGTGAGTGGGTTCACTTGAGCCCTTCCCTGGGGTTGCTTGGGCCATGGCATCCGCTCGGCATTACTCTGAAGTAAGTATGAGGTGTGAGGCCTTTTGTCGAAGTTGCTCCCTTGAAAAGTTTGACGGTGAGTTACTTCGCTTGTCTTCTTACGCTTGTTGCTTCTGCTCAGTGATCTCTTGGCTGGACTATTTTCTGACTTGTCCTTTTGCATGGCTGTATTTGCAGGGGCAAGCGATGTCATGGTCTAAAGTTAATATTTTGGTAGGTGACTTACCTTGATTCCTGTTATCGAGCTGACAACTTCACTGGTCCATGCAGCTTTCTTTGAGGGATCTTTCCTGTGATTAATAAATCCAAATGCTGTAGTTTTAGGCCTGAAGTAAGGTGCTTGATTTAACTTTGTAAACTGGGGATTTGAATATACTCTGCTTAAGCTCGAGCCAGCCAATGTTCTTCTAGTTAATGCTTTATTTCATTGGTGGAAGAACTGTTCCTAAAGATGCTTGTGGGACAGTCTGTTTCTTTCCAAAAGGTTTGATAAAGTTCCTTTCTGAGGTAACTTTTTTAAGCTTTACACTTTGACCTCTTTTGCCTGAGAATGATGGGACAAGCTTATGATTTGGTTTCTCTTTCTTCATAAATATATCTTGTTTTAAATTTATAGATCTTGGTCCCTTAAAGGTCCTTGCGCTTTGTTGGCTTGTTAGATTCTTGACAGCATCTCTTTTGTCTTTTCTACTGCTGAGTGTTCTTCTATTCATATAATTTTGGTCTTTGTCTGCTTTGAGAAGATTCTGATTCTCCATTTGAATAATGAATAAAATATTATATAAATTAGTATTTCAAAATAAAACATTTCCCATGGGGTTTTGGGGTTTTGGGGTTTTGGGG
>Ga0307966_1002758_pt1 | contig 13284 bp, 12 predicted proteins | sample OrgLakmetagen646_FD_203141 | JGI IMG/M metagenome (GOLD analysis project Ga0307966, IMG submission 203141) | Saline water microbial communities from Organic Lake, Antarctica - #646 | ecosystem: Environmental > Aquatic > Non-marine Saline and Alkaline > Saline | place: Antarctica: Organic Lake... | reverse complement strand
ACCAGGCAGGTCGTGTGCGCGCCCGCTCCATCCACGCTATCGTAAAAGCACTCAGAGCGCACGGTGACGAGCGCTGGCTGAAAATTGCTCAGGAATGGGCTTCTCGGGAGGGTCGGCGTCCGATGGGCACCCAGAGGAGGTGTCCTTATCCGAAGCCTCCAGTCAGGGTTATCCTGCCTCTAACATTCATCCGGACATCTGCTTGAATGCTCAAACTGAGTACGAGACGACAAAATTTGTCGTCTCGATCAAACCAGTCGGTTCGACAGCGACGCTAAGTATCGAAAGTGGAGATATAAGTTTAGATTACACTTCGGTGAGTGATGGAGATACTGTTACGGTGACAGGTAGCGAAACCGGAAGCTACGAAATTAAGGCTACCCATGATGATGATAGTAGCGTAACGGATACTGCGACAGGCTCGGTGTTTGAGTTTAAGTTTCATAGATCGGCGTTGAAGAATACGACGCCCGCAGGTTCCGCAAACAGTTGCACTTACACAAATTTTGAAGTTACTGGGGTGACCACAAATGCAAATTCGGCCGAGGGTGCTGAGGTGACACCTACATGGGAGATTTCTGTCGTTACTAATCCAAGCACTGCATCGTTCTCGGGTGAAGTTTCAGCCGAACTCAAATGTGAATTTGAATGGAACGCCTTTGCCGAGATTATAGAATCCGGTGACGCCGACGGATCCACGGTCAGTCTTAGCGGTTCTTATCGCGGCCTAGGTCTCTCTTTTTCTGGGAGCGGGACGAAAGACATTTGCGGCATTCACGCGGAAATGAAAGCGATCTTTGATGATACAGAGTCATCGCAAAGTGCCACTCTGCAGTACAGTTCACAAAATGTCTCAGTTCCTTGGTTACAAGATAATGCTACTGGCTCAACAAATCCGAGCGGGAGTTTCAATTCTTCCTGGGGTTCGAAGGACTTTACCGTTGATACTACAAAGAAAGAACTCGATGTATCGATCAGATTGGTTACGAACACCACGCTTGTTTATGCTCCGCCACCAGTGACGCCCGGATCTTCTACCGGCACTAGTCTCCAATCCTCCAACCTGGAACTAGATTCTTTTAAACTTTCTGAACATGATAACGAGTTCGAAATAAAATAATCTGGCTGCTCTCATTTTTTAACTGCACTAGGCCTTAAGACTTAATGTTTTTTTGGTTTTATCGACGAAAGGAATCAAAAAAGCTTGCCAGTGACAGTTTTGAATTAGCGTTTTCCAAACGGTCAAGCTGCCTCCACTATTCCAATGTCTTCAAATCTTCAATAAAAATTATATATGAAAAACATCCTAGTAATAATTTTTTTATGCAGTTGTCTCCAACTTAGAGCGACCGCAGAGGGACTGAATTCTTTGGCACCATTCACCGTTGTGACTCTTTACGAGAAGCAGGAGGATTCAACAAAAGAACTCTATACTGTCATTGAAAAGATTAGCGGGCATATACAACAGTCTGAGGAACATCGGTCGGTAAAATTCGTTTCTCGTGAAACACTGTTTTCGAAAGAAATAACTCATCCAAATTTGGTGCCATTGCCCAAAGGTGAAGTTACCTTTGAAAAAGTGGGAAACGAATATTTTTACGACTCAGCTGCGTTGAGTGAAAAAAATGCAGAAATTGCATTACTTCCGATCAATTTAGCACGCTTTGACAAGTTAAACGAGGAAGTCGCAAAGACTTTTTCTTTTCTTATTCCTTCGAAGAACGGAAAAATTAACTATAAAGAAGTTTCGTTTGAGTCTGTCACCGACCACACTTTTCTAGTCAGGGGCGGAAGCGGAGGTGGCCTTTATTACTATCGAGACACTCGTTTGCCTGGATTGGTTCTTATGTCTGCTAATCACAGAATACCCGAAGAGGAGTTGGTGCCGTTGTTCCTAATCGCCAATGATCAAGCAATGCTGAGCGACTCAGAAAAGATCATAGAAGTGAAAAAGTTACTTAAAAAGAAATATTTCTATATTATGGTAGTGCGCTTTTTTAGGGAAAATTAAGATTATGCTGGGTGATGAAGATAATACTTATGAAATCAAGTAAATGCTACATGACTCGCTACCTCGCATTATTCTGCTTACTTTTGGCGGCTTTCAGCGGGAGTAAGGCGATGAGATCTGGATCGGCTAATTCGATCTCACTGCGGGACGTCAGAGAAAAACCTGATGAATCAAAAATACCTTTTTGGAAAGCAACCATCTTGCTCGCGACTACCCAATTCCCGATTTCCAGACCTTCCTCGAGTCCGCCTGCTGGTCCGGTAGAGACAACTAGATCACAACGATTTAGGGAGAGTAAGGCTTGGGCGGAAACGGCTGTCTGAACGCAGCCGGATCCCATCTTGGCAGCGTAAACACGGTGCTTGCCCACGAGATATGTGTGGACGTTAGATTCACCATTTTTCTTTGACGTCAAAGGCGGTCCGGCCAGTTGCTCGAAAGCTGTGAGATCTTGTTCTAACGCGTAAAAAAAGGCAACTCTCTCGGCGGATACAGAGCTTTGGAAAGCTGCCAAGAATAGAAAAAGACTAATGATGATTTTGTGTTTCATAACTGTAACATAATTTATTTAAATTGTGCTTGACTAACTTTGGTAGATGTAATCACAGTTTGGATATGTCCAACCAAATCACACGTAAGCAGTTTGTCCAGCGTCTGGCCATCGCGAGCGGCGTTGGTATGGTTGGAACTTTACCAGGCCTGAAATCTCTGAGTCGTGAGCGAGTCAACAATAGCGGGTTAGTCAAGATCTCTCCAGTCCCGGGTAAGCATTACACAAAATCTACTTTGAAATTTATGAGTGATGCTCGTTTCGAAAACGCTCGGCACGCGATCCGTGGAATGGGTAATCAGAACATCGAATTTTTCTTAGAACATGTCTAACTTTCGCACACTAGATCCACACAAAAGTGGAGCATCTGAAGCGCGTTAACCAAAATTGCCGCCCGAATTCAATCGTGGCGGCAATTTTCATTTTTCCATGAGTGCAACAACCGAGAAATACAGTAAAAGGGAAGCGAAGATTCCGGAATATCATCACCCGATTTCGGAACGCTTGAAAGCAGTCTCCCAACAAATTGACCGTGGTGAGATTTCTGAATCACTGCAGGAATTAGATCGTTTGGCAACGACCTACAGTAACCATACAGAGGAGATCGCCAAGATTCTGGCGCTTGCGGGCGATGCTCAAATGGCGACGGGGCAGTTCGCTGAAGCAGCACAGACATACAAGAAGACCCTTGAGCGTCTCCCCGATAATTCCCTTGCCATTCGTGTTTGGATCCGGCCCGCGATGGGTGAAATTCGGGCGTTATTGCAAGCGGTTCAGCCTGAGGACGCTCTAGCCTGTGCTGACAAGGTCTGGAAGCGGGCGCGTCAATATCATATTAATCTGGAAGCTCAGATGAGCACGACTAATCAGGAACTCCGCAAGAGAGGGAAGATCCACGTTGCTAAACGTCCTATTCGCCCCAGCGTTGTGCTTTCCGCTTTGGGCAACGCCTTTCTTGAAGAGGGATATGTCGATTCTGCTAAGGAGTTCTATCAGCAGGCTGTCCTGACCAGCCCCAATGGAGCGAGTCGCGCACGCCAAGGCTTGGCTCAAATCGCTTTAGCTGAAGACCACAACAATGAAGCGGAACAGTATGCCCGGGAATCGATCCAGATGGGTAAATTTCAGGCAAAGACGGTTGCGGCATGGCCGATGTTAATTGGTGCGCGGTTCAAGCAGGGCAAGGATCCTCTGGACGAGGAACTTTTTACCAGCCTCAACCTCAACCAGGCAGGTCGTGTGCGCGCCCGCTCCATCCACGCTATCGTAAAAGCACTCAGAGCGCACGGTGACGAGCGCTGGCTGAAAATTGCTCAGGAATGGGCTTCTCGGGAAAAAGTTATCGACGAAGTGATCGAGGTCGAGTTGGCAAAAATGATCCTAGCCGACGAGAAGTTGATGGCAGGCAACCCCCGCATGATCGCGCTGGCAGCTTATAGAATACTCCGGAGCCCCAAGGTCAGTCCGTCTGAGATGATTGCCACCTGCAAGGATATCGCTCAGATGAGGATCGCCGCTGGCTCCAAACCTAATTTCCATGCGCTCGCTGGTAAGGTAGAGCGACGCTTCGGTCCCGCAGTTCGTGATCGTGCGATCCATGCTATGGCTTTGGGTGCGATGCTGGCCAGAGGGCATGACCTCGCCCGGATTGTTTTGACGAAGCAGGTAGGGAGACTTCCCCGTGGGACTGAGCAATGGGGCAAGGGAACCTGGGCTCTGGCTCGCATGGAGCTTATGCTGGAAAATTTCGCCGCTGCGGCGAATCATTATTTAAGCTTTGCCGATCAGCCCAAGATCGCCCAGCGTTTCCGAGTTCAGGGGCTGTTGCGCTGGGCTCAATGTTTGCAAAAGACGTCCGGCGAATCTATATCTTCGGATCAAATAGAAGACCGCCTTAATCGTATATTATCGGGTGTGGACGATTGCCACGTGCTCCTCGATGTCGGGCGCGACCTGGTTACGCTTGACGGAGTGCTCGACCGGCGCGTGAGTAACTCCATCATCGCGACGGCCGAGTCTGCGGCAAACGAAGCATTTTACGAGGCAGAGACTCCAGGCAAAGCACTGGATATTTTGATTCATTTAACGAGGCGCCAACGTTACGAATTTGGTTCGTATGCTTCGATCGTGGGCCTCTGGGAGGGATTGGATGCCAAAAGACGGGCATGGCTTTGGAGCCGTCGATCAGACTATTGGGAGTACCTTGCCTTGCTCTTTGAGAGTTATGTGAGGGTAGACCGTTTGGCAGATGCTGAAGCGCTTGCGAAAGATGTCATCGAAAATGCGGATGCTCCACCGGAAGGATACCTCTTCATGGGGATCGCTTATGGCGATTTTCTGAAAAAGCAGGGTCGCACGAATGATAGTTTGAAAACGTATGCCTGGGTCGCACAGGAAGTGCCAACTCATGCCTGGTCATCCAGATCCCACTACGAACTAGCGCTTAGTTTCCTTCCTAGAAGTCCGGGTAAAGCTAGAAAGGCTCTAGAGGCAGTCAGAAAGTGCTTTAACGGTAGCCCGTCGTTACTCTGGCAGCAAAAGATCGATGCACGCGCATTTTTAATCCTTCAGCACCAATTTAATCTTGTGGGCTCGTCAAGCTGGTATACCGAGGGCTTCCTTGCCGCTCAACTTGAAGATCTCAAGCAGAAGGGGATTCTCTGATGAAGCTTACTACCTTCAGAAAGTTTGGCGCAATCGTTCTCATCCTATTCGTTTCCCATCAAGGATTCTCGCAGCAGCAGTCGGCTTCCGATGGGCACCCAGAGGATCCGACAGTGACAGTCGATTACGATAATGACGAAAACGTCTGGAAGGGAACCACGGTCACATGGACGATCTCGTATACGCCGAGCGACGCGGATTTTTCTGAATCTAAGCTCAGTGTCAGCGGATCAGATTTTACACTGGATGGCATGACGGTAACCTATGACTGTCCGGCTGAGTCTTCCAGCCTTTCCGACATGAAAACCCCAACCGTGTCCTATGACAAGATCGACGTTTCACCCTCTGACGGCCCCGTTGTCTTCAAGCTGAATTCGGCGATGTTTGACACTGATGTCGTTTGTGAGGAGCAACCGGCACAGTTGGAAATCGCAACGACACCCGATTATGAGGGTTCCTTTTCCAACCTGCCGTCGGTCACGTTTTCTCCGAGTCCGATGGATAGTCAGGGGAACATTTCCCAGGGTCACGATCTGGATCCGGGGAACCACGATTTTACGGTTACCGGTGATCGCGACTTAGACGACACACTGAATGTCCTATCAGGTTCCGTTGACGATATGGTTGTAGTGCAGAATCATTCTCTTTCACCTAGCGCTCCAGCGGGTGGAAATTCTTGGGAAAGCGTAATTTATCATGCATTTAGACCCGGGGATATTTGGATGGGCACACGAGGTGAAGATTCATACGATGAAGTTGTCGAAGATCTTGAAACTTTATCCACCGAAGATCAACCTTGTGGAGCCACAATAACCCAAAGCGATTATAGTGCTTTTACCGTGGGTGTTTCGGGTGGGGTATCTTATGGCGGTCTGAGCGCCGAGATGGGAACTACCCATGAAACTGGGGTAAAATACGAGAATACGTGGGGAGAAGATAACAGGCATACTGAAGTCATTGTAAAAGGTCTTAGGCGTAGCGTTGATTATATCCTGGAAGAACAATGGGATGATGATGATGACGAATGGGTTGACGCAAACAATTCTGGAACGACAGCATTCTCGGACGATTGGCTGTTAGGAGGGCTTGACGCCACAATTAAACAATCCTGCTGCGGCATGGGATCAACGTCAGGAAGCTGAGCTATGAGAAAAGGACACTTCAAATATCTTGTTGTTTGCCTCTCATGGCCCTGCCTTCTTTGTTTCGGTGCCGAAAGCGAAGGGTTGAAGACTCTCCGATCCGCAATCGCGGATGATTGGGCGGAATCGCAGGTACAAACCGATTCCGAATTTGAGGCCTCCGCAAAAGCCCAGTTGCGTGCGACATATAACGAATCGGTGATCGATGAACGATCGATCAGAAGCATGGTATGGCTTCTTCGTGTGTTCGATAAATGGATGCTCCAAGAGGAAGAGTTCGATATGGCGACTTTGGAGAGCATCTATTCGGATGAGTCGCTGTTGAAAAAGGTTCGTGGGTATGCCGCTATGTTGCTGCATTTTGCAAAGGGTTCTGAGATGTATGCCCTCCGGGCATTTCAATATTCCCCGAACACTATGTCTGTTTTTGAAAAGGTTTACGGTGCTGGTTCTGTCCGATATATTTCCGGCGTGCTTGATGCTTTGATTGGAAAGCGGTTAGATGGCAAGGCACGACAAAAACACCTCAACATTGTTCGGCAGAATTCGCTTTACGATAGAGAGGCTTTTACGCCCGAGGAGTCGGAAGCTATTTTCATCATCGGATACAATTTTATCGAATATTATGAAAATGCGAAAAAAACGGACGCCAAGGTCGCCGCCAAGCTCGTGGAGACTTATCGGTTGTTCGAAATCCGTAGTTCTGCACCGCCACTTTCTGTATTTTTACATTTAAAGGCTTCCGAACTAACAACACAAGACTTCATCGCATTAATCGATCAATACATATATTTTATCGATGATGAGATTCTCGAATCCGTATTATGGGAGCTCTGCGGATTTCAGAACGATGAAGGCGTGGAAGGTGAAGCGAATTCAAAGCAATAAGAACAAACGCCGGGAGGGAATTTTTAATTTAGGGGCAATTTTATAGCCGGGTTAATTTTCATAACGGCTAAAATCTATGGCGAGTTCAATTTTAAGATTAAAGTCGGAGCTGTTACCAAAAGTAGTGATGTAATCACAGGAACTTTTGGTAAGACTGGCGCTTTATCGGGGAATAATTCGCACATAGAGTTCACTATATCAGATTTTGAGGTGGAGGACAAGGACGATGAATATGAGATACAGCCTTAAAAAAAGATTTTTTTCCATGAGTAGAATTTGCGCCGTACTGACGCTACTTCCTGCATGGCTTCATGGTCATTTCTACAGAGAGTTGTTGAGTGGCGTAGTGCTTGAATGCGAAACTGCTATTATGGTGGGGGGGCAGGAAGCCTCGGCAGAGAGGGAGCTAGGTCGGCAACTACATCGAATGTAGAAGTTCATACTATAGATTTGAGCGATGACGATGTAGTCGAACACGGTCAATCCTTTGAAATACAATAAGGATCAAACAGAAAGTAATCTATAAGCAGACTGATACGATTTGCGTTTATCTCGCTGATTGCAACGATAACACTTTATGGTGACTCATCGCATTATGCATTGAAAGCGGTAATGTATGGTAAGTCCGGGGCGCACGATACCTTCGAAAAATCAGATATGTATATGATAAGTTATAACATTTCTATAACGGTCGAAGGTGCTGCTTGGACGATGCGAGTAGACGAAAATAATCGATATCTTTCGCCAAATGTTGGAAGAGAAATACCACCTCTTACTATTGATGAAGTTAAATTTAGTTACAGATCTGAAAAGGGAGGTGAATTTGAACTCGACCATTCTACCTTACCAACTGAATCGAGCCAAAAGCAAAAAGCGTTAAGGGAGATTTCTGGATTTAGAGGGGTAATTAACTCCGTTATCTTTTATCGAAACACTATCAAGGAGGACGCTCTGCAGTCGCATCTAGATTGGGATTTGATCACGGCTTCGGATATCGGGTATTCATTACCGAACCCGATTGCAAAAACCGAGCCACAATACTATAGATTTTATGATGATATTAACGAGTATTTAATGATATCCGATGTGGAAGGTGTCTTTGGCGTTTTCCACTTCAATGGAGCTCGTTTAAGGCACAAAGCGATGTTTGATTTATTACCCGTGTTTTCGTTGGAATACGGAGACTTGGACTCGAACTTTTTTCGTAGTGTCGCTCATAACGAAAGTTTGCTCGCATATGATCAGGGATCGACAACTTTTATGATTTTGAAGTTTGTCGAAACTTCCTACATCGAGGGCTCCGATCCCGAATTGAGTGAAAGCGATGACCTATTTGAAATCAAAGATTGAGCACACCATGAAATATTACATACTCATAATAATGTTTATCGCGCAAAATTTGTGTGGCACTGGTCTATCGGGTCAATTTGCATTCGTTTATTTTGGCGAGATCTCGCGCTCGAAAGATGCATTCAAGTACAGTAAAGCGGTACATGGGACATTTTCTACGGACGACAAAATGCAAGCGTTTTTCGTCTCAGTCGAAAGGGTCGAGTCATATGGCAATCCTGAGGCGGATGCTTACCTTCTGCCTGAAGTCGTTGGAGAGTTCCAGGTAACGGAAACCGAGCGAAGATACGAAACGTCATCAAAAGTCCTAGATAGTTTTGATCTGGAAGTCGCAGCAGGATATTTTGAGATGTTGATCAACGGTTTACACGCACCCAGTGAAAACGACTCGCTCGAAACTCATGCGTCGCCGTTTTGGGAACGACAAGGAGCGTCTTTGCAGCCTAAAGATTTTCCGCGTTATTCTTACTATGGGAAATCCAGTGCAGAGACTTGGGTTTTGAGAGGGAAGGACGTCTCTTATTTTCTAAAAGTTGATTCTGACCTTACTTTGTCGCAATTCGGTAAAATCATAGGTTTTCTGCGTTCCGAGAGCGCTGCCGACTATGATCGATTCCTGGATTTGTTCGAGCGTAGATTTTCGATGCTTTTAGAAGAAAATGGTATTCTTCCTTCGTGTAGTGTAATTGCTATTAAATACGACTAGCGAAATTCTCCTCTCACTTTACCGATGCAAAAGCTAGATAAGAGGTAAATTTCATAGCCTGTATACAAAATTTAGGTTTGAAATGTGTGTTTCAGGCGGTTTTCTCTTTAGCTATGCGAAGTTTACGAAGAATTAAAAATACGGAAAGTCCGGCAACTTACCATGCGATGAGCCGGATCGTGGGTGGTCAGATGCTTCTGGGGGACCGGGACGCAGTGCGTTAGCACGAAGAGGGCGAACGAAGTGAGTCCCGAAGGGATGACGAAAGCGGGTGCCCTCTGGGCGGCTTGAGGAACAAAAAGAGGTGCTGCGTAAGATGCTTTGGCAGGTGGCGGATTTTTGCGGGGTGGAGGTGCTGACCTACTCTATCATGACGAATCATTTTCATGTTTTGATTCGGGTCCCGGAGAAGGATCGCCGAGTTTCGAATGTTGAGTTGCTGCGGCGCTTTAAGGTGCTGTATCCGAAGCCGACGAAGTATCAGACGGCCTCTTTCCTGCGGCTGGAGGCGGCTTTACGGGAAGATACCGGTGATGCCGTGAAGATTCGCGGGCAACTTCTGGCACGGATGCATGACCTGTCTGAGTTTATGAAGACGCTGAAGCAGCGCTTTTCAATATGGTATAACCGTAACCATGACAGTCGCATGGGGACTCTGTGGATGGAGCGTTTTAAGAGCGTTCTGGTTGAGGGGGCGGGTAACCCTTTGCAAACGATGGCCGCCTATATCGATCTAAATCCTGTTCGTGCGGGGTTGGTAAAGGATCCGAAGGAATACCGTTGGTGCGGCTATGCGGAGGCGGTGGCGGGCTCGAAGGCGGCGCGGCTGGGGTTGAGCGTGGTCTGGGCAACTTACGCGGACGGGAGCCAGCGGATTGGTGACGCCGCGAATCTTAAGGCGAGTTTGTCCGCTCATCGCAGTTTGATTTTTGGTAAGGGGGCGTCACCCTGGACGCATCGCGGTAAGCTGATTGACCGCAAGGCGGCAGAGAAGGTTTTGAATGAACAAGGGGGCGAACTGCCTTTGGCCGCTGTATTACGCTGCCGAGTGCGCTATTTTACGGACGGAGCGATTCTTGGTTCTGCTGAATTTGTGCGAAGTTACGCAGCCGACTGGCAGTCGGAGCGAGGGCGCACGCATCCTGCGCGGGCACATCCGGCCCGCGGAGCCGCTTGGGGGGATCTGGCTGTGGTTAATGCGATGCGCCGCGAGGTGTTTGGTTAAATCTTCGGCAGTTCACGTTGGCTCGGTGCTCCGCTGGAGGTCATGTCTGATTTTAAGGGGGTTACGGTCTTCTTAGTCATAATCTTACTCTCCATTTTCGAGTAATCGAGAAGAGGCATCACGGCGGACCGAGTATCGGGCTAGATGCCAGACGGGAGTCTGGCGATCCCGGGAAACCCTGCCATGCTGTGTTTTACGCCGAAAAACCCGAAAACAGGCGGTCTGTTTGTCCTCGAATTTCTCACGCTCTCAGAATGCGACTCAAACACATGGAAAGAGGGGATACCCATTGCGCCCCCGATTGCCGCCGGCGTGGATTAGAATTGCAAAGCGACTCGACTACACTGAGAAGAGGGCATGTTTTATGACGAGGTTAAGGCCACATTCAAGGCGGGCAATGGAGGCGATGGCTGTTTCAGCTTTCGCCGTGCGAAGTATGAACCCAAGGGGGGACCCGATGGGGGCGACGGTGGGCGCGGTGGCGATGTCTATATTGTTGGCGATACCAATGTGGCCGATTTGACCGATTATCACTTTAAACCCGGGTGGAAAGCGAAGAACGGGGAGACAGGCCGTGGACGCGATCAACATGGAGCCAATGGTGATGATATTGTCTTGAAGCTACCGGTCGGCTCGATCGTGGTCGACCGGGAATCGGGCGACCCCATTGCCGAAGTATTGGAGCATGGGGAGAAGGTGCTCTTGCTCGAGGGCGGTGTCGGCGGTAAGGGTAATGCCCAGTTCAAGTCATCGGTCAACCAGGCTCCACGTCAGTTTACGCTCGGTAAGCCGGGGGAGGAAGGCGACTTTCGCCTTATTATAAAAACCATCGCCGATGTCGGTCTGATTGGGTTTCCCAATGCGGGTAAGTCGACCTTACTCAACATGGTTACCAAGGCGCACCCAAAAACCGGAGCTTATCCTTTCACCACTATTTTCCCCACCGTCGGTGTGTTGGAATATCCCGAGCAATACGAGCGCATTACGGTGGCCGACATTCCGGGGCTGATCGAGGGCGCGAGTGAAAACCGCGGCCTCGGCCACCGTTTTCTGAAGCACGTCGAGCGTTGCAAAGTGCTGATCATCATGCTCGATATGGAAGGCACTGACGGGCGCGAGCCGCTGGCCGACTACCGCGTGCTCATGAACGAGCTCAAGCTCTATATGCCGGGTCTTGTTCGCAAACCGGAGCTCATTTGTGCCAACAAAATGGACGAGCCGAATGCAGTTGAAAACCTCAAAGCCTTCCGGAAAAAGATTAAGGAAAAGGTTTTCCCCATTTCCTGTGTTTCTGAGGAGGGGTTTGCCGAACTGAAGCAGGCCATGCTCGAAGAAGTGCTCAAAATTCGTGCGCTGGACGAAGATGGCGGCGAGAAATAGGGCTAATATTTTGTGCAATGAGCTTAGGGAAGATGATTGATCTCGGTGAGGCCGCGTTTCAACAGCGCCCTGAACTCAAGAGTCATTTAGCCAGAGAGAGTTTTCTTGCGCTGGCGCGCAGCCCGCGACGTGAGCTGATCGTAGATCGTACGCTGCAACGGCGGACGATGAAAAGCGGGTTTCTTCTTGCGGTGTCCTTTATGTTTTCGAGGCGACTGGCCGGATGGACGTCGAAGCCGCGTGTGGGTATTTTATTCCCCCCTGGGCTAGGAGGCTACATTGCCAATCTAGCTGTCGTGCTCGCGGGCAAAGTGCCGGTGAATTTGAATTTCACATTAGGCTCTGCCAGTGCTGAGGCCTGCATTCAGAAAGCAGATATCGATTGCTTGCTCACGACAGAGCGAGTGCAGCAAAAAATGCCTCAGTTTCCTTGGCCGGAATCAGGTATTATCGATCTGGTTGAGGAATTGAAGACCCTGCCTAAAGCGAAGACGCTGGCACTGCTGAGCTGGATTCATCTCTGCCCGGCTAAATTATTGGCTAAGGTATTAAAAATTCCCTCCGATGGGGGCGACCGGGAGGCAGGCTTACTCTTTACTAGTGGCAGTTCGGGAGAGCCTAAGGGTGTTGTGCTGACGCATCGCAATATTCTTGGAAATTGCGCCCAGATCGATGCCTCCGGGCTCTTGCCTACTTCAGAAAAGCTGATCGCGAATCTCCCTATTTTTCATAGTTTCGGATTCACCGTTGCGCTCTGGTACCCCCTCTTGCGGGGTTGCGGCGTAGTCACATTGCCCAGCCCCTTGGAAGTTAAAAAGGTGGCCGAGGCGATAGAGGCCGAGTCTGCCACCATTTTGCTAGCTACGCCGACTTTTTTAAAGCCTTATTTGAAGCACATCGAGCCGCAAAAAATAGCGTCTCTGAAATATGTTGTGGCCGGTGCCGAGAAAACGCCCGAAGGCTTTGCCGATGCATGGGAAGCACGTTTTGGTAGCTTGTATATGGAGGGCTACGGTTTGACCGAAACCTCGCCGGTCGTGAGCATTAACTTACCCACCTTGCCAGTCGGTGCGAATTATCCCGGGAACTCCGCCGAAGGCTCGCGCCGGGGTTCGGTCGGTCGCATGCTGCCGGGCCATGCCGCCCGTATTCTAAATCCGGATACACTGGAGGAACTTGATGTCAACTCTGTCGGCCTGCTGGTTTTGAAAGGCCCCAATGTGTTCAGTTGTTATTTGAACGAGCCCGAGCGCACCGCAGAGGTTAAAGACGGCGTGTGGTTTACGACAGGTGATTTGGCGCGATTTGATCAGGACGGCTTCCTCTTTATCGAAGGCCGCCTCTCGCGCTTCTCGAAAATCGGCGGAG
>Ga0307966_1002757_pt1 | contig 13285 bp, 11 predicted proteins | sample OrgLakmetagen646_FD_203141 | JGI IMG/M metagenome (GOLD analysis project Ga0307966, IMG submission 203141) | Saline water microbial communities from Organic Lake, Antarctica - #646 | ecosystem: Environmental > Aquatic > Non-marine Saline and Alkaline > Saline | place: Antarctica: Organic Lake... | reverse complement strand
ACAGACCAGCAGACTAATTACAGACCAGCAGACTAATTATCCAAAATGACCCCCCCCCAACCCCCCTTCCTAACCCCACACTATTAAGAAGGTTGTCAATCTGCTCAGAATTTAAGCAGCTATCTGCCTGCACAGTTCTCAATTTAATACAGGAAGAGTTATAGGGCAAAATGTGGTTTGCACACGCTCTTATGTCACCTCTTGCTTAGTGCACATATCCAGCCAGAACCTTTGCCAAAGCACTTTTTAGCTTCGTTCATGCAACTTGTGCACTATACTACATTATACTAATGTTTTACGTGTTTTGCAAGCTTGGAATCAATTGCTGGCAATTTGCCCTAAACACATCCCTGCAGCCTAACAGGGAGCATTCATTTCTGTGACCAGCTGGCAGGCTCCCAAACCCTTTCTTAAACCAAATCACTCGACAGGGGTTTGAGCTGATGAGCCCAAAAATAACAATTTGTTTTTACGAAAGTGGCTCAGTACAATTCTGGAGGCTCCCCCGAAGTTCCCTGACCCCCCTGCCCCCTCAAAATCGACTCATTCATATACCACTCGGTAGCACTCAATGTCAGGATTCTGAATGTGAAATTCATATTTCAATTGACGCCGAAAGTTATGATCCTTGACGCCTCTTGCATGCACCCTATTTTACTATTGTTGCAGCATCACGTGCATGTATGAAAGCAGGCGTGTGGCCTTCATCAAACTCCCAACTGACTGAGACCAATCTGTCTTTACATCTGGGAACTTCTTTGCGCTGTAAATTGATGTTTACATGGGGGATGTCATGCTCAATCAGTGAAATTACCAATCATTTGATTTTCCAGAGCAACGATTATACGGTTATTTCTTTTTCATGTATATTGTGTTTGCACTGCAATGCATACCTTCTCTTTCCTATCACTGCGTAGGGCAATAGATACGTGACAAAAAAAAGCATCAAAAGCATAAAAAATGGATGCACGTGCAGGGAAGCGGCACCGGCAGCCGTCGAAGAAATTAAGAGATGCAGTCGAGCATTGTCCGGAGCAAAAGAGCAAGAAACACTGAAGGGAAGGAGGATGGAGTTGGAAAGGATGGAACAACAAATGGTGATTTTCCTATGTATGGTAGCAGAATTGTAGTCTAAAGGTGCTGGCTAAACTATTGTTGCCATGTTGCTGCTTGTGGATATATTGTGGGTTTATGCAATGTGCAAAGTTCTGTGGCTTGATAGTTTTTTATAAGCTGGACTGGCAGTCTATATCTTAAAATGTATGAAAGCTTCTCAATTTATGGTGCAGTGGTAGCTCATTTGCTGTACAACGTAGCAATTGCTTTTCTTACGAATTAGCAAGAATAGTTTGCGTTTTCCCCCTTCTTTCTTGGTCTGTTTTTCCTTTTTTTTTTGGGCAAGGAGCTCCTGAACCGACGCGCTTAACCATTTTGCTGGTATCTGTAATTGAAAAGTACAGATCAAATAACACAGATCTCGTGGCAAGATCAGAGAGGATAGATGGGCTGCTATGCTCTTAATACTTTAGTAAATTTAAGTAGGGGGGTACTTAAAGCTATTGCCTTTAAGTAGGGGTACTAAGCCTCCCCCCCTACTTAAGTACCCTCCCCCCCCCAAACGCAAATTATAGTGGGGTACTAAGGTAGGTTTGGGGGGTACTCAAGTACCCCCTGACTGTAGTAGGGTTTGGTTGTTTGGCCAGTTTAGATGGTCCGGTCTACGCTGGAAAACGCCAACATGGAAGGAAAGGCATTGCATTAGCCAAAGCCCCACCGAAACTCGAAAAAGAAAAACAACAGAGACTCATGAGGAGGCATCCTAATAACCACATTAGACGGCCACCTCCCACACGCACAGATCGACCGGCAGATACTAGGCAATTTGATTATACTTTTATGTTTGATGAACCTTGCTCAGGACCACATATGTCCCCTTCTCCCGCTACAATAGCAGCTAGATGTCAATCAGAACTTCAAAGACGTGCCACTCAAAATGACTAACACCTTCATCAATACAAACATTCCCTCCAGACGCCAATGCTCTGCCCAGAAAACACACAGCATACAACAACATACCCCACACAGGGCCCTTTCACGCACCATCCCACCACAACGATACCAGCTGCCCCTCCATCGCAAACCCACGCTCACAACGTTAGTTCCAAAAAAGCTCCAACCTGACAAAAGAAGCCACGACTCTGTAGGCTCAATGTCTATACCATCCCACAATCCGTCCCAAACTACAGCCATCGAATGCCTGTCTGAACTCGCACTTACTAACCAGCTTGCCGCTCCCTCACAAAACCAGAATGTGCACGGCAGACATAATCTGCTCCCCCACATACCACTTAAAAGAGAAGACGCAGCCAGATAGTAAGCCAGCAACATCTCCCCCTCATATAAAACCTATTCCCCTCCCAACTAATATAATATCCAACCTATCACGCCCAATTGTTAGCAGTGACGATCCGTGTGATTTGGTTAGCTGGGTTTAAAGTTGAGGTTGCTTTGCCTAGTCTTGTTCAATAAGCTGGGGAAGCCAGTTTATTGAAGATGACTTTTTCTGGTTTTGATATTGCGGTTTTGCCCAGCAAATTACTCAATGCTCAGATGGTTAAGTAAACTTTCCAGCCCTTGGGAGGAAGAACGTGGCAGCCGACTAAAGTGTGTGTGGTATAGTATAGTGTGTTAAGCATGTTGGATTTGAGAAACAGCAGAGAAAGAGAGAGAATTGACGGAGAATTGCCAGTCAAAAAATAATATTCCCAGCCTTTACGCTGCTAAATTTGTCCATACCAGACGTGCACTTTCCAGTACTGTTATCAACTCTCATCAGGAGCCGGTTTCAGGCCAAGCCTGCAACCCTCCTGATCCCCATTGATTTCTCCTATCCTTTACACGGTGAAGGAGCTTTACGGTACGCGGTACCAAAGTGGCTCCTTTTCCTTGATTAATGTGGGCAGTGGTTTTCAATGCCTGCGTAGTTTTTACTTTTTCTTTTCATGATCCTAAGGAGCCTGTTTTGCTGATAGCCTTAAAGATCATGCGGCATGCTAAGTTGTGTCTTTCGGTGATCATGTTCCTAACATTTATTAATATATAAACGACAACAAGCAAGGGGACAACATGCAAGAAAGACAGAAAAAAAAGTCGAACGAAATTATGAACATGACTGGCTTGCGTAAGGCGCCTGTTGCTCTGAGCTCTTTATACAAATAAGGCGCTTTTCTGGCCTTGGTTACTGTTGGTCTTTCTTCTTGCTCCGTGACCTTCGCGTACGGTTGGCACCTTGACTTTCCGCCTTAATGATCTCATCTAATGCAGCGGCTGCAATCGCCTGTGCATCATTAGACACAGCAACCCCGCCCCCAAGCTCCTCTTCGCCCCTTCCTTTGCTGCTTCCTGATGACCGGACAGCACTTTGACTGATCCCCTGCACATCCTGGCCTTGCCCTCCTCGTTCTCTTTCCCCTCCTGCTTTTCCCCCTCCCTGCCTTCGCTGCCTGAGGGACCTCCTGTTCCTTAAATCCCTTGAGTAAGGTGATGCACCGCCGTTGCCTTCCGTCCACAATGGAAGGCCACGGCTTGCGTCTTCCAGTCCATCAGGGCTCACATCATCCCTTAAAAAGGGAGAGCTGCCTCTTGCCTCAGTAGGGATTAGCATTGAGGGGTCTGCCAGCACCACATCCGCAGCATCATCTCTGCAGACATGAATGAAGGCCAGATTGGTGTTGTTCAACGGCGTGCTTTGTCTGTGAGGATGGAGGCATTACATTTGCATCTTGCTTGACCTGCGCAGGTGACGCTAGTTCAATCATGATACACAAGGCCGCAAAACGGATAGCTACTTAGCGCATAAATGAGTGTGGTTTCACACGGGTAGTACCATAAGATGCGTATCCATTGCAAGCTTTTAAATACTAAATGTGATGACACATCGTAAACAAAAGGAGGGAAACACTGTTCTGGTTTTTTTTTATAACGGATTTGAGCCTAGGACTTTTAGAAAATCGATAGGTTTTCATGAGTGCAAGGCCTTCAGCGCTGAAAATGATAAAACATACAAATTGCGTGCTAGTCTGCAAGAGGGTGGGGTACATACGTAGCATAAGAAACAGTACAGTGTCTGTTCTGCGGTAGCTCTTGTTGGTACCTGAAAGAGCCAAAGCTGGCAGCAATGGCATCAAAGCGCTGCTCCAGGCTATCAACAGGCTGGGCCAGCAAGCGCGGCTCTCGAATTGCAAGCTCAGCCACCAAGGCTAGAGGGCGACCACCTAATAGTGCAGCTAACGCCTGCAGGCATATTCGCATGAGCAATCATTTTATAAAGCAACGCACATATGTGAAATCACCTCTCTCCGACAGGTGGAAGTAGCTAAGCGTTTGTCTTGCAGAAATAGAGATGGCTCAACATTGGTTTTGCAGGGTTCCCAGCATGACACCCAGCTCACCTCACCAGTAGAATCGTTTCAGTGTTTGACTTTACGTGCAACTATATGAAAGCGACACCGGCGTCTGCTGCAAGCTAGCCTTAACACCCACTGCCTGTTGTTGATAAGGGCCAAACAGCCATGACCTTTTAGCATTGCATGCTTAAAAACATGGGCACTAGGGGGAAAGAGGAGGCAAGAACAGGTTCCATATCATTTGATAAAAGCAAATCTAGGAAGTTATTTCTCACCTGCAGCTGGTCCACCACACGGTGTGTGGGCCCTAATATGAGCTGGGGGTGCGAGCCCAGCACCACTAGCAAACGTTGCAGGGGAACACCAAGTACAGTCTGCAAAAGAGTACACAGTGAGCAAAGAGTAGTCTGCGTGTCCATTTGTTTGTATATGTATAAAGTACAAAGGTACATATGTATATGTGCGCACGATCACATGGGCAGTAAGTGATTGCATACCGCCTTGTGTGTACACATGCGGGTGTGCGCATACGCTGTGTGCATGTGTGTTTGTACAAGGTAACGCATAAGACATCTCTGCAAACAGACCTGTTACCATTGCAACAAGGTTGAAAGTGGCTCTCTGTAACTCAGAGCAAAGCGTGAGTGTGCATGCAAAAAACAAAACAGTCCTCCATATAAACAGACGCAGGTCAAAAAAGCTTGCACCTGCAAGCCCATAAGCTTGTCCTCAATAGTCTGTGTGTCTTGCAGCAGCAGCTCTGGATGACGCAGCAGCAGCGTTTGCGCTGCGGGCGTCAATGGTACTGGGGTAGCTGCCTTGAGCTTCTTTTTGCTCCTGGTGGCAGGTGAGACCTCAGAATCTGCATTTGCAGGGTGGGTGCCGCACAAGCCGTGAGCAAGATTGGACTAGGGGCCTTCCCTGGAGCACAAGGAAAACTGTGTAGGTACAAGAAAAGTCAGCAACTATGAGGAAGCACCAGGACAAGATTCAATACCTAAGACGAGATTGCTTTTTGGCTTGCCCTATACAGTATGACAGTATGCAGCCCAGGGTACTTGCGAACTCATCTGCGCCCCATAGCTCATACCCTTTATTGCCATGACCAGGGAAACCAAAGCTTTGTTGCAATCTAGCGACGCACCTTGGTCAGCTGCTGCTTGCCATGAAGCAAAAGGTGTGGTTGGCGAGAGCTGCTGGGAAGGCACGCCCTGTGGCGGCGCTTGCTCCTGCTGCTGCTACATAGCACATTTGTGTGTGTATGTAGGTTGTACTCGTGTGTGTGTGTGTGCGTGCGTGTATGTGTGTGTGTATGTGCGTGTGCGTGTGTGTTGAATGTGTGATTGTGGGCAATAAATAGAGAAATTCAATGTGAGAATGTGCACAAGACAGAAATATTGGGCGTGGCTATTAAAATATCCCTGTACATCTAAGTTTTCCCATATGCACGCAGGACATAACCTTTCTTTCAAGAGTGAGCTCAAGATGCAAATGAGGGGAATGCACACGTTCTATTGTCAAGAGCTCCTCCTTGCCCTCCATACCAACCTTTGGGAGGACCCCCTGCAGAAGCTGAGCAAGGTCCACAGCTCGTGCAGCCAAGGTTTGGGGCATGATGGCCAGCAGCCCCGGCAGCCTGCCTACGAGGGCAAGGGTGTCTGGGCGGTTCAAGCCCAGGACCTGTGCAGGGTGGACATTGTTGGTTGGCTACAAAGTGTGATCACTGGAGCAGGTCAGGTGTAGAGGCTATAGTGAGGCTTCGCCCGAGGTCTGTGTAGCAGTTTCCAGCAACAAATAAAGACTGGTGGTGAGACATCATTCTAAATTGATATTTTGAATGAAATGTTCGCCCGGGCTTGCTCCGTCCTGAGTGTCACATCATAAAGTTCGACCTGCTCCTCAATTACTTAGTCTCGGAACCTGCTCTAGCACACAACGTGCAATTGGGGTTGGCCAGAATCGTATATTTAGTGAATCCCTGCCAGAAATGTTGTATGTACACCGTATATGGTTCTTGCCAACCCTACATAAAATGGATGCAGGCAAAAGTGAAAATGAGGACCCAATAAGAGGAGATGGGGGGTGAGGAGCAAGGCGCTTAGGCCTGAACCCAACTAAACCCAACGCGGCCTAAACCCCCCTATACCTAAACCCAATCAGGAGCAAGACGCTCAGGCCTGTGCTAAGCCCTAAACCCTAAAGGCAAGCCTATGCTGAAAGGTAACCATTCTGTATCCAGTATGGATTGGTTTATTCATTAACAAGGTCCATCCTTTCAAAGCAGGTCAACAACCCTTCCAAAGTAGAGCTCTCTCAATGCCATCGATTTGATGATATTAGCCAACGTAACGTGGGAAAAAGTAATGGCCTTACATATATTGCACACTTGTACCTGCTGAGTGGAACGCAAGCGGCTGCGAAGACCTCTGGGCCCGGCAGCACACAACGCAGGGTCTACCGCACACAGCCGCAGCACATCGTACAACGGTACCTGGCAGTGGGTGTGCATAAGTACGTGGTATTCATTTGCGTGTGTGTATTGAGTCACTTAATCATTACTTTGGAAAATGTCTCCATTGTGGCAAAATATGTCATCTTTGCAACGTGTCAAGTTGCTCGCACCAGCCTCCTTTCCAACCTGGAACACTTTCCGCTCCCTCCACTCACCTGGGCAACGGCCGCTAGCCGAATAAGCACATCAACCACAGACTTGCCCCGACCTGGCTGCGTCCCTTCCATTCCCACCCCGCGGACCCGACTACCACTCCTGCTCCCACTGCTCCTATGGCGGCTGCGGCGGTTGCCGCTGCTGCTGCCTCTACCCTTTCCACGTGTCCCGCGCTTCAGGGGCATGCGTCGCATGCGCACCCGGCCCCCTTTGCGCTTCACCAGCCTCACACGACTGCTGTGCCCCCCTGGAAGATTGCAATACAGTAGTACATAGTAGGCAACTGCTTGTGTCTCCCAGGGCCAAATGCAATAGCATTTGTTAAACCACACTTACCTTGACCCTGATTTTGTTCAGGCAAGCCTGCCTGGTCCATAGAAGCAGAAGTGGTGAGCCCTTCCTGCGGCCATGCCTCTGAGGCGTGTGGAAACTCTTTGTTGCCGCTGCCATCTGTAAAGCAATTGCAAATATGTAGGATTGGCCAGAATCGTATGTAACACTGAATATGACTATATGTATGTATGTATGGTGCTTTTTCTGCTAAATATGTACATTGTATACCGTTTGTTTACGATCACTTCGGAAATTATTTAATTATTTGGCCAGAAAACGAAAATTTTTATTATTTCTTGGAGGCCTCTCCGAACTGAATTCCAAGTGATAAATTAATTATTTATAGTGGTTTTGAGGGTGAAAATCGAAATGAGCTCCAAGCGCGCCAGTGTGAACCCCCAGGCCGGGTTCTTGAAGCCCCAGTCCCCAGCTGAAAGGCTGGCTGCTCAGCAGCGGGGCCTTGAGAAGCTGCAGAGGGAGAGGCAGCTCAAGGAGCCGCAAGAGGAAGAGGCAAAGGCAAGGAGCGAGGCTGGGAAGAGGCCTGTGGGGCACCCGAAGTGCCCTCGAACTCCAAAATAAATCCCCAGACCCCATCACGAACTGAAATCGAAAGTTTGATTAATTGTTTGAAAGTGTGGTCATGAAGCGATCGTAAACGAACAATTAGATCTTCAATCGTTTCGTCATCAAGTTTGAACAATTAATTATTTGAGTCCAAAGGGAATTTTTGGGGTCCTGTCTGGAATTAAATTGTTGTTACTTTGTCAGGATTCGAGAGCCCCCTGCTGCTGGCTGCTGCTGTGCAGGCTACCCATTGGATGCATGGGGAGAACAACAGCTGTGAGTGCTTGCACGTGTGCTTTTCAGGATCAGAGAAGCAACCATGTCTTACCCACTTGCCATTTTCCCGCACTCTGTATGGATTTCCTAGAAGAAGGGCCTAATGGGGCTGTGAGGGGTGGAGGAGCTTGTTCTTGGAGCTGCGCGGGTGCCCCACGGGCCTCTTCACAGCCTCGCCCCTTGCCTTTGCCTCTGCCTCTGCCAGCTCCCTGAGCTGCCTCTTCCTCACCAGTCTCTCAGCTGGGGACTGGGGCTTCAAGAACAGGGCCAGGGGTTATACACCTGGCACACTGGGAGGCCCCAAAACCACTACAAAGATTTATTTCTTGAACTTCAAAGCCAGTTTGGAGAGGGCTCCTAGAATAGGAAAATCCTCGTTTTTAGACCAAATGATCGAGGATCTACTGTACGTAAAAATGTATGGTTCTAGCCAACCTCACGAATATGCATGAAATGATTGCGTGCAGAATGAAGGGTAGCATTACATCATAAGGCTGCGTCCAAGCGCTTTGTACAGAAAGCCCGCAGCAGAAGGCATTACATGTCTCTTTCATGTCCTCCTCCCACACAACGGTCGCCGTCCCATGACCCACCTTGTAAGCCTTGAGGGTCTTCAGGGGGCAGGACAGGACGCACAGGGCCCACCAACTTGTCCACGCGACGGCCTGGAAACAGACGTTGCTGCTGCGGCTGTTGAGGATGGAGCTGGGGAGCGTTTGCAGTAATAGGCTCAGTTTGCTGAAGCTGCTGCTGCCGTGGCTGGGGCTGCTGGGAGAAGTTTGCAGGATTGTACTGCAACTGCTGCTGCTGCTGCTGCTGCTCTGCTTGCAGCTGTTGGCTGCTCTGAAGGGAGCTTGAAGCATCCCCTCCCTGTTGGTGCTGAGGACCTGGGGATGGCTGAGGCTGCTGCTGCGGCTGTGGCAATTGCTGCTGTGGTGACGGTGGCTGTGGCTGTGGCTGCTTTGGTGCCTGCTTTGGTGGTGTGGTAGGCAGCTCTAAGCTCTGCAGCTGCATCTTTGGCTGCAGGGAGCGGGTGGCCGACACAACCCTTTCCCTTGGGGGAGGCACTGTGCTGCCACTTGATAGAGGTCCCGCCCCTCCTGCCCCTCCTGCTGCTCCGTTTGTCTTGAGCTTCGAGCTTGGGTAGTCAGGCATGGCTACACTTGAGGACTGCACTGTTGCCGTCTCTGCTCCACGTCCTCTCTCTCCTACACCTCCTGCTCTTACTCCCACGCCTCCGCCTTCCCCTGCAATTAAGTTTTGAAGTCACCCAGACCGCCTTAACTCATCACTCCTGTGGTAAAATAACATCTCTGCCCTGAAAAAGACATGAAGCCGGAGCACGGGCTTGCGATGGAGAGGCTTTGCCGCCATGGGCTTTGGTGATTTCCAGTCCAGCCCTCTACTTTTGTTTATCGCGCTTGTGCATGTTCAGCAAGTCGGGAGCAGCAGAAGTTCTGGAGTGAAGCGCATTGATGATGATTTGATGATGCAATGAACGGCATCGCCTTGAGTAAGCAAGGATTGTTGCGCTAGGCGAGAGGCAATTCCATCTTTTTTTCCTTTTTAATAAAGCGTTGACTTGAGGTCCTTGATCACAAGCAGTGAGGATGTAGCATGAAACGGACGATACACTCCTCAGAAATACTTGATGGCTTTTGCATACCCACCTGCTGCTGCTGGAGGCTGTACAGATGGTGAGGGTGCGGCAGCTTTGGCAGAACGTCTTTTGGAGAGCGAAAGAGATGTGCGCAACCTCTGTGGAGTCCGAAGGGGCTTGGCATTCACAAGCACGGTGGGGTCCACTAGCACCATGTCCACCACATCATCCTCAAAAGCACCATACCTGACACGTGCCAGGGAGTCACAGGTGAGAGAGCGAGCGCCAAAGTTGACAGGCATGAAGAATGATCTGCATAGGAAAGAACCACCTTGGGGCAACGCAAAGAATCTCCAACAAGGTCCAGGCAATATCATGATGTGCCAATGCTGGGGATTGAGTGATGCTGATCATCAACATTGCTATACACTGCAACACTTCAGTCAATCACTAAAAGTGCCTATCTAGCTCTCTTTTTTATGGTAGGCAGAAATTAAAGAGGACTGGCATAGTGGCATGTGTCCCATACCTCAACTACAAGTTGCATGTGTCACATGCTTCAATTACAAGATAACGTTATTTGATCGCAGCACAGCACATGCCCCTCTCCCAAAGGCGACTTCTCACTTGGACACCAGAGACGCAAACTTTGCACGTAGACTGGCAGGGGAGTAGGCCAGCAGGGTGGGAGTGGTGGAAAGCAGCTCAGCCACAAAGGAGCGAGGAAGGCCACGGAACAGCTGCACCAGGGTCTGCAGACGGTTTGGTTGTTTCAACAGCAAGACGTGATTGCCTGTCTTGTGCTAGGAGGAAAATGCGCTGACCACCTTTGCGTCTAAGGCACCAAGGTATCTCGACTTTGATGCAGGGCAGTGCTAAATACAAATCACTATCGTCCTTAATCATCAATATTAAGGGTGCACAACAGTACGTGCTTATCCTGTAGCTTGCTTCCCACCTGGTATCGTTCTTGCAGGGAGGGGGTGGAGTGGCGCAGGAGAGAAGGCCATGCAACCACCAAATCACGTGCACGGCGAGGGCTCAACTCCAGCACAGATGGCAGGCTGTCAATCTTGGCCTGTGAGCCACAGCATTGTATCCAGTACCCTCATAGAACAAGGTAGGGCAGGGCGGGCACAAGGCTGAAGTTCTGTCTTGATGACACAAAACTATTTGCAATGTTGCACATTTGACTAGCAGCAAATCACAAGATGCCTTTGGTATTTGTCCTTGCAAGATTGACAGTCATGTTGTTATTCACTCCACTACACAGCCCCCCAATTAACATGTTGGGAGCATAAGCCTGGCATGAGCTCAGTTCATAGATCCAGAGCACCTGGTTAATATATTAGATGCCAAAAGTTATGCTTCCTACACCCTCCTGTAATTGCCATGATGTTCGAGCAAATTTATAACAGAGTTAAAGGCGAGACGTGTCTATTCCTTTGAGTACACAGTAACTGAGGCGGCACGTGGTGTGCATCCTCCCTCCTGTGAGTCTTAAACGTCAGAGGAAATGACCCTACAGCACCAGAACTTTCAAATTCCTACCCCCCCTAAGCGTCCAGCCTAGGTATGTCCTGACCAACACAAACTAGCCTTCGCTCAGTTGTAATGGCTGCTGTAGCGTGTCAGCACTAAACAGAAAATGTGTCTGCCTCTTTCGTCAACGGGCCATACCATGAGCTTGTGAGGCGAGTAGAGCAAGATGTCTGGTCTGCTGCCGGCTATGAGGGATAGAGGCAGGCCTCTGCTCTTGAAGAGAGCAGCAGTGTCAGGCAGGACCTGCGCCAGGCGACTGACACGCCTGCTCATACACGGGCAGGGGAGAGACACAGAGTTTATAATGGGGGCGAAATGGTGAGAATGACGGAGCAGTAGCCCTCTTTTCATTTTCACGCATAACGTAAGACAGTCAACAAGGTTTTGATAAAATCAGGGCAGCCCATTGAAATAACCACCACTTGCAGATGCACCGCGAAGATTGCTCAAGTAGCAGTGTGCGTTCATGGTGGCACTCAAGCATAGGTGTGACCAGAAACTCATGCGCAACAAACATAAGAGAAAAATAGATTTGATGAACACATCTGCAGCCAACACCAAAAATTTAAGATGTTCTGGCAGGTTCCAAGCAGGCACCCGTGCTAACAGTGGGTGATAAATTCACCCGTGCTAACGGTGGGTGAACTCATCCGTGCTAAAAGTGGGTGATAAACTCACGTGGTGAGAAGGGTTGGTGCTAATAGTGGGTGAGGAGGGTTGGTGCTAATAGTGGGTGAGGAGGGTTGGTGCTAATAGTGGGTGAGGAGGGTTGGTGCTAACAGTGGGTGATAAACTCACGTGGTGAGGAGGGTTGGTGCCCGTGCAGCGAGGTCCAGCGCCTGGTCTGCACTCATGTTCATTACCTGTCAAGCAGACAGAAAGGGATAAGGGGTCAGTGTAATTGAATTTGTGGAAGCTTAGATGTACACCAAAATGCTAATGAACACTTGCCTATTACACAATATTGTAGACGTGCACGCATACACGCGCGCGCGCGCGCGCGCAAGCAAGCAAGCAAGCAAGCAAGCAAGCAAGCAAGCAAGCAAGCAAGCAAGCAAGCAAGCAAGCAAGCAAGCAAGCAAGCAAGCAAGCAAGCAAGCAAGCAAGCAAGCAAGCAAGCAAGCAAACAAGCAAGCAAGCACGCACACAAGCACACATGCAAGCACATGTTGTCAGAGAGACATGCAACATGATAAAAACGATAAAAAAGAAACATAAGTACTGCAGGCACGTCCGCCTTTTTGAACTACCAGAGCCACCTGTTTGGCTCATATCTTCAAAATGTTCATGTTCCAGAATTATTATCATTCTAGCATTTGGTGAAAGCAATACGCCCCCCTAACTTGTGCCCCACCACAAAATTATTAGTGATTTTGGCACAGCTGCGACAGTTTGTATGTGCGTTGGATGACTTTCAAAGTCAATTATTACCACAGAACAGTACCATACATCCTACTGCTCATGGAGTGAATGGGTCCTGAGGCCTTCATTGTTGGGATTTGCAGCATTGGTGAGGGGAAGCACAAACGCTGCACAGGAATTCCGCAGTTTCAACCACCCTGCCAAACCCTAATTAACTTGCAACCACTCCACGGCAATTGGACACATAACATACCTTACCTCAGAACCTGCTAAAAACCTTTTTACTCGCAAAGCCCACAAAGCCCCAAAAGCAAATGGCTCGGTGTATGCCTGGGACACACCCTGAGAGCTAATGCTCAAAGGGCCAGAGCTTAGCAGATAGCATTCTTATTTGAGTATGACAAAGCTTGGCCATGGTTGGGATGCAAAGTAGGCACACTTCAATACGGAACTGCAGGCACAGTATGCCGCTTGTTCTAGCCTTTTCAGTTACTATGATTCCCCAATCCCCCTTCCTCATCTGAGACTCTATTA
>Ga0307966_1002754_pt1 | contig 13292 bp, 8 predicted proteins | sample OrgLakmetagen646_FD_203141 | JGI IMG/M metagenome (GOLD analysis project Ga0307966, IMG submission 203141) | Saline water microbial communities from Organic Lake, Antarctica - #646 | ecosystem: Environmental > Aquatic > Non-marine Saline and Alkaline > Saline | place: Antarctica: Organic Lake... | reverse complement strand
AGAATACGAGGTTTTTGCCAACGAACTCATACGTAAGTTAAATGAACAAGGAAAACCATTTGACCAAGTTCAATTGGTTAATCTTATTGAAATAGAGAATGGCTTAATTGAAGCTGAATTGAAATTCATATCAAAACAACAACGAAACATAGATAAAATTATAGTACGGGGCTACGAACGTTTTCCGAAGCAATTCATCAGAAATAAGATTGGATTAAGAGAAAAACAAATTTTCAATACAAAAGCAATTCAAAAGAAAAATAGAAACTTTGAAAACTTAGCATTTGCTTCTAGTATAAAGGAGCCCGAAGTTCAATTTACACAAGACTCTACAAAGGTATTCTTGTATGTTGAAAAAACAAATGCCAATGTGTTTGATGGATTTATCGGATTCAATAGTACAGAAGAAACTTCAATTGAATTTAATGGCTATGTAGATTTGGCGCTAGTGAATAATCTTCACCTAGGAGAAACGCTCAACATTAATTATAAGAATGATGGTAGAGAGCAGCAACAATTCAACGCCACTGTTGAATTGCCTTATCTATTTAAAACGCCTTTGAGTTTTGAAGCTGGACTAGGGATTTTTAGAAAAGACTCCACTTTTTCCAATACCACACAAAACATAGGATTAAACTACCAATTAAGCCCAACTATAAAAGTTGGAGGTCATGCAGAATTTACCAATTCCAGTATTTTACTCAATACCAATTTGAATCCGCTAGAAACGGGAAGTGATTTCAATTCTAGTTTTTATGGAATAAAAGCCAGCTTTTTTGAATTGAGTAGAATCACAGGAAAATTCTATAATCAAAAGCAAATACAAGTTTCTGTATTAACAGGCAGTCGCGAAGCAGAGATAGAAAACACTCAATTGAAAATTAATTTGTTTTCTGAATATAGTTTACCCATAGTACAAAGCTTGTTTTTATATAGTTCAATAACTGCTGCTTGGCTTTCTTCTGAAAATTACATTGACAACGAATTATTTCGATTTGGTGGAATGAACAGCATGCGAGGTTTTGAAGAAAATAGTTTAGTGGCATCTACTTTTGGAAGCCTAAGAACAGAATTAAGGTATTTTTTAAGTCCGATTTTATACGCTAATAGCGTTTTAGACTACGGATATCTTGAAAATGACATCACTTTACAAGCACAAAATCTGTTTAGTTTTGGTTTTGGACTAGGAATTGAGACCCAAGCAGGTGTTTTACGCTTGATATTTGCCAATGGAACTTCAAAAACCCAAGAATTTTCTTTTGAAAACACCCAAGTACACCTCAGTTTAAATACTTTTTTCTAGGCTATATTGCCTAAATGTTAAGTTTTAACACCGAAATGTAAAATTAAAAGTGAAAAAAGTTGTGTAATTAAGTTTTAATTTTGACTTTTGGCGCTGGCTAATTCAAATAAATAACAAAATGAAAACAAAGTTTAATGTAATTCTTACGCTATTATTAGCGTTCGTAGTGCAAATTTCCTTTGCACAGGAAAAAACAGTTACGGGGGTCGTAACTGACGCAGATGGTATTCCCTTGCCTGGGGTTAATGTCTCAGTCCAAGGAAAATCTGTTGGAACTCAAACTGATTTTGATGGAGCTTATACTGTAAGTGCAGAAGCTGCCGATAAATTGGTTTTTGAATACTTAGGTTTTAAAACAGCTACCGTAGCTGTAGGTAACAAGACCAAAATTGACGTAAATCTTCAACCTGATGTATTGGACGAAGTTGTTGTAACTGGTTATGCTACTACTTCCAAACCAAGGGCTACAGTTGCGCAGCAGACCATTACTGCTAAAACAATTGAAAATCGACCTAACGCAAGTTTTATTCAGACCTTATCTGGACAAGTTGCAGGTCTAAGTATTACTGCGAATACTGGTCAACCAGGTGGAGCTTCTAACGTAAATTTACGTGGTGTTTCTTCTATTAATGGTAACACGCAACCACTATTTATTATTGATGGCGCTCCTGTAGACGAAACTAACTTTACAAGTTTGAACCCTCAAGAGATTGCAAACGTTACGGTATTAAAAGATGCTGCTGCAACTGCGATTTACGGGAACAGAGGTGCGAATGGTGTAATTGTTGTAAAAACAAGAGGTGGAAAATACAATTCTGCTCTAAAAATTAACTATACTGGTATTTTTAGTGTACAAGAGTTACAAGACAACGACTATAGATTGATGTCTTCTCCTCAACAGCTAACGCTAGAAAACCAATTAAACAATGGAATTGGCGCAGGATTAACTCCAGAAGAAATAGCAGCTACACCAACATTTGATTGGGCTGAATTCTTTTTTGACTCTGGATTATCTCAAAACCATACGGTAAACTTACAAAGTGGTGGTAAAAACGCTACTCAGTTTACTTCTTTTGGTTTTAATGAAACTGATGGTATACTTCAAAATTCTGATTTAAAGCGTTTCAATATTAGAAACAACATTACTGGGAAATCTGATGATGACAAATTTAACTATGCAACCAATTTATCTTTAGCTTATAGCAAGTCTAATGAGCCTAACGCAATAGGTGGTTCAGGTATAAACAGAAACTATATACTAGGTGCATATCAATCTGTACCTTATCTTACTCCAGATGATTATACAAATGGTGCAGAATTATTAGCTCAAGGTACGCCTTTTAGAAATACACCTTTATTTTTGTTAGACAGATTAAGAACCTATACTAGATTTCAAGAAGAAATGAAAATAGTAGGTTCTGTAAATGCTAGTTATAAAATAACTGATGATTTGGTGTTTAGATCTGTAAGCTCAATGGATTATCAAAATCAAATGGTAACTAGAGCAGAAGGTCCAGAATCGTTTAATGCACTACTTTTTGCAGAACCAGGAAATGAAACTCCAGGTTTTCAACAGCAAACTAGTAGAAGGGTATTTTCTTTTAACCAAGTTACTTCTTTAAATTATAATAAAATTATAGATAAGCATACATTTGATGCGGGAGTGTACACAGAGTATTTTAAAGCTCATTTGCGTTCTTTTGGTTATTTTCAAGAAGGCTTAGATCCAAGAACATTCTCCCCTGGAGATGGAGCAGGTTTTATTGATGACAACGCAGATAATGACTTTTTTGTAGACGATGCTACTGCACTTATAAGAAATGCAGGATTGTTTTCTTACTTTAGTCAAGTAAATTATGATTATGATGACAGATTTGGAGCTCAAGCAACAGTAAGACGAGATGCTTCTTATAGATTCTCTGGAAGTAATGTTTGGGCAACTTTCTGGTCTGTGTCTGGTCGATGGAACTTAAACAATGAATCCTTTATGCAAGATTCAGCAATTAACGTATTAAAACTTAGAGCATCTTATGGTACAGCGGGTAACCAAAGAATTAGTGGTACAACCTATTTCTCTGCACCTGATTTATACCAAAGTTTGTTTGCTACTGGAGGCGGATATGGAGGAGCAAACTCTATTTTCTTAAGCCAGATAGGTAATAATGATTTAGTTTGGGAAACTGTAGCAACAGCAAACCTTGGTGTTGATTTTGAAGTTTGGAATTCCAGACTACGTGGAGCATTAGATGTTTATCAGAGAGAAACTACTGACTTATTTCAAGGTACTCCTGTATCAGCTGTCAATGGAACAACGGAAATTGATGCAAATACGGGTACTTTATTTAATACAGGTCTTGATTTAGAAATGTCTTATGATGTACTACAAGCCACAAGCCCAGACCAAGTTAATTTGACATTGAGAATGGTAGGAAACTACAATAAAACTGAGTTACAGGATTTACCATCTGAAAATGGAGAAATTATTGGGACAGGAAGAAATGGCGGAAAACTATTTGAATATTTTGTATTGCAATATGCAGGAGTTAACCCAGCTAATGGTAATCTAATGTATTTAGATAGAAATGGTGATCTTACTGAAAACCCGGATGCAGATTTAGACCGTGCTTGGATTGATAAAAATATATTTCCAGATTTCAACGGTGGATTTGGTTTTGATTTAGATTATAAAAACTTCTTCATGACTACACAATGGAACTATACGATTGGTGTAGATCGTTTTGACAATGACTTAGCTGGTTTCCAAAATCCAGATAATGTTGGACAATTTAGAACTTCGACTGATTTATTAAGAGCATGGACGCCAGACAATAGAGTTACTGACATCCCTTCTAACACAGCAGCAAATCGAAATACATTTACGTCGAATCGTTATGTAACTGATGCAAGCTTTTTAAGACTTAGATTCGCTCAAATTGGCTACAATGTGCCTAAAGAATATTTAATAGGTACAGGATTGACAGGAGCTAGAATTTTTGCGAATGGTGAAAATTTATTAACTTTCACCAAATGGAGAGGATTTGACCCAGAACAATTAAATAACACAGGTAGAATTTACCCAACTCCAAGTACTTTTTCTTTTGGATTAGAAGTTAGTTTATAAAAAATATAAAAAAATGAAAACAATAAACAAATTATTTTTATTCTTAGGCTTAACTTTAGCAGTAATGAGCTGCGAAGATGCTTATAAGATAGATCAGCCAGGTAGACTACCAGCTGAAGAAGCATTTCAAACTGTAGGAGATTTAGATCTTGGCTTACTGGGAGCATACAGGTTATTGGACTTAACCCCAGAAATAGCATTTAGTGCTACTTTTACAGATGAAATTTCAATTGGGTTTGATAATGGAGGTCAAGGTCTTTCCTTATACCGTTATCAATTAAATGCCGGTAGCGTAGCTGCTTCTAATTTTTGGACACGTAATTATTCTGTAATCAATGCTGCAAATAGAATTATTGAAGCATCAGAATTTATTGATGTAGAGGAAGATCCAAATGTAGAAGACGGTCCAACTAAATCAGACGTTCTAGCACAAGCAAGAGCAATTAGAGCTTTTGCTCATTATGAATTGTTGCGTTATTTTTCACCTGATATCAGAAACCCTAGTTCTTTAGGTGTTTTTAAGGTAGATTTTGTACCACAACTGAATGATGTATATTTTAGAGATACCACAGGAGAGGTGTTAGAGTTAATTCAGGAAGATTTAGATTTTGCACAAGCTAATCTTGTTGATGAATCAAATATATATTTCTTTTCTGTAGATGCCATTAAAGCTTTTAAAGCTAGAATTGCTGCAGATTTAGCAGATTACCCAACAGTACTTAGCTTAACAGACGAATTGCTAACAAAGTATCCATTGTCTGAACCTAATGAATATATACAAATGTTCTTAGCAGATCCACAAGTTGATGGTGAAGCAATCATGAAATTCAACAGAACTGTTGGAGATCGTTTTGATGGCCAAGGAGCAACTGGATCAGTAAATGCTGGAGGTTGGGTAGGTGCAATATTTGCATTTGTAGATTCAACAATTAATGGATCACCATATTATGAAATGAGCAGAAATATATTTAACGATCTTGATCCAAATGGAGCACGATACCAAGTTTTGGTAGAGCCAACTTCAGTAATTGATGATGATCCACAGGTGGGTGATAACGCAACTGATGATGTATTGGTGATAGGAAAGTATCCAGGTGGTCAACAACCTTTATTAAATGATTTGATGGTGTTTAGAGCTTCTGAAATGTTATTGTTAAGAGCTGAAGCCCTAGCTTATACAGGAAGCTTAAACGGAAGCAGTAGTTCAGCAGCAGCATTGCTTAAAGAAATTAGAGATATTCGTGGCGTAAATGGTGGAAATAACCCATTACCAAGTTATTCTAATCTAAGAGAAGCTTTAGCAGACATATTGTTTGAGCGTCAACTGGAATTGGCTTATGAAGGTCACCGTTACAAAGATCTTAAAAGGCTTGGAGAAGATGCTAATGTTGGCATTAGCAGAGCAGATGTTGATTGTGTAGATCAAGGAGGATTTTGTGAATTAAATGCTTCAGATTTTAGAATGGTTTCTTTCCCATTACCAATTGTGGAATTTAATGCAAATCCTGAATTAAGTGAACAACAGAATCCAGGATATAACTAATAATAATATCAGGATACTGATTTAAATCAGTATCCTGATTAAAAATTAAAATATGAAATTTAAAAATATAATTTCACTTATAATACTTGTTATTGTAGTGGTATCATGTGATGAAGAAATTGTGAATTATGATAATGTTAATGGACAAACTTTGTTGAAGTTTGATGAACCTGCAGCAAAAACATTCCCAGTTAGACTTAATGAAGATGGAAGTGTTGATGTTATAGTGAGTGCTTCGACAGTATCAACGGTAGATAGATCTGTTGATATTAGTTTAAACGAAGAAGAAACTACATATGACACTGATAGTTTTACTTTTGAAAGTAATGTTGTAATTGCTGCAGGTGAATATACTTCATCATTTAATATAAGCGCAGTTGATAATGGACTTTCACCATCAGATGATTTTGTAATTGTTTTCAACTTAAACTCTATTGACAATGTTGATAATTTTGTAATCGAACGAGAAAGCCAAGTTCTTAATGTAAGTTTGGTTTGCCCAACGCCAGATGATAGGTACGCAGAAAGCACGTATTCATACGAAACTGTTGCGTGTACAGGAAATGGAAGCGGTGGTTGTGCTACAACAGGTTTAACATTTCAAGGGACTGCGACTATTACCGCTGGACTTGATGAGGATGGTAATATAGTATCAGGTGTAATTAATATACCAGATATTACTGGAGGACTATATCCTGATGGATATGGATCATCTGCTAATCCTGCAACAATAACTGAGAGTTGTTTACTAATTAACTTTAGTGGACAGCCCGACACAGTATATGGTGGTGATGAATTTGAAGGTTCAGGATTTGTTACTTTAGACGCGAATGATGAAGTTCAAACAATTGAATTCGAATGGACAAATGGATACGGGGATGGAGGTTCTACAGTTTACACAAAACTTTAAATAGCTGTAAATTGAATTTGAATATTCCTCAATTAATTAAAAATGAAATAAAATGAAAAAATTAATTTTTTTGATACTAGCAGTGTCGACAGTTTTTGTGAGCTGTGATGAGGAAATTGTCCAGTTTGACAATATCAATGGACAAACCTTAGTAAAATTCGATGAGCCTAACATAAAAAGCTTGCCGATTGAAATAAATAACAATGGTTCAGTAGATCTTGTTTTGAGTTTATCGACGATAGCAACTGTCGATAGAACAATAAGTATTTCTTTGGTATCCTCCGAAATACCAGATTCAGACTTCGATTTTAATAGCACCATTACCGTTTCTGCAGGTGAATATACTGGTATTTTTACTGTGTCTGCAGTTGATAATGGATTGGTTGTAGGTGAGGATTATGAATTAGTATTCAGCCTAGACAATATAGAAGGTAGTGGCGATAATGTTACATTTCAAAATGATACACAAACTATAAGTGCATCTATATTTTGCCCAATACCATCAGATTTTATGGTCGGTGAATATGAAATTGAAGATATAAATGCTGCTATTGGTCCTGGAAATGGAACACAAAATTTTCCAGCTGGTGTGGTAACACTTGTAGCAGGGGGTGCGGATAATGATTTTGCTGCTAACCAAAGATTTTTCTCTTCTGCTGTACTTCCAGCTTTTAATAATGAAATTGAAACAGTTGTTATTAATTTAAATTGTGATGTATTTCAACTAGGAGATGTAGCACCTGGCCTACAATGCACAGCTGATGTGCCTTATATTTTTACTGGTACACCTCGTGAAGATTCTAGTGTTTATAATTTAGAGGGTAGCGATGCGCTATTTGTTATAGAGTATATAGAAGATCCTGACGGATCTTGTGGCGGACCTTTTGATTCATCATTCATACTTACTAAAGTTGATTAATACTAGATTAATGATACAATAGATTTAAAGACCGTTTTATAAAAAACGGTCTTTTTAGTTTAATTAAACAATAGTAGAATCTTAAATTCTTTGGTAGAATAATATTAATCCATATATTTGAAATAAAAAATGAAAAATTATTATCTAATTGCCTTAATCATAAGCTTTAGTTTTAGTTTCGCCCAAACAGAAACTGAAATTAGAGCAATTAAATCTAATCTTGACCTTGATGTTTTAGAACAAGTAAGTTTTGAAGAAATACAAAATGAAATAGCAAGAGAAAAGAGAGTAACAAAATTTTTGATGCTAAATCCGTCAATAGAAAGAATAGAATATTCTGGAAATACCATACAAAGAATTTATGATATTATTGAAGGCACTCCTATTTATCAATCCACAGATAATGCAGAAGCAGCAATAGGAACTCGAACTAATTTTATTCAAGTTGGAGGTGATATGAACCTTAACTTAGAAGGTGAGAATATGCGCATTTCTATTTGGGAAGTAGGTGGTAAAACACAATCAACTCATGTAGAATTTAACGATACTGGTGAATCTAGGATTGAGTTTGGAGATAGTGGTAATGATGTGACTTTTCATTCAACTCATGTTTCAGGAACATTAGTTGCAGCAGGTATAAATGAGGATGCAAAAGGAATGGCTCCAAAAGCTACTTTAGGATCTTATACTACGAATAGTGTATTTTCCCCTTTAAGCACGGAGATTATATCAAATGCGCTACTTTTATCCAATCATTCTTATGGTGTACCAGTTATAGGAAACAATGGTACTGCACCTACTTGGCTTATGGGTGCTTATAATAACGATGCGAGAAGTTGGGATAACTTACTTCATGCTGCACCAACACACCTAGCCGTTTTTTCAGCTGGAAATAGCGGTAATGACCAATATTCAGGTGGTTTGGCCGATGGTTTTGATAAATTAGTTGGTGAAAAAAACTCAAAAAATACGTTGACTGTTGCTAATGCTAGCTCAGTAAATTTAGGAAGCGAAGGTCAAGTATTATTTGGTTTAGTCAACATGAACTCATCCAGTAGTAGGGGTCCAACAGATGATGGTAGGGTCAAACCAGATATTACAGGAATGGGAACAAATATATTTTCAACAGGAGTTGGATCTGATACTGCCTACGGTCCAGCAACAGGTACTTCAATGAGTGCTCCGAATGTTGCAGGTTCTATATTATTGTTACAAGAATTATACAATGATACAAATAATCAATATATGCTTGCAGCTACTGCAAAAGCCTTGGTTTGCGGAACTGCTAGTGATGGTGGTGTAAACGGACCTGATGCTACCTATGGCTGGGGTTTGATGAATTCTAAAAAAGCCGCAGAAACCATCCTTGGTGAAGCTAGTGAGTCAAGCTTGATATCCGAACAAAGTCTTTTGAATGGAGAAAGTTTAGTGTTTGATGTTACTGCTTCTGGAAGTGAAGATTTAGTGATAACAATAGCATGGACTGATCCTGCAGGGAACTCAGTAAGTGGTGAAGTAAATAACCCAACACCAAGACTTGTAAATGACTTGGATTTGAGAATCACTGACGCTAATGGAACTTTTTTTCCTTGGAAATTAAATTACAATAACTTGTCATCGGCAGCTACAAAAGAAGATAATAATGTAGATAATGTAGAACAGGTTTATATTCAGAATCCATCAACTGATGAAACTTACACTGTTACCATAAACCATAAAGGTACTTTGGATGGAGATAGTCAAAACTATAGTATTGTAGCAACAGGATTGAATTCTGTTAGTCTGTCTAGTGCTGAGTTTCAAGCTACTTCATATACTATGTATCCTAATCCAGCTACAAATGAAGTTAATTTCTCATTTAATGATGCTTTAGATGGTGATACAAACATTGCTGTATATGATTTAACGGGCAGAAAAGTTGCAGAGCAAAATTATTTAGTTTCAGGTAACAATCTAAAATTTGATATCAGTAACCTAATCCAAGGAATGTATGTAGTAAGATTGGAAAACAAAGATGGTTTTTTAACCAAAAAGCTAATTAAAAAGTAAATTTTTAAACATATAAATATTTAATAACCCCACTTACAAGTGGGGTTATTTATTTGATGTAAATTTGAAATATGGAAAAAGAAGATATCATATACGGTGCGCATAGTGTAATTGAAGCTCTAAAGAGCCAAAAATCAATTGAAAAGATCCTTCTAAATAAAGGTCAAAGAAACGAATTTTACGAAGAGATTATACAACTTGCAAAAATTCAACAAGTAAAAATAAGTTTTGTACCTCAAGTAAAGTTTAAAAAGTATGAACATTTAAACCATCAGGAAGTAATCGCATTTACTTCTCCAATTAAGTTTGCGGATTTTGAAACGACTATCGAAGCTATTTTGGAGAAAAAAGAAAACGTACTATTCTTAGTATTAGATGGAGTAACTGATGTTAGGAACCTAGGCTCCATCATAAGAACAGCAGAATGTACTGGTGTAGATGCAATTGTACTTCCCAAAAACAACTCAGCAGGAATAAATGAAGATACTGTAAAAACTTCAGCAGGGGCTATTTTCAACATTCCCATTTGTAAGGTAGATCATGTGCATGATGCATTATTCTATTTTCAAGCAAGTGGTATTCAATTGATCGCTGCAACAGAGAAAACTGACAACTACATTTACGATCAGGAAATAAATTCAAAAGTTGCCTTAATTATGGGTGATGAAAATAAAGGTATAAGTAATTCCACTTTAAAACAAGTTGATGCAAAAGTGAAACTACCCATTCAAGGCAGTATTGAATCACTGAACGTTAGTGTAGCTTGCGGGGCTTTATTGTATGAAATCCTAAGGAGAAAAATGTAATTACTTTTTTTCTGCTGCTTTTTTATCTTTTGTCTTTTCAACTTTATATTGAAAAACAACATCTTGGGTACAATCTGAGTTTTCAACATAATTTTCATTTTCCTCAAATTCTGAGGCTGGAATAAAATTACCATTCTCATCAAATTGATTAAGAAAGGGGTCTTGGTCTTCTTCATAATCAATTTTTTCCCAGTTGTAAATGTATGGAGATTCAATTTTAGTTTTGAAGATAAGTGCTAGAATAATCCCAATAATTAACCCTGAAAGGTGACCTTCCCAAGAAATACGTTCTTGTTGGGGAAAGATTCCCCAAACCATACTACCGTATAAGAAAACAACAATTAGCGCAAGTGCAATTAATCGTAAATTTTTAGACCAAATACCTTTAAAAAACAAAAAGGAAGTAAGCATATAAACTATGCCACTAGCACCTATATGAAAAGAGTCTCTACCTATTAACCAAGTTAGAACCCCTACCCCAATAAGGCCCCAAGTTAATATTTGAAAACGAACAGACTCATAAAAATAAAAAAGTGCAGCTAAAAGTATAAACAAAGGAATACTATTATTGTATAGATGTTCTACACTAGAGTGAATAAAAGGACTAAATAAGATTCCTTGCAAACCAGTTAGTGTTCTTGGTTGAACTCCATTTGTATTGAAATTAATATTAAATCTAATTTCTATCCAATAGACCAACCAAAGCGAAAATACCATCAAAAATGGAACAAGTATAACTTGTAGAAAATTAAAATGTGTTGTTCTTTTCATAAACCAAACTAAACAAAAAAAGAGCCAAGTTAAAGGTACAGAAAAATTGTCATCATTATTGTAATTTTGTAAAATGAAAGCACCCTTAGCAGAGCGACTCAGACCACAAAGTTTAGATGATTACATTGGTCAATCTCATTTGGTTGGCAAGTCTGGCCCCATACGACAAATCCTCAAATCAGGTTCTATTCCTTCTATGATATTCTGGGGACCACCCGGTATAGGCAAAACCAGTCTTGCTAACTTGATGGCAAAAGAAGTGGATAGGCCTTTTTATGCCTTAAGTGCAATTCATTCTGGCGTTAAGGATGTTCGGCAGGTAATTGAAAAAGCCAAACAAAATGATGGTCTTTTTCAAAACAAACAACCCTTATTATTTATAGATGAAATTCATCGTTTTAGTAAATCTCAACAAGACTCACTTTTAGGTGCTGTAGAAAAAGGATGGGTGATTTTGATTGGTGCTACTACTGAAAACCCGAGTTTTGAAGTGATTCCTGCACTTTTATCAAGGTGCCAAGTATATATTTTAAATGAATTTAGTAAAGATGAATTGCTTCACCTTTTAACAAAAGCCATTTCGAAGGATAAGGAATTAAAGGAAAAGAAAATCACCTTGCAAGAGACCGATGCTTTACTAAAATTAAGCGGTGGTGATGCTAGAAAATTGTTGAATAATTTTGAACTGGTTGTCAATTCAGAAAAATCTGATGAAATCATCATCAATAATCAAAAAGTAGAAGCCGTAGTCCAGCAAAAAATGGCTAGGTATGACAAAACAGGTGAACAACACTACGACATTATTTCCGCTTTTATCAAATCAATACGGGGTAGCGACCCAAATGCTGGCGTATATTGGTTAGCGAGAATGATAGAAGGTGGCGAAGATGTAAAATTCATTGCAAGAAGGCTTATTATTTTAGCTAGTGAAGATATTGGCCTTGCTAATCCAACCGCTTTGGTAATGGCAAACAACACCTTTCAGGCAGTAAACACCATAGGTTTCCCTGAAGCGAGAATTATCTTAAGCCAATGTGTTATTTATTTAGCTACTTCTCCTAAAAGCAATTCAGCTTACATCGCTATCAATAAGGCGCAAGCCCTTGTAAAGGAAACTGGTGATTTGCAAGTGCCACTAGCTTTGCGAAATGCTCCAACCAAATTAATGAAAGAGTTGAATTATGGAACAACATATAAATATGCACATGATTACCAAAACAATTTTGTAGAAATGGAATTTATGCCAAGTGAAATACAATCTACATCTCTGTTTGAACCAGGAAACAACCTCAAGGAGCAGCAAATTAAAAAACGAATCCAAGAGCAATGGAAAGGTAAATACTAAGTTATGGGAATCTATATTCATATACCATTTTGTAAACAAGCATGTCACTACTGCGACTTTCATTTTTCAACTTCAATGAAGTATAAAAGTGAGCTAGTAGAATCCATTTGTAGTGAATTGATTCTGCGTAAAGATGAGCTTGAAAAACCAATTGAAACTATCTATTTTGGTGGTGGTACGCCGAGCTTACTTACAAAAAAGGAACTCAATCAAATATTGGATTGCGTCGCAAAACATTATCAAATTATTGATAGTCCAGAAATTAGTCTTGAGGCAAATCCTGATGATTTGAGTAGAGATTATTTAATAATGCTAAAAAAAGAAACTCCTGTTAACCGATTGAGCATAGGAGTACAATCCTTCTTCGAAAAGGATTTAAAGTTAATGAATAGAGCTCACAATGCTAAAGAAGCAGTTGAGTCTATTAAGATGGCAACAGACTATTTTACTAACATTTCAATCGATTTAATCTATGGAATTCCTAACCAAACCAGTAAGGGTTGGTTAATGAACTTAGAAAAAGTA
>Ga0307966_1002750_pt1 | contig 13302 bp, 9 predicted proteins | sample OrgLakmetagen646_FD_203141 | JGI IMG/M metagenome (GOLD analysis project Ga0307966, IMG submission 203141) | Saline water microbial communities from Organic Lake, Antarctica - #646 | ecosystem: Environmental > Aquatic > Non-marine Saline and Alkaline > Saline | place: Antarctica: Organic Lake... | reverse complement strand
AGAAGGCGTGGCGGGTCCTTGGAGCTCAGCACACCTCTTGTCCACAGCATAGGACAACCACAAGGTAAACTGACCACATACCTTGCCACTTCCTGCAGGTAAGCTCCTTCCACGCCTGCATGGAGAGAGTATACTATTCACTCACATTGCGTGGTGAAAGGGAGCGTTGAGCTTATGATAATGTGAGACCTCAGCACGTCTCTCTATCCTCTCACGCGCTAGACAACTCTGGATTGACTAAGTGCTATTAAACATGCAAATGTGTGCTGTGTTCTGCCACAGTGTGCACAGAAACTGAACGGCCTGGTGGCAAGTGGCCACCACAGCGTGCCGTGCAGCTTCCTGTGCTTGCAAAAGTCTCACGACTGCATATTGGACACTCACTTGGCTGGGAGAAAATCAAAGACAGCCGCTGCATTGTAAAGCCATCTGTGCTCCCGCTCGGGCGTGGAGGAGGCCCTCCGCCTGAACTCCCCCTCTCAAGCTGCATTCAGACCAGCCAGCAAAGCTGCTTTTCTTCTCTCTGCTTTCTTTCAGTCTCGTTTCAGCCACGCAAGGCATTTAATCAAAGCACTGCTGCAAGCAACCATCCGAGGTGCCGAGAAGGTACCCTAACATATATTTGAAAATGTTAAAACATGCTGGTCCAAGTCGAAAATACAGTATTAAAAATCTCGACTTGTCACAGCAATTTGTTACAGTTTATACTGAGTACCTTCCCACATTCTACCAATTTGGTATCACGCCCAGCGAGGCAGCAGTATTGCAAGCTGGTATGTTTCCATATTCCCACTCCATATTTCCACTCCATTGGTTCTTGATCCTATCAATACTAGTTCCAGGCTTACACAAGGATGATAATTATGAACTGGACGCACCGAGGAGGGCGCAGTCCCAACGAGTACGTACGCTTTTGCGCGTTTGGTACAGCAATAGACGGATGCTTGGTCATGTCAGCCTGTTCACGCAAGCAACTCATCAGACTCATGCAACTCTTTATTTTGGGGGGCTGTATTGTTGCGGGGGTCTGTACTGCTCTCTGGGCTCGAATCCTTCTTGCCACACAACTCACTCCACCACAGCCTTCCACACAAGCATGATTTCCCTAATATCACCATGGTATCACCCGCAGGAGGGAGTGCACACATTTTCAAGGCAATAGATGGGCTCAGTGCACATTAATGTTTAGATCAACTTCAATAGTTGTGAAGCATATTTTTCCCAACATTTTTTCCAAACGTTCCAACGTTCTTTCCAAACAACCCAGCACTGCAGCTTGATGCTAGCACACTGTTCAGGGTGAAGCACACGTTTTGCTGGACTGTCAGCACGAACTTCTTGTCAGCCTTCGCACACAGCACCAGCTTGTCTTCCCACCTCAGTATGAGGATGGCCCAACTTGGTTGAGGACCTTTCTGAACCTACAAGGTGCATCTGGCGTTGCCTCTTTTGTGAGTGCCTGGCCCTTTTCCCTTGCTTTTTTCTGGCTCCTTTTCTGGTCTGGTTACAGGCTTTCACCAAGCTTCCGCTTATACGCCCCCAGAGGCATATATAGCGATGTAATCTTACCACACCTTAGCGCTAGCTCCATTTCAATTTTGTTACAGAGACTGTCAAAAAATCATAGCCCCAGTTCGTGTCCAAAAAACTGCTGCTTAATTTCTTATTTTTGTCATTATATGGCAAGTGTACTGTTAGTCCAAGCCCTACAAAAGGGACAATGCGGTGCAAACCAAATTGCCTACACTGACATAGGCAGTGCAGAAAATCTAGCAGAACAGGACCTAGATCTGAAAAACACTGCCAACAAAACAATGCCCTATTAGTTGCTACCAAACCTAACAGCAGATGCTTTGGAAGCCTCCTCTCGTCCCGACGCTATCTTATTTCACCAAGTACTGTATGATCTTCTTGGGTAACCACCCGCAACTTAGATTTTCAGCAGCTTGCTACAGACAAGAAACTGAATCCAAACCAGTGGGAGGTTCGCTGGATTGAGTTTAAATTATGTGAAGACACTGGTTTTGATCATCAGTATCAAAAAGCAAAAGCACAGCACAGCGTGCTTTTCTCCAACCTACATAGACAGGGATATAGGGAAGTCAAGCTCCACGTGGAAAAAAAAGGAATCTGCCTGGTGCGATTGCCTGGTGCGGGCACCTATGTAACTCACTCCTTGTTGATCATGCTGGCTGTGGCATCACTACTAGTAGCGTAGTCTTTTCTTTTCTATCCTGAATGAAAGCATCTCAATCGTGGTTCACAGTACTGAAATGGGAGGCTTTAACAGCTCTGCCCCGCTGTTGGTGTCAAGAGCAGTCGGCAAGAAGCCTCAATTGGAACTCCTGATGTGGCACTACATCAGAAATATTCCCGGACGTAGAAGGTGTGAGACTAAGGCACGTACTTGCATATTTGGTTTACGCAACTTTTTGTCTTTAATTTCTAGATATTATTGACCATTGACACGAGCAGAAGCAAGTATAGTAGCAGATACAGAACTAATTTCTTGGTGACCAGGGGCCATAGTAAGATGGCGAACCATTTCAGCCTCTTGTTTGTTGCACTTTGAGGCCTTCTTGCCTGGCCTGGAGTTATTGCCTGCTTCTTTTCAATTTGCCGTCTACTGCACTGTCGCTCTAAAGTAATTGAATTGGAGCAATGTCAATCATACTTCTAAGAGTAGTATTTAGGTAAGGTAGGGTTCGTTACATCGCTATATATGCCTCTGGGGGGCATCTGAGCGGAAGCTCGGAAACAGCCTAACCAACAAGGCGCTAAAAAATCAAGGGAAAAGGGCTAGGCACTCAGCCACAAAAGAGGCCACAGCATACATATCTCGTCGGAATGTTAGAACGTCTTACTTGTTGACTTCTTTAGGCTTCTTGAGTGCTTATTAAAAAATTAGGTTTTGGCTTACTGAAGAAGTCGAATAGGTAAGCCAAAGAAGCCGGGACGGCAAGTAAGCAGCAGTAATCCAAGCAAGTAAGGATTATTCAATATATGGCTTCGTGCTTGGTAATGCTTCCTCCTTCCTTAAAAAGCCAAGCAGACTTGTGAGCTGTGAGCTGAGGAAACCTTTTTCTTTCTTTTTACACCTTTTTTTGAGGACTTTTCAGCAGCCCAACCATTTTTGCTGCAACAGGTCAATAACCAACTTGTTCATGATTTCCTTTCTCAGCAGGACAATAGACTTTTTTCTTTTTCTTTTAAAGCTTATGGATTTATTTGCGGCTGGCCGAGACCAGTCAGCAGCCGATCAGCCAAACAACCTGGCTGAAGGTCCCCCCCCATTGTAACCATTATAACCATTAGAAAGCCAAGCAGGTAACCCAGGATTAGTAAGCGTGATCATGTGCCTTGGCTTCTCAAGTACCGTACAGACTTTATATCACCGCGCAAAAATATCGTTTTTTGCCCTGCGGGGTGACTGCGCGCACGAAAAATATCTATTTATTTTGGGGGTGCGGGATTGAAAAACGGGGATTTTTGGAGTATTTTGGAGCCTGTCAGGCAAAAATCCCTGTGCGGGGTTGGTGTAAATTAAATATTTCCAGGGTGCAGGGTTGATGCGGGAGTGTGAAACTAAAATATTTTTTTGGGGCTGCGGACTGAACCCAAGTCTGTACGGTAAGCACAAAATAAGGATGTTGAAGAATTGCTTAGTAAGCCTAAGAAGCTCTGGATAAGCCGGGTGGAAACTAGATCAGTAAGTGCTCAGTGTGTTACAGTAAGCCTGGCCAATAAGCCGCAAATGACCAGACCAGTAAGCGGTAAGAAGCCTGCAATAAGTAACAAAGAACCAGGCAAATAAGCCATAATAAGCCTGGCCGATAAGCCGCAAATAACCAAGCCAGTAAGCCACAATAAGGCTGGCAAATAAGTGACAATAAGCCAGCTTAAGAAGCATGCAGTAAGCCTGATTAGGAAGCCACAAAGAAGCAGGCTAGGAAGCCACAGTAAGGCTGACAAACAAGCGTCAGTAAGCCAGCCTAAAAAGCATGCAGTAAGCCTGATTAGTAAGCCACGCTTATTGGCCTGGCTTATTGTGGCTTGCTGGCCTGATTATTTGCGGCTTACTGGTCAGCTACTAATCAGGCTTACTGCATGCTTCTTAAGCTAGCTTACTGGCGCTTGTTTGTCTGCCTTACTGTGGCTTCCTAGCCTGCTTCTTTGTGGCTTCCTAATCAGGCTTACTGCATGCTTCTTAAGCTGGCTTACTGCCGCTTGTTTGTCAGCCTTACAGTGACTTCCTTGACCGCTTATTTGTGGCTTATTACTGCTTGCTGATCTGTGTGGGTTACCTGGGCTTGCCAAGCCTGCTTCCTTGGATTCCTGCACCAGTAAGAACCCACCGCTCCATAGCTGGATTGTCAAGGCACTCGTGGCTTCTTGGAATTTTATTGAAAGCATTACTCCTGGCTTCCTGTCCGCTTCCTAGGTAGTAATCAAGCTGGCTTACTAGCCGCTTGTTCATCAAATAAGCGAGCAGTAAACCAAACAATAGATCCTAGCAAGGCTTTCTAACATTCTGACGCTGGCGAATTCAAAAAGAAAAGAATAGTACACTCTTTTTCATTCATGCTACCTACTGAGGCCGGAGGGTCACGCGTTCTCTACCTGTTTCCTTTTCTCTGGATTTGGTCAAGTGGTCGACAAAATCGTCAATAGGGGTATGCAGGAAACTAATGCAGCTTGGTCCCTTCCAGTGCACAAGCAAAGAAAAATCAACACTGCACGAGACAACACAGCTACAACTACACAGCAACAAGTTGACAAGAGCCGGCACGAAATCATACAAGCCAGCCAGTTGTTGACAATAAGAAAATTTGAGATGCTGAAATTGAAATCATGATGGCAGAGCGAGTGAGGCAAATAATTACACACATAGTTTGACGAGCATCAAACATCACATCACAGACACTGCAGTTATTCAAGCATTGTTTTACTACTCTAACTCCACATCTTGATACGTCAAACACCCGAAAGGTTCAAACAAAGATGTCCATTCGCTTGTGGACTGCAGGGATGGAGCACCCTTGTTTGGTACGACCTGTTCATCAATTGGCAGAAGTAACAGAAACATAAAAAGAGGTTGACAGTTTTGTGCATTGCTTAGGCTACCCATGATGCATGAATTTTGGTAGCTGCATTTCTGACTCCGCATGGAGGCTCATCTACGCTGCTATCCAAGCAAGGACACAGGTTTGATGTGTGCACTTGCTCTCAAGTCAAGCGCCTTGATCCTTTTACCGTGTTCTTCCTCTGGGCTGAATATGGGGAATAACGTCTATGTGCTGTACAACTGAGGGTGGTAATAAACGGGAGGGAGTGACAGAAGGCCAAATAGCAGCCTTATTTAAAAAAGTAGGGTTGGCCGGAACCATACCTTTATAGGTACCTATACATGGTGTTCAAACAGTATTTTTAGCAAGGAAACAACCATACCATACATACAGCCATAGACGGTGCAGACATACGAATCTGGCCAACCCTAAATTTAAGGCTTTGTGCTCACACCACACCCATAACCACACCTTCAAACGCTAAGTGCGTCCTGTCAAACACAAACGCACACACACACACACACACACACACACACACACACACACACACACACACACACCTGAAAGGCTCTCCCTTGAGACGATGGTGGTCGCAGCAAAGCGTTCACAATTACTGCAGCCACGTCCTCACGTGACACATGCTGCTGCGCACTGCTGCCACCAAGAGCTTCACTGCTACCCAGAGAGCCCTGTAGACCCCCCTAAAGATGTGTGCATATAAAGAACCTAGGTGTGAGTACCTCCTAGCTGAATGCGTGTGTGCGTGCGTGCATGCGTTTGTGTTTGTGGGTGGGTGGGTGCGTGTGTGTGTATGTGTGTGTGCCGTGTGTGTGAGTGTGTATGTGTGTATGTGTGGGTGTATGTGTGTGTACATGTACTGCGCATGTTTGTGCACGTGTGTATGTGTCAGTGTGAGAGTGCGTGTGTGCGCACGCGTGCATCTGTGTGTTTGTGTGTGCATGCTTGCTAAAAGTATTTGTGATAATTTTTGTCGTATGCATCTGTTATTTCTGGAAGAAATATGTAGCATAGGCTTTTGCCATAAGCCCACAGCCCATTTTGCGCGCCTTGGAAATGTGTCCTGCTCTACCTTCAGGTCTGCACATTTGCCAAGACTCTTGGTCTCCTTATTCCTCAAGGCCTAGCCAGTCAATTTTTGTCAATTTTTTTTGTCACCACATGCATCAAGCTAATCGCCCTTGACGTTGACGACCACATTAGCTTCTTATACCTGGTGTTCGAGGCAATTGTTTAGTGCAACTATATTGTGCATGTTTGAACCAGCAGTGCAATGGTTCCTGGGTGGAGGAAAGCATCAATGCGTATTTTGGCTGCAGCTTGCATGCCTTTAAAAATCGAATGCAAGCTTTTGAATCCTGGATCAAAATAGAGATCGGGCATACATGCTTCTTGAACAACAGGACTTCACAGAGGGCAAATTTTTTACACAACTTATGCTCTGATGCCTTCTCCCATCTCCCAGACATCAGCAATAGGTTTGAGGGGTTTGGGAATTAATACCTCATCCCGTTTACAACTACCTTATTTATCTGATTCTGCGGGATACTACGTCATTTTAGTACGTAATGCGTTATGCAATGCAATCTTGGCCAATATTACACTACGCCCAGGGAAGTACAAACCGACCGGGGCCCGGAATAAATAACAAAATTCTGGGCTGCCCCGGAGGGGTAGCCCAAAGCTGGTCCGGGTACCCCGGAAATTTGAAGGGACGACAACCCCTGCGATTCCGGGGTACCCGATAAAATTTTATATGTAGTTCCGTGAATTTTGGAAATGACAGTAATGACACTGTGAGAATGGGAAGAAGAGGGAATGGTCAGCCACCAGGAAGGGGGATAGTGAGCCATCCCAGCAAGAGGCTCCCCCTCCTGACCAGGCCTCCCTACGAAGCGAGTGCTGGGCTTGAGTGCTTGCATCTTGCATGGCTGCATGCAAGCACCAAACTGACTGAATGAAAATCTCTCCAGATGGAAGCCCCCCGCTCCTCCTCCCTCTGCTACCCCCCTTCCCCCTGCCCCAGGCCCTGATGAGGCCTCAACTAGCAGCCATGCGCGAACTTCGAGCGATGGTCAAGCATATGCGAGCACACACACATACGCACAAGGCGCACACATACACACACACATACACACACACGCACACACATACGAGCACGCACACAGGCACACACAACCACGCACACGCACACGCACACAAGCACACACACATACGCACACATGCACACACGCATACACACACAAATATACACTCAAATAAACACGCACAAAGTGTACACACAACTCACACACAACACGCAAATGAACGCACACACTCACACATCACACACACACATAAACACACACAAAACGCACACACACATATACGCGCACACACACGCACACAACACACACACGCATACACACTCACACACAAACACACACACGCACACACCCACATGCACGCACACACGTACGCACACACACGCACACTCACGCACACACATACACACACAAGCACGCACATAGGCACACACAACCATGCACACACGCACATACAGACACAAGCACACACACATACGCACATACACACACACGCAGACGCACGCACACACACACGCACATACACATGCTCACACACACATGCACGCACACACGTATGCACACACACACACATACACAAGCATTAACATCGTGCTTGGGAAAATTTATAACACCCTGAATAATATTGAAAGCAGTTCCGGGGAACCCTGGAAAATTTTACAGGCTGTTCCAGGCCCCCCTGAATAATTTGGGCAGCACCATGTGTACTTCTCTGATTACGCCCTCACACCCTTTTCGATATATACACCAGTACTTGCACAGCACCCTCACAGTCATGCCCTGCAAGCAAGAAAGGGGCACAACCCATCCAGTACAATGTGCACACCAGCATCAACTCGCTATACAACTGTGCCAAAGATGAGTGAGAGCTCAATAGGTATGGATCAGATCTGGTGAGCAGCCTTGCACGAATTAACACTTACGGGCCTCACCATGCAAGGTGCCACAGCACCACACTCCCAGTCAATGCGGCCAATGTACACTTGGATTCACTTTCACTTTACAGGCTGTTGCTCACCTCCACACTTGTGGGCAGCAACGCAATGCCCTGCTGACCTCCGGGCACATCTAGCAGACCGGCCACGCGAATAATGGTGTACGGCACACCTGTAGTTTGTAGTAGAACAAGCAGTTGCGAAGCAGGCCTCTGACAACCCGTAACTGATTAGGTTGAAAGACAGTTTAAAACAATAAAGTCATGACAACCTTGCAGCAGTCAATTTCCTTCAAAACGAGGGTGGAATCGATAGCCTTGTTATAGGCATTGTAGGCTTCTTCCACTCATCACGTTTGCCTTTGCGTGCGCAGTTGGCCAGTTCCACTCAAACAGGTTTGGCCACAACTGCATATGCACACTGTACATTGTTGCAGATATGGCAAATGTTTCAAGGGGGGCGACTGAGGCCAAGAATGGGCATGCCTTTCAGTAAGATGGAAGTGGTGTGAGGGTGAGGGGTGTGGTTGCCCTGTGAATAAAAAAGGTAGCGCATCGGGACACTTGCCCAGTCGCTCCTCTCTGAGAACGTCACTGCCAAATATTGCGTGTGTACATTGTTTACATGCATACATTTATCTGGCCAGCCCTAAACACGTTCATATGGTGACACCTCGAAAATCAATCTACGATGCATTCATGCTTCTGGCACACTCTGTATGAGCATGGATCAAATCACTGCCACAACAAAGTTCAAGACTCAGTTCAACAATACATGGGACTCATCAATGCATGGGGCTCAGTTCATCAATACACGGGACTCAGTTCATCAATACATGGGACTCAGTTCATCAATACATGGGACTCAGTTCATCAATACATGGGACTCAGTTCATCAATACATGCGGGAGTACGTGTACGAGCTTGCCTGACTTGATAACAGCTGCCTCTCGTGCAGGGTCTCGCAGTGCCCCCACTCCGCCATCTCCACTAAGCATGGCCATCAGGCCGCTCTGTTCAAGCAGTGTGTGGACTAGTTGAGTACCCCAAACAAACGAGTGTCTATTAATCAACGACAAGAACAAGGACGGACAAGGTCCAGAATGTTTAGCCCTTGCAGCGCTGCCCCAGACACACACACACACACACACACAAGAGGTATGCATGCAAAAACGCACACACGCAAGCACATACAATTACATAAACACACAAACATACATACAAACACACACGCATACAAACATACACACATCTCCTTTAGCTAGACATATGCATGAAAGCAGGAAGTGAGTGTAGGTATACCCAAGCAAGCTGCATGCAAATACATGCATTCTTTCCTGTCCAATTCAAATCCTGGGCTCCTTTACAACAACCTGCCTTCTGCCACGGATTTGACTCTTTTTTGTGCCCGACACAAGCTCGTTTTCATGTGTTCAGGCTAGCACATCTGCACGTCCTGGAGGCATTTAGGAAAAGGGGCTTGGCTACCAAAAAGCCAACCAGCCCTTGCGCCCTGTGTACACCCTTCGTCAATTACGTTGCCAATCTTGTCCACGGACCAGACACGGTAAATCAGGACCGTCATAGTTTTTGTGAAAAAGCAGATTTCAGGCCTAGCTTGCCCTTCTCTGGTCCCCAATGACATTCACGTTACTTCTTCCTTTGGTGGATATTACAACGTGTGGTACCAAATGGTTCCTTGCTTCCAAATGGTGCTGGGAATTTGTCTCACTGCCTGTTTCGTTCTGTTTTTTAATTTCCAGCAAAACACTGACAGGTGATAACAAAACATAGATATTCATTCACTGATACAGACCTCCTGCGGTATCCCGGTAGACGACAGCAGCACGATATGGGACAGGCCCGCAGGCTTGGCCACCTGCAGGCAAGGTTACAGGCATCGTGGAAGAAAGGAGAGAGAAGCTGCCATTGACAATGCTCGCTTCCTTAAGCCGGGTGAGCCTGTTCGCGTTGAGCTAGTAGTGTTTTTCAGAGTAGGCCAGAAGGTTAGAGCATGAGGTGATTCACAGCACTGTATGACGGAAGCAAAGTGTGCTACGTACAACACAACTGCTTGCACCAATCCTACTCCAAGATTCTTCTCAAGCATTTCTCGCATTAAGCATTTCTCGCATCAAGCATTTCTCGCATCAAGCATTTCTCGCATCAAGCATTTCTCATCTTGCATTTCTCGCATCAAGCATTTGGAACGGCTGCCAACTGCAGGCACGGCACAGCACACCACATTGCTCCCATGGACATGCCTGGGAACTTGCAAGGTCAGGCATCACATCCTCCAAACTCAGAAATGGCCCCTTGTCACCCCAAACGCACCATCAAGCCTGTGCCTTCTTCACTCACCTCAGGAATGGCCCCCAGTTTCCCCAAGCACACCACCGAGCCCGTATCTTTAAGCGCACGGCTCATGATACGTGGGTCGCTGGTATCGCTTCGAATGGGGTACACGTACGGACCGTATGCATCTTGGGTCTTTACAGGGTCCTTGACAAGCACGCGGATGGCGGCCCTGAAGCAGTATCAGATGCAAGAGCTCTTTTAGCCTCTGCTGCAATTGTGATGTGCCTCAAATTGCCTGTCATAACTGACACTTTATGGCATCTTCACAACCAAGGCGCCAGAGGTCAAGCAGAGCGCCGACAAAAGCCAACGTCTTGTCTACTCCTGCATTAAATTCCTCCTTTCATCTCTCATTCCTCTTTCCTGCCAGGGGCTGTATCCATTTCATGCGCACCTTCATCATATCCCACACAGCCTGTTTGCGGTCAAACAAGCGATCCTTTGAGTACCTACTTAGAGAGCAACATTCAGCTCTAAGCTCCAGATGTTGCACGTCTGTCAACACTGCTATGATTTGGAGTTCATCACACAGCTCGCATGTAGTCACTTGCACAACAATATGATTTGGAGTTCATCACACAGCTCGCATGTAGTCACTTACACAACACAGCACACTGTCGTTGACGCAAGAAAAGAGTCACGAGTGGCAGCAGGCAGCGTGCATAGGACGCCATCTACCAAAACAAGCTTCCGCGCACATTGCGCATACAAAAACTTTGTCTGTCGAGTGAAATAGAACCAACAAAAGAAGGAATCGACAGCTGGTGGACAGGCGGATGCAAGCGGAGTGAAAATCTACTTATTTTGACATATTCACAAAAGTGCTCACCTCGCTAGGATGAGCTGTAGAAGGACCTGCTCCCCACTTGGGCTATCGGCATCTGTCACAAGGATGGCGTTGCCCTCCTCGTCTTCTTCCCCCTCTTCATCCTGTGTGGGTGTGACAATGGTTGAAACTGTGTCCTATTCCCCATCCTCACCCTGTCTGGATGTGATATTGGTCAAAACCGTGCCTCATCTTTATTCCCTATTTGGCACTGACAGACACTCAGACACTCAGGTACGCAGGGGGTGCATAAATCATAATCATTTCCTTAATATATTGTAGCGACTTGCAACCAGCTCCACCAAGGAGGGTAGCAGCCGCAGTTAAACCATGTCAAATAAAGAACGCAGGGGTGTGGCAGGGCCACCTCAGAGGGAGGGCCCCCAGGAAGGGCGTTTCCTACACTGTCGCGTCCTAACTGGTGACATGTTTCATGCCCAACCTCCGTCCATCGCTTTGCGTGCATCAAAGCCTGGAAATGTATACGCATGCAAATGAGCTCAATGTGTTCAGCACACACCAACAGCATCTTGTTAGGCACAGTGTCTTAATTAGCAAGACGCGCGCTTTAGTTCTTTCCACGTTCACAAACAGGTCTTAGCACCCCTAACTGCTAATTGTGTTCGAGAAACACTTAACAGGAGCTGGAGTTATCGCTCTGTTACATTAGTTTGAGCACCATCCTGGATCCAATCTGTCTCTATGCCAGTGCCAGATTGAAGCTTGTGTGTTATTACTGTGTACAGGCCAACATTGCTGAACTGCTTCTCATTGGTAGACACGAGCAACGCAGTCCTGGCCAGCAGGGTACTGGTATCCATATTGCATACCTGGTCCTCATCATCAGCCCCTCCGTCCTTGGGCAGCTCTCGCTCTCCCTGGCCGTACCATTTCCTTAACTGTGTGAAATATGTGTATGTGCAGCGATTGTAGTGTGTTAGGGGCACATGCGGCGTCCAGGGTCCGCCTATCGCGTCATAATATAAGACACGCAACCTGTGATGCTGCCTCTGGTAGACAAAGCCTCTCTTCATTTGTCAGTAACGTGCTTGCAAACCAACGGTAATAACTGAGAACTTGTTGGTTTGAGATTCACTTCCCTGCTTTCTCCCTCAATCAATATTACCGCCCCTATCTCATAGTTGCTACATGATCCGTGCACAAGGAAGAGCAAGAGCTACCAAGCCGTCCAATGTGGGCCATTTGACATTTACATTACTCCCCGTTTCTACATGCTTGGTTCTAGGTGTGCACCGACCTTGGGTCCAGCTGCATGCAAAAGGAAGGAAAAAAGGGAATGTGAACAAAAAGTGTATCTCGCTCAAATTTCATCCATGCCTGAGGGCCCACCCTAGCACGCGGCGCAAGCGATGCCTTGTGAACACAAATGTGGAGTTGATTTCATACCGCAGCAGATGCAGCGTGCTTTGGATACCCTGATCATCCAGCTGCACCTACCTAACACGAAGTCCAACAAGTCGTCCTGGAGACCAAACTCCTCTTTCGGCTGTGCATCTTTGTTCTGGCTCCGCCTGACCACTGATGCCCTGCTACTGCTGTCCCTGTAAGCTCTTCTAATACATTTACTGCTACTGGGTAAAACGTGTGCTTTTAGACTTTTTGAGAATGATGGCCGTACTAAGTCCGATTTATTGAGCAGTGACATTTTCTACTTATTTTATTAATAGCGTTTCAGTTGGCATTTCCAACAATTAATCTGCCAACAATTTATCTGCCAACAATTAATCTGCCAACAATTAATCTGCATCTGTCAACTGGGCACTACAATCACCAAATGCCATGCAGAGCATAGGCAGGAAAAGAAGACACAGGTCTCCTTCTCCAGTGTGCGAGCCACGCGTGCGCAGGTAAGTGATTTTTAGCGTGGATAGTCTGTATCTTGACACACGGACACATGATTGCACGCCAATGCAACTGTGACGATTCTGTGCAGTTCTTGTTGCTTTAAACAGGTACGAGGTGTCCTTCGTCTGCACGCGATGCACGACCCTGTGT
>Ga0307966_1002741_pt1 | contig 13309 bp, 8 predicted proteins | sample OrgLakmetagen646_FD_203141 | JGI IMG/M metagenome (GOLD analysis project Ga0307966, IMG submission 203141) | Saline water microbial communities from Organic Lake, Antarctica - #646 | ecosystem: Environmental > Aquatic > Non-marine Saline and Alkaline > Saline | place: Antarctica: Organic Lake... | reverse complement strand
ATGGGCGCAATTAGCGCTCTTATGTTAGCTTATTTACGGCCAGGCGATGTTATTGTGCAAAGTGCTCCGCTATATGGAGGCACAGAAACTCTAATAAGAAAATTTTTACCGCAGTTCAATATTCAAACCGCTGAGTTTCATGATGGCCTAGATGAAGCTTCTATGCTCAATACCCTGCGTCAAGCCGCTAAAAAAGGAAAACTCGCAATGGTGTTTGTAGAGTCTCCCGCTAACCCTACTAACTCATTAGTGGATTTAGCTGCCTTAAATAGGGTGCTTGATACAATTGCGAGTGAAACTGGGCATCGCCCAATTAGTGTTTGCGATAATACTCTTATGGGTCCGGTGTTTCAGCAGGTCGTCCCGCAAGGTATAGATATGGCAATGTATTCTTTGACCAAATATGTTGGCGGACATAGCGATTTAGTCGCTGGAGCGGTATGCGGAAGTAGTGATACATTGCGCCCAGTGCGCTCAACCCGCAGTGCTTTGGGCTTAAATTTAGATCCTCATACCAGTTGGATGATCTCTCGCTCACTTGAAACATTAAGTATTCGCATGCAACGTGCCGCAGACAGCGGATATAAAGTTGCGCAATGGCTTTCCAAAAATAGTTACAAACCCGCTAAAACATTGCATCCAGATTTTATCCTCAATGATGCATACCAAGCAGTGTACAAACAACAATGCACGGGTCCTAGTTCTACTTTTTCTTTTGTATTGGATGTTTCAAAACTTGAGGCATTTAAGTTGATAAACAACTTATCTATTTTTAAGTCTGCGGTTAGTTTAGGCGGGAGCGAAAGCTTGGTTTGTCACCCAGGTAGTACAACACATTCTGGAGTAGCAGAGGAGCTACGCGAAAAATTTGGTATAACAGACGGCCTTATTCGCCTGTCGATTGGTCTTGAGCATCCGGATGATCTGATCGCCGATCTAGATAATGCGTTCAAAGCTACTTTCACAAAGGCTTAACCGTAAAGACGTGATAAAAAAAGGCTCAGCAATGTGGCTGAGCCTATATGTAATGATGTTTTTATTAGATAAGTCTTTATTGGCCAATATTTTGTTTAATAAACTCCACCATATTGCCATATAGTTCGAGGCGACCAGATTCATCATAAACGCCATGACCAGCCCTACTGAAATTTAAATATGGGACTTCTTTTCCTGCAGCTTCAAGCCTTTCTTTCATTATTTCTGAGTTGACTACGGATACTCTTGCATCCTTTTCACCGTGAATCAGCATGATATTAGCTTTTATATCTTGAGCGAAATTTACAGGTGAGTTCGCAAATAATTCATCTGCATCTGTACCAATTACTCGTTCCAAATATGCTTGCCCACCTAAAGATTGTGTAATATCACTGTCGGTATAGGCTAGGTTCAAGTCGTACAAACCTACATAGCCTACAGCGCATTTATAAAGCTCAGGTGCGCGTACTGTTGCCATTAACGCAGCATAGCCGCCGTAGCTGGCGCCATATGTGCACACCTTAGACTCATCCAGAGGAAAGTTATTTAAAGCGTACTGGGTACCATCCACAATATCTTGAATCATTTTACCTCCCCACTGTTTATATCCGGCGTTCGTGAAAACGTCTCCATAACCATCGCTACCTCGGAAATTTACCTGTAAAACCGCAAAGCCACGGTTAGCTAGTAGCTGAACTTCAGAATCGAACTCCCAAAAGTCACGCACTCCGTGTGGACCGCCGTGAATCATTACAACTAAGGCTTTCTTGTCGTCTTCTTTGGTATCTTTTGGCAGTGTAATGTAGCCATGGATATCTAAACCATCTTTAGCCTTAAATGAGATGGCTTGTTGGGTAGCCAGATCATTTGGATTAATCCATGAGCGATTAGCCCACACAAAGTCCGCACCGTTGGTTTCTGTATTAAAAAGATAATATTCGCCAGGGTTGATGTCACTTTCGACCTTAACAAGAATTAATTTACCATCTTTACTTTGGCTTGATATCGATACCTTTTGTTCACCAAATGCTGCAGTAAGTGATTTGTGCAAGCTAGCGATCTTACTTTCAACGGGAGCATAACTATAATGAACTTTGCCTGGATAACTGAAACCAACAACTGGCATATTAAGCTTTGGGTCCCAGTTCAACTGCTCAATATCGGTTGTTATGTCTGAAAATAATTGGGTTACTTCTTGGGTCTTTAAATCAAGCTGATAAATACTATTTAGCTCTTTATCACCTACATCGCCGTAAGCAAACAATTTATCTCCATTATTATTTAAGGCGATTGGAACAAAGTCAGGTATATCTTCTATATCAAACGGTATCCATTCGTCCTCTTCCGACTCACGAAATACTGTGTGAACATTATTCTTTTCATCTTGCCAGCGGACAAAATTTACCTTGCCACTTTGTGTCGCAAAAACTCTCGCACCAGGAAAAGGGATGCTTTCGCTCTGTCGGCGTTTGCCGCTATAAATGTTTAAACGAACAACGTTTGGACTTTTCGTGCGATCGTCGTATAAAACATTGCCTTCTTTATTCCAAGGGTATTCTACGATTAATATATGTTTATCATCATCTGGTAGATAACTAAGTACTTCTGCAGTTGCCTTGACGTCTTCTCGACTTGAAATTCTTGACCCTGACCTTTCATCTCCAGCTCTATAGCCAAACAATATTGTTGCTCGTGAGCCATCTATATTGGTTGCAAACAACTCGCCGGTAGGAATGGGCTGGTCGTAGCGGCGTTGAACTTCTTGAAGTTGATATACAACACGTTCTTCATTAATCCATTCAGCAGAGTGAATTTCTCCCTTAGCTGGAGGTCTTACGCCGCCAACCATCTGCATGGTGGAAACCTCTATAAAAACCAGCGCTACGCGACCTTCAACCCGAACACGCGCGAACATATGCTTGCCATCTGGCGACAGCTCCATATCTAAATAATCACCATGACGAGTAAAGTCTTCAAGGGCTAATTCGCTGGTAAAACTGAGGTGAGAAAAAACTAATAGGCTAAGGGCGATTAATATCTTCATAAATTCCTTTTCAATCTAAAATTTGCATTAAAAAATGCTTGTGAGCAATCAAATATGATTCAACAAATACCTTATATGATTCAATTAATGGCGTAAAGGAAAAGTAAAAGATTTGCAAATTAGCATGCCTCTTCAAAAGCAAGTAAGCTAAGGTCAAAGCTTCACTCGTTACTTCGCTCTACGCATAGGAGTAGATTTTGCTCAGTCATATTCATCATATTAACGTTGCCGTAGCAGACTTACCGAAGTCAGTTAAATACTTTACGCACTTGTTACAATGCGAAGCAATTTTTGAAAGCCTACCGCAAAGGTCAGTCAAAACTGCGCGTTTTAAAATAGGTGAAAGCTTGCTGGTGCTAGTTCAGCCTACGAGTGATACAGGCCCTGTGGCAGAAATTCTGGCAAACAAAGGTGAAGGCATCTTTTTGTTGTCCTTTGCGACTGAGTCAATTGATGCAACGCTACAAGAGCTGGAGTTAAACTATGCAGAGAAAAGACATGGTTTAGAGGGATGGTCAGTCTGTGATATTTCGCCCATGCAACAGTATGGTGTGATTTTACAATTAACAGAATCCTCTAAAAGTAATCATTCAAAATGAAATAAAAGTTTCAAATTGAAACATAAAATCTTGTTTTGGCCTGTAATTTTATCCACAACACCCCGATTTTAGTGTTTTTGTTAAAAAATTGTATTTGGCATGAACCCTGCTATGTTTAAATTGTAAACAATGTTGCGCAGGATGGTATGCAGTAGATGCATCAGAATAACAAGATCCGCATTTTGATATTTGGTCATAAAGAATTTAGCCAGCTACTCAGTAGCGTGCTGGGTGAGTTTAGTGACCTTGCAGAATGCAGAATTGTTGATGCAATCATTGGCACTATCGATGAAGCAAACACTCACGTGAGTGTGTTTAATCCAGATCTAGTGATCAGTGCGGGTAGTAACTCTGCATATTTAAAAACGACACTCAACGTCCCAGTATTATCTATTCCGGTTACCGAATCTGATATTTTGCTTGCACTGCTGAAGGCCTCAAAGCTCAGTCGAGACATTCACTTAATCACGTTTGACGACTATAGCAATCTTGTTAGTTTGTTAAATCAGAGTACTGCTACATCAATTCGGCATAGTCAATACGAGACAGCAGAAGAAGCTAAGCAAATTTATCAATTGGCGAATCTGGCAAACACCGATGTAGTAGTAGGTGCTAGTTTAGTTTGTGGATTGGCCTTTCAAGACGGTATTAAATCATTTTTAATTTATTCCAAAGAGTCTTGCCGAGCTATTTTAAAAGAAGCAGTTGAGCTGGGTCTTGAACAACGCGATTCTGTGCATGCTAAAGCCATTCATCGTTGGCTCGATGAAGATTCTAGAACCCCTATCTTAGTTGTCGACAATTACTCCAACATTTTAACTTCAAACAGTGCTGCAAAATCCGAATTTGCAATTGATGCCGTCAACAAGCAAGAGATTTTAGATTTATTCCACTCCAGTCAATTTAGTGAGACAACAGACGGTAAGTGCAGGCTTAACCAAACCGACTGGTGGTTTCATAAAGACACTGTGAGCATGGCAAGCCGACAGTTTGACGTTTATCAGTTCTATGCGCAGACGCCCAATATCCTTCCTGTCAAGCCAACAGGTCTGGACGTTCAGCCATTGGTTTATCAATCAACAATTATGCACGAGTTAATGGAGCGCACAGACCTATATGCCAATTCACCGAGTCACGTTTTAATTATTGGTGAGTCGGGTACAGGTAAAGAAATGATTGCAAGGCGAATTCATCAAAATAGTCAGTTTTCTAATGGTCAGTTTGTTGCAATTAACTGTGCTGCCATGCCCAGCGAGTTATTTGAAGGTGAGTTATTTGGCTATGTTGATGGCTCTTTTACGGGTTCAAAGCGCGGCGGAAAACATGGCTTGTTATACGAAGCAGAAAATGGTGTTTTGTTTTTAGATGAAGTGGGCGAATTAAGCTTACCGCAACAAGCGAAGCTTTTACGTGTCATTCAAGAAAAGTCATATCGGCCTATTGGCTCGCACATAGAGTTTAAAATTAAGCTGAAAGTTATTGCTGCGACTAATCGGCCACTGGCTAGTCAGGTCAAACAAGGCAAATTCAGAGAAGATTTATATTACCGGCTGAACGTGTTGAGTATCAACGTGCCCTCTTTACGAGAGCGCCAAGAAGATATTTCGACTATCACAAAATACAAGCTTGCAGCGTTTAACTTTGGCAATTTAAGTGACGAAATAATTGAAAACTTAAGCCAGCAATTAGCCCCTATTTTTCAACGCTATGACTGGCCTGGAAATATCAGAGAGCTAGAAAATATCGTTGAACGCATGCTTGTATATTGCTCGGCACAGTCTGAAATAGACGCGCCACGAGTGGATAATTTACTCAAAAAGTTGGCCCCAGAATTATTTGTCAGCAACGACACAAATGTTAACGGGGCGCTGGCTAAAAACGAACAGCAATTGTTACAACAAGCAATGACAAGATTTAACGGAAATAAAGAGCTGGTTGCTCAGTTCTTAGGCATCAGCCAGACAACATTATGGCGAAGATTAAAACGCATTAACGATAATAATCAAAGGGGAAAGCAACATGCGTAGATTCACCCAAAGTAAGATTTGTAAAGCAGTCGCGATATCAATGCTGGCGAGTTCAGCGGGCATAACAAGTATGGCAATTGCGCAAGATGCACAAATGCAAGAAAGAGAGGAATCGGTTGAAATCATTAGTATCTCACGTAAGCGGCCAGAAAGTTTACAGGATGTTCCGATTGCGGTAAGTGCATTGTCGGCAAGAGATATTGAGACTGCTGGCGTTGAACGACCGGGTGACTTCATTTCATTAGTACCCAACGTGAGTATAGTAGACGCTGCCAACGTAGGCGACACTCAAGTGACTATTAGAGGTATCGTATCCACACGTGATGCTGAATCTACCTTTGCTTATGTAGTAGATGGTGTGTTGATCACTAACCCGAATGGCTTCAACGAAGAGCTATTGGATATAGCACAAATTGAAATTTTGAAAGGCCCACAAGGCGCTTTATACGGTCGTAATGCTGTTGCTGGTGCAATTATTGTCACCACTACTGAGCCAAGCGAAGATCTTGAAGGCAGTGTCAGAGTAGGCTTAGGTAACGCGGGGATTCAACGTATTAATGGTATTGTCAGTGGCGGTTTAAGTGAAAACGTTCGCGGCCGTATAACGGCAAGTTACAACAGCGTTGATGGCCATTATGACAATGTCTTAACGGGACGCGACGGGGTGGTTGACTTCCTAGAAGACACCACCATAAAAGGGCGTTTAATGTGGGACGTGTCTGACGACCTTACCCTTGATATTCGTGCCGGTGTTTCAATGGTAGAAGGCGGAGCTATTAATTATAATGCAGTGTTTGCACTACCTTCCTTTGTTAATGCTTTCAATCAGCCTGCCTATAACGCCGACGTTAATGATCACGAGTTTATTTTTGCGTTCAATGTACCAGGTGAAAATGAGCAAGAAACCACTGAGTTTTCAGTCAAAGCAGATTGGGATTTGGATGGCTTTGATGTCACCGGTGTATTTTCTTACAATGACTTAGAAGAATATTTATTGTCAGATGGCACTAGCGCATCATTTTATGGCTATGAATTAACGCCGCAATGTCAGACTGACCGTGCAACACTCAATAACGCTCCAAGCGCTTTAGGCGGTGCTGACCGCACTGACTTATTTGGCGATTTTTTCGCGCCTTTTGGTGTTTTCCCTCCCGGTGTTGAGTTTACTGGTGTTTACGGCCCATTCACTCCTACGGCTTGTGACGGCTATCAGTATCAAGAGCGCAGTCAAAGTGATTTCAGTGGTGAGCTAAGATTTACCTCTGATGATAACGATGCAGCTTTACGCTGGATTGGTGGTGTGTATTTTGCAGAAATTGAGCGTGATGTGGTTGTCGCCTATGGCGCTGATCAGGGTCAAGGCTTCTTGCGTCAGCCTTATATTCCACCCACCGGACCAAATCCAACAGATCTCTTGTTTGATGATACCTTTGACACTTCTGTTCTCTCTGCTTTTGGGCAGGTGGAGTACGATGTCTCAGATAAAATGGAAGTCGCCTTTGCCCTGCGTTATGACTACGAAGACAGAACAGTGTCAAACAATGTGCCTAACGTTTTGGCTTCTGGCTTAAACGTAAACACTTTCGTTAATGGTGTACTTGGACCAATTAACCCAGCATTAGCAACTAATCCTAATGGCGTGCCGGATAGAAGCCGTTCGTTTTCACAATTTCAACCTAAAGTAACGCTCAGTTATGAGCTAAGCGATAACGTAAATTCTTATGCGAGCTACGGCGTTGGTTTTAGAAGCGGTGGCTTTAACTCAGTCGGTACACAAGCAACGCTAGATTTTTGGTTTAATCGTTCCGGCGCAGGCACCCCAGGTGATGCGGTAAATGCGCAGCTGCTGGTTAGAGATGACTACGATAAAGAAGTGACCACCAACATTGAGTTTGGCTTAAAGTCAAAGTTAATGGATAACAAGTTGATGGTTAACGCCGCTGTATTTAGAACCAATGTAGAAGACAATCAGTTTTTTGAATTCTTCGCTGGGCCCTTTGGTTTGTTGCGTGCTGTAACGACTATCGATGAGCTTGAAATACAGGGCTTTGAACTGGATGCAGAAGCGTACGTTACTGATTCATTTAAAGTGTTCGCGGGTTTGGGTTTACTAGACTCAGAGATTAAAGAAAATCGCAACCGACCCTTATCGGTTGGCAATAAAGCGCCACAATCGCCAGATACGACTTATACAGTTGGATTTAGCTACGAGCAACCAGTAGGTGATGATTATTGGCTTACTACCCGTGTAGATTATCAATATATGGGTGAAACCTTCTTCCACACTTTACAAGGTGAACAAACGCCTACTATTTGGGACTTCTTTGGTACTTTGGGTGGAGGTGTTCCACCGGGTCCTCACCCACAAGATTTCACCAATGCTTCGCGTGATTCTTACTCTACTCTGAATGCGCGTATTGCATTGGAAGCAGAGACTTGGACTTTAGCGGTATATGGTAAAAACATTACCGATGAGCAGTACTTGCAAGAAGTTATCCCAACACCTGAGTTTGGTGGGTCTTTTCTTCACCCTTCTGCCCTTGCAGAATATGGTGTTGAATTTACCTACAACTTCTAAGTTTGTGTAAGCAAAGACTTGAGATGTGAATGCATATCTCAAGTCTTGCTATAGCAGCAATACACAATGGAGAAAATAATGAACAAGCCACTCGCTGGTATACGTGTTATTGACTTAACACATATGTTATCTGGCCCATATTGCTCGATGATCCTCGCTGATTTAGGTGCTGAAACAATAAAAGTTGAGCCACTGCAAGGCGAGGGCACACGTAAGTTATTAGCAAGCGATCCCAAAAACTCTCTTGAAGGCATGGGGGCGTATTACATTACCCTAAATCGCAATAAGCAAAGCATATGTATAGATCTTAAAAGTGAAGCAGGAAAACAGGTCTTTTATGAGCTAGTAAAAGAATCTGATGTAGTAGTGAATAATTTTGGCGCAGGTGTGCCGACGCGCCTAGGCATTGATTACGATACTTTAAGTAAGATTAATCCTAAAATCATCACCTGCAGCATTACCGGCTTTGGTAGTAATGGACCCAAATATAAGCGTCCTGCTTTTGACCAAGTTGCGCAAGCCACGGGTGGCGGTATGTCTATTACTGGCCCGGATAAAAACAATCCAGTTAGAGCGGGAATCCCCATTGGTGACCTAGGCGGCGGCATGTTCGCGGTAATGGGTATTCAGTCTGCATTGATTGAGCGTGGTACTAGCGGTAAAGGGCAAGATGTTGATATTTCGATGCTCGATTGTCAGGTATCGATGCTTAATTACATGGCGACGATGCACTTTTTATCGGGTGATAATCCATACCCGATTGGCAATTCACACTTCGTCCACGTTCCTTACAATACTTATCAGACCTCAGATGGCTTCATTGTTATTGCGGTGATCACCGACAATTTCTGGAAGAATTTAAATGAGGTTGTGAAGTGCCCCGAATTTGATGACAGTAAATACGATGGGCAGCCAGGTCGTTGGGCCGACAAGGACTTTATTGACGCTAAGCTCAATTCAGTCTTAGTGCAAAAACCATCGGCTTACTGGATAGAACAGCTAGAAGAAAAGCGTATACCCTGCGCACCGGTAAATAATTTATCGCAGGCCTTAAGTGACACTCAGGTATTGCATCGAAATATGGTGGTAGATTTAAAACATCCCAATGGTAAGTCTACTAAAGGTCCCGGAAACCCGATTAAATTTTCACGCACCAATCAAGAGTCTTTTGACGCGGCCCCGACCTTAGGCCAAGACACACAAAGCGTGCTTGCTAACCTGCTGAATATGTCTCAAGAGCGAATAGATGCATTGGTAGCTGATGGCGCAGTAAAAGGACTTTCGAATGACTAAGCAAGTCTTTATTAATGATGTTGGTCCGCGTGATGGCTTGCAAAATCAAGCCAAGCACCTAACCCCTCAGGAGCGTTTATCCTTAATTAATGCCCTTGTTAGTGCGGGGCTAGATGGCGTTGAAGTCGGCGCCTTTGTCTCACCAAAAGCGGTTCCAGCAATGGCGGGTACCACTGAGATTTGCCAACAGTTAAGCCTGTCAGATTGTCAATATTCAGCACTCATTCCAAATATGAAAGGTTTTGAGCTTGCGCTGCAAACGCCCATCAAACTTGCATCTTTGGTGATGGCCAGCTCTAACACTATGAATGAGAAAAACATTCGCCTAGATAATCAGCAAACTCTCTCAATGATTAAAGACGTCATTGCAGCGTCAGAGAATACAGATATCCAATTACAAGTGTATTTGGCTACCGCATGGGAGTGTCCTTTTGAGGGCTTGATTGCCAGGCAACAAGTGATTGACTTGGCAGGTGAGCTGATTGACATGGGCGCTTCTCGAATAGTCATTGCCGACACCATTGGCGCTGCAGATCCACAAGCGGTTAATCGCCTAATGATTGATTTAGCTAAGCTGTTCGGTGCAGATACTTTTGCTTGTCATTTCCACGATACCCGAGCAATGGGTCTGGCCGATGTATACGCCGCTCTTGAGGCCGGAATACGTCGCTTTGATGCCTCCATTGCGGGCTTGGGTGGATGCCCTTTTGCACCTGGTGCGAGCGGTAATGTTGCTACAGAAGACGTAGTGATGATGTGTGAGCAAATGGGTTATACAAGCGGTATCGACATGTCTTTGCTCTTAGACGCTTCTGATTTGGCCGTAAAGCTAACTCAAACCGCACGTGGCGGTAATGCAAAAACATGGCTACGTAAACAATACTAAAAACATGAATGAAGTAAATTCATGCAAATATACGACATTAAACTTCTTAGCTAATATAAGAATATAACAAAAGGAAACCCATATGAGTTATCGATTAGGCGTTGATGTTGGAGGTACTTTTACTGACCTCCTGCTGATCAATGAAAGCAACGGTGAAACTCACACTGCGAAAGTCCCCTCTACCCCAGATGATTCGTCGGTAGGTGTTTTAAACGGTATTGCTCGTATTTGTGAAGAGTCGGGTATTGACCCTAAACAAATCAACCGCGTGATGCACGGCACAACAGTGGCCACTAATGCCGTGTTGACCGGCAAAGGCGCGAAAGTTGGCTTGGTGACGACCCGCGGTTACAAACATGTATTGCAAGTCGCGCGTTCATTTTGCCCGGGCGGTTTAGGAGGCTGGGTTAGCTTTGTTAAAAAGCCCCTGTTGGCGCCTTTAGAGTTAACGATTGAAGCCACTGAACGAATGGGAGCCGACGGTAAAACGGTAACCGGCCTTGACGAACAAGCTTTCATTGCCGATTTACAACAACTCAAAGCAAAAGGTCAGGTGAGCATGAAAAACGCGCGAAAGAGGTGGCAGCTCAGGTGTTTAGCGATATTCCTATTAGTATCTCTAGCGATATTGTACCTGAAATGCAAGAGTATGAGCGCACTGAAACCACGGTAGTCAATTCTTACGTGCGTCCCGAAGTAGCGCGCTATGTAGATAACCTTCAAGCATCGTTACACGAAACTATGGGGCAAGACTTACATCTGTCAATTTTGCGTTCAGATGGTGGCCTCGCTTCTGCCAATGCCGCGGCTGACAACCCAGTAAACTTATTGATGAGTGGCCCTGCGGGAGGTGTATCAGGTGCGATTCATTTTGCGTCTGCGGTAGGTTTTGACAATATTTTAACCTTCGATATGGGCGGAACGTCGACAGATGTTGCCCTTATCCAAAACTCAAAAGCACGCATTAGACGTGAAACCCGCGTGGGTGATGTGGTAGTAAGAGCGCCTTCGGTAGATGTAAGAACCGTAGGGGCGGGTGGTGGGTCTTTAGCTTTTGTGCCTGAACTCACCAAAGCTTTAAGAGTAGGCCCAGAATCAGCTGGCGCTAAACCGGGACCAGCCGCTTATATGAAGGGCGGGGAAGAGCCTACCGTATGCGATGCTAACGTAGTGCTGGGTTATTTGCCATCTGACGTGCAGCTTGGCGGTAAAATGGCGATTGATAAAGCGGCTGCGGTAAAAGCAGTGAAGAAAGTCTCTGATGCGATGGAAATTAGTGTTGAAGACGCCGCAGAAGGCATTGTGCGTATTGCTAACGAAGCCATGTTTGGTGCCTTAAGATTAGTATCTGTAGAACAAGGCTTCGATCCGCGTGACTTCGCCCTAGTTGGCTTTGGTGGCGCAGGTCCATTGCATGCCAACGCCTTGGGTATTTTGACTGGTTCTTGGCCAACCATTATTCCGCCCGGTCCAGGCGTACTATGTGCTTATGGTGATGCTACCACGGTAGTAAAAGATGAAGCTTCTAAAACTTACGTCACATTAATCAAAGATACTAATCAAGAGTCGCTAGCCGAGTTATTTAATGAACTAACTGACAAGGCATCTTCAACTCTTATTGCGGATGGCATTAGCAAAGACAGTCTTGAAGTTACGCTACAAGCAGATGTGCGTTATACCGGTCAGGCATTTCAGCTATCGATTGAATGCACGCAAGCAGATTTTGAAGCCAATGGTTTAGAGTTACTAGTGAAGCGTTTTGACGAAGAGCACACTCAGCTATTTACCTTTGCACTTGATGATGGGCACGAAATTGTGATGGTAAGGGCGATTGTGTCAGCAGCCTCAACAGCGTTACCACAAAGTAAGCAACTGAGCGGAACCACTGAGCTAAGTGATTGCAAAATCGCTGATACAAAAATTTATCATCAGGGTCAGTATCACGATGCAGCCATATACGAACGCAGCAAAATGGGTGTAGGTTTAAAGATACCTGGTCCGTGCATTGTGGGCGAGATGGATTCGACCACTGTGATTTTACCCGGTTATATCGCCACCGTAGATCAGGTTGGCAATCTTTTAATCAACCCCGTTAGCAAGTAGTAGGAGAATACGATGAATAAAATTATTGAAACAAACACCGCTCCTCTCAATCGTGTTGACGCCGATACGGTCACGGTTGATATTATTGAGAACGCGCTAAAAAATGCGCGAGAAGAAATGGATGCCGTATTATTTAGAACGGCTATGAGCCCCGGTATTCGTGAACAAGGCGATTGCTTTCCGATGATTGCTAACAAAGATGGCAAGATGGTAGTCGGACAATTTGGCTCGTTCATCCACGGCTTTATGGATGCGTTTAATGGTCAGATTGAAGAGGGCGATGTACTGCTGACCAACGACCCATATATGTGTAATGCCGCGGTCTCTCATCTTCCTGATTGGATTGTTATTGTGCCTATCTTTAGAGAAGGTCGTCATATCGCATGGTCGGCGATGTTCGGTCATATGTCTGATAACGGTGGTATGGTGCCTGGCTCTATTCCGATTAAAGCTGAAACGATTTTCCAAGAAGGTATTCGTATCCCGCCTACCAAGTTATATAAAAAGGGCGTACTACAAAAAGATTTATTAGAGCTGATTTTGCATAACGTGCGAACACCGCAGTGGAATCGATTTGACTTAAATGCATTAGTGGCAGCATGTAATACAGCGTCCAAACGTGTAATTGAAATTGCTGATCGCTTTGGCGACGACGTCTTTTATTCCACTATGGAAGTGATGTTAGAGCGTAACCACACTGCTATGTCGGCTATTATTAATATGCTTGTGCCTGAAGAGCCTCGCGTATTTGAAGATTATTTATGTGATGATGGCGTGGGTAAAGGTCCTTACAAAATTCGTTGT
>Ga0307966_1002740_pt1 | contig 13312 bp, 12 predicted proteins | sample OrgLakmetagen646_FD_203141 | JGI IMG/M metagenome (GOLD analysis project Ga0307966, IMG submission 203141) | Saline water microbial communities from Organic Lake, Antarctica - #646 | ecosystem: Environmental > Aquatic > Non-marine Saline and Alkaline > Saline | place: Antarctica: Organic Lake... | reverse complement strand
CCACCTCGTCGAGATCAAGTATTGTGAGGACACAGACCTCAAAACCAGCTAAACGTTGCAAAGGAACAAAACAAAGACCTCTGCAACATTCTCCAAGGAGCCTCCGTTACTCTCCACATCATCCTCTTGGGTGTGGCTGGCACCATCTACAACACTCACACTCTGAAGCCTTTCAAGGAACTGAGTCTTGATTCTCAAGTTAAGAAGCTTGCCTCCAAGCTCCATGTGCACTCTGTGAACTTCGCTGCTTAAGCTTGTCCATTCTAGACGTGCCCTTTCCAGTACTGTTATCAACTCTATTCAGGAGCCAGTTTCAGGCCAAGCCTGCAACCCTCCTGATCCCCATTGATTTTTCCTTTCATTTTCGCGGTGGAGGAGCTCTACGGTACTCGGTACCAAAGTGGCTCCTTTTCCTTAATTAATGTGGGGAGTGGCTTTCACTGCCTGCGTAGTTTCTTCTTTTTCTTTTTCACAGGGTGTGATTTCCCATCGTCGATGCGCTTGCACGGTAAGACACCTAAAATGTCCCCAATCTCCCAAGGCTATATTTTTGGCCTCAGGAACACATACAAAGCGTTGAATTTGCGCTATTCGTCCTGTGTGTATGTATTGATGGCATTGTCAATTTACAGCACGCACAGCATGGTGCTCAGAACGACCTGAATATTTCACAAATTTTACCCCATGTTTTCGACCCTCAGGAATGTATGTGTGTGTCGTCTGTTTCGGCTTATTTGTCATCATTTCGGAAGTTTTGCGCACAGCTTGCACCTCAGCAGATTAAACCACCATCACCTTGCTCCACACAAATTCAGGATAAACAGGGTGCTCTGTTTTTGTATCATAAAGCCCTCAGTTTGCTCCTTCGTAAAACAGGAGGTGGGCACACACATGCGCAAGCGTAATACTTATTAAAGCGCAAGCGTTGGCCCCCTCGCAATGTAGAACCGTACTTCCACTACAAGCACAGGGCGAATCCTTTTCAGCACTGTCAAAAGCCATTTCTGTAAAGGGTTATCCATCTCTCTGCCTTGTCGTTAGGAGTAAGTAGTCCAAATCTGACTTGCATACGATGCCAGCAAGAATTGCATACATTTTGAGAAGCCAGTTGCAGTCATGGCTCTGAAAAATACCAGCCATGAATGGTCGCAAAGCTGCGACAGCTGCAAAGTTCAGATTGATCTGTCTGTTACACACCATACCAAGGTACTTGAAGGTGTCTGTGTATGGAAGCTGTGTGCCATCAAAGAAAAGGCTCCTAGGTGCCAACCAAGGGTCCTTCCCCTTATTTAATGTGGGAATTGTCTGCGTAGTTTTATATACTTTCGTTCTTTTCCTGTTTTGTCATAAATGTTTAGACTTCACTAGGCTTTTTTGTCCTTTTCATATCTGTCCCTTGATCATAAATTTCATCAGCCAAACAGACTCCCTAGAATTCTGCTTTGCCTCCATGGACGCAGACAGCAACGAGCGGCTGGCTATGCAACATCAGCCACAAGATTTTTGGAACAGCTGAATGTAGAATTACACCCAAGTGACCCTTTCCACCCCGCTTCTCAGCCAAAAATGGAATACCCACAGCCGTCCAGATGCTACACTGGTTGCTCCCACCGCTCTTTGTGAAAACAAAAAAGCAACGATCTAGCAATGGAGGGGGGTGGATTCTTCGAAGTGGCAGGGGACAAATGGGGGAGACCGGGAGCACCTCAGCAGCACTGCCAGCCACTAGCAGATCCACCTTCCCGAGACATCACCAACCCAAAGATCTCAGCATTCTACAACGTTACATTCACCTCATCGATATCAAGTACTGTGAGGACACTAGACCGCAAAACCAGCCGAGCGCCGCGCAGGAACAACATAAAGGCATCTGCTCCGTCCTCCAAGGAACCTCCGTTACCCTCCAAACCATCCCTTTTGGGTGGGTGGCACAATCTACAATAATCACACACCGGGGACGTTAAGGATCCAGGTCTTGATTCCCATACAGTTAAGAGACTTGCTTCCAAGCTTCATTTACATTCTGTCAATTACGCAGCCAGACTCGTCCATATCAGACGTGCCCTTTCCAACACTATTATCAAATGTCATCAGGAGCCGGCTTAAGGTCTAGCCAGCAACCTCTTGATCCCCATTGATTTTGGACCCTAGGACACAAAGTGTCTAGGGCCTATGGTTTGCTAGAGAAACTGAGAGTCTTATAGCATAGAAAACATTACCCTTTCTCCAAAACCTTTAACGGCCAAATCAAGTAAGAAGCTCATGCTGAGAATTTTTTTCCTTTGTGGAGGAGGAGTTTTACACAAAACCAGTGTGGCTTTCCTTTTCCTTAGTAAATGTAGGGAGTGGCTTTCACTGCCTGCGCGCTGGATCATCGTTTTGCAAGCAAGGCGACAATGGTGATGGCGCACCCTCACTGAGTTGTAGCTGCTGCTTGAGGAACAGTTATCAGTTGCAAGCCATGAAGAATGATTAAGCAAAGAAGAACAACCTCTGTGTCAATGTGTTTGACGCCATTGGCGGCATGTCATGCTTGTCAGCGATTTTTCATTATTTGAAAGCTGACCTCGATAAAACCACAACCATCGCCGACCGGCGAGCTGGACCGTGGGGTGACGCTTATGTTAATTTTATTTTTACTTATTTCATTTTTGTTAATTTTAACGATTGGTTTTCTTGGATCTCGCACCGATCTCGCACGAATCATCAGAGCACGACAGGCATTCTGCATGTTCCATCGGGTCCCTCATACGGTTTATCTCGTATACTGCGGAAATTTAACTAGTCTCGGAATCCTCAAAAGTGTTTTGTAAAAAAAAGAAGCAATGCTTCATGACCGTGCGGTGCGCCTGCATCAAGCAGCTCCTCCTGACTGCCAGACTCTGCTGCGTACGTCACCCTGCAAGTCAAATCATAAATCTCTGTGCTCGACAACAAATGCGCTACCACTGCCTGCACCTGCCAGGTCGCAAACAACCCGCACGCATCACGCCGGCAAGAAGGTTAACCTCGTTGTTATTGGCTAAGAGGAAAGGGGTATGATCACGCGTCTCAAACCATCTGCTCCTTTTCTACTACCTCACACTTTGTATAAGGACAGGCACCGCCATGAATTGGTTCCTTTTCCCCTTTTGCAGCTAGATGCCCCTCAAGAAGAAAGCTTGGAAGTGGGCAAGATGCACCATATGGCCGTTTTGGCGGGAGGACTTGCAGCGGTACGTGATGAACAGCCACCCAAGATTAATTACACGCAACTATCCAGCCACACAAAAACATCTTCTAATTTCACGCTTCTCAGGCAATGTCTGTTGCTCCCCCACACGCTTGGTCCGCCTCTCTGGCCGAAAGGCAGAACGCTGAGGCATCACAATTAGCTGATATCGTGGTAAAGCACTTAGGCCACCTTCCCCACGTGAATCCCTCGATCAACCAAGGACAGGTGAAATCTAGCATTCATTTTACCAAGTCAATATCCTGTTTAAGTCACCGACGATCATCGCGACGTCTATTGCAAGAGTTTCAAGTAGCATGGTTTCACCTACGCCATTGCTATGCACAGGCCTTCCCACCTGAACTGGCTGAGCCTGCTCCCAGCAAGGACACAATTCCCTTCCCCCCTTCCATTTCAATTACTCCTCCCGCCACTTCTGCTCTCTCTCCTCTGCTCCTCCTGAGTGCCAGCTTGTTTGGCCTGGTAGTGCCTTTTCTAGCTCTTCGGCATGTGCAGGACGCCAATAAGGTACTTTGAGGTTTTATTGCAAACTGCGTAGCATCTCAATCAAATCTCTTGTTTTAAGTGTTGTCTCAACTTTCACAGGCAGGGGCCAATGAGCTGCGCTCACTTTCCCAGGAGAGCACTTTGATGAAGGCAAGGCTGGTAGGTATGGCAAGTTAAAACAGCAAGGCGGTGCAGCACTGGCGATTCGTGCTGAAACTATTTTGCCATGTCTTGGGCAGGCGGATCAAGACAAAATGCTCAGCAGTTTTAAGGAGTTTAATGATGCCAGTCAAGCAGATCTACGCCTTGAGCTCAAGAAAGCAAGTATGGAAGCAAAGGTGCGACGCAAACTGTGTATGATTCATTTGCTGGAAGCGCAGATACTTCTCATTTTTTGGCACAACTGCCCCAGTCTCATCGACCTGCGCACATTTGTTTGGTCCAGCATTGGTGCACACAACACTGGAAAGGGCATAACTTGAGGGGCTTGAAACACTTTTACCGAAAGGTTGCTTCAAAACAGATATTAAAAGGTGTTTTATGTGCATCCCAACATCTCCAAAAAAGTGTATCCCAACATCTCCATAAAAGAGTGGGAAGAAAGAGGAAAAAGGAAAGAGAGAGAGCAAAGGATGTCTCTCTGGTGCATTATGACTGCACACAGATTGAAGTAATGATAAAGGAACAGCCCTTCCCATTGCTTTCAGGAGGAGCAGGCAAAAACGTTGAGCAGCCTTAAGAAGTTACAGGCTGATTACGATGCTCTGCACCTTGAGCTCCAGCAACTGAAATTGGATTACCAGGTGAGTGACAATTTACCTTGCTTATCAACGCACACAAGCAGTACGCATCACCTAGGTGTTTACAGTGTAAAAATGCAACCTACATTGCACAGGTCATTCAAGGAAAGAAGCAACAGACTGACAGCGCATACGTTGCCCAGATCTCCAGCTTGCAAGAGCAAATCAACAGCCTGGGAGCGTCATACAGTGCCATACACCAAGCTTACCAGAATTTGCAGGGCAACATGCAACACATGTAAGAAATTCATGCAGAGCATCGTGGTCTAAAAGTAGCAAATCGGAAGAAACGTGCCAAAGATATGCTTTTACCTCGTATTGAACTGTTTTATCATCAAGCGTATTATTCACAGCTGTTGTTGTTGTGCTGTGTCATCGCCTCGCTTGTAGGCAACCTGGCTTGGTCCCCTCGTCCTCTCCTATGCTCTCTTCTACACCCCCTGGCTTAGGATCTTTGTGCCAAGCAAGGCTGAAAAAGAATGGGGAGCGCTGCAGGAACAGAGCCAAACCTCAATTTGGCTATGTAGTGTGTGGCATTGGGGCTCACATCGCCCAGCTGCCTGATATTGAGAGGAAATCTCGCTAAACGTGCAAGTCCTGCGGCTTCTTGTAAAAAAAGAGGGGTGCTTGCAGATGGCTGTGAAATAATTTTCACTTGTCCCAGGTGCACAAAGTCATTCAGTCTTGACGACATGCAAGTAAAATTCTTCTTGACGGTCTGATTGCACTGTACAAATATTGAGTTCTGAGTCCTGGATGATTTTTACTTTGGCCAATGGGTAATTTCAATCGTGGGTTCTATCCTTTAAAGATTACAGATTGTGACAGACAGTGCATATTCCCTTGGCCAGATTATGAAATCCTTCTTTGAAAAAGAACGAGGCCGTCCCCACCCAAATCTGCTGCTGGTGCATGTAGCTATTGTGAACTTCTACCTGTTAATACACATGTAATGCATCAAAGACGGACCTCTTTTAGCTAAAGACAATGGTAGGAGTCCAAGCCAAAAGAGAGTGGTTTTGTGCATTCTCTAATATTAGGGCCAAATTAAACAGTAAACCGCACAGCTCACATCTAGCATTTATGACCTAACTTTAGTACCATTCATTTGAATGAGTGCTTAATTTATTAATTGTGGTTAAACAACCTTGCCTGTTTCATTGCAGTTCCCATCCTAGCGTGTTTACCTTCTTGACCTCGGTTTAGTAGTTCTTGGCCTGCTTCCCCCTACCCTCGGCTCTTAACAGAGGATTTTGTGCCTTGAGATCTAGCCCATAGCTCCCTGTTTTTTCCTTCGCTGCTCTCCGGGCTTATTTGAGCTCGTGATGTTGAGATTAGGGTTGGCTTTTTTCTTTGTAGCCTTGGAAAGAGTAGGTCGTAGACCGCTGCTCTGTGCCCGGGATCCTCAGTTTTTTTGTGCGCCTTCTCTGTATTCTCTCCCTAAGGGTTTCTGTGAGACTGTTCTGTTTAGCTAGGCCTAGATATTGTGCTTTAGAGGGATGCCAGTTTCTGTAGGGGGATTTGTTGTGGAGCCTGTTCTGGCGTATCAGTCATGGCCATGGCTTAGTTTGCTCTTATCTTGGCTGGCTCCTAGCTTCTCTTGCCTTCGTTTCTGTTTGCTCTGTTGGTAGAGTGGGTTTCCAGGCCTCAGTTTTTTTGGTCGACCCTCTGTTTTGCTCTGCACTCTAGTCTTCCTCGCGCAGCTTGATGATTTCCTTGGATCCAACTTTTTCCGCCTTTTTTCCAGCATAGTGGGAATTTTGCCGTCTCCCCATGATCTATGTAATACCCTCAAAATCAATAATTCGAACAGCAGTGTGGCTCTGGGTTCACAGTACACAACCTCACCGACCCAGATTGGCTGTTCTCTAATTCTAGCGTGGTGGAGGATCACCTGCCCTTCAGTTCCATGTGACTCTGTCAAACAGCTCAAGACGCACAGTTCAGCAACACAACATAGCTCAATAGTTCAGCAACACAACATAGCTCAAGACGCACCCATTTCAGTAACACAAAGAAGGCCAGTACTGCAGATTGATTCCCTACTAATTTCAAGAATGTAACGCCCCCTTAACGTGCTCTCTTCGCTCCAAGATGTTAGCAATTACACTTTTGGCGGCGTACATGCCTCTGCCTCCCAACTGCCTGATCCCTGTTTAACAAAAAATCAGCGTGCATTATTAAGGCTCTCGACTAGTGCTCACGCTAGTCAGAGCCCCAGCAAGCAACTAATCTAAAGAGAAACAACATAGATTACTGAGGATCCGGCGAGTTGTCAGCTAAGCAATCCAGCCTGTGCGGGGTGAATTGCAAGAGCGTTACGCAGTAAAATACGCATTGGATTGAAGGTGCGCAACAGTCTGAACCTTGTGTCTTTTATCTTGCTAGTAAAGAATGGTAAACATGTATCAGTTCTATTTGGCAGTTTCTACACTATCTGCGCCCTCTTTCTCATTCAATTCTGTTCAATCCTTACTATTTAGCTCTGCAGTGTCAAAGGCTCTTAGCTCTGCAGTGTCAAAGGCTCTTAGCTCTGCAGTTTTTATGCCTCTCCTTCTAGTAGTTAGTTGGTCCCCCACCTTTCTGATTGGGCCTTTGTCTGCTAAGGTGCAAGAGCTTTTATGGTACTTGGTACCAAAGTGCTCCCTATTCCTAATTAATGTGGGGAGTGACTTTAACTGCCTAAGACGCCATAACAAGCAACCAAATACCATAGTACTTGCTTACTACGGCGTGACAGAACATGTGTAGCAAGTTCAAGCACTAGCTACCAATCTATTTAATGCTTGTCAAGAAGCGCAAACAAGACGCAAAATACAAATCAACAACAACTTTGTCCTTTGAAAATATGGGGGTATGACAGGCACCAGTGACAGATAGCAGCTCCCCCAGGGAGGCTAGCCGTGAGCAAGCAGCGAAGCAAGTTGCGATCCCTTCCCGAGCCCGAGACTCTCTTTGCAGAACTTGAAACACTAGACTCCTTTTCTGGCATCCAAGTTGTAATTATTTGCGTGCCGTCACCCTCCACACCATCATTTTGAATTTGGGTGGCACCATCTACAATAATCACACACTGGAGACGTTAAGGAACCAGGTCTTGATTCCCAGACAGTTAAGAGACTTGCTTCTAAGCTTCATTTACATTCTGTCAGGAATAGAAGGCCTTATGAGCTCAGGATCTGTGACAGATGTGACTGGCACACTATTCAGGATGAAGTACACTCTTTGTTGGACTGTCCGCATGAACATCTAGTCAGACTTCGCACACAGCAACAGCTTATTTTCCCACCTCAATTTGAGGATGGCCCAGCTCGTTTGAGGACCTTTATGAACCAACCTGATATTTTTGGTGTTGCCTCTTTTGTAGCTAAGTGCCTAGCCCTGTTCCCTTGATTTTTCTAGCGATTTTTTGGTCTGGTTACAGGCTTTTTTCCAAGCTTCCGCTCAGATGCCCACCAGAGGCATATATAGCGATGTAACCTTACCTTATCTTACATTCTGTCAATTACGCAGCCAAACTCGTCCATATCAGACGTGCCCTTTCCAACACTATTATCAAATGTCATCAGGAGCCGGTTTCAGGTAAAGCCTGCATCCTCTTGATCCCCGTCGATTTTTTTTCCTTTGTGGAGGAGGAGTTCTACACGAAACCAGTGTGGCTTTCCTTTTCCTTAGTAAATGTAGGGAGTGGCTTTCACCGCCTGCGCGCTGGATCATCGTTTTGCAAGGGCGTATGCAAGCAAGGCTGACAAGAAATCCCCAAATTTCTGTTCAGCCTGCTACACGCCCCCCCAAGGAGTCCTATCGTAGCTGACGTCGCAGAGGCAGTCCCTCTGAAGAGTCCCCCCCAAGGAGTCCTACATGCACCTGTATTTCAATTAATCCTAATCGACATCGTGCATTGAATTACATCAAGAACGTCACAGCAAAACGACACAAAAGCTGGCTAGAAAGAACAAAAGGTGTTTGATTTCAAATAACAAGACAAAAATTCCTAGATAGTTCTGCCTGTACCTGGCAATCTTTGAAGAAACAAGCCCACATGTGCCACCGACTTCGCGGACACCTCTCTGCCCAGTTTACAGCCTATCTTTTTCCAACGCATGGCAATCTCCATGGGAAAAGAAGATTGAGAACAAGGCACCATAAGGTTGCACCGGTGTGGCCAGACAAGCAATGCACACTGCTGCTTCAAATTGAAACAAAAGGGGATGACTTGGTCATGTTCTGTACAAGGACAACCGATATTTATACAGGAAAAGCGTGGGCCCTACTGGGCTATTGAGAGCTGACAATGCTTCCACTGCAGCTGGTATTGCACAGCTGGTATTGCACAGAGCACAATGGTCTAGGACACCTATCACCATAATCCATGATGAAGGTTACACAGAGCCATGATCTACCTCTTCTGTAACTTCCAGCTTGCTAGCACAAATAGCACCAAGTTTGCGTTATCAGACAGCAAACGTTAAAGATGCTAAATACTCTAGAGGGCCTTACCTCCAAGAAGAAAATACTCTAGAAGGCCTTACCTAGGGTAAACCCCACACAGCTATTGACTGCGTCTTACTTCCTGGCCTAAAGCGTGAAGGCCGTTCAGTACTTGTTGATGCCGAAGAAGCGCACTTTGTGCAGTGCTGGCAACTTTGCTATGAGCAGAACAAGCACGACCACCAGATTTAAGCCAAGAGGCTGCTTTCTAAAATCAGTGCCGTGCGTGGCTAGTACAAATAGAGCTACAGGTACCAGCGTGAAGATCTTGCGGTTGCGCGTGCCGTAGACCTGGCTGTCCACTTGTTCCCAAAAGGTAAGCAGGTCGTACTTGCCTTGGTCCTCTTCCACGCCACCCTGTACATACGCAAACGTACGCATTGAGTTTGTTTAGGTGAATGTCGTGTGTATATGGAGCCTACTCCTGCACTATCATGATACCGTACTGCTCCTAGGAGAGTTGCGAGTAAATGGAATCAACTATTTGGGCGCCTTGCAATGTAAAGTAAGAAAATTAATTAAGAATCTGGACCTCGCAAAACGATGACTTTTAAAATTCGATATTTGACCGGGGCCTGCAGGAATTGGGTTTGAAACCCTGCTAAAAGCATATTTTTGCTGTTCAACAACACATTGCCCTGTTTCAAATGTGGATGGATGGCCAAAGGGATTGGAAATCCCCTTACCATGGATGGAGGTCTAAACAGAGAGCAGAGCACATAGAGGGCCCAAAATTTGCAAATTTAGTATGCTTGTTATTTGGGCACCTTGCAATAGTTTGGACTTGCAATGCTAAAGGAGCAGTACAGTAGTAGGCAGGAGCAAAGTGTGCTGCAAGCTGGCTCAGACAATGAGAATGGGGGAATCATAGATGGCAAAGCAAGGAAACAGGGAGTCTGAAAAGGGTCTGAGAACATGGACCCGTACGAACAGCCCCCGAATAAACAAGAATGTGCAATGGAGAGAAACCTCAGAAGTGCTACCGCAGCCAAAGAAAGGAGGCACATCCTTAAGACGTCAAGTGTGAAGAGGGGAGGAGAGTAGCTGCCGATTTGGCGCAGGATGTGATGAATCGTGCCTTACATGGTGGACAGCAAGGAACGCAACATCAAAGCCCTTGTAGCTCACAAAACAAAGACTCAAACTGCCGTAACCCCCAGGGCAAAGCCTTACGTTTAATGGTGTGAGGAAATAAAACAGGCAGTCACGTTTATGATAAAAGAAGTGCACGCATGCAGAGTCTGTGTTACAGACAGTCAATGCCCAAACAAGACGTGACACAAATGGTTGCGGTGAGCGAAAAGGGCACAGGATGGGTGGGACTAGGGTTGGCCAGAACAGTATATCTGCACCGTATATGACCGTATGTATGGTGATTTCCCTGCTAAAAATACCGTATGTACACCGTGTATACGTATAAATGTATGGTTCTGGCCAACCCTAGGTGGGATGCATTTAAACGTTGTTGAATGGGCAGTCTGAGTAGCAAGTGAACGACTCATGAGTGTGAGGGCTTTAAGGGAAGGTGCCTAACGTCATACGCCACGAAGCCATTCATGTCACCTTGCACCATGATTTAAAATAGTTTGAGGATGGTGCATGAGGTCAGGAACACCCCCAAGTTTGCAAGAGGAGGTCCCTGAGACCTGAGAGCTGAGAGCCTTAGATTACAAAGGTTGCAGGAATGGAAAGCAAAGTTACCGGCCTCCCCAAGCACTGACACATGAAATCATAACCAATAGGCAGAGCATAGACCATAATTGTTCACCTTGCAGGTATGCTCAACAAAGGAGGCATAACGTCATTAGCTCACACGCACACACGCACACAAACAAACACACACACAAACACATACTGCTCACCTTACAGTAGTGCAGGAGGTAGTACGTCACCACCCCGTGCCCTAGATGCACATACGTCCACGCCAAGCCTGCGTCATCTAATAGAGCAGAGATGACCAGCCAGCTCAGCACCTGTGCAAACAATGGAAAGGAATGAGGATGTTCAAGGTTACCTCAAGCATCGGCACCCTATGATGCAAAGCAAGTTCTGTATTCTGCCATGCATGTATAGCGCGTCCACACTTGCTGCATGTTGCATGGTAACAAGCACTAAAAATTGACTGTCGTGACTGAATACCCTTTGTAAGATTGGAATGAGGCAAGCACACATGCTGCATCAAGCCGCATGCATACAACAACAGCAAGCAGTGTTTCGAGTTGCATAAAAGCTAGGAATGGAAGCTCCTTGAGATGTGCAGGAGCTTCTGTTTACAGGGGATCTTGTAAGGGAATCACATGCACTACACACACGTATATACACACACACGCACACACACACACTCACACACACTCACACACGTGCACACACACACACACACGCGCACACACAAATAAACACATTCACTCACATGTGCGCGCACCCGCGCACGCATGCACGCATACATACACACATGCACACTTGCTCGCACGCACGGGCATACACATACACATTTACACACAAACACACATCCACATTCACACACACACACACACACACACACAAACACACACAGAAGCGAATAAGCGAGACATAATTGCACAAAATACACACCACACTGTACTCACACGCATTCATGTGCGTGTGCACTCTAACCCGCATATTGCTGGAGTGCAGAATTATAGCACTTCTTTCGAAAGTGCAGGCTTACACGTGGAAAGATGTCCAAGCTTGGGTACGAACAAGCCAAAGAGGGCATGCTCTGCCAGGCATACTGCAGCTCGTGTGCAGGATGAGTTCCCCCAGGAAAATTGTGCAATTGCTCTAATTCTTGAGGCACTCACCACTGTGCCCAGGTACCAGGCCCACACGGCTGGCGTGCTGATCCAGTTCGTGTTCTTGTTGAGGTTGACATAGCTGGGAGTTCTCTTATGGGGCATGGGAGGAGGAGGGTTTTTCCTGCCACCCTGAAAATCCTAAAAGAAGCTACTGCTTCCGTCTCTTTCTGGCTGGGGAGAGGGCTGTGTTGCTGTGCCTATGCTGCTGCTGCTGCTGCTGTTGCTGCTGCTGCTTCTACTGCTGCCGCTGCTGTTGCAGGGGGACTAGGTAATTGGTAACTCCCGGGGAGTGTGCTTCAGGCATCCTCTCTATGTTGGGTCACTATGCAATTGATATATAAGAATAAATTAGTCGTCCTTGTTTTTTCGCGCCAAAAGTTTTGGGTGGGTCCCGCCCCTTGGAGACAGACAGGGAGGGAATGGTTGAAGTTTGGGTTTGTTTTCAGTGAGAATATTGTTACAAAAGGGGGGAGCAAGGCGGGCACTCCAGTTAGGGTACCACTCCAGTAGAAATTTCAGCCCACACGGCCCGTGGAGCTCTTACACATGTCCACAACCAGGGGCGAGCGGAGGGCTTGGCTGGCTGCCTCCCGGGAAGCCATACACACGGTAGTAAATGCTGCTGGGTGTCTATACTGCTGCACATAATTTCTTGCACCCACCTCCTCTCCCTTTTTTGGTGCTGCCCCTCCCCCTCGTCCAGCTGCCTTTGAACGAGCTTTTCGAACTACCTGGGCGCCCGCACGTCGTATACCAGATTCGCAGCTACGAGAATTTGGGCAGCCTTGCAGAGGCCGCAGCACAGGCCAGATCCGACATGCCCTTCCTATTCAAGGCATTTGAAACTGGACAGGTAGGTGTGTGCTGATGTGGTGTGCTGTGAGTTAGGATGTGGAGGGGCCAGACTCTGTAATTTGATGGTTTGATCAAACCTGTGCGCGCTGGCCCACGCACGCAGATTGGCCCCAAGCGGATGGCGAAGATGCACGGGGGCAAGCCACGTGTAGCTACTATTCACGAGTACCTCGACTGGACGGTCACGGCCCAGACATCTACGGAGGACGACGAACTGGTGAGTTCTGACTGCACCCAGCCCGGGCTGACGCACGTGGGGATGAGTGTTTCGATGCGCAGCCAACACTTCCAGCTTTTAAACCTTGCACGCGCACACACACAATTGTAGTCTGTCTGCACCTGCACTGTGTACTGCTTCCAGTTGCTTTTAGGAAATGTTCTGTTTATCCTATCCTGAACAACTCGTAGTATGTATCGCAAGCCTCCACACATGTCATCCCCCTACATCAATTGTCCGGACCCCAGGATTTCGGAGGCTTCCGGGTGGTCGTCATCCTACCCCGCTATGTCTCACAATGGCCCTACCCTGGCGACCCCGGAAATTGCGAAGGCAAGAAGGCGCACCCAGATCAAGGAGGCCCCCTCCCCCCCTACCCCATGCTCCAGACCCACGGTCGTCCTATGTGTGCTGC
>Ga0307966_1002734_pt1 | contig 13319 bp, 10 predicted proteins | sample OrgLakmetagen646_FD_203141 | JGI IMG/M metagenome (GOLD analysis project Ga0307966, IMG submission 203141) | Saline water microbial communities from Organic Lake, Antarctica - #646 | ecosystem: Environmental > Aquatic > Non-marine Saline and Alkaline > Saline | place: Antarctica: Organic Lake... | reverse complement strand
GGGATATACAACCGGCGTCGATCTCGTACCTCGATGTCGTCATCGCTGAGACAGATGATGTTGATGAGGCTCAGTTGCTTGAGGGGTATCTGGCCTGGAAAAGAGGTCTGCAAGCTACCCTTCCGCTCGACCACCCATATAGATGGGATGGCACCCTGTTCGGGTTCGGTCCCAGCGGATACGGAACCACCAACAACTACAACGCGCACGGTCTTGGCATGGGTCTTGGCCTTGGCCTGGGCTCTGCATACAACTAGAACGGAGGCGGTAATGCCCGCACATCCCAGTAGCACTGACCTCGCCAGCATCGTCGCCGCGCAGATGAGATCTGTGCAGTCAGAAGATGTCGATTGGGTCAGCCTTCCGCTGACCGCTACACCGACGAACCCCAGAAATCGAACGAATACACTAGCGAACTTCCATGGCTGCCACTATGAGTCCGACACCCCTGGCTCGCGCCAAGAGCTCATCAAGTAGCAATTTCTCAGTCGAAGCGTACCCTGCTTCGTAGGAGCGTCTCATGCCCAACCTCAAAAACCCCGAGAGTCTCGAACTCACCTCCTTGACCGGCGTGGTACAAAGCAACGTCGAGTCCGAGGATGTCGACTGGGTTGCCGTCACCCTGTCTGGCACGCCAACGCGCCTGAGCGAATTGCTCCGCGACGAGGCGGGGCTCCAGACCCGTTGGGGGGAGCCTAATTTCCCGCGGTGTCTGGAATCCATCACCGCTGTTGTCTTCCTCAAGCAAGATGGCCGGGCCGATGCAGGTCTGCGCACCAAGTCTGATGACACCATAGCGGCCCTCATTCCTGCGGGCGAAGACTACTACATCCCCGCGGTTCGGATCTTCGACAAGTTCGTCACCGGCTCGGGGACGGCGGTTCTCGCCCTCCATACCGAGCGCAAACTCTATTCCGAGTAAGGTTCCCCTATGCCCACCGGCAATGATGATGTAGCGCGATTCAAGAGTCCTCCGCCCGAAACGGAGGACAACCGTATGTTCGCCGAGGGGGCGCCCGAGGACGAGATGACCGACGAGCAGCGGGCGGATAAAGCCAGCAGCGAGGCGGAGGCAGCGCACATCCGCAAGATCGAGCGCCGCGTCGAGTTCCCGGAAGCCCTCGCCTACGAGGTCGACCGTTGGGACGGTATTCGTGAATATGTCCACACGGACGCGATGTTGCTGGATGATGAAGAGGCCGTTGGCACTAACTTCATTTACCGCAATCAGGACGCTCTCATGGCGCTTATAGCGCCGAAAGACCCTGCCGCGGACATCCAGCCTAGAGAGTGGATGGAGCCCGAAATAGCGCCGCCTATGGGCAACCCGCTCATGGATGCCGCCAACCCGATGTCTGACAGCCGGCTCCCCGGTCAGATGCCGCAAGAGATCACCAAGTATGCTCGCACGCATAAGCTGTTGGTCGACCGGCAGCAGGACGCCAGCGGCCTCGTTTCTATCGTTGAGGGGGCTGCCCAAGACGCCATCACGCTGCCTATCTCCTGGATCAAGATGCGGGTGCAGGAGGACTTCGAGAAGGACGCAACCGGCTACGGCCGCAACAACGACCAGCTCGATTCCCTGGCCCGATACGAACGCCTGTCGATGGACTACGAGAACGGCATCTTCACGGACCGTTCGCCCGAATTCCAAGAGCTCAAGATCTTGAGCGACACGCTCAAAGCCTACGTTCTCGGCGGCCTCCAGGCCCAGATTGACGAGGCGCAACAGCTCATGGTCGATGACATGACCGGCCAAGCGGTGCTCGATAACCAGGACGACCCGGTTTATACTGGCGCAGAAGACCTCCAGGCCCAAGCGCAGGCGCTTATTGACGATCCCGAAGTCCTCGTGCAAATGAGCCAGCTTCCAGAAGTAGCACACTACATCGGCTTCACTTTCCAGCAGGTAGACCCCGAGGATATCCGGTGGGATTGGAACATTCGACGTCCCGAGGATCTCCGCTATGCCCGGTGGATGGCGCATCGTGCGTGGATGACAGAGGCGGATATCCGCGAGAAGTGGGGTGCGACTCAGGAACAGCTCCGCACGGCTGCCCGCTTCTCTCAGGATGGCTACAAGGTTACACTCAAGGACTCCGCCGACGACGATCCTGAGTATGGCGGCAAAGACCCCGAAGAATACAGCAAGGGCGACAGCAACGCGAACGACGACGATTTCCGCCGGGGCGAGACGCTCGCGGTTTGGGAATACTGGGACCGCGTGCAAGGGCGGGTGTTCCGCTTCGTCCAGGGCACCGGCGCCTATCTCGACAGTTATGTGCCGACCGCCCTATCGGGCCGGTTCTTCCCCTTCTTCCCCATCACCTACAACCGAGTAACCGGCCGGTATCTCGGTATCTGCGATACGGACCTCCAGGCCCCGTTGCAGGACGAATCCAACCGGATGCGGACTTGGCAGCGCGAAGCCCAGAAGAGCGCCCATCCTCGCTGGATGATCGCCAAGGGCCTGCTCCGCCCAGGCGAGAAGCAACGATTTGAAGACGCCCTGCCCTACAGCATCACGGAAGCTGAACGGGCGGAGGACTTGGCCAAGTCGATCTTCCCGATCATCCCGCCCGACTACAACCCCACGCTCCATGACCGTTCCGACACGATTATGGAAATGCAGCAAATGGCCGGCATCCCAGCCGCGGCGCTTGGCTCCGGCAACCTGGGCATGACAGCGACGAGCGACAGCATCACCAACCAGCAGCTGGGCAACCAAGTGGGCCGCCGCCGGAAGATGCTGGAGAAGGTCTACCAGGAGATCTATCAGGCGATGATGGAGATCAACGCCCAGATAATGCCCGAGGAGAACGTCAAGGCCCTTGTCGGCCCTGGCGCTGTTTGGCCCGAAGTAGACCGTCAGACCATCTTGACCAACTTCGCTATCGAGGTCGAGTCGACTCTCGATGACGAGCAGCGCCGGGGCAACGAGCTCAAGGCTTGGATCGACTTTGCGACCCTAGCTCAGAACTTCGGTCTGCCGCTCGATCCTATCCCGCTCGCCAAGAAGCTCTTGAGCCTCATGGGAATCCGGGTCAACCTCGCAAACTACATCAGCATCCCAGCCTTGTTGCAAATGTTGCAGCAGGGGGGCGCAATGCCTGGGCCCGCCGTCCAGCAAGGGTCCGCCGCTGGCGCACCCGAGCAGCAAGGCGCTAAGGGCCAGGAGGGTGGGGCACCCCCAGGAGAAGGGTTCGGAGCACCTCCTACACCAGAAGAGCTCCCAGGCCCATAAACACTTGAATCCTAGACAAGTGAGGATTAGATTATGACATTCCTACCCGAAGACGCAGGGCGTCCAGAGGAACAGGAACCCCTATCAGTCGGTGAGTCACCGGCTGGCATGCCGCCAGAAACCTCCGAAGGCGTTGACGCCGAAACTGGAGAAGGGCGGAAGGCACTATCGCGTGATGAGCTGTATTCGCGTTTGGAGGCTGTTGACGACCCCGAAGATGAGGTTGTCGAGCCAGAGACTCCCCCCCAGGTCGAGGACCAGGACGATTCTCAGAAGCCAGACGAGGTTGCACCCACCGAGGAGCCGAGCGAAGAGGTCGATGACCCCGACGCTGAGTTGCCTGCCGAAGAACCCGAGCAGGAACCCGCTGCCGAAGAGAAACTGTTTGGCCGAGTTCCTAACGAGGAATGGGAAAAGCTCCCTCCAGTTACGCGCGACCGTATTAATGCGTTGAAAGCTGACCGGAAGAAGCATATCTCAGAAGCAGACACTCTGCGCCAACGGGAGCCGCTCGCCAAGTATGGTGAGACGATCATCCGCTTCGCCGACCAGAACAAGATGTCAGACGATGACATGGAAGTTCTTCTCGGCATTGGGACACAGTTGCAGCAGGGCGGAGATACCGCCAAGAATGCAGCCCTCGATATTGCTCGGCATTTCGGGTGGGAAGAACAAACATCATCGACAGGGCCTTCCAAACTACCCGACTGGTTGCAAGAGAAGGTCGACAGTCTGGAAATGACCGAGGAGGCGGCACATGATGTGCTCCAACGCTCGGCTCCCCCGAAGAAAGAACCTGCTGCTCAACCGCAGCCGCGCTTTTCAAAGGAGGAGGAGTTGCTCCAGATCGGGCGGACAGAGCTTTCTAAAGCTCAGGCCGAAACCCAGCAGGCGAATCCGGCCGAATGGGGGACGCTGAAGCCCGAAGTCGAACGCGAGATGCTCAAGCATAAGGGTGCAGACCCGAGAGCTTGGAACGCAATCTGGCGCTCTTGCGTCGATGTGGTGAAGGAGCGCAGAAAGGCTGCTCGCCGCAAACAACCAATCGAAGGCGGAATGGGGAACGGACACGGGAATCAGCGGGCGACCGTTGACCCGGAAACGCTCACCGGGCGCGACCGACTTCTTGCGAAGTACACACGGGCGCGGCCAGGAACCTAAACCGTCGAGGATGTTCCCTCGGCACAACACCGAGGGAATATCCCCATGCCAGAACTCAGCCCTGAGTTTATCCAAGAGGTCGCATACGCGGTTCACGAAGAAGTGATCAACCGCCGCGACCCCATCATTCCAGATCGTCAGGCCTATCCTTGGTGGTCGTTCCTGATGAATAGGCGGTCCGAACGCACCTTCACCGGCGGCAAGTCGATTGTGAAGATGCAAAAAGACGGCGGCCTCGAAGCCGAGCACTGGACCGGACGGCAGGTTCTTTCCTTCCAGGAAAACCGCGTCGATCTACAGATGGAGTTCGAACCTCGTCGCACCCACATCGGTGTCGAGTTCGTTCATACTGAGCTGGAAGACGAAGGCTACACCGTCACCCCCAACGCTCCCCGCTCCAAGAACTTCGCTAAGAAGATCAGCAAGGCCGACGTTGACCGCGTCATGAACATCTTCGATCAGCGCATCGAAGACATGGAAGATGCCTGGGACACCCGCCTCGACCGCATCTTCCACATGGACGGCACCCAAGATCCCTTGGCCCCTCTCGGCCTCGACGGTCTGATGCCCCTCGACAACACCTCTGGCACCATCGGTGGCCAGCCTCGTACCGATCCTATCTTCCAGCACAACGTTGTGCTCGGGGCCACCACTAGCGCGGGCGGTAGCTTGGAGCGTGACCTGCAAGGCATCATCCGCGATTGCGAAGTCAACAACCGCGGCACCCCAAGCCGCATCGACTTCATCATGGCCGGTTGGGAGTGGGTTGACGCGTACATCGCGTTCGCTCGCGCCAACGACATGCCTTATGAACGCAACGGCGGCATGGGCCCAGTCAAGAAGATGGACATCGGTGTGCCCGATAGCTCCATCCAGTTCAACGGTATCCCCGTCGTGCATAATCCGACCTTCGAGACTCTCGATAGCGCCGGCATGTATAACGGTACCAAGTGGACCAAGCGGGCCTACCTGCTTGCAAGCAAGACCTGGAAGTTCGGCTACCAAGCTGGCAAACTGAAGAAATTCAGTGCGCCTCTTGATCCTAGCGATCAGCGCATCACACGCTTGAGCACCGACGGCCGTCACTGCCTGATGGTTACCAAGCCGAATGCGAATGGCCTTCTGACCATTTCTTAGGGGCATCTAGGGAGTCCTTGAGTCTCAGCGCCCGCCTCGTATGGGGCGGGCGTTGTTTTTAGGCATCCCCGAGCTATCTTTGAGTCATCCGTTCCCCTACCCCAAGGAGGTATCATGCCCCTAGCCCCTGACACCGTCTTTATTCCGCATGTACGCATCGACTTGCAGAACCCCCGCGGCACCAATCGCCCGGTCTACGCCCCCATCTATGAGCAGCCGCTTCTTGAGCGCCTCTGGAAGGATTCCGGCGTTGAAATTGTCGTCACAGCTATTGCCGAAACCGGCCCCAAGGGACGCCCCTGGCCGGCCGACATGTTGGGCCGAGAGACAACTGAGGCCGAGGAAGAGGCCCGCCTCAAGAACAAGTACAGACACAATCCAAGCACCAAAGAGCCTATCTTCGAGACGGTCTATGGTTTCGGCCGCTTCCAAGAAGCCTTCGCTCGGGCCGAGTCTGGCGCCTGGGGCGCTCGCAGCACCGCCACCGCCACCGCCACCGCCACCGCTCCGGTTCAACGCGACCGCCCGGAGGTGCATCCTGCCATGCAGGCCAAATCCGAAGACTCCATCCAAGAGCAGATCGACTCCGGGGACTACAAGACGGCGGATACCGACGCGGCCCCAACCGGCTCCGAGGAGGGCCCAGGCAATAGCCCATGGGACCACCTCAACGCTGTAAATGGCTTGAGCGATGAGCTCTCAAGAGCCCTTTTCGATGATGGCATCGACACGGTCGCGGAGATCGCTTCGATGAGTGCTGCCGAGATCGCTAAGTATCCAGGCATTGGCAAGAAGTCAGGACAGAGCATCATCGACAGCGCCAGCGAGCTTACGCTAGCATCGCTAGAGGAGTAATCCATGGCCTTTGTTCAATCGCCAAAGCTCGCCTCTGTGCGCCAGTCTGTTGCTGTGCGGTTGAACTTTGGTGCCCAGGCTGCTCAATCCGACAGCATGCGGAGCCTGCTCGACGAGTTCATTCGCCGGGCAACCCGCGAATTGCTCCTAGAAGCCCACTGGGTGGAGCTCCGCATCCGCCACCGCCTAGACCTTATCCACGGCAATGCGTGGTATGATTGGCCCGACAACATGGACCCAGGCCGCCTTGAGCGGCTTATTGTCGTATCAACATCTGGCGATGAGTTCCGGCTCTCGGCGGGTATTCACCCCGAAGAACGCGCCGCAGCGTTGGCCGGTCGTCGGGAGAACTTCCACCGGGACGAGACGCCAGATGCAGAGGGTAAGTACGCCGAGCCCGACCCCGTCTCAAATCTCAATGCAGGCGACCCTGGGCGAGAGTGGCTGTCAATGCCGCTTCGCTATGAGATCGTCAACCAGCAGCTGTGCATCCTGCCGCTCCCTGACACGGAAGTCTATCCGTACATGCTTATCGAGGGGTATTCGCGCCCTCCTGCCCCGCGCCACAACGATGACCTGATTCCGCTCGATGAGGAGGCCCTCATCCAGAAGGCTACCGTCATCGGCAAGCTCCACTTCAGTCACAAAGACGCTGGCGCGGCGGCGGCCTATATGGCCGAGTATATCAAGCGTCTCCGACCCATGCAATCTGAGGGCGAGACAATCCGCATCGGCGGGCACTTCTCCCGCAAGTTCCCCTACAACCAACGCCGCGGGCGCTACCCGGCCGGCGAGAATTACTGGCTTTTGCCATAGGAGGCTCTCATGGCCCTTTCCCTCGCTATCGTTGCTAAAGATGCAGCGAACGATGCAATCACCGCCCTTGTCGATGGCGGCACAACCAACACTGAAGGCATGATGCTCATCAAGGATGGGGGCTCTGTGCTCCTATGCGAGATCCTGTTCCAAGACCCTGCTTTTGCAGCGTCGGCGGCAGGGCAGGCAGCCCTACTCGGCACCCCGCTCACGGGCACCGCAGTAGACGCCGGAGCGGCGGCGCTGTTCGACGTGGTGGACAAAGACGAAGTTGTGATCTACAGCGGCACAGTGGGCCTCTCTGGCTCTGGCGCCGATGCCATCATCGACAGCACCACCATCCAAATCGGGGACACGATCCAGCTCAACAGCCACACCATCACCGCTCCGTAGGGGATAGCCTGTGGCCTATTGGGATGTATTCGCGGACGTAAGTTATCCGCCATTTGTCGCTGACGATCCTGGGGGCCTTCTGCCCACAGAGTTCGATAACCTAGCGTATGCGACGATAACGGCGAATACCTCCTGGCAGCTCATCGCCCTGAGTACGGTGTTGGCTGTTCCTAACCGTCTCGACGTGCCCGCCGTGGTTGGCTTCACGACCGCGGCAGGGATGTCTATTGGCCTGCCCGCTGGGTGGATCGCCATCGACGGGGACGCATCTTTCGGCGCGTGGAGCCTAGACTGCGCTCTGACCCGCGTCATATCCAGTCCTGGCAATATCTCTACGTACACGGAGCTGGTAGACACCGGCTTCTTGGGTGCCTGGAAAGGCGCTGTAGGGCCTTCGGGTTCAGTGTTCATCGCTGGCGAAGAGAGCCGCGAGATCATGTGCGTCGAGTACAGCGATGCCTACAAGATGCGTATCGTGGGGCGTGTGAGTGTTGACGGGCGGCCTACGGGCATCGCCTCGACCTTGCAGCTCCCAGATATACGGGCTGACGTAGCCGAAGATGAGAAGTTCCTCTACATCCTCCTAGAGCAGACCGAGAGCCCCACCGGCAAAGCCAAACTTCAATGTCGCGGCGCGACCTTCGACATGCCGCTGCTCAACGAGATCGAGCTCGAACGGGACGTAAACCCGCGAATCTTGTGGGCGCCTAACGATGTTCGAGACACGGACTTCATTGTGCTCTGCGGCCGAGATGGCGCGATTCAGATTAGGGATGCGACCCAAGAGATGGCGATCCAGGCCCAACTGGGCACGGGGCTCTACCTGCCAGAAGTGGCGGATGTGCAGCTTGTAAAGATCCCGGATTGTGACTCTCCGAATAGCCGCTGGCGCATCCTGGTGTTTAGCGAAACCTCGGCTCGCGGCTTCGTGCTACAGTACGAAGAAGTCGCCACCACCGTAACCCTCGCAGCGCCACCTCTTCGCATCTCTGCGAACGTGGTGCTCGGCGAATGGACCGCGCAAGCGGATTTGACCTCCTTCCGCCTTGTCGCTCTTGACGCCAACTCCGAGCTCAATCCGTTCGAGAGCGATACATGGATCGACCATTTTGTTTTGGACTACACGGGGGTCGCCGCGGCTTCAGTTCTCCGACCATTCACGACCGACAACACCGGGGAGCCCCCGTATAGCCAGAACATCAACGCCATCGAAGAGCGGATCGCTGCGGATGTGGTTGTCGAGTTCACGACCGACGCTGCCTTGGAGGTCAACCCATGAGTGGCGGAATCGCACGCACTGTATATCTCAGGAACCGCACGCTGCGCGTGTTGGACACCTTTCACGCCGACCAAGTAGAAGGGCCATTGAGGCTTTTCAACCAGCAGGACATACTGTTCTCCTCGACGAAGCCCGTCGTCCAGGTAGCAGGACGATATGAGCAGGGTCACCCAAAGTTTGGCGAGGCTATTGCCCTCAACACGAACGACGGGCAGACGTACTTCTCCGTCGACACCGGCTTCGTGCTACAGATAGCCATGAGAGGATTGGCGGCCGTTGGGTACGGGTTTACGGGCTTGCTAGGCTCAACAGAGGGCAGCTTCACGCGTTCAATCAACTCGGAGCAGACCATCTGGGAGAACCTGGGCGTCAAGCTGAACGGCGCTGTCTACGACCTCGATAGCAACTTATCGGGCGGGCGCATCGTAGCTGTCGTTGGCGACGACCCGCTCGACCGCAAGTTGTGGATCACCGAGGACATCGGGGACACATGGTTTGAGCCAGACGTTGTTCCTGCCAACTTCGGCCCCCTGCGCGAGGTCAAATATTATGACGGCACCTGGATCGTTGTAGGCGCAGGGGGCATTCTCCGGTCTACCGACAATGCTACGACCTGGGAAGAGACCACCTACCTAGCCGGCATTGTCTATACGTGCATCGACAAGAACCAGGTGTCTGGCCGGTGGATCGCTGGCACTACCGGCGGGTATGAGGTCTATTGGTCTGACGACGACGGCCTGACCTGGGAGGTGGGGTCCGTAGTCAATCCCGGCTCCAAGGTCACACTCAACATTGCCTGGGGGCCTGTAGGCTGCCCAGCCGGTACATGGCTGGCCGATATGGACGACGGCTTCGAAGGCTCGAAAGGCCCGAATGGGGGCGTCATGTACTCCCTCGATGATGGGGTGACGTGGGAGTACCCAGCCAACCAACCGCGCCCTCCGCAGGGCTGGAACCCCAACGACCTCGCCTACGCCAGCAACCTCGCCACCCCCGGCTTCTTCGCTGTGGGATCGCCGTGGTATTGGGACAGCCCCCCGTCGCTCCCGTATGAAGGCGGGGTGTTCTTCTCAGAGGATGGCATCGTCTGGGAAGAGCTTTTAATGGAGGAGGATATTGGGTTCTACCTCGCAGCCCAGTTGACTCCGGCGACCATCCCCCGCACGTTCGATTGGCAACTTGTCGTTGATCGCTATTCCCAGGTCCAGAAGTGGGCCGATAACGTGACGAGCTTGGAAACCGACAACGGCAGCGAGCTCATATTCCGCGTCTCCAAGGACGAACGCTGGCGGGGCCGTGGCCTCGTCAACGCCGACCGCGACTGGCAGACTGATGGCGAAGACCGCACCATCGCGCACACGCGCACGGGTTACGCTCGGGATCCTGTATGCGATAGCAACCACCCGCTTCCCCGGTCAAAAAGCTGGCGCATTCACGGCGGGTATCTCCAGGTCCACGGTGATGTGGCTCGGGTGTCGCGCATATATTGCTACCCAGAAGAGGTAAACAACATCATCTTCGGGTCGCCCGTGAAGCACACGCTCGGCGTCGATCTGACACTCGGCTTCTGGACTGCCGCTGAATTGGAGCTGAACCCATGAAGAGCAAAATTTTTGGCGAGTTCACGGGTTTGGATCTCCGCCGCTTGGAATCTCTAAGCGACGAGAAGAGCCAGAGGGTTGCGAACAACGTCTATTTCACAGCGGCCAAGAAGGTCCGCACCCGCCCAGGAACGCGCACCCAGTACACGCTGCCGGCGGAGACTATCGGCCTCTACACGGCAAGCGGCGTGCTTCGCACCGTGTGCCCAGACCGTGGGGCTTTCGATACCGATGAGGAATTCGATGCCGTGTTCACCCGGCAGACCCCCAAAGTATTTTTCGACTTCTACCATGTAGACCTCGACGACCCAGACCAGTTGCCAGCCACAGGCTTCATCAACGCCGAGCGTTTCGGCGTCAGCGTCACTGCGGGCGTGCAGCCATACGGCGTCCTCCAGCGTCCGTCCGCACAGGGTGTCGACACCCTCGACCATCAGTGGTTCAAGGACCGCCCGGACCTGAGCGGGCTGGACTCCGGGGGCCGATACGTCGACAACCAAGTGGCGACGCCCTTCAGCCCAACAGGCATGGTACTCAAGCTCGCAGAGAAGCTCTGGTGCCCGGACCAAGCCAACGGGGCGGTGCGCTTCAGCTCGACCAACTACGGCCCGGACAACTGGACCGAGGAGGAGGATGCTGGCTTCTTGCCCGTCCTCGCCAACACCCCAGGCGACCATGTCATCACCGGCCTTGGCGTGTTGCAATCCACCGGCGGGGCGGTCAATAACCGCCAGGCTGCGCTCATCGTCTTTTTCGAGGACGGTGTGCAGATCTGGGCTGTTGACCCTTCTCCGCTCAACCACTACTTGACTGGCATACTCGATGGCCCTGGCACCGAGAACTATCGCTCCATCGCCAACGTCCTTGGCGATCCCTTCTTCTTCAGCCGGCGAGGATTCAGAAGTCTCCGCATATCTTCGCGCACTGGATCTATGGACGCCTATGATATAGGAGACAAGATTGAACCCATCACAGACCGCATCGAGCCTTTACAGATTAGCGCAGCGGTATGGCATGAGCGTATCGGGTGCTATCTTTGCTCTGTCGGCAGCCAGATCTTATGTCTCCGCTACGACCCCATCGCAAAGATCACCGCGTGGTCTATCTGGGAGATGCCTTGGACGATATCCGACATGGCCATCTTCGAGGGCAACCTCTGGTGCAGGGACACAGAAAACCGCGTCCACGAGTTCATCGAGGACATCGCGGATGATGATGGCGAAGCTGTAGTCTTTGAGTTTGAGAGCCAGTATCACCACATGGGCACCCCTGGATTGTTCAAAAACTTCCAGGCCGCTTCGATCTTCCAACAGGGGACGAGCGACCTGTCATATCGGCCAGAGCCGACCAACGACGATGTCCTGGTGCCAGTGTATACGATCACCGGGGTCACTCGACCGCATGAGAAGGTGCCTATCGTGGCCATGAGCGACTCTGTCGCTCTGCGCTTTACCGGCACGGGTAGCTGGCAACTTGATGGCTACTCGTTAGATTACCAAGGAACCGGAGTGTAACCATGGGCGGCTACCCCAATCGCTACCAACCAATGACCGACTTTGCGCTGGAACAGCAGCAGGGGCATGCCGTCAGTGGTACAGATCTCGCCATGGAGCTCGCCAACGCTGCGGCTTCTATCAATGAGCTTATTGGCTTCGTCAGGGCAGGCTTCACGTCAAATCGACGCTGGCAGCCAACCTCGGCCAAGGCTCAAGATTTGGTCGAGCAGTACACCTATACGGCCAGCAGCGGGCAGACCACCTTCTTGTTCCCCACCGGGACAACTGCGGACCCACTCACCGACAAAGCCCGAGTGTTCTCCAGCGGCGTGCTCATCCCTCCTGGCTCAGTTACGCTCACTGCCACCGGCGTTGTCACCCCAGCTCAGAACGCCAGCACCGTTATTGTGGTGGAGCTGTTCAACGACGCCCAGAGCCTCCGCACCGATCTGGCTGCGACGACCACCAACCTTGGCGCCGCCCTGGTTGGCATCGAGGATGTCCTCGGCTACTTTGTATCTCACAATGCCGAAGACGCCTTCGCTGAAGTCGGTGCCCAGCTTGAAGCCATCAAGGGCCAAGTGATCGACCAGCTTTCGCTGCTGGCCAATGGCTCCCAGGAATGGCTCGAAGACCAGAACGCCAACAGCAACAGGCTCACCAACCTATCCGATGGCGATAAACCCAGCGACGCCGCCACTGTCGGCCAGCTCCAGGCGCTCGGCGCCATCTACGGTGACCTAAGCGTGATCTTCCTGCCGCGGAACGGTGGGGTCATGAGCGGCCCAGTCAACATGGGCAATTTCCACATTACCGAAGTGGCGGACCCCTCCCAGCCCGGCGATGCCATCAACAAGCGCACGCTCGATGCTCACTCGGCCGCGGCCGATGCGAAGTATGTCGACGCAGCAGGCGACAGCATGACGGGCAATCTCTCCATGGGAGGGAAGCAGGTCAGGGGCCTAAGCAACGAGGTTGTCACCGAAGGCGACCAGAGCCGTGCGCTTCGTGCCGATCAAATCCAGAGCCTCATCGGCGGCGTCAGCGTGGCCGGCTCCTACATCGGCGGCCTCGGCGACGACTACAACACGGTAGGCGTGGATTGCCCTCCCTGCGCCGATTCAGATTTCCCGGACATGACTATCGAAGACTCGGTGCATGATTTCCGGGGCGACGTCGCATGGCCGGGGGACCAGCTTTCCCTAGCGCACATGACGACCATCCGGGTCGCGGGAAACCTCGACCTTCGCAACCTCCAGATCGTTGTGGCCAATGCCCAGACCACCATGAGTAAGGGGGACTACGTAGCCTCGCCAACGAAGTATACCGGCACCACA
>Ga0307966_1002722_pt1 | contig 13340 bp, 17 predicted proteins | sample OrgLakmetagen646_FD_203141 | JGI IMG/M metagenome (GOLD analysis project Ga0307966, IMG submission 203141) | Saline water microbial communities from Organic Lake, Antarctica - #646 | ecosystem: Environmental > Aquatic > Non-marine Saline and Alkaline > Saline | place: Antarctica: Organic Lake... | reverse complement strand
ACAAACCTTCCGATGGGGCCATCTAGCAGCCGCGAAAGAGTACGAAGACCTGATCCGTCAAGATTTTGAAACATACATTTCCGAAGTTCAGGACTATTTTCGCTGCATAGAAGGTGAACGCGTGAGAGCGTTCACCGAAGCCCAAGAGGTTAGTCAGGAATACGGTCGTTTCGTTCAGCAAATGGCAAATTGAATTTTCAACTGATTGATTGCAATGTGACTTCCCATTGTGGGTTGATCTATCCACCAACTTGCGCCGATGGGTCAGCGTGATGTGCGCCGACTACTCATCACACATTGCTGGACTCCCATAATTGGCGGTTCTGAGTGGGTCGCGTTAAGTCGAGGTCTTCGACGTCAAAGTTTTTACGGCTTCAAACTGGGACAAGAATACCTGTCCTGTCATTTCGGCCAAAAAATGTTCGCGTTTAAGGCGGTCCATGACCGGACCCTTGACCTCGGTCAGATGCAGTTGAACGTCCATTTCTTGCAGACGTTGATTAATCGCCTCAAGCGATTCAAGCGCGCTGAGATCGATCTCGTTGATGGCAGAGCATTGTAAGATCACATGGCGGACATTTTTGTCCTTTGCGACGCGGTTCTGAATTTTGTCTTCAAGGAATCGCGCGTTCGCAAAATAAAGGCTTTCATCAACCCGCAACGTCACGATCGACGGATCAGTGATGACGTCGTGGCGAAGAACATTGCGGTAATGTTCGGTGCCGGGGACTTGGCCAACTTCTGCAATATGCGGCTTGGAGGACTTGTAGAGGTGCAGTAAAATCGAGAGCGCAACACCTGTGGAAACGCCGATTTCAACGCCCATGCCCAGCGTCATTAGGATTGTGGCCAAGACGGCGGCAAAATCGGCTTTGGAGTAGTTCCAGCTGCGTCTTAAGATAGAGAAATCCACAAGACTGAGGACGGCGACGATGATGGTGGCTGCCAAGGTTGCCTTGGGTAGAAAAAATATCAGCGGGGTAAGGGCGAGGGCGGCAATGGCCAGCCCGACGGCGGTGAATGCACCTGCCGCAGGTGTTTCAGCACCTGCATCGAAGTTCACCACCGATCGCGAGAAGCCACCCGTGACAGGGAAGCCACCCGTTAGGGATGCGCCGATATTTGCGGCCCCAAGGCCGATCAGTTCCTGGTCTGGATTAATGCGCTGACGCTTCTTTGCGGCGAGTGTTTGGGCGACCGAGATCGATTCCACAAATCCGATGATGGAGATCAGGAACGCTGGAAGTAAAAGCTGCCCGAGAAGGTCAGGCGAGAAAGAAGGCAAGGTGAGCGGTGGCAGACTTTGGGGGACTTCACCGACGATCTTGACGCCTTTGTCTGTGAGCCCGAACGCCCAAACTGCTAGCGTCGTAGCAACGACGACAGCAACAGGCCCTGTTTTCACTAGAACGCCTGTTACCGAGTCGGACAGACCCAGACGGTGCAGCAAGGGTTTCAGCCCTTTACGCACCCAAAATAGGAAACCAGTGGCGAGGACACCGATGATGGCCGTGATCCAGTTGGTTTCAGTCAGATGACGGCCCAAAGACATGACAAGTTCCAACAGGTTGTGCCCTTCCGCATCGATGCCAAGGATGTGTTTAAGCTGGCTGGCCGCGATGATGATCCCCGACGCGGTGATGAATCCCGCAATGACAGGGTGGGAGAGGAAATTCGCAATAAACCCGAGGCGGAATAATCCCATGGCCAGCAAAATAACGCCAGACAGGCCCGCCAATGACAGAGCCGCCACGGCGTATCCCATGGTTCCTTGTTCGACGATGTTGCTAAGTGCTGCGGCCGTCATGAGCGACACAACTGCGACCGGCCCCACGGCCAATGCACGGCTGGTGCCAAACACCGCATAAAGCATGATTGGTACGATCGACGCGTAAAGGCCCGCTTCTGGCGGTAGGCCTGCCAACAGGGCGTAGGCCAAGGATTGTGGGATCAGCATGATCGTCACGATCAAGGCTGCCATCAAATCATTTGACAAGGCAGCACGCGAATATGTGCGACCCCAATCAAGGATAGGGAAATAGTTTTTCAGCGTCATATCAGGGGTCCAGATTAAAATGTCCGCCCCCCCTGTTCGTACGAGGGGCGGACGAGGGCATTACTTCACAACGATCTTTTCAGGCTTAGCCATCCATTCACGTCCCTTCAGCATGCCTTTCCAATAAATAGGGGGCAGCATCTTTTCCTTGAGAAACCATGCCGCGCGGCTGGGTTTTGTGCCATCGATGATGGCCTTTGGAAAGCTGGGCAACATGACCCCGCCGAAGCCAAATTCGGCCAACACGATTTTACCGCGTTCCACCGTTAGTGGGCAGGACCCGTAGCCGTTGTATTGCGCGGAGGGCGCTTTGCCCCGCATGTCGTTGAGGATGTTTTCCGCAACAACGGGGGCTTGGATGCGGGCAGCTGCCATGGTTTTGGCGTTCGGTGCGTTCATAACATCGCCCAAAGACCAGATGTTGTCGTAGGTTTTATGGCGCAAGGTTGTCTGATCCACGTCGATCCAACCCGCCGCGTCTGCTAGAGGTGACACGCGGATAAAATCAGGTGCGGTTTGCGGCGGGCAGACATGCATCATGTCAAATTCCATCTCGACCCGCTCGACAGGTGTGTCTGGCTTGGCCACGTCAAACCACGCTTTTTTTGCAGGGCCATCGACGGCTACTAGATTGTGGAAGAAGTTCAGGCTAGCGTCGTATTTCTTGACGTATTCCATTAGGGCAGGCACGTAGTCTTTGACGCCGAACAACACGCCACCTGCGTTGTTGAACTGAATGTCGATATTTTTGAGGACGCCACGCCGATGCCATGCGTCACCGGACAGATACATCGCCTTCTGTGGCGCACCTGCACATTTTATCGGCATCGGCGGCTGGGTGAAAATTGCGCGGCCTTGCTTCATTTTCTCGACCAACTGCCATGTGTAGGGTGCAAGGTCGTAGCGGTAATTTGACGTCACGCCATTATGGCCAAGCGTCTCCACCAGCCCCTCGACCTTATTCCAGTCTAGCTTGATGCCAGGACACACGATCAAGCGAACATATTTCACCACGCGACATCCATCGAGGATGATCGCGTTGTTGTCGGGTTCAAACGCGGCCACCGCTGCCTTGATCCAATGCACGCCTTTGGGGATCAACGACCCCATGGTGCGCGATGTTTGTTCCGCGTCGAAAATGCCGCCCCCAACCATGGTCCATCCGGGCTGGTAATAGTGGATATCGGCTGGATCAATGATCGCAATCTCAAGACCGGTTTTACGGGCTTTCAGGCTGGCCGCAGCGGCGATACCGCCCGCACCAGCGCCGACAATTACGACCTCATAGCTTGCATCGCCAGTGTCAGTCGGTGTCTTGCCACCATTGACGATCCGGCGCACAACGCCGCCCATGTCGTAGCCCGCAGCTTTGGTTGCGGCCAGGATATCGGCAAGGCTGCGCTGCTTGGATTGAGCCAACGACCATAGCGTTGCCGATCGTGTGCCCGTGCGGCAATAGGCCAACACGGGTCCTGGTAATTCGGTCAGGGCGTCGTCAAACGCGGCCGCGTCTTCGTCCATCACTTTGCCGGATACGATCGGCAGGTAAGTTGACTCTAGGCCGTGTTTTTTAGTGGCCCTCGCGATTTCTTCGAACGTCGGTTGGTCGGCACCTTCGCCGTCCGGTCGGTTGCAAATGATGGCGCGAAATCCCGCGTCCTTGATCGCCTTCATCTCAGAAGGCAGGATCTGTGCGCTGACGGACAGGCCAGTTGTTAATGGTTTGAGGTCCATGCGATCTACTTTCTTGTTCGGTTCAGGCGTCTGTGCCGCCAAAGATTGGCGAAGAGACGAGTTTTGCGCTGTAGGCCTGTTCGCCCAAACGTTCGAGTAATTCGAGCTGCAGTTCCAGCCATGCTTTGTGGCCTTCCTCATCCAACGCGATCGTTTCAAATAAGGTGCGCGTGCCGACGTCATTTTCCTCATAGGCTTGTCTTGCGGCCTTGAGATAGAAGTCAACGGCCTCTTCCTCGTCGGCAAGATCGGCCTTGAACATGTCGGCCAAAGTCTGTGCGCGCTTGGGCGGATTGGCGAAAGCGATCACAGGATCGCCTTTCAGAAACAAGATACGCTCGATGAACATATCGGAGTGGCCGATTTCTTCAGCTTGTTCTTCGCGCATTTTAGCCGCCAGCTTATCGAGGCCCCAGTCGTCAAGCACATGGGCGTGGAGTTGGTACTGATGGGACGCTGTCATCTCCATCTGTAGTGCTTTGTTGAGGTTGTCGATTGTTGTGCTGTTAGACATTTACTGCCTCCTTTTGCTATTTTGGTTACAGTCCATTTACGGGCACTTTGAGCATTCTATTGCCATCGGCATCCTTCGGCACATGTCCCGCGCGCATGTTTACCTGCAATGACGGGATAATCAGTTTGGGCATGCCCAACTGTGCGTCGCGTTCTGTGCGGAATTTGATAAAATCTTCACGGGTTTTGGCACCACCCACGTGGATATTATCGGCCTTCTGTTCGGCCACTGTGGTTTCCCATTTGATCGCGCGTCCATTCGGGCCGTAGTCGTGGCACATGAACAGACGCATATCGTCAGGCAACGACAACACTTTCATGATGCTGTCGTATAGCTCGCTTGCGCTGCCGCCAGGGAAATCACAGCGGGCGGATCCACCATCGGGCATGAACAACGTATCACCGGCAAAGGCTGCGTCGCCCACGACATGAACCATACAGGCTGGTGTATGACCGGGCGTGTACATCGCGAAAGCCTGCATTGAGCCGATCATGTAGGTATCGCCATCTTTGAACAGCGCATCGAATTGCGAGCCGTCGCGTTGGAATTCGGTGCCTTCGTTAAACACCTTGCCGAAGGTCTCTTGGATCACCATGATCTTTTCGCCAACGCCGATCTTTCCGCCCAGTTTGTCTTGCAGATAAGGGGCGGCGCTTAGGTGGTCGGCGTGTACGTGCGTCTCGATGATCCAGTCCACTGTCAGGCCGCGCGATTGGATTTCTGCGATCAACCTGTTGGCGGCTTCATAAGTGATCCGGCCAGCCGCATAGTCGATGTCCATGACGCTGTCGATAATCGCGCAATGTTCGCTGTTCGGATCTTTCACGATATAGGTGACCGTGTTGGTTGCCTCATCAAAGTGGGCTGAAATGTCGGGTTTGACCGACATGTCTACTGGATAGGTCATCTTCGTTCTCCGTTTAATTCGAATTTACGACGCGTGCCTAGTGGTTGGCTCCGCGCTCCATCATCATTTCGTGGACAGCTTGCATGCCTCGATTGCTCATGGCGGTGACTTCGGCAGCATGCGTTTGCAAGGCGGCCACGAGTTCGGGGTCTTCAGAGGTTTGGACCACGATAAGTCCAGCGTCCGTCATTTCGACGTTCGAGGTGATGCCTTCACCGCGCACAAAGAAAATATCCAATGTCGGGCTTTGGATAATGATCTCGGGATTATCCAACTGACCGACACGATCAATCATTCCAACCGAGTGGTTCACGAGTGCATCCATCACATCCTGATCCGACGATAGGGTGACGGTCCGGATGCCATTTGGAAGATTCTCGACTTCCCGCGTGATCGTTTCAAAATTGCGGAACAGAACCGCGATGTCTTCGCTTTCCTCAGGACTGGCGTTTTCTCCAAACAAGCCCGGCATGCTAACTTCGTTATGATCCATGCCAACCGCGCCGTGCATATGACCACTCATTGCGTGACCACCTTCGGACATTGTTAAAAATGCTCCACCGGCACCAAGCGCGACTGCCGCAAACAATGCCAACCATATGCGACGCGTTTTTAGGTTCAATTCGATCATACTGTGACCTGTTTTTCGCGGCCAAAGGACTGCATCGCCTTAGCAACAAAGATACCCGCGAGAAGGGCGGCGGTGAAGATAAACACGTCCAATTGGCCGGTGCCTAACGCTGGTAATGCGCCACCGGGGCAAAACCCTGCGATGCCCCAACCGATGCCGAAGGCAGCAGAGCCACCGATCAATGGCAGATCAAGGTCGCGTCGTGTGGGTAGTTGGAAGCTAGCCGACATGAACGGGGCAGGGCGGTTTAGGAGGTAGCGATAGCCGAAAAATGTCACGATCACCGCGCCGCCCATGACAAACGCCAGACTTGGGTCCCACGTGCCTGCGACATCAAAGAAATTGAGAACCTTGGCAGGATTTGCCATGCCGGATATCGAAATGCCGACGCCGAACACGAGGCCGATGAGGTAAAGAATTATCAGACGCATGTGTCAGGCTCCCAGAACGTGGCGGATCACGTAGACCGTTATTGCCGTCGTGATCATGAATGTAAGTGTCGCAATGATGGAACGTGGCGACAGGCGGGCCATGCCGCAAACGCCGTGGCCGGATGTGCAGCCAGCACCGAATGTCACGCCGATGCCGACGATCAAACCGCCCACAACAAGCATCAATGTCGAGACAGGCACCTGAACCGCAGGCATGTCGCCAGTGATCAACAACACTGCCATTGGGCCGCTAATCATGCCCGCCAGCACGGCGGCGCGCCAAGACCAATCGGCAATATTTGCGGGCTGAAAAAGCCCTGCCAAAATGCCTGTGGCACCCATGACGCGGCCTACTGTGGCCATCAACAACACAGCAGCAAGGCCAATCAAGGCCCCGCCACCGAGCGATTGAAACGGGGTGAAAGCTGTTTCAATCACAGTTTACAGGTCCGGATGCCAAAGATGCGGTACATCGGGCAGAACTTCATGGCCGACGTTCCCAGCAGTGCGATGCCTGCGATCACTGAAATGATGGTTGCTGGCGTGGATGCAAACAGCGCCATGCCACTGATTAAGGGTGCGGCCAGCAGGACCAAGCCTAGAACGATGCGGAAAACACGATCAATCGTGCCAACATTTGTGGTCATTTCTCTATCTCCTATAAAAGATATATTTGACGTAGACCTTTGGCTGGAAATCTTTGGTGACAATGTCACCATCACGCAGGTTTTTTACATGCTGTGGTCGGCCAGCTGTTTTAGATGCACGGTATCAAGCAAATTGACCCGCCCGCGGGCCTGTTCGATCCATCCGCGCCGCTGGAATTCCTGAAGCTGTCGCGAGATCACCTCACGGGCGGTGCCAAGCTCGACTGATAACTTTTGATGGGTTATCAAGATCATGTTTTGGCCGTTCGCAAGCTTGATTAACTTTTCCGCCAAACGTACGTCCAATCGCTGAAAGGCGACTTCGTCGATCATTTGAAACAGATCCGTGATGCGCTTGGAAAACGCCATAAACACAAAGTCGCGAAATGATTTTGACTGGGCCACAAGGTCGTCAAAGACCGCGCGGGGTACGGCGGCAGCCTGGATGGGTGTTTCCGAAATGCCTTCGGCAGAATAGTTTTCAAAGGCCAGCAAACATGCCGTTGTTAAAACGCAGCTTTCGCCAGCATGAATGCGATATAGGACAATTTCGTGACCAGTATCAGACACTTGTTGAACCCGCACCGTTCCATCCAGCAGGAACAGCATATTTTCAGGTGAGTTGCCGGGCCCAAATAGCGTCGTACCCTGCGGGACTTCAATAATCGCACTGCGCGACAAAAGCAGGTCTTTAATAGGTGGCTTAAGGCGCGACAGGCCAGGGAAGCGTTCAACCCATTCATCGGTGCCCGTCATGTGGTGCTCGCCTTTGCTTTTAGTATTTCCAATGGTGCTATTCGCTGCATCAACTGGCCGCGATTGGCCGAAATGTTGGCAATTGTCAGGTCGTCCAGAACTGCCATAAACGCCGCCGTTGCTTCCTGCATCTTGCGCGACAGAATGCAGATCCCCATCAGCGGACAGGTGTTTTTCGCCGGGTTAAAACACTCGACCACATCAAGCGGACCTTCCGTGAGGCGCACTACATCGCCAACAATTATGTCTTCGGGTGGCCTCGCAAGGCGGAAACCGCCCCCGCGACCACGTTGGGTTTCAATGTAGCCAGCTTTGCCAAGTTCATGGACGATTTTCATGATGTGGGGTCGGGATAGGCCATGGATTTGCGCGACGTCATCAACGCGCACAAGCTCTGGAGATTTGAGCGCAGCAAGCTGCAAAGATCGCAACGCGTAGTTTGTGTAACTGGTCAGTTTCATAGTGCATCCTGTTGTCGCACCTAAAAGATACATTCAAAGTATTGCTTTTGTAAATAGCTTAGACTATCTGATGATCCATAAACCACTATTTCAAATATAGGATATATGAAATGAGCCTCAGAATTGGCGACACAGCCCCCGACTTCAAAGCAGACACAACAACGGGTCCGATTCAGTTTCATGATTGGATTGGCGGCGATTGGGCGTTTTTCTTCAGCCACCCCGCAGATTTTACGCCTGTTTGCACAACCGAGATGGGGCGCACAGCACAGCTGGCCGAGCAGTTTGCGGCCCGCAATGTGAAACCCATTGGTCTGTCGACCGATACCGTCGCAGAGCACGTGAAGTGGATCGACGATGTGAACGATACGCAGAACACAACGTTGCGCTTTCCCATTGTTGCGGACGCTGACCTTGGGATTGCCAAGCTCTATGACATGATCCACCCGAGCGAGAGCGAAACGGCTGCCGTGCGGTCTGTTTTCATTATCGATCCCGATAAGAAAATCCGCCTCACGATGACCTATCCAATGAGTGTTGGACGCAACTTTGATGAGATTTTGCGTGTTATCGATGCCTTGCAGATGGGCGACCAACACAAAATTGCTACGCCTGCAGACTGGGTTCCCGGCCAAAAGGTCATCATCCCACCGTCAGTGTCAGATGCAGATGCGACCAAAGCGTTTCCGCAAGGGTTCGACACCATTCGCCCCTACCTGCGCACCGTCAAAATTTAACTTAATCCAGCTCCAAGATTGGAAATGAAATGAATAAATTTTCTGTACTCGCCACCATTGCAATCATGGCCCCATTTGCGGCTTTTGCCGAAGAGACCTCAGGGTCACACTTCATGCTGAACTGGGATCTTGATGAGAGTGGCGCTGTGACTGTCGCAGAGATTACTGAGCGACGTGAGATGGTGTTTAACATGTTCGACCAAGATGAGAACGGAAGCCTGAATGCCGAAGAATATGTGATGTTCGATGAGACCCGCGCGGCGGATATGGAAAACAACGCGGGCGGTGGCCACGGACAAGGCGGCGGGCGCATGCAAGAAGGCTTGACCCTTGGTTTTAATGATACCGACAGCGATGGCGAAGTTTCAAAAGCGGAATTCTTGGAACGGTCCGGAGCGTGGGTCGCAATGGTTGATCGCGATGAAGACGGCGCAATCACGGCAGCCGACTTTGGTCCACGCGGAAATTGACAAGAACTAAAGGTGTCCTGACGGCTCGTAGGGGCACCAACTAATTTGAAGAGGCACAGATCATGTTTGACGGTATGACCGCAGAAACACTCGCCCGGATGCAATTTGCGTTCACGGTGTCGTTTCATATCATTTTTCCAGCGTTCTCGATTGGCTTGGCAAGCTACCTTGCCGTCCTGAACGGGCTGTGGATGCGCACGAGAGACGAGATCTATCTCACGCTTTTTAACTACTGGAAAAAGATTTTTGCTGTCGCATTTGGGATGGGCGTCGTGTCAGGCATTGTCATGTCTTACCAGTTTGGCACGAACTGGTCGGTCTTTTCGGACAAAGCGGGTCCCGTGATCGGCCCGTTGATGGCCTACGAAGTCTTGTCAGCCTTTTTCCTTGAGGCCGGATTTTTGGGCATCATGCTGTTTGGTCGCGAACGCGTCGGTGAAAAGCTTCATATGTTTGCAACTGCTGTGGTCGCGTTTGGCACGCTCATGTCTGCGACATGGATCCTTTCGGTAAACAGCTGGATGCAGACCCCCGCCGGATTTTCCATTGCGGCTAACGGGCAGTTCGTGCCTGAGGACTGGTGGGCGATTGTGTTTAACCCGTCCTTCCCGTACCGGTTGGTCCATATGGTGATCGCAGCCTTCCTGACGACAGGATTGGTGGTTGGTGCAGTAGGCGGATTACACCTCTTGCGGGACCGTGCGAACAAAGAGGCGCGGCGTATGTTCTCAATGGCCATGTGGATGGTCTTGTTGGTTACACCGCTCCAAATTTTAGCGGGACACGAGCATGGGTTGAATACGCTGGAGCATCAGCCGGTTAAAATTATGGCCATGGAAGGTCATTACGAAAGCCACCCGGAGGGTTGGGCCCCCCTCTACCTGTTTGGTATTCCCAACGATGCGGAACAACGGCTGGACTATGCGGTGGGCATTCCCGGGCTCGGTAACCTGATCTTTGAAAAGCCGCTGGATAAGCCGGTCATGGGCCTCGACACGATCCCGGACGAGGACCAGCCGCCCGTGGGCATCGTTTTCTGGTCATTCCGCGTGATGGTTGGGCTTGGCTTTTTGATGCTCGGACTGGGTGCTTGGTCAGCAGTCTCGCGCTGGCGTGGGCATCTATATAATGCGCCTTGGCTCTATCGTGCCTGCATTCTCATGGGACCGACTGGCTTTGTCGCCGTGCTCGCTGGATGGGTTACAACCGAGGTCGGTCGCCAACCCTATACGGTGTATGGCTTTTTGCGCACCAGCGACAGTCTTGCCCCAGTTGAAGCACAGGCCGTCGCTGCGTCCCTCGTTGCGTTTATAGTTGTTTACTTTTTCGTATTCGGGGCCGGAACATTTTATCTGCTGCGCATGATGAACAAACCCGCAGCAACGCCGCATCTGGGCCTGAAGGACGGACCGATCCGGACCGCAGGCATCACGCCGATCATGCAAACCAACCCAGATTCAATACCCGGTGAATAAGGAACCATATGATGTTTGAACTTTCTTTTATCTGGGCAGGGATTATCGCTTTTGCTGTCCTGACTTACGTCATCCTCGATGGCTTTGATCTGGGTGTCGGTATCTTGTTTCCTTTCGCTGACGGAGAGCGCGAGAAAGCGACCATGATGAATTCCATCGCGCCTGTCTGGGACGGCAATGAGACATGGTTGGTATTGGGTGGCGGGGGGCTATTCGCTGTATTCCCACTGGCGTATGCCGTTGTTATGCCCGCTCTTTATATGCCGATTATCCTGATGCTTTTGGCGTTGATTTTCCGCGGCGTAGCCTTTGAATATCGTTGGCGGACAGAGCGTTGGAAACCCGTCTGGGATGGGGCCTTCTTCGGTGGCTCAGTTGTGGCAGCCTTTATGCAAGGCATATCACTCGGCGCCTTGGTCCAAGGCATCGAGGTTGCTGACCGCGCCTATGCTGGTGGCTGGTGGGACTGGCTAAGCGTCTTTTCGATTCTGACGGGCTTTGCCGTTGTGGTCGGCTACGCTCTACTGGGTTCAACTTGGATCATTTTGAAAACTGAAGGTCGTTTGCAGCGGCAAATGCAAGGCTATGCATGGTGGCTTGCGGCGGGCACGCTCGGGTTCATTGGGCTGGTGAGCATTCTGACGCCATTTCAGAACCCTGAGTATTTCACCCGTTGGCTAAATCTACCGGGAAGTGCCTTCAGCGTGATTATGCCGGGTGCAGTTTTGGCGGCAGCTTGGGCGCTGTTCACAGGACTAAATGCGGGCAAAGACGGTCAGCCCTTTCTGGCAGCAATCAGTATTTTTGTACTGTGTTTCATCGGTATTGGCATAAGCTTTTACCCCAATATCATCCCGCCGGGTCTTACAATTGTAGAAGCCGCTGCTCCGGACAAAAGCCTGCGCTTTGCACTGGTTGGAACGGTCGTCTTGGTTCCACTGATCTTGATTTACACCGCTTACGCATATTGGGTCTTTCGCGGGAAAATCGACCCGGAAGAGGGGTACCACTGATGAACATATCAACCTTGAGAAAAGTGGGCTGGTTTGTCGGGATCTGGATCCTCAGTGTCCTTGCCCTTGGGATTGTCGCCTATGCAATCCGCCTTGCGATCAATCCGTAAACACACTCTGGCGCAATGTCGTTCGTTGATGATGCGCTATCCAAAACCAACCACGCATTAAAAGGAGAAACCAAATGCGTTTTACCAAATTCTTGACTGCCTCCGCCCTTGCACTGGGTCTCGCGACGACTGCGCAAGCGCAAGACACGAACAAACTGATCACGATCTTGACCAGCCCCGAGCCACAAACCCAGTTGATGGCGATGGTTCTGACAATGAACGCAATCAACGCTGGGGCTGAAGCTGAGGTGCTTCTTTGCGGGCCAGCTGGTGACATTGCGCTTACAGATGCACCTGCCTCAGCGACAGCAGGGCAGCCACCGCGTGACGCTAGCCCACAAGGCTTGATGAAAATGATGATGGCTGAGATGAATCTCAACGTCCAAGTCTGTGCAATTTACTTGCCTGGTAAAGGCGCTGATGCGTCCGTTCTAATAGAGGGTGTCACCGCCGCCGCTCCTGATGCCATGGGTGCGGCAATCGTCGCGCCGGGCAACACTGTGATGAGCTTCTAACGCTATTCTAAAAAAGGATGCGTCCGCGTCACTGCGGGCGCATCCGTAGCATCTACAAAGATGCTACGATAATATTCTTCCGACTAACGTCAGCGTCTGCGCGCAGAACGTGTGTTGACCGGTGGGAGGTTTAGTACTTTTGCCAACCCAGAGTTTCCAGTGACTAGATCAGACAGGCTTGCTTTGTCGAGAACGTCATAGAACGCGCCCAATGCTTCACCAATCAAAGACTTTAGGCTGCAATGCTGAATCAGCGGACAGGTAGGGGAAATTTCGCAACCCAGTATAGAATGTGCCTACAACCTAATAAAAATCGCATAAGAACTGTTATGTTAAATAAGTCAGTAATATTGACCTAAATGAACTCACTTCAAGCCAGCAAACCGCCAAACATCATTCATAAATGACGTTCAGACATGCACCATTTTTCCACATTGGCACAAGTGCGCCCGTGTTCCATTTGTATAGCCAACCGACAACATCCCGCGTGTCCCGATCAAGAATGAACTTGATTGGTTCTGCGTGCCGACGCTGTTTTACTTCCTGGCGAGCGGTCTTCGTAGTGGTTGATAAACTAGGTCGGGTCGATTTGGTCGACGCATTGATAACAGTTGTCATGATGAAGCCCCCTGAATTTGCGGCGAAGAAATGCCTAAAAATTTGGTTTTCGACTTCTGCAATTGGCAGCAGGAAGTACCCGTACTAGTTGTGAATAGAATTTCTGCATAAGCACGACAAAGAACGCACAGTTGCGCAGGGGAACGAAAAATTGCGTAACAGGGGCAAAACCTCGGGCAAGTTGAGGTTTGCGGGCCACGTCGTTGTTGCGTCGAATTGACTCATCTGGTTGGGGTGGGATTCACAAGCCTGGCGATTTCTGTCT
>Ga0307966_1002721_pt1 | contig 13341 bp, 13 predicted proteins | sample OrgLakmetagen646_FD_203141 | JGI IMG/M metagenome (GOLD analysis project Ga0307966, IMG submission 203141) | Saline water microbial communities from Organic Lake, Antarctica - #646 | ecosystem: Environmental > Aquatic > Non-marine Saline and Alkaline > Saline | place: Antarctica: Organic Lake... | reverse complement strand
CGGTGGTCGCCGTATCATTCTTTGTTCTAGTTCGGAAGAGGGAGTCACGAATAAAATAATGACTATGATGCAGTCTCAGTTGTACAAAGCAGTCTTGCGCAGTTTAACAGTACGTTGCAACTGCTTTTTATTTGGGTGGCTTGGGGTGTGTGGGCACCCGAATTGACAGAGGCTGCAGACTGCTGTCAGTGTCTAAACGACGATAGTTCTAGCTTTCCACTCCCGACCCTGTGTGTTAAAAAAGCACGAGCGCGCTCGTGTATGTTCACTGCCCTGCATGGCCATGCACCACTGAAAAGAGGGTTTAATTAAGGGTAGCAACTTCTCCCCATTTGTTGTACTTTCTTTGTAATAGTGGACAATTTATACGGCACTCAGTGCTAAGTGGCTCCTTCCATTGCTTAACGTGGGGAGGAGGTCTAAGAGCCTGTGTGGTTTTTCTGTTTGTTTCTTACTTCCGAGGATACATGGTGCAGTCTGTAGGCAATATCACGCAAGATGTATGGTGTAGTCTGTAGGCGGCATCACCGAACAGGGCTCTGTCCCCGATCTTCAATCAGTGTGTTAGGTCCAGCAAGACTTTGTGCCCTGCTCATCCACGTGTTCTGTTGTATTTGGCCTGCAGGTATGAGAACATCTTCGTATACCGCCGCCCTTATGAGAGTGGAGGCCTGCTGTGGGGACGGGTGAGTGCTGCTCAGAGATCACAGCCGTTGTGAATGGTATTTACCGTACATGTACTCATGTACTCACCGTCCCCCTTCTAAAAATAAATGTTTCACAAAAAAATGATCACTGCCCCACCCAAAATCTTGTAAATTAATATATTTCTAAGGATAAATTTGATCACCGCCCCCCCCCCAAAACGTTGATTAGGGGCGATGGTGTTCTTTACGTACAGTAGTATGAAGCGCTTTGTACCTTCTCTGGTCTATTGTACACATGAAATCATCAAGAACTAACTATGAGGATGGGTGAGTCCGTTTACAAAGTATAGATGTTGTGCCATGAACTCCAGAACTTGCTCCTTGGCATAAATTCAGAACGTGGAGGTAATCACGTCAAGTGTCTGTGCATCTGCTGTGTTCCGCATCATAAACAATACAGGCATCGTTGTCCAGTAAGCAGGGTGTGACATGTTGATATCTTCTCCAACATATGCGCATGCACTCTCACGCATGCGCACACAGGCGCACACACACACACACACTCACTCACACGTATGCACACTCTCAGGTGTTTGAGCAAGTCATGGTGGTGCTGTACATTTTCCAGCTAGCCATGATTGGACTGCTCTCCATCAAGCGTTTCCCTTACTCTCCCCTCCTGATCCCATGCCTGCTTGGCACCATCGTCTTCCATCTAAGGTGGGTGCTCCTTTGTCACACACTCGTGTGTTTGTGAATGTATGCGAATGTATGCTTGTCTAAATACTTGTATGTGTGTCCAGTATTACGCATCTACATCTGTTATTGTGTGTGCAACTTAGCACCTGAGTACTTCTTCCTCTGCATGTGTGTGCGTGGTCAGTATGCGCTGATCGCTTGCTTCAACTGACATGCATGTGAGAATGGTGTGAAAAGGTTTGTGATCACTGCATGGGCCCCTGTCTGTTGCTCACGGACATACTTCTTTTAAACTTACTAGCTCTATCTCTTGCCTTCCATCGTGTGCTGCATTGTCCTTAAAAATGGCACGAATGAAGGCGCACAAATACAGTGAAGCGTACACAGTAGAGCATGGTCACTGGAGCACATTGAGCACATGCTTGTAGGACTGGCTGTGCATGACTTACATTTGGAGATCAACATGCAGCTGCTGAATCCTTGCCTTTTTGCAGTACGCGTACCCTCATGCGTCGGCCCTACAGAGTGACCAGCCTGCATGACGCAGCTGTGCTGGACATGCATGATAAGGTGTGTGTGTTTGTGCATGTGTGTGGCGGTATCATGACTGAGCAGGGTCAAGCGTGGCATATTTGTGGTATGTTTGTGTGGTGCCATGACAGAAGCAGGGTCAAGGCGTAAGCATTTTGTATGGGGGAGGCGTTGTGTTTGTACAATTAGGCTCAACCTGGCGATGACGTTTTGCGGAGACTGCATAAAACATAGGGTTGTGGGTTGTAGGTTGTGAGGCGTGGTAGCGTAGTAAGTGCAGCAAGATTGACGGGAAATGGTGTGGATTATTGACAAAAAGCCTGAGAAGGCAGGCTTCTGGCTGCGTTGAAATGCTCGCGTGCACACACAAACACACACACACACACACACACATACACACACACACACACACACACACACGCAAAGCCATCCTTAATTTACGTCTGGCCCAATACAGGATGAAGATGTAGAGGATGGGCAAGCACGGGAGAACGCTAGTGAGCACTACCTGCCTCCTGCACTCAAGGTGCGTGTGTGCGTGCGTGTGTGAGTGAGTGTGTGTGGGGGGGGTGGGGACACAAATTATTAGTCTGTGTACTATTGACAGCTGTAGGTGGACCAAAAGCGGTACGCAGTGCTGTTAGTAATGCAACTCATCATACTGATTGAGAGAAAAAGGGAAGCAACGCAAGACAGGAGCACCGTGCATCTCTCGCTTTTAAGCTGACTAATCAATGGTTCACGTTCAAGCATGCACATTCAAGTGTGCTTTGGCTATGGTGGTTTTACTTTTAAAGGAGCATTTTAAAGCCTCAGCTTGTATAGAAGTAAAACCATTAATCCTGGAGCACATGTGGTTGTGCAAGCTCGAATGCAAACAATTGATTAGTTGAGGTCCGCAGCTTGTTCTGCTCCGAGGATACTTATAATTGTTTTGATAAATTGTGGGACGGAAAACAAGCAGCTTTGTTTGGATACTTCTTTGTCTTATTTCTTGATCATTATTACTAACTCGGAGCCTGCCAAATTTTAATTCTTGATTCGCTATTCGCTATCCATCATCAATGATGGGCAGCTGTAGATTTTTGTGCACTACCATTGATGCACTCATCATGCGGTGCGTTTTTCCTTGCCGTTTGGCATTCATCAACCATTCCCTGAGTCCATCCTCCTTGCAACCAAAGCAAAGTAAGGGTACTCGGTGCATGCGCATTGCATATGTCAAATAATGATGTACGTGTGCAGTTTTGTGGGTACCGTGTTACTATGATATACAGATTAAAAATTTGTGCTCTGGTGTGCGCTGCAGGTGAAGCGAGGGGATTTGGAGGAGCTCCTACAGCAGGCAGCTGCGTGGGAAAGAGAGGTGAGCTTTGCGCTGTGAATTTGCACAAGAAAGCGCACGTACACAATGCTTTGCGTAGGGTAGATTTCAATTGCACACAAGCATCTGTATGACAAGGGACGATTTTGAAAAGACGAGCATTGCAATTTTGGCTTTGCAGGTGAGCGGAGGCGTGCCCAAGCCCTGATATTTTACGCCGGTTTTTTAGGTACATACTTCAGAAATCATGATTGCGACTTATTTACACTGAGAGGGATTTCACGGTCAAATAATTGTGTGTGTCTGTTGATGATGTTTGTGTATTGGTGCTGGACACAGAAATTGTAAGCTTATCTCTGCCTTGCGCTTTTTCTTTGTGCACTTTTGTTATGCTGTATATTTTGTATATTTTTTATGCAATTCAATGCTGCTCGCTTAATATATTTCAGGTAAATTAGAAGAATGATGTATAATACAATTTGATCCCTTGATTGTTTTTAATAAATTTGTCAGGCAATTTTATTGATTTAAAAAACAGCTCAGGGACCGTTTCTTGGCTTCACATCAGCTGAATGGCAGCATTCATGCACCTGTGATTAAATCCAGCAATTTAAGGTGCACGATACAAGAAACAAAGGGAACCCCTCTGTTTGGGATTCAGCTACTTTTCTATTGTGCAGTGTAATGATAAGTTCGTCAAAAAGTGCTGATACGACTTAAAGGTCCAATTGCAAACCCCACAACTCAGGCAGGGCTGGTTGCAGCTTTTTCTTGTCAAGGAGCTCTATAGCTACAAGTTAGTAAATTAAGGTGTGCATTCAGGACTTGGCTTTCACAAATCAGCAGAGTCAAAAAGTCCAGGAGAAATTCAGAAACGAAAAAATTGGGTAGCCGCTGAGCGTCATCCACTGCGGGCATGGATTAGGAAAAATTTTGCTAGTTTTGTGTCCTGCATCCCCCAACGGATGCAGGGCCACACAACATCCCACCTGAAGGATAAAAAGAAACGGCCTTTTAGTCGGGATCAGTTGGTTGGGAGGCAGAGGCCTGCACATTCAAGAAGAACGAGCGAGGTTTACAGTAAGTACACACTTAAACTACAGATTACTCTGCAGCCTGCTGCAGAAGTACTCACGTTCTTGGAGGCGAGTGCAACAGAGTGCGTGTCAGTTGGTATTTTCTTGCCACAGCTTGCGCTGTTGGAACCATCCTTTTTACACCATTATTAGTCAGCGATTAGGTTAAGTTTTCTCTCTATTTCGCTTCTTGATTTCGCTTTCGCTTCTTGCTGGCTTTGTTGGCTTTGTTGGCAGGTAATGGTGTCAACGGCCCAGTCTGCTGACTTACTTGTTAGCCAGTTCAGTGTTTCAGTTTTTTCGGACAAATTTTCTGTCTGGATGGTTGGCCATGTGTACATTCCCTTTCTACATTCGGTGGAGCCGAGCCGGAATAGAATAGGATGCTAGTTGCCTGTTAGTAGTACACACGCTAATGCTAGTATCATTAAGCAATCATTGTTTGCTCACATCATGATGTTTGCTTATATCTTAATCAAGTTGTGTTCAGACCATTAAATTCATTTTTCTACACACAAAAGGATGCTTGTAAATTGCACATTGCTATCCGTGGTATTTGTGGAGGAGTCATGGTGTGAAGGTAAGATAAGGTTGCATCGCTGTAAAGCCTTTGAGGGGCATCTGAGCGGAAGCTTGAAAAAAGCCTGTAACCAAACCAAAGGTGTTAGAAAAAATAAGGGAAAAGGGCCACCCTTTTCCCTTCAAGTTGTGATTATTGGCTAGTCACTCAGGTTGCAAAAGAAGCAACACCAGAAACAATAAGTTGGTTCAAAAAGGTCCTCAAACGAGTTGGGCCATCTTTATACTAAGATGGGAAAACAAGTGCATTGCTTGCTGCATGCTTCCTAGCCTGTTTCTTTGTGGCTTACTGATAAGGCTTACTGCTTGCTTTTTAGGCCGGCTTACCGCCGCTTGCTTGTCAGCCTTACTATGGCTTCCTAGCCTGCTTCTTTGTGGCTCACTAATCAGGCTTACTGCCACATGTTTGTCAGCCTTACTGTGGCATCCTGCCCCACTTATTTGTGGCTTACTGAACAGGCTTACTGGCTCTTGTTTGTCTGCCTTAAATATGGCTTCCTACCCTGCTTCTTTGTGGCTTACTGATCAGGCTTACTGCATGCTTCTTAGATAGGCGTGCTGCAGCTTGTTTGTCAGCCTTACTGTGGCTTTTTAGCCTGCCATTTGTGGCTTACTGATCAGACTAACTGCATGCTTCTTAGGCAGGCTTACTGCCGCTTGTTTGTCAGCTTTCTTGTGGCTTCCTGACCCGCTTATTTGTGGCTTACTAATATGGATTACTGCATGCTTCTTAGGCTGGCTTACTGCCGCTTGTTTGTCAGCCTTACTGTGGCTTCCTGACCCGCTTATTTGTGGCTTACTAATCTGGATTACTGCATGCTTCTTAGGCTGGCTTACTGCCGCTTGTTTGTCGGCCTTTACTGTGGCTTCCTAGACCGCTTATAGTATGTGGGGAGATGGTGGCACCACGATTTAGCAGTAGCAGCAGTTAATCCATGCTCAGTTCAGTATCAGTTCAGTACCAGTGCAGTAGGTTATACAGACCAGACCAGTAGGTTGTACAGACCAGTTTCAGTAGTCTCAAACTTGTGTTCAAACTCCAGTTGTCCCTGCGTTTCCAACTTGTCCAACTTATTTGTGTGTGTGCAATGTGTGTGGGTTTTGCCCTTTTGAATGGTCTTAACTATTTTTCAGTATGCGTCTTTTGGTGAACCAACGTCTACACTTTGATGTGTTTTTGCCTACTTCTTCTCGTGTCTTAAAGGTCAGCATTTCCAGTTGCGTCACAGCCCTTTCTTTACTTAATCTGTTTTGAGGTTTACCTCGTTCTCATAGGTTAAGCAGCCATTCCAGGTTAAATACCTTTGTAATCCAAACTAAACTAAACTAAACTTGGCCACCTATCAGGTGTTTTAAACAGCCTATCAACCCCAATATGTGTTCATCTATATCATTGCAGCTACGATACGGTGCAGGTGCATGTGAGCAAGGCAAACCAAAAAGTTCCTCTGCTCTCTTTCTGACATTCTTAGGGGATCCAGGAGCTCATTGGGGGAAAATTAGGGGAACACTTAGCTCCTTGATTTTACTTAAGCACAGCAATAAATAGCAAGGTCACCGGGAAAGCGAATGTCCACAATGCAGATCTGATCTGAAATTTTGCCTTCATTCGTTTGGGGTGCGTGTCTTGCTCGCCCTCTTTGCGCTAGCGACTAGGTTGTAACAAAAAAAGAACAAAGGCTCCATTTGTATGTGCTTGGGGTGAAGGAAAGAAGACCTTGCGAATATAGGTGTGTGCTGTTACTGGCGACAGGGAGCCCCATTTTGCTTTTGCTACCCCTACTTCGTTTTACTGTACTGTGCAGCAATGACATTTGTTTCGAACACTTGCTTACTCCTTCGCAGGTGCGAGCAGCGATGCCCTTTGGACTTCTTAGCAGATGCGAGCAATGAAGCATGCCAACTCTTACAAATGAAGCAAGCCTTTCCCACCTTGTCGCACACAATGTCAATCGATGCGTAGAGTGTGGCCTCTTGGTCCTCCACACGGATGACCCCATTGCGGTAGGTGTACACCGTGACGTCTACCTTTTGCAGCCTGAATTGTAGAAGAAAACGGGAAAGACAGGCGTGCTGCTGGTCCTCTGAAAGGAAGCTTGTGAGATGCTTGCTACGATAGAACTGATAGAACACTGCTTTAGAACCAGGCTGTCATGTCACTTGCAAGCGCAGCTTTCCTTGCTCAAGCACCCACACGCTACCGGATTTCAGAGTGGTACCACAGTAACCTGCACCCACTTCTTGCCTCCGGTGCCCGTGTCTCCGCCACGCACGGATAACGTCACATCGACTTCCTTGATGACCTGGGCCACATTGCCGAGAGCTCGCGTGATCTTCTCCTGCACATACGTCCTGATGGCGTCTGTCACCTGGAATAGAGAGGAAAGGGACCAAGACAAAGAGAGGGCACATTCATCAGGTGTATGCTTCATTAGTACTGGAAAGAACACTTGGCGGCAAATTTTTTAAGCAGTGCACAGTACACCTCCTGTGGTGCGTCTCCACACCTCTAGCTTCCGGCCCTGGATGATAATTTTGACAGTGCCCGGTGCACCCTGAAAAGCAAACAGGTGCACACAGGTGTGTGTATGTGTGTGTGTGTGTGTGTGTGTGTGTGTGTGTGTGTGTGTGTGTGTGTGTGTGTGAGAGTGTGTGTGTGAGTTGTATATATGTGTGCGTTAGTTGTGTGTGTGTGTGTGTGTGTGTGTGTGTGTGTGTGTGTGTGTGTGTATGTGTGTGATGTAAGTCGCAGGCTGTACCTTGCTTGCGCCGGTGGCGGTGCACAATGTGCGTTCCCTCTGAGGCATTGCTGATGTGCCACATGTGGCAAGGGGTGCATTGATGTTGAAGCCAGGCAGGCCTGCGAGTTGTGCAATGGCACACTCTTGAGGATTACACCGCTCAGCTGTGGTCATCTATTCCTCAAAAGCAACGAGTGGGAACCCACTCGCCTGCAGCATTAGGCTGAGCCGCAAGCGGACGTTTCGAGCTGGTCAAACGGACACACGGAACCTGCAGCGCAGGCGAGTTCGAGCTGGTAGACAGTGTATCCGACGTGGAGTCGAAATGTGTCGTTTTCCTCGACGATAATTTGAGCGCAGTCAAAATGTGTTGCCAAATACAAGAAGTCGCAGTGCCAGACGACCACGCGTCCCTCTCACCTGAGCAGGTCGAGCTGAAGAGCAGGCCAGCGAGCTAGTTTTGGAGAGCAGCATGTTTTAATTGCAGTTTTTAAAGTTTGATTGATTATTACGTAGTATTACACCTAGTTGTTTTTCAGTTCCTTATAATGTTTGACCTCTAATTTTGTGGACAAAACCACTGCGTTATAACGATGCTAATAGTTGTTGCGTTCTTTGGTGAGCTTTTTCTAGCGCCTTTTTGGTTTGGTTTCAGGCTTTTTCCAAGCTTCCGCTCAGATGCCCCCCAGAGGCATATATAGCGATGCTCCTTACCTTACCTTACCTTAGGTGACCTTTGGCATTTTGCCTCTTTGCAAGCAGACAATTTATGTCTTTACCCATTCACTGGCCAAAGCCAGGTTCCTTGCAGTACATCTTCATTGTGTCAGATTTAGTTTCAATTTTTGACACTGGTTGATTTTGTTTCACCAGCCAATTGCCATCAGCCAGAGTCTCGGGCTGTAGGCCATCCTTGTAACCCCTTGTAACCCCTGGCAGTACATCTTCTTACAGGAGGAAGAAAAAAAGCAAAGTGGGGGAAGAGACGTGAGATAGCACGAATAAATTACATGTAGAGCCCCTCAGGAACGCCCTCTTTCTTCTTGTACAGGACCTTCTCCTTGGCTTTCCTGAAATCAGCCTGTGAAGTCGTAGGGCAAATGAAGTGGGAACGAGTTTTATCTCCTTTCTGTCTAAGGGGGTCAAGCTGAACTGCAGTGTACCAAATTACCACTGTAGTCGTCACAGGCTATGGCTTAGGTTGCATACACAAAGCAAAACAGTCGGCATGCAAAGGATGAATGAACTCAGGCAACAACTGTAAGCAGTCAAGACCTAGCTTAATGGGGTGTTGTTAAATATACGGTACATGATGCTTGATGGATGTCCCGTATCAAGTGACGGTATTATAGAGGCAAGATGGAAATATAAATTCACACGATAATACTTTTTACAATGCGCTTGACATGAAAACGCAAAAGCACGCACCTGCGTCACACGCATCCGCCTCTCACGCAGTGCTAGCAAGCCAGCCTCTGTGCATACAGCCTTGATATCAGCACCACTCAACTCATCCTGCAGGGTGGCATAGAAAGGTGGCTTTCTTAGTGAGCATGGCCGTACAAAACGGCAGAGGGATGGTTAACAAAAGATAGAGGGATGTCCTATATAGCTGCAACTAAAATTGCTTTAGCTGTGAGGGTTACATCCCAGGACCTCCAGGTGCTTTGGCTTGGTGCACAAATTACGAGCAATGATGTAGTGACACCTTTCTCACCCACCACCCACCACCCAAAGACAGCCACGACCGAAAGGGAGGAGGAGAAACAAGGGACTAGCATTTTTTGGGATCATTACCATCTTCAAACACCACATGAGTAAGAAGACAACACATGCAAATGCAGCACGCCGTCTATTAATTGTTGAAAGTTAGATATCGTATGTACTCACCCCGTCACCCTCGGAAATCGTTAATTCAGGGCGGCGATCTCCTTCTCGCACAATAGCCACAACCACGCACCTTAGACATGACGAACTCCTCCATATTCACATCATCACTGAAGGTCATTCTGCTGGTGTGGATGGTGAAGATACGGCGCTTTGTCTTGGCATCTGGCACAGGGAACTCAATCTGCAGTAATAAGTCAGAGATGAAATTTCAAGGGTTCTCATCTATAAAGGGGAGGGGGGGGCAGGCCTTATCTAAACATTGCATTTGTTGCATTTAAAGCAGCTTCCATTGGCAGCATAGTCCGCAAAATTGCAAAGCAGGACACATGGTTTAAATTATTGGACGCAATGCTTCAATGCTAAGAAAACCATGAACATGGCCAAGAATTGCACGCAACAAGAGAATAAATAAGCAGGGCAGCTGCTGCTTAATCTGCTTGGGCAACTTGGTCAGGTAGCAATCCCCTAACAGCCGTCAATATGTGAGAAAGACAAGCCAGAGCAGCTTGCTGGGATCTGATTCCTGTCAACATTTCAGCATTGGAAGAGCCCCTTCCTTGAAATACTAATGGGCGGATGAAGGAGTGCGGTAGAAACCAATTTGCGATCTGGCCAGAAAAAATTAGTCAAGTACTAACCCCCATCAGTCCCATTGGTGGTCTCAGGGACAGAGGGACTTTACGCGCTTTCCTCACTGGGTCAATTAAGATAAGCTACACATCTCGTGATCTCTTTCAATCTCTTCCTGCACACACCTTTCTGTCTATACGCCCTGGCCGGATTAGGGCAGGGTCAAGCGACTCCATTCGGTTGGTGGCCATGATGACCTGAGACAAAACCGAGTTACAAAAGCGGTTTGAAAGTGATCAAAAAGCCCTAAAACAATATTCAGCAGCCCAAGAGCTCGTTTAATGTACAGCTGAGATACCTATCTTATTTTGCTCCTAATGAATTTTCGACGTGTATTTTAGTAAGTTACAATCCGAGAAAAAAAGCAAAATAAGTTGCTGTGCCACCGGGGTTCTAGGTTTTTAAATGTTAAGCTTAGCCTGAGTAATACAGACACAAACATTCGGAGCGTCGGCGTTTTTTAACATATTATTGCTAGAATACATCAATCGAGCCGCATGCATCCTGGGTTAATTATTATTTAAGTTTGGCTCCAAAACTATCCAGTGCTTACACAGAGAGTGTGTATGAGTAAGTGAAAGAACAAGAAAACCGTACCTTGACATCACCCACAGCATCAAAGCCATCCAGCTGGTTCAAAAGCTCAAGCATGGTCCGCTGAATTTCTCGCTCACCACTGCTCTGAGATTCATACCGCTTAGTACCGATGGCATCAATCTCATCTGCAGAAGTGGTTGGCACACAAGCACAAATGATAACATATAATTGCTGCAGCAATGCATAAGTTGTACCGTCAAACGAGAGCAACCAAAGCAGTAGTGGCTTATCTCGCACCTATGAATACAATCGACGGCGCAGTGTCGTCAGCGACCCGGAAAAGCTCTCTGACTAGCTTGGGACCGTCACCTAGGTATCTGTGCGCAAGAATTGGAGCAGTGTTATCAGAGCAACATAGCATGGAGCTGACATTAAATTATAAGGGGAGAGAGAGAGAGAGAGAGAGAGAGAGAGAGAGAGAGCAAGGAAACCCAACAGAAAGTAAGTGGCCTTCCCACCCTCCTGCTCACTTTTGGATGAGTTCTGAGCCAACAACACGGAGGAAGGTGGCGCTGGTCGAGTTTGCAACTGCCTTAGCCAGGAGTGTCTTGCCAGTTCCAGGCTCACCATATAGAATCACACCCTGCAATGTAATGCATGCCAATAGTAAATCGCCAGCATATGCTGTGTGGTGTTGACAGCGTCTCATTTCCTAATCTTGGTGGCGTGGTAACAGGGAAGCGGGGAGCTTACCTTGGGAGGCTTGATGCCAATGTCTTCATACAATTCTGGGTGTGTTAATGGAAGCTCGACAGCCTACACACAGAGGAAGGGATGAGAGTTAGACTGCTCCACAGCAACGTGCGTTTGATGTCCCAAGAAGGTGACAAACAGGCAGCAGACTTGTAGGACTTAAAATTGAAATGCGTAGGGTTGGCCAGAACAATATACAACCGTTATTTTTGACAGGGATTTCACTGAATATTCAGCCATATACGGCGTACTACACGGTTGCGGCCAACCCTACAAATGCGCAAAACCTCCAACCGCAATTCCTCGGCCGCTATTTAAAACCTTTGTTATAAAGACAGAACCCGCACGACAAAAAGGCGGGCACTTAGAAAGCATGGGCTTTTTAAGAAGACGTGTTTCCTGTCAAAACGGTGGATACTACCACACGTCATTGAAATGCACAATGACCTGCGACAAGGAGCCCTTCAGTTTTCGTGACTTAGTGACAGAGAGCACGATGGCCAAGCCGTATGAGGAATAAAGAGCTTCACAGACGCACCTCCTTGATCTCTTGAATTTGTTGCTCCAAGCCACCTACATCCGCATAAGACTCAAGGGGAGCTTTTTCAACCTGAGGCCGAGCAAAAGGAAAGGGACGAAAAATTACATGGGAATACTTCTGACTGGAAACATATCTAAAGGAACCATGAGGCTGCCAGACATGGTCGCGCTCTATGGCTGCTTTCATAGCTCATAGTGTGTGCTGGAAGCTTGTAAGACAGGCAGTGCCCACCTTCATGACTGACACCATTGGGTCTGCTTCATCAGCAAGAATGCCTACAACCGACATCACCTGTGGTGTGCGAGCGTGATTGTGGAGGAATTTGTATGGGGGAGATAATGTGTTTCCTTATTCAAGCTGGGCAAGCGTCCTCTACGACCAGACAAAACCACGGTGCACAGAAATTCAACATCATGCAGTAGCACACCTTGTTATGCAACAGCACAGAGCACCCAGGCTCCAACTGCGTCTTGTCCACGAAGGAGTAGATGGCTACATAGTACTCAGGGCCGGTGGTAGACGACACAATGGCATGGCTGCAACAGAAAAACATGATGGTCATGAGGAGAGCTGCAAACCAAATAACAGCTTCCGAGGTGTGCGGTCAACCCCTACAGCGCAGGCCTTCGCATGAGCGCACGCTCCATTCTGCGAGCCAAAGACCTGCATTCCTTGCGCACGACCTACTTCTCATCTATGATCTCCTCCAGCGTGCCCACAGTGAGCGGTGATCCTCTAATGTCATCCACCTGGGGAATGACAGAACGTAATGTCATTAGTTGTTGGCGCAGGGGCCCGATGTGCATGCCTATGCAGGACAGGACATGGCAGTGCACTCAAAAATGTTGCAGCTGTGGGTGCTGAAAAGGTGCCACAAACACTTGAGAAGGCAACGTTGTTGCTGGAGTAATGAATAGACGTGCCTTGGTGCGCTCCTCCTCGTTGCGCTCCTCGTGTGGCTTAAGCAGCTCCTGCGTTCTCACGTACTCCTCCTCCATCAGCAGGTAGTCCTTGACGCGCTCCAGCTTCAGCAGGCGGAGCTTGCACTTGGCCGTGGGCGCGATGTTCGGCATGCGTGCTCCCAAGGTCGCCCCTGCATCACGCCGCTTCTGCTTGCGGCCTACACGAGGCGGGGGGGCGGGGGGCTCGTACTTCTTCTTTTTCTGCGTGAATTTCGAGAGGGAGGGAGGGCAGTGTGAGGAAGAGCTCAGATGTGAGGGGACAGACACACCTCAGGCTTGAAGGGTGAGCATGCACCCCACTAAAAGCAGGACTGGGAGGATGTCTTGAGTGGCTGGTTGTTGAAAAAAGAAGCAGGAAGCTGAAGGAGAGCCTGGTGCAACACCAGCTCCCTGTGACCACGCCCATCCCCTTGCCCCAGACATCAGGTTCA
>Ga0307966_1002720_pt1 | contig 13345 bp, 15 predicted proteins | sample OrgLakmetagen646_FD_203141 | JGI IMG/M metagenome (GOLD analysis project Ga0307966, IMG submission 203141) | Saline water microbial communities from Organic Lake, Antarctica - #646 | ecosystem: Environmental > Aquatic > Non-marine Saline and Alkaline > Saline | place: Antarctica: Organic Lake... | reverse complement strand
GTGGGTGTGGGTGTGGGTGTGTGTGGGTGGGTGTGTGGGTGTGTGGGTGTGTGGCATCCTTTCAGAGGAACAGGAGGTGTCATAAAATGGGGGGGGTCTCTGTAGCAGCTCAGTATGATTTTTGCTTACGCTTACCAATTTTGCAGCGCCGGGTTCTGTATATTTGTAGGGTTGGCCAGAACCGTATATACACACCGTACATGACCGTATATACCTATAAATGTGTGCCTCTGGCCAACCCTGTATATTTGCTTTGCCGACAACAGTATGAGCACGCAGCAGAGTGCGGTTGTGTACGATGTCCGTCTACAAGCTCACATGCATGTAAGCACACAAACATGCACACACACGCACAGGCACACAGACACGGATGCATGCATACACGGATGTACGCTCACACATACTAGGACACAGATACACGGATGGAAGCACACACATATACGCGCACACACATACATACTTAAACACATGCATGCACACACACACTCATTCACACACACACACACACACACACACACACACATACACACACACACATACACACATACATATACACACACATACACACACATGTACACACACACACACACACACACACCTCTAACAGGTGGCACGCACGTTTGCCGACATGCACGACACCCCCGTACGCATGCTGGCCAAGGGAGTGATTCGCGGCATCGTGCCCTGGCGCAACGCGAGAGCATTCTTTGCGCAGCGTCTGCGTTGTCGTCTGTGCGAGGAGACGCTAGCTGCGCACGTTGTGGCCACAGACCCCACCCTCTCCAGGTGTGTGTGTTGCGTGTGTATGTGTGTTGCTTTTTTGTGAACGAGCGTGTTGGTGTGTGATTATTTGATAAAGCATCTATGGCCAGATCAACAACGGACCCCACCATCTCCAGGTGTGTGTGTGTTGCTTGTGTGTGCTGCATTTTGTGAACGAGCGTGTTGGTGTGTGGTTCTTTGAAGAAGCATCTACGGTCGGCTATGAACCGCGTACGCTCATACAGATACAGATATGGTCAGGAATTTCTGAAAATGGTACTGGTTAAACGGCATGCCAAATTTCGCCGTATTTTCATATGTACGGTTTGAGCCAACCCTACACATTTCATGTCCCTCTCCTTTCGTGTCACATCTGTGCCAACCCTACACATTTCATGGGCCAACCCTAAACATTTCATGGGCCAACCCTACGCATTCCATGTCCCTCTCCTTTCGTGTCACATCTGTGCCCTTCAGATTATTGTCTAGTGCTCCCTTGTACGCTTATTTGTGCTCCCTTGTACGCTTATTTGTGCTCTCTTGTATGCAAGTTTGTGCTCTCTTGTATGCAAGTTTGCGCTTCCTTGTACGCTATTAGGCGAAATGTAATCCGTGCAACACACAAGCAAAATTTAGACAAAAAAGCTACACTTAAAAAAGCTACACTTACACACATACACACACACACACACGTATGTATGTTGCCAAGGCAAAATTTGCCTCATAATCATTCACACAAACATACAGTCAGCTCAGAGAAAGAGAGTTTCACACACACACGCACACACACACACACACGCACACACATGCACACACACTCTCACACATACACACACTCTCACACATACACACACACTCGCACATACACACATACACACACATACGTATTTTGTCAAGGCAAAGTTCATCTCATTAATCATTCACACAAAAATACAGTCATCTCAGAGAGAGTTTCGCACGCATACATACCATTCCACACACACACACACACACACATTCACACACGCACTCTACTCAGGCACGACGCCATGAAGCTCCTGCATGGCCTGCAATCCGCCATGTCCTCCCGCTCCCTCTCCCTGACAGCCCCCACAACAGGATCCTTATTGATTCCACCTATGGCTCCCCCTATGGTCTCTCCCCCAGTGGCAACTGTCACGCTCGCCCATGGTCAGGATAAGAGCTGCGCAACCGCAGGCATTGTGCAGGTGTGTGTGTGTGTGTGTTTGTGTGTGTGTGTGCGTGTGTGTGTGCGTGTGTGCGTGCGTGTGTGCGTGCGTGTGTGAGTGTGAGTGTGCTGTGCAAGGATTAATGCTGTGCAGCAGCAGCCACTGTACAGGTGTGTGTGTGCTGCAAGCATGGGCGTATGGTCTGCATTTCAGTCATTTCTACTGTGGGACTCTCACTCAGTTGCTCAATCCAGTTCAGATGCTCACCAGTGCTTGTCTGCAGGGTTGTCTTAGAAACCAAACACAACCGTGGAGGGTTGTGTGAAACCCTGTCCAAGGTGTATGGCAATTGTGCTAGTTTTCAGTTCTACGGCTGAGTATGTGATAAGTTTGGCTTTTATATTTTATCAACGTTCCAACTGTGGACCTCCATTGCTGGACAGGCAACTGCCATTGTGTGTGTGTGTGTGTGTGTGTTATCACGGAATGATTCGTGTAAAGAATGAATCAGGCAGCCATGTCATATTTGGCATTGATTCCTTTCTTCTGATAATCAATCGTATACTCCATGTATAGGGTGGCCAGAACCATATATATGTATATATACAGTGTGGTTACAGTGGTGGCCAGAACCATATATATATACAGTGTGGTTACGGTCTTTTTGGCAGGAAAAATCACCAAATATACCGTCGCATACGTGTGTGTATATGTACTTTTATGTGTATACGGTTCTGGCCAGGCCTACTCATAATCTATGTGGCTTCCCTTCCAATCACAGGGCTCCAACATGGGGGCTATTCACGCCCTCGTGCATCAAGACCAAGCCTACTCATAATCTATGTGGCTGCCCTTCCAATCACAGGGCTCCAACATGGTAGCCTTTCACGCCCTCATGCATCAGGACCAAGCCTACTCACAATCTATGTGGCTGCCCTTCCAATCACAGGGCTCCAACATGGCTGCCTTTGACGCCCTCATGCAGCAGGACCAAGCCTTCCTGGATTGGGCAGAGAGTGCAGGCGGCCGCGCTGCTATGGCAGGGCAGCTGCGCACGCTTAAAGCACGTGCAGCAGCAGCTGCGGTGTCTCAGGTGTGTGTGTTTGTGTGTGTGTGCCTCAGGTGTGTGTGTATGTGTGTCTCAGGTGTGTGTGTTTGTGTGTATGTCTCAGGTTTATGTGTGTGTGTGTGTCTCAGGTGTGTGTGTGTGTTTGTGTGTGTGTCTCAGGTTTATGTGGGGGGGGAATGCGGAGGAGCGTTCATACAGCCTCACAACCAGGATGGTAGCTAAGGTCCTCGTTCATACAGCCTTACAACCGGGATGGCAAATAAGGTCCTCGTTCATTCAGCCTCACAACCAAGATGGTAGCTGTAGGCTTGAGGCGTGGTAACTTTAATGTTTGGAGAAGCTAGAGCAGTGGGTGTGAATAGATGCTAGGGCAAGTTCTAAAACTTGTGACTGCCTTGCGCTTACCATCGAACAGCCTTGCAACACACATACACACACGTGCGCACATACACATACACACACTTGTGACTGCCTTGCGCTACCCTTCAAACAGCCTTGCAACACGCATACACACACATACTCCCGCGCACACACACATACACACATACACACACTTGTGACTGCTTTACCCTTCAAACAGCCTTGCAACACGCATACACACATATACACACACAGACACACATATACACATTTGTGACTGCTTTACCTTTCAAACAGCATTGCAACACGCGTACACACACATACTCCCGCACGCAGGTGCTGCTGACCTCTGACGGCAGGGAAGGCTTACTGGCTGCTCTAGGCGCCTCGCTTGCCTCAGACCCTAGCCTGTCTGCTCAGCTGCGCATGTTGCTCGTGGAAAGCAAGAACATGAAGAACTGAGCAGGTCACCGCACAGGGAGGAACCTGACCACAGGGCCTCGTACCCGAGATTTTCTTGTGAAGAACTGAGCAGGTCACCGCACAGGGAGGAACCTGATCACAGGGCCTCGTACCTGAGATTTTCTGGGTTAGAAGTAATGTCAGGGAATGACAGGCCGAAACGCTGCATTGCTATATCATGGTTCCAAAAAGTAGGGCTGTCACCAGCTGGCCCGATTTTTGAATAGTGCAACCCAAAGCTCCTTGTTAGACTAGTGCAATCCAGAGCTCCTTGTTAGGGGGGTGTTTGGTAGCAACAAGAGAGGCCTGATGACGGTGGCAGCAAGGGTGTGGTAGCAACAAGAGAGGCCTGACGACGGTACAATAAAAAATTGTGCAGAACATCCTGCTGGTGTAGCGAGAGTGTACTCTGCTTCTATGCATGGAACGAGGTAGTAGGGAATGGTCTGTGCTCTGCTGATGCCCACTGGTATGCAGGTAGTAGCGAGTGGGGAAAGGTGTGGATTTTTCTGCTGCAGGTAGTGTGCATGAGAGTAGTGAGCACAAACATAGCTGACTTGTTGTACATTTGGTGAACAATGCTTGTACATTTTTGGTAGCAAAATTCAGCTTTGGTGTCTCAGGTGGAGGAATACTATACGGTACTAAGCACCAAAATGAATCCCTTTCCTTAATTAGTGTAGTGTAGGAGATGTGGTCGACGCTGTCCGTGTAATTTTTCTTTTTCCTTTTCTTGAAATTAGTAGGGCATTGGTTGATCGGAGACAGGAGATGCTTGTGTCTGTAGCGTTGTTTGATTTAAAGACAATCTTTCATCTTGGAGGTTTGCTGTTTGGACTGTGATGACATGCTTTGGAAGTGTAATGCAATGTGATTCCACTGAGGAGGGACACAACTCCGCCCCGCCGAACGCCGATCAGGTTACTTGGCCTACATTGTTGGTGACTATGTATTTCCTTAATACAAGCATTATAGAGTTACAATGGGGAACAGGTGTGCGTTTGACTGCTAAAAATCAAGAAGAGGGAAGGGAGAAATAAAACTGCACAGTTAGTAAAAATCATTTCCCACATTAAAACTAAAAGAATTTTCACTAGGTCAAAAGGAAATGGAAATAGGAATTTACCAGGATGACAATGGATGTTCTGAATGATCTGGGATTTCTTTGCTGGATTGGAAACAGCTACAGAGGCAACAAGACACCACTTCTCCCTGTCAGATCAAATTACCGTCACTACAAATTGTAAGACTCACCACATCTACTAATGCGCCCCAAATTATCAATAAGGTAAGGTCACATCACTATATATGCCTCAATTATCAATAAGATTGGCAAATTCAGCTTATTGAACAAGACATACAAAGGCTCTCAACTGTCATCAACCAAGCAACTGCTCTGTCACACGATCGTTGCTGCCAATGATTGGGCGTAACATCCCACAATAATTACACAAAAGGAGCCTCTTTGCTACTTAGTGCCATAGGATCTTTCTTGCTTGCTGGTCAGCCACGCTCTTTTTTGTACGTCGGTTTGGTACTGCCTCCCCCCTCTTCCCTTTGCCTGTTTTCCTTGCCGTCTGTCTTGTGTAGAGGTATCTTTTTGACTTTGGGGAGAGTAGGTAAAAGTGAAAGTCTACGCTGGAAGTCACCAGCGTTCATTAAGGAAAGTAGGTCGTAAACCGCTGCTCTGTGCCCTGGAGCCTCAGGTTTCTTGTGCTATCCTTCTCTGGACTCTCTCCCCTCCGGGTTTACCGCAAAGCTGATCTGTTTAGCTAGGCCTAGGTTTTGCGCTATTTAAAGGGATGTCTAGAAGGGTGCCGTTTTTGTCAGGGGGAGTTGTGTTGGAGCCTGTTTTGGCGCACCAGTCATTGCTATGATGGTGCAATGATGGCTTAGTTTTCTCTTATCCTGGCTGGCTCCTAGCTTCTCTTGCCTTCGTGTCTGGTCGCTTTTGGTAGTGTAGGTATCCAGGCATCATTTTTTCAGTTCACCCTCTGTTTTGCTCTGCCCCTCTACTAGTCTTCCTAGCGCAACTTCCTCTGCTTTCTTTGGATCCAAATTTTTCCACCTGAACCTTTTGCCCTTAAAAGCCTCCCCCCTTGCCTCCTTTTTTTGTTTAACCAGCCTCTCTTGCTGCCCTTCTTCCTTAAATTTTCCATTATTTCTCACGAAGTAGGGAAATCAAATTCCATAGGGTTCTTTCACATCTGAAAGGGAAAGCACTCATGCGGAATCAGGAAGGCGCCTGGCTTGGACTCAAACTGTCTTTTATGAAATGTTCAGGATGCACTGCCTTGTCACGCCCAATTGTTGGAAGTGACGATTCGTGTGATTTGGTTAGTTGGTTTTTCAGTTGAGGTTGTTTTGCCTAGTCTCGTTCATTAGGCTGGAGAAGCCAGTTTATTGAAGAATGGTTTAAAGTCAGGGTCGAGATTGGTTGTTGTTCTGAGTCTTATACTTTATTTGCAGTGACGGTGATTTGCTATGACAGCCTAGTATGGACAAGTTTGGGAACAGTTGACAGTGTGAAGATAAAGATGAGAGACGAGTTTTCATTTTTCATCAAGCAAGAGAGAGAGAGAGAGAGAGAGAGAGAGAGAGAGAGAGAGAGAGAGAGAGAGAGAGAGAGAAAGAGAGAAAGAGAGAGAGAGAGAGAGTCCCAGAGGGGGTTGACTGGCCAAATTGCAGGAATTGCTCCTTTCTAATTTTCTTTCCCACTTGCAACCATGTCAACCTAGATATTGTCAAGGAAGATAACATTCACCAAAAATTGGTGAGAATCGGGTGACCTCAGATCACACTTCTGGCCTCACATCACCTCAAATGGGCCCACAGCTCCGCCCTGGGACCATTTAATTTCCCAGAACTAGGTATGACTTCCTTTTACCATACGATCATCCTGCATGTTCCAAAATAGGATACAAGGAGGTCTAAAAATGACCTTTTGGGCATTTTCTTGGCTGGTTTTCTCTAAGGGAAATGGCTGAAATTCTGTATCTCACCAACCACTGAATATTTTCCCCTTATTTTTCTTGCAATGACATTTAATTATAGAATAAAGTCAAGTGCAGTTTTAATGACATGATTTGGTACAGCGGTTGGTCAGATTCAGCACGCGGGTGCCTGAAAAGTAGGGTTCACGCCGCGGCCGATTAGGCATAAGCAAGGGCCCACGTTTGCTACAATGAAACTCAACTGCCCTGCTACCATTTGGAGCCAAGTAAGACTGTAGCAAATGTGGGCCCTGAAAAACTCCCCATTTTGGGGGTTCAGTCGTTCCCCTCTGAGAGAGTGCTCGAGAAGTCCCGTTGCGTACGTGTTGTTGATGATACCAACCATTCCCAAAAAGTGAGGGGAGTGGAGGTCGGGCTTGCTCCTTGCGCAGGGCTTGCTCCTTTATAAGCAAGCCCTATCACCAGCGGCAATCCGGATCTAAAAAATTTTAGGAGCCATATCTTTTCTTAAGTCACCGACTGAAAGGATACTGCCAAGAATGACACAAATATGTAGGCTCCCCAAAGACTCAAGAAACACAGTTGTCACTGCAAATATTGGCGACATAAGCGATACAGTATACAGTCAGGTCCTCTCCCATCATGTACAACAAAAGCACAAGCTAGAACTTTAGGCCCCTAACTGGAAAGAATGGGCCTTCACAGGTAAGAGTTGTGTTACAAACAAAGAAAATCTCAGTCTAATGGAGCGGGAGTGAACCAACCTCAATCCAACAATTACCACAGCACATTCTGGAGGCACAGGCATCAACATAACCGTGAGTAGAGCCGAGCTAGCAAGAATGTTTGCTTCTCTAACACATGAACACGTCCACATTGCAACAGGCAGCGCTGGTGCACTATGGCAAATAAGAAGCAGCGTTCTTTATTCTATTCGTTCCACACCTGGTTCCTCTGAACATGTTGTATGCTGACGATTTGACTCTGATGGCTAACAATCCCGATGTAATGCAGACCATGCTCAACCGTTAACACCGTATGCTCAGAGAAAGCACCTTATTATTAATACTGCAAAGTCTGAGGTGGTTCATTTTAATTCTTCTGGCTCAAATCTACCTGTGTTTAACGTTAGAAGAGTGCCACTTGCACATAAAGATCCTTTTTAGTATCTGGGTATGATGTTTACAGGCGCATGAGCATGATTTAAGTCCTCTAAGCACGCAGCTGGTCCTTTTCTGGCATCTGCTTTTCGGGTTCGTCAGTTTGTGCGTGAGAACTGTCTCCTCTTCCCCCCCCCTATGTAGATATAAATATGAACCTAGGAGCATACAACTCCAGACGTTTTAACCTTTCCTGCAATTGGAATGGATCACTAGCTGTAAGAGTCAGGTCGTCAGCATAGACTTCAGACAGGGCGCTTTTTTTTTGCAAGAACTTTCTGCGATTTTGAAGCATAGGATCAGAGGTGTTTGGAGAGACGCTAAGCAAGTTGGTGGACCCAACATGCACAACAACGAACTCGTGGTTATCATTCTTGGTTTGCCATCCTTTATCCTACGAGTGATGAATGTATATCTAGTGACTCCTGTACCACAGTAGTTTCATCTTGATCTTTCCAAACATGCTATGCGCAATGTCAGTAGGCTCTGCGTGCGCGTGTATACTTTAAAAGTATAGGCAGCAACGTGGCTTAAAGGCGGTTTTTGCGTACATGACCGTTGCCCTCCAGGTGAAGATGAACCTGTCCAGAACGAGGTGCACGCTCTTTAATTTTGTCAAGATCATCGGGTTTTGTGAGCTAAGGGAACGGAGATTTCTTCTGTTTGTTTGCACCATTTCTTGAGGACACCTAACGTGTCCACTTTTTTTCTGAGCTCATGTATTTAATTGTGGCTGGCCGAGACCAGTCAGCAGCCGATCAGCCAAACAATCTGGCTGAAAGCCCCCCCCCCGTTGTCAGTTGCTGGCAGGTAGCAAGTGAGTTACCATTAGCCCCTCAGTGCCCGTATACGTAGCAGCCCCCACAACGCTACCACTCCCCACTTATTCATCATCCACATTATTAATAACAAGGAGAACGAGGAGATGAGGGTATAAAGAGCAAAGCAAGAGCCAGCAAAGAAATGATATAAGCCAGGGTTGAGTTTTTCTCAAGCAAAGACGGGCTTAGTCTTTCTTGAGCAAATAAAGGCTGGGAAGTGCACTTCTGGCTGCTGGCAATCCTCTTTTACTCTTTCTTCCACTTCTCTACTCCAACTTTGGCGTTGGTTCAGGGTGTATTTTTCGGTTGCCTTTTACTAAAGAAATCCGTGAGTCATTGCCACACAGAGGTTCCACACACAAAGTAGACAGTGCCCTTGCCCTTCACATCCTTTCTGGGTGCCAACACACACAAATAAGGAACATGATCACCGAAAGACACAATTTAGCATGCCAAATGATCCTTAAGGCTATCAGCAAAACAGGCTCTTTAGGATCATGCGTTGTCTCCATAGATATAGGCAGCAACGAACGGATGACCATGCAAAATCTCCAGATTCCTGAAATAGCTGAAAGTAGAATTGTTCCCAAATGGCTCTTCCCACCCTGCTTCCCAGTTAAAGACAGATTTACCTCCAGCCGCCCAGATTTTGTGCTGTTTACTCCCATCGCTGCAAAAACACAAAAAAACAAACTAATGTAGGGGGATGGGTTCTTCGAAGTGGAAGGGGGCAATTCAGGGAGACTGGGAGCACCCCAGCAGCACCGCCAGCCACCTGTACAGCCACCAACCCCAGACAGCAACGACCTAAAGACCTCAACAAAACTCGGCGTGAAATCTACCTCGTTGAGATCAAGTACTGTGAGGACACCAGACCTCAAAACCAGCTGAACGCCGCAAAGGAACAGCACAGAGACCTTTGCAACATTCTCCAAGGAGCCTCCGTTACTCTCCACATCATCTTTTTGGGTGCGGGCAGCACCATGTACAACACTCACACTCTGAAGCCTTTCAAGGAACTGGGTCTTGGTTCTCAAAGAGATAAGAAGCTTGCCTCCAAGCTCCATGTGCACTCTGTAAACATTGCTGCTAAACTTGTCCATACCAGACGTGCATTTCCAGTACTGTTATCGACTTTTATCAGGAGCCGGTTTTAGGCCAAGCCTGTGACCCTCTTGATCCCAATTGATTTCTCCTTTCCTTTTCGCGGTGGAGGAGGAGCTTTGCAGTACTCGGTACCAAAGTGGATCCTTTTCCTTAATTAATGTGGGGAGTGGCTTTCACTGCCTGCGTAGTTTTTTCTTTTTCTCTTCAGGTGATGTGCTGAGTCTTGTAGTACTTTGCTGTGACAGTAAATTGATCTGACAGCCTATTCTTTAACTTACAGTTTAAAGCAGTAGGAAGGGCTCAATCTGACAAACAGTAACAGTTTCTGAAGACGAGAGCGCTGAGGACGCTACTCAGTTTCATAAAGCGAAGAGCGAGGCCCTGCTTGTGTGTGAGCTAGACTCATGGACATGCACAACATCCCAAAAGATGGGGAATCAAAGGTAAAAAGTGCAGGCGCACTTATTTTAAACGCGCTCACACAGATACACATTTAACTGAAATATGCTAGGGAAGGTCATTTCTTTTCGAAGCAACACCGTCATATGTGGTATGGCCAAGGGCCCGTGTCAAGCCTCGTCCAACAAAATACATACACACAGAAGCAGTGTGTGCTCGTCATGATCAGTATCAACGAATTACTGTGATCCCGCTGCCAACACACACAACCAGGACAGGTACGGCAAGACTAGCCCAAACTTTGTTCACTCCTGTGATTCCACTGCCAACCCCCCCCTCCCCCCCCCCCCACACACCAGGATGAATATACAGCAAGATCGGTCCAATATTTGTGCAGCACTGTAATTACATTGCCAACACACACGCACGCACGCACGCCAGGATAGAGATGTCGCAAGGTCAGCTCAAATTGTGTGCACCAGACGAGTTGAGAAGTGTGCCAGGCACAATTCAAGTGCCAACCTCAAACACGAAACCACCAGGCCCTCAATTGAACCGAAAGGCACATTTCAGGCGCAATCCAAGTGCCAACCTCGAACCAAGTGCCAACCTCAAACACGAAACCACCAGGGCCTCAATTGAACCGAAAGGCAAAATTCAGGCGCAATCCAAGTGCCAATCTCAAACACGAAACCACCAGGCCCTCAATTTGACTGAAAGGCAAAATTCAGGCGCAATCCAAGTGCCAACCTCAAACCAAGTGCCAACCTCAAACACGAATGGACTAGGCCCTCAATTAGATCAAAAGGCACAGGAATAGTAGCAGAAGTAAAGTAAGCAATTGTATCTAAGTCTAACTGTGATTCCTTACCTAATAAAGCAATCCTGCTGGTAGCGATGACGTAGCCGCGTGGTCTATGCTCCCCAGTCAGACAGGAAATTGTGCGATGCACACATTCAATAGCCCATCTTACTCGTAGGCAGACACAGCACAGTTTCTAAATCAAATAGGGGGCAGGCTTGAGCTGAGCCAGAGAACCCTCTGCACACCATCCACCTCCACCTCCATGCATGTAGCACAGAAGCACAATTTCTCAATCAGATAGGGGGGCAGGCTTGAGCTGAGGCATAGAACCCTCTGCACACCATCCACCTCCATGCATGGAGCCCCCCTTGCCAGCCCTTAACATGTGGCCGCCACCACCACCACCATCACCACCACCACCACCACCACCACCACCACGACCGCCACCAGCACGACCAGCAGCAGCAGCAGCAGCTGAGGCAGCAGTAGACTGATAGTGCGCGGTGGCAGCGTTGGCATGCGAAGCCACAGCATGAGCATCTGCTAGCAGACAGCGCTCCAGTTCTGCCGTGCACGCGATGAGTGCGTCCTGCGTGAGGGGAAAACAGTTTTTAATGGGCGGCTGGTTTACAAACACGCTTTGGGGCTGCCAAGCATGCAGCGCTACAGCGCTCCAGTTCTGCCGTACGCGCGATGAGCGCGTCCTGCGTGAGGGGAAAACAGTTTTAAATGGGCGCCTGGTTTACAAACACGATTTGGGGGTGCCATGCATGCAGCGCTACGTTTCTGCCGTGCGTGTGATGAGCGCGTCCTGCGTGTGTGATGGGAAAGCAGTTTGAAATGGGCGCCTGGTTACAAACACGACATGGGGGTGCCATACATGCAGCGCTACGTTCCTGCCGTGCGTGCGACGAGCGTGTGCTGTGTGCGATGAGCGCGTGCGATGAGTGCGTCCTGCGTGAGGGGAAAGCAGTTTGAAATGGGCACTTGGTTCTATGAAAGCAGTTGGGATGCATGCGTGCAGCGCTACGTTTCTGACGTGCGTGCGATGAGCGCGACTTGCGTGAGGGGAAAGCAGTTTGAAATGGGGGCTTGGTTCTATGACAGCAGTTGGGATGCATGCGTGGAGGGCGGTGTGTGTGTGTATGTGTGTGTGTGCGTGTGTGTGTGGGTGTGTGTATGTGTGTGTGTGTGTGTGTGTGTGTGTGTGTGTGTGTGTGTGTGTGTGTGTGTAAGTGTGTGTGTAAGTGAGTACGCTGGACGGTGATTCTGTGTGTGTGTCTGTGAGTGTGTACGCAACAATCAGGCCTGCCATGCGTGCAACTAGGGCATGTGTGCATGACATTACAGCTTGTGTGCGTGCAATTAGGGCGTGTGTGCGTGACACTATAGCTTGTGTGCGTGCAATTAGGGTGTGTGTGCGTGACAGTATAGCTCGTGTGCGTGCAATTTGGGCGTGTGTGCGTGAAAGTATAGCTTGTATGCGTGCAAATAGAGCGTGCTTGCGTGTAATGAAAGCTTGAGTGCACTTCCATGGGAGAATGATCAATGTGTACATGTGAGTTCCCTCTTGAAGGTATAGCAGTGCAGGCCCTGTGTGTGGTGAGTGGTACAAAGGGAAAAGGTCGTACGGCAAGATCAAAATTATAAAGAGAGTTACAATCAAAGGTGACTTACGTGAAAAGCTGATGATCTATGGTGTCAGCCAGGGGCGAGGTTTTGACATAATGAAGTGCTATGCAGGCAGTCCTTAACCTCGGCTTTGTTCTGGGTATCTTCTGGTAAGCATTAAAGGAAAAACTACGCGAGGCGTGAAAACCTCTTCCGACATTAATCAAGGAAAAGGAGCCAGATTGGTACCGGGTACCGTATAACTCATCCACCACAGAAGATAAGGAAAAATAATTAGTGAGGATCAGAAATTCGCCTGGTACCATAAGTGCCTAGTGAACTACCTTACCAGAAAAGCCCTTGTTATCAATTCAATGAGTGTGACTACCAGTTAATATACCATTAAAAAACCACAATAAATTTTCAACAGATTCGATTAACCCTTTATTGATTAATCCTTCACAAGCGTGGTGGCCCAGAGGTGCTAAGCAGCAGAGGTGCTCCTTTGCTTCACTCACCAGATCACCAGATCACCAGATCACCTGACATAATCTTCAGGCTGGTGTCAATTTTAACCGGGGTTTTGTTGATACACAACTTTTTTAGGCACAGGCTCAACACTCACCCCATTCATTTTCTTAAAAATCTACCTGCCCTTGATGCCTT
>Ga0307966_1002716_pt1 | contig 13355 bp, 12 predicted proteins | sample OrgLakmetagen646_FD_203141 | JGI IMG/M metagenome (GOLD analysis project Ga0307966, IMG submission 203141) | Saline water microbial communities from Organic Lake, Antarctica - #646 | ecosystem: Environmental > Aquatic > Non-marine Saline and Alkaline > Saline | place: Antarctica: Organic Lake... | reverse complement strand
CCCGGCTCGCCCGGGGAGACTTCCAGCACCGGATCGCTGCAGATTTCGATCTAAATCAGGGACGGATCAGCGAGATTGCGACTGGCAAGCGCTTTGCGGACGTCCCGCCGGTGTCCATGGAGGTGGGGCATGTCTGACAAGCTCCTCAAGCCTGGGCAAAAGGCCCCGAAATCTGGTCAGTACGAGATCACTAGCCCCCGAGGTGGTGGAACCGGCGTCGAGCGCACTGTTACGCGCAACGAACCGCTCCCTCCCCCCGAACAGAAGGGCCAGCGGTACCGCCTCGTCGATCCGACCCAGCATCGGCGCAAACCCTGAAAAACCTGCACGGCCCGGCCTTTCGCTGGGCCGTGCGCAAAAACGGCCTGACCGTAGGTGCACCGGATAGACTACGGATCGCTGCCAACCTTTTCGACCATCTGAGCCCGCATGTCCCTGCCGTCGATGGTCTTCTCAACCACCACGAACAAGCCCTTGCCGCCGCTCTTCCTCTCCCACAGCTGGCCGATGGTCCGCTTTTCGGCTGTGTCGGGGCCATCGGCGATGTGGGCGCCCTTGTACTCAACGACGAGCAGTCGGCCGTCCTCCAACTGAGCAACGAAATCCGGATAGAACTTGTCTGTGGCCGTCGGCAACCAGAACGAGTTGGGGTGGCGGGCGACGTTCCGGATCCAGAACTTGAGGCCTGGCAGGCTGTCTATGGCCTGCGCGCACTGGAACTCTTCACCGTTCTCGGCCCCGTCGAAAGCAGGCACATGGTCCGGGCCGAGGAAGTGCTTTCGAGGTTTCCAGCGCCCACGATACCGGCGCTGATCCCAGTAAATTCCGTCCTTGAACGCGAAAGCCTGGTCGAAGGACACCTCGACCTTAGCCTCCGGAGCGAAAAGATACCGCTGGTAGACGCCATTGCGTTCCTGCTGACGGATGGCGGCGAGCTTCTCGCGGACCTTGCGGGCGAGGATGAACTTGCACCGCATCAGCGCCGCGATGTGCATGCCGCGTGTGGTGATCAGGTGGCCGACCAAGTCGCGTAGCCAGCGGAGCAGTTCGCTCTGATGAATGTCCTGCTGCCGCACCTGCCGGTCGAGCCAGAGCACGAGCGCCTCCGGTGTCCATCCTTCGACATCGACGTCAAGCGCCAGCTGCTCCTCTTCGTCGGCGAACTGGTAGGTGATGCGGTTGCCGTCGAGGTCGATTTCGAAGCTGCGTGCCGTTTCGCGTATCGCGAACTCGCCTTCACCCAGTTTCGACGAGTGGTCGAGCAGCGACCAGTCGTGGAACTCCATGAACACGTCCGTGTCAGCGAACTCGAACTCGCCCTGGATCTCGGACACCAGGCGAGGGACTTCGAACGCCTCGCCCTGTTCTGCAGGCGATAGCTGGTCCTTTACCTCAACGCGATACTTGGTGACTGCTGCCGAGAACCCCGACCGTTCGGTCTCGGGAAGGGCCTCGACGATCGCCTTTTCGAGGCCGCCGTCAACACGGCCCGTCACGACAATCTCGACCTTCCCATCCTCGGTTTCGCGAACGCTCACCCCTTCGCGCTTCTTCAGTTCGGCAACCACCTCAGGTGTCGCCATCACCGTGTGCTTGAAGGTCGGCTTCGGCTTGTCGCGCGGACCGAATAGGCCGGTATCGGCATCGAGCGAAGTCTGCGCCGGTTCGATGTTATCGAGCGCCTCATCCTCCTCGAAACCCATGGCCACCAGCTTGTCGGCCAATGACCGCGCCGCCTCACCGAATGAAGGCTCGGACAGGAACGCATAGGCGCGGTTCAAATCCTCGGCCTTGCGGCGCTTGGCATAGGGCATCCGGAGAACGCGTCCCAGCAACTGCTCCACGTCCACCGCGCTCTGGATCCGCGAGACGGAGCAGAACGCATAGGCGAAGGAACAATCCCAACCCTCCTTCAGCGCCTCCACGGTGATGACGTATTCGATCGGGCATTTCGGATCGAACAGGTTGATGCCGTCCAGTTCGCGCTGATCGCCGGTCGCCACGGCGATCTTGTGCTCGGCAATCTGCTCGACCTCGATCAGGTGCTTTTTCAGCACCTCGACTGTCACCTCCTGGTTCTTCGGCTGCGCCTGAAAAAGGACGATTGGGCGGATGTAGGCGGTGTCGTTGTCGGCTTCCTCGGCCAGGGATGCCCGCGACGCGATCGCTCCGTTCACGGCGTTCTGCCAGGTGTCATGCTCGGATAGCATGATCGGCAGCTTGATCATTTCCTCGAGCTTCAGTTCCTGGGCCGTCACGCTGTGCAAGATGTTCGAGTTGAGCCGTGGCGTCGCCGTGAACTCGATGATCGCCGACGGGTTGACCCGTGCCTGCATTTCGCGCGTCAGGCCGGTGACCGCGTTGTGCGCCTCGTCCACGATCATCACCGGCCGGTGCACATGCATCAGGTTGGCGAAGGAGAACTTCACGCCGCCGCCTTCCAGCGTTTCCAACCCCGGCAGGGTCTTGGGCAGCGCTGTGAAGTGCGGCTCCATGTTCTCGTTGTGGGAATAGACCTTGCGGCCTTCGGTGTTCGAGACCCGCAGTGTCTGGATCGTGCCCACGACGATGCAGCAATGGTCGCGGATGTCGTGCGGGCGGATGTGGGTGAAATCCGCGATGTCGAACACGCGCACCCGACCGTCGAAGGCCTCGTCCAGCGCCTGCCGATACGGATGGCGGGCGTTCTTTAGCGCCTCGGCCGTCTGCAGCCGGATGGTGTTCGACGGCACCAGCCACAGGACCATCGGATAGTCCTTCTCCACCCAGGCGTCGCGGGCGATGCCAATGGAATGGGCGCCGAGGATCGTCTTGCCGCCCCCGGTGGGCAGGCGCAGGCAGACATAGGGAACGGTCAGCAACTCGGCGAGCGGCGCGTAGGTGCCACCGAAGCGCCCGAGCCGCTTGGCCTGGTCGGGCTCCTTGGTGATCGCCGCGTACGCGCCCTTCGGCCCCGCCACGCGCGCCTCCTCGAAGAACCGTCTGAGAACGGAGAGAGTATCGGTCTGGTATTGCTTGAGTTTCATCAGATGCCCCCTCAGGCCCGCGCTTTGACGTCGTAGGGCGTCTGCTTGAAGGTGATGCGCTCGCGGTCGAGCGTCGCGGGCGTCAGCCGGGATTGTTCGCCATATACCGTCAGCGGTCCGTCGAAATCCGGCGCCAGCTTGGCGATATCCTCCCGGATCAAGGCGAGGGTCGCGCGGGTCAGCACGTTGCCGCCGCCCGGCCGCTTGTCGCCGAGAATGCCGTTGTAGAGCAGCGCATGCGCGCGCCCGTCTTGGATGCCGAGCAGTGGGCTGTCGCCACTGCCGTCCCACGGTCGGTCGGTCTCCGAAAACCAGACATGCGCGGCCAGCACCGGGAAGCGGATGTCCTGCCGAATGTGGCCTTCCTCGTCGAAGACAGGTGGGCCGAGCCGGTAGAAGCGAAACCCGCTGCCACCCTGCCACCCCACCGCCTTGGAGACGCCGCCTTGTTCGCCCTCGATGACCTTTCGAAGGCGCGGCACGCAGTATGTCGCTGAGTGTTCACCCATCTCGATTCCGATTGAGCGCCGCCCAGTCTTTATGGCGACTGCCATCGTGGTCCCCGATCCGAGAAAGGAATCCAGCACGAGGTCACCCGGGTTGGTCGCGATGTGCAGAATTCGCTCGATGAGTTTCTCTGGTTTCGGTGTGTCGAATGCATCTTCGTCGTTGAAGAGTTCGAGGATCTCTTTCTTCGCCTGCTGGTTGTCCCCGAAATCTGCTGCGGTCCACCAAGTCATGGGTGCCAATCCGCTTTCCTCGAACTGGTACTTCTTGATCCTTGGGCGCCCACGGCCGCTCTTCGGGAAGTAGACGCGCCCTTCAATGTCGCGGAGGCGCAGAAACTCGGGTTCCGTGGCACCCCAGCAGCGGCCTTTTGGAGGGTCAAGCACATCTCCAGTTGGTGTTGTAATCTTGTACATCTGGTTGGTGCGGAAGCCCTGAGCGCTGAACGGAATTGACCTCCAAGGTCCCTTCGGATCCTCGTCGGGATTGGCGTATCCTTTGTCGGTATCGGGCAGGAGGTTCCGGTACTTTTTCCAATCTTGCGCACCGGCGGGAGCGTAAACAAGGATATGGTCATGAGCCGAGCCGATAGCCTTTCGGTTCTCTCGTGAAGTCCTCTTCTGCCACACGACATTTGCGACAAATCGCGAGCGCCCAAAGACTTCATCAAGGATGACTTTGAGATAGTGCCCCTGGCGATCATCGATGTTGACCCACAGAGATCCATCTTCCGCAAGCAAATCGCGCAACAACTCAAGGCGCGGCCAAATTGTACCGAGCCAGATGCTGTTTTCCAGATTGTCGTCGTAATGCTCGAATGCAGCGCCGGTGTTATAGGGCGGATCGATGTAGATGCATTTTACCCGACCGGCATAGAAGGGTAGCAGAGCCTTCAGCGCTTCCAGGTTGTCGCCCTTGATCAGCATGTTGCCCGCGCTACCGTCGCCCGCCGACAGCTCCGGGACTTCCTCCAGCAGGCGATACGGCACGCTCTGCGCCGTGCGGATGTCCTCGTCCCGTGTCAGCCAGTTCAGTATCGGCATGCCCTACCGCTCGTCCTCTCGTTTCATGTTGGAGGGTTCCACAGCCTTTCCGGTCAGCCGCTGGTATTCCTCTACCGCCATGACGACGACTACGGGCCGTCCATGCTTCTCGACAACGACCGGCTCGGCTCGAGCGTCGTCGATCAGCTGGCCAAAGTGATACTTGGCCTCGCGGGCAGACACGGCCTTCATGGCCCCTCCCTGATTTGTGGTCAGAATGGTCACAATGAAGGCGGCAGGTCAACGACCCGCAGGAGCGTGACGGTCAGATCAAGAAGTTCGACGCCGGTGGCATTTCAACCAAATGGAACCGGGATCGGAGTTCGCTTGGACGCCGGAAAACATTGGTTACAGAACAAATGCTTGTAAGCTTTTCACCAAATTGGCGTAGTCAACAGGTCCGGAGAATATCGGCGCTGAGAGACTGCTTCCGGCCCTCCCGGCACATGGGCCGGTGAACAGCCCCGCCCGCATAACCCTTGAATATAACGGAAAAATCCGGCAGCAGCCGGATCGGGAGAACAGTTTCTCAAGTGCAAGTGGCGGAGGGAACGGGACTGGGGTCCAACGTTCTCTGGGTCGCAAGTCAGTGATTTCATTGTGACCGCAACTTAGCGACTTTGACTTAGTTCAAATCCTAACTGATGCAAATGCGACTGAGGTCCAACCAAGGATATTTACGTCGAGCACTACCCTCTTAGTCCACCTTTCAAAGGTAATGCTGCTCGCCACCGATCTGTACGACTACCTCGTCGAGGTGCCACCGCCAGTCGCTGGATTTCATGCCCTCGATCCGGCGATTGCGGATCTCGGAGGCGAACATCGGGCCAAACCGATGCCACCAGAAACGGACCGTCTCGTGGCTGACATCAACGCCGCGCTCGTGCAGCAGGTCCTCGACGTTTCGAAGCGACAACGGGAACCGGACGTACAGCATACCGCCAGCCGGATGATCTCGGGGCTCGTTTTGAACCACTTGAAGGCACTAGGTTTGAACATGGGCAGAGGCTAGCGAGCGACCTGCCCCAGATCAAGGCTTGTTTCCCTGACAGCGCCGTTCCGACCGCTGGCCGATCACGACACGGCTGAAGGGCTGGTCAAACAGCGTGGCCTTGACACGCGGAGAAGATGATTCACCCTCTCGAGGCTGTAATTCCCCGATCCTCCAAACGTCCCGCCCGCAGCGACAGGCCCCAGAGCGCAAGGCCGGAGGCGGCAAGGATGACCAGCGCGCCGCCGCTCCAGGTTCCGGTCGCCTGCACCGCCGCCCCGGCCAGCACCGGGCCCAGCAGTTGCCCCACCCCGGCGCATTGGTAGATCACCCCCGAGGTCATCGCAGGCCCCGCCCCCGAGCGCGCGGCGATCTGCGGGATCAGCCCCCAGATCACCCCGGGCGGCACCCCGGCGCAGGCGGTGAACACGCAGCCCGCCACGATCCGCGCCACGGGCGGCAGGAGATCGGCAAGGAAAGCCGCACCCGACAGGCCCATGGCGAGAAAACCCGCCGCCAGCAGCAGCCGGGCCGAGACCCCGCGCGACAGCAGGGTGGAGGCGATCAGGTTGCCGGGAATGACCAAAAGCGCCGCCAGCCCCGCCAGCTGGGTGCCCTCGGCAATCGACATTGACAGCGCCTCTACCGCGACGCTGGGCAAGAACCCCTGCACCGTGAGGTAGGAGGCCGAAAAGAGGCCGAAAAGGCCACCATGCATCAGCGTCGCCGCATCGGGCATGCGGATCACCGGTGCCGGTACCGGCACTGCCGCCGGATTGCGGCGGCGGGCGACCAGAACCGCCAGCGCGGACAAGGCCAGCAGCGGCAGCGCGCCGCAGAGCCAGAACAGCGCGCGCCAGCCCCCCGCCGCAAGAACAACCGAAGACAGCGCCATCGCCAGCGCGACACCCAGCGGCAGCCATGTCGACCAGAGCCCCATGGCCAGCACCCGGCACGGGCCGGAGCTGCGCGCCTGGATGATCGCGGGCATCGCCGCTACGACCAGCGGCAGGCCAAGCGCCTCGACCAGCCGCGCGGCGAGGAGCAGATCCCAAGTCTCCGCGAAGGGGCCCGCGAGGCTACCGAGCGCGACCAGCACCAACCCCGCGCCGCCCGCCCACATCGGTCCGGTCTTGAGCGTGAGGATGCCGAGAACCGACCCGAAGAGCGCCGCCCCGAGGCTGAAGAGCGAAAGATACCACGACGCCTGCGCCACGCCGACGCCGAACTCCGCCCGCAGGAGCGGCAGGGCGGCGCTGGCCTTGCCAATCTGCACAGCCGACGCGACCCCGGCCAAAAGTGCCGCGGTGATCACTGGCCAGTCAGCATGCCCTCGGGCCTCGTTCACCCTTGCGCCACTCACCTGCGCATCCGCGCCAGGATCATCTCGGCCGCCTTTTCCGCGATCATCGTGACCGGCGCATGGGTGTTGCCCGAGGGGATCGTGGGCATCACCGAGGCATCCGCGATAGAGAGCCCTGCTATGCCATGTACGGTCAACTCGGGCGAGACCACGGCACCCGGGTCACAGCCCATCCGCGCGGTGGAGACGGGGTGAAAGATGGTGGTGGAGATGTCGCCCGCCGCGCGGCGCAACTCGGCATCGCTGGTCAGGTCCGGGCCCGGCAACAACTCAGCGGGCGCATGGGGCTGCATCGCGCGGGCCGCCATCAAGACCCGCGCGTGGCGGATGCTGGCGATAGCGACCTGCACATCAGCCTCGTCGCTGAGGTAGTTGGGGCGGATCGTCGGCGCCGCGCTTGGATCGGCGCTGGCGATATGGCAGCTGCCCCGGCTTTGCGGGCGCAGGTTGCAAACCGACACGGTCAGCGCGGGGAAGCGGTGCAGCGGCTCTCCGAACCGGTCAAGAGACAGGGGCTGGACGTGGTATTCGATGTTGGGCGTCTCATGCTCCGGCGAAGAGCGAGTGAAGATGCCAAGCTGGCTTGGCGCCATCGCCATCGGACCGCTGCGGCGAAGCGCGTATTCCGCCGCGATCCTGAGCTTGCCCAAGGGACTGGAGTAAAGGTCATTCAGCGTCCGCGCACCCGAGATGCGAAAAACCGTGCGGATCTGCAGATGATCGGCGAGGTTCTCGCCCACGCCCGGCAGGTCGTGCACCGGCGCGACGCCATAGGCTCGGAGCAGGTCGGGCCGGCCTATGCCCGAGAGTTCCAAGAGCTTCGGCGTGCCGATCGCGCCCGCCGCCAGCACCACCTCGGCCCCGGCGCTGGCGTGCCAGAGCGTGCCGTCCTTGAGTAAGGTGACGCCGGTGGCGCGCCTGCCCTCCAGCGTCAGGCACTGAACCTCAGCGCCGGTGACGACGCGCAGGTTGCGGCGGCCCTTCGCCGGATCGAGGAAGGCCTTGCGCGCATTCCAGCGCACGCCGTTCTTCTGCGTCACCGGGAAATAGCCGACCCCCTCATTGTCGCCTCGGTTGAAATCCTCGGTGCGCGGGATGCCCAGTTCTCCGGCGGCATCAGCGACCACGTCAAGGATCGGCCAGGCCAGGCGCTGCTTTTGTACCAGCAATTCGCCATCGCAGCCGTGCATGTCGTCTCCGCCACAATGGTGCGCCTCGGAGCGCTTGAAATAGGGCAGGACGTCGTCCCAATCCCAGCCCAGGTTTCCCATCTGCCGCCAGACGTCGTAATCGCGCGCCTGACCGCGCATGTAGATCATGCCGTTGATCGACGAACAGCCGCCCAGCACCTTGCCGCGTGGGTAGTTCAGCGCGCGACCGTTCAGGCCCGCCTCCGGCGCGGTCTTCAGGCACCAATCTAGCGTCGGGTCGCCCATGGCGAACAGGTAGCCGACGGGCACATGCACCCAGAGCCGGTTGTCGCTGCCCCCGGCCTCGAGCAGGAGCACCCGGCGCGCAGGGTCCGCCGAAATGCGGTTGGCCAGCACGCAGCCCGCGGAGCCCGCGCCGACGATGATGACATCATAGGTGCCGAAGGCCTGCGCGGCGTTCGCGCCGTCTGTCAGGGCCGCCGCTGTCACGGCGCGGTCACGCGCACGATTTGCTCCTGATGGCCAAGTCCTGCTATTTCCAGCCGCATCACGTCGCCGTCCTGCAGCCAGACCTGCGGGCGCATGCCGAGCCCGACCCCGGGGGGGGTGCCGGTGGTGACCACGTCGCCGGGCTCCAGCGTCATGAATTCAGAGAGGTAGCTGACGAGCGTCGCGACCCCGAAGATCATGGTGCGCGTGCTGCCGTCTTGCCGCCGGATCCCGCTTACGTCGAGCGTCATCCCTAGATCGCCGGGATCCGACACCTCATAGGCCGTCACCAGCCACGGTCCCATGGGCGCGAAACCGTCGTAGCTCTTGCCCTTGGTCCATTGCCCCTCACGCTCCGACTGCCAGCTGCGTTCCGAGATGTCGTTGAGGATGCAATAACCCGCGACATGGGCGAGCGCGTCGTCCTTCGATACATGGCGCGCCCGGGTGCCGATGACGAAAGCGAGTTCGACCTCCCAGTCGGCCTTCTTTGCGGCAGGCGGCAGGATCACATCGTCATATGGCCCGGCGATTGAGGAGGTCGCCTTGAGAAAAACGATCGGTTCGCCGGGGATCGGCATGCCCGCCTCGAGCGCATGGTCGGAGTAGTTCAATCCGATCCCGATCAGCTTGCCGACGCGGCCGACGCAGGGCGCGATCCGGGTGCCGGGCGGCACTTCGGGCAAGGTCGCGGGGTCGATCGCGCGCAAGCGGCTCAGCGCCTCGGGTGACAGCGTTGCGCCGTCGATGTCGGGGATCACGTCGTGCAGGCTGCGCAGGGTGCCATCGGCATCGACAAGCGCGGGCTTCTCCGCGCCGGGCAGGCCGGTTCTCACGAGTTTCATTCAACGTGTCTCCTGTGTCGTCGGGGCGTTGTGGTGGGCCTCGAGCCAGTAACTGCCGAGAATCTGATTCCGGCGTTCGGCCACCTCGGGCATTAGAGCATCAGCGAAATCCAGCGCATCACTGCCGCACCCGCCCGGAGTCTCGGCCTCGACCAGCAGGAGGTATTGCTGTTCACCGGGCCCGCCGCCGTAGATCTTGCGCTCGGAAGTCTGGATACCGGAAACCTGCTCGTCTACCTCCCACAACTGCGCGCGCAATATACCTTGTCGGTCGGCGATGGCCGAGACCCACTTGGACCCGTCCAAGTTGCCTGGTCGGTTGAACCTCAATGAGGTCAGCCAGGGCGCCGCAAACGCGCCTTCGATGCCAGCCGTGGCGACCTGCCGGTAGATGTTTCGCGACGGGTTGCGGAAATGGGTCAGCGCCTCTCGCGTCCAGTCGGTGGGGGCATTCAGCGCAGCAAGGTAGGCATCGGAGGCCAACACGTCCGGCGTCCGTGTCTCATACATCATGAGAAAATGGGGGCTGCCGTCTGCGACCCTGTAGCGACGCCCGCGAAGGAAACCGGGGATCGACACCCGTTCCGGCACATGTTCGCAGGTGTGCCATTCCTGGTACCGAAGCAGGTAATCTGCGTCGATGTCGGCCCAGAAGGCCATCAGTCCCTTGGCTTCGGACAGCATGTTCATGTGGTGTCACTCCATTCCCAGAAGCCCGTAGACCTGACGCGCATAGGCGCCAAAATCCTCGTGCGTCTTCATTTCAAGGGTGCGGGGATAGGGCAGATCCACGTCGATCCGGGCGGCCATGCGCGCCGGGCCCGAGGTCATCACGGCGATACGCGTGCCAAGAAGAACTGCCTCGCTGATGCCGTGGGTAACGAAGAGGATCGTCTTGCCGCTCCGTTCCCAGATCCGCAGCAACTCCAGGTTCATCTTTTCGCGCGTGAGGGCATCCAATGCGCCGAAAGGTTCGTCCATCAGCACGAGCCTGGGATCATGAACCAGAGACCGCGCGATGGCGACGCGCTGCTGTTGGCCGCCCGAAAGCTGTTTGGGATACTTGTCTTCCTGCCCTTCCAGACCGACCAGCGCCAGAAGGTCCCGGGCGCGATCCCGACTTCCGCGTTTCGGGAGGCCGAGGAACTCGGCAGGTAGCAGCACGTTGTCGAGCACGGTGCGCCATTTCAGCAAGAGTGCCTGCTGAAACACGATCCCGACATGCCGGTGCGGATCGAAGGTGCCGGAGCCGCCACCGATTTCCATCGTGCCGCCGCTAGGGTCAAGCAGGCCCGCGATGATCATCAGAAGCGTCGATTTCCCGCAACCCGAGGGCCCGACGATCGACACCAGTTCCTTCTCCTCGATATCGAGACTGACATCGGACAGGGCAAGATACTCGTCGGCCCGACCCGGATTGTAGACCTTGCTGAGACCGGAGATGTGGATGAACGGCTTGGCCATCATGCTGCCCCACCGCGCTTGACCAGCACCCATTCCAGAAAAGCGACTGCTCCGTAAAGGACCACGCCGATCAGGGTTATGAGCAGGACGGACATGAACATCGTGGCGGTATCAAGATTGACCTGCACCTGAAGCATCAGGTACCCCAGCCCCCTTCCGGACCCGATGAATTCACCGACGACGGCGCCCGCGACCGCCAGAACGGCAGAGACCTTCATGCCGGAAAAGATGAAGGGCAGCGCACCAGGGAACTGGATCTTGACGAAGATCTTCCATTTCGAGGCATTCACAACCCGCGCAAGGTAGAGGAGTTCAGGCTCGATCTCGCTCAACCCACGGGCTGTGGTGATCACGATGGGGAAAAAACAGATGGCAAAGGCGATGGCCATGTTGGTTGTGATCCCGTAGCCGAACCACACGATGATCAGCGGGCCAAGCGCGACCTTGGGGATCATGTTCAACGAAATCAAAAGCGGCATGAACAGTGTCAGGAGCAGGCGGCTCCAGCTGAAGAAGAGCGCGATGCCGACGCCAATCACGACCGCCAGAAGGAAGCCGCCGAAGATCTCGATGGCGGTGACGGTGGCGTTCTCGACCCAGCGATTGCGCGGCTCGAACAGGGTGGCCAGCGTTTCCGTCGGCGAGGGCAGCATATAGGACGGCAGGTCACCGAAATCGGCGGCGGCCTGCCAGATCGCGATCACGACGAGATGCACGAGGATCGGCCCGGCCAGGCCCCCGCCCAAACGCTCGGCGACGGCATTGAAACTTGATTTCATGACTCGTTGCTTTCGGGTGAGGACGGGGGACGGGCGACCGTCAGGTGTCAGTCGTCAACCACGAACATGGTGATCGAAGGATCGATGAACTCGTTCGTGTAGATGGTTTCAGGGTCAAATGGTTCGGCGATCTCGAAGTAGGTTGAGACGAGGTCGTAGTCCGCAGCGATCCGCGCCGGATCGAAGTAGCCCAGACCCTCGGTCGTGGAAAACTCATCGGACATCAGACGGGTCGTCACCTGCCAGTTTGCCAGCTCGTTCTCGGGCACGAGACCGCTGGAATATTCTGACAAGACGCTGACGCATTCTTCCTGGTTTTCGGCGCAGTAGCGATGCGCGCGTTGCAAGACCGTCACCATCCGGGCGACGGTGTCGCGGTTCTCCTCGAGAAACTCGCCATTGGCGAGGATGGAGTTGCCATAGGGATTAAGCCCCATGTCCGACCATGCGAAATACTGCAAATCTTCGCCAAACGCGTTGACCATGACGTGGTGGTAGTTCGCGAAGAACGTCGTGCCGTCGATGGCGCCCGACGCAAGGGCGCTGACCTTGGCGTTGGGGGCGATGTTGACCCAAGTGATCGCGTCCGCCTCCATGCCGTTCACGCCTGCAAGCGCGGGCCACATGGCGCGGGCGGCGTCGCCGGGCGGGTTGCCGAACTTGCGACCGGGGAAATCCTCCATCCCCTCCATCCCGGAACTGGCAAGCCAGTACATCTGGTAGGGCGAATTGGCGTAGATGTTCATCACCGCCACCAAGTCGGCCCCTGCCCCGCGCGCGATCATGGCGGTGCCAAGGTCGGCGATGCCCATATCGGAGGCGCCCGCGCCGACGCGCTGCGCAGCGACGCCGGAGCCCTGGCCCTGCTGGATATCGACCTCGAGGTTTGCCTCCGCGAACCAGCCGGCATGATCGGCATAGAAGACGGCGGCATGTTCGCCCGCCGTGACCCAGTTGAGAATGAAGCTTACCTCGTCCTGAGCGGCGGCCGAGCCTGCGCCAAAGGCACAGAGCGCGGCGATCGGCACAGAAAGTCCGTTACGCAGTTTCATGGATGATCCTCCCTTGATCGTCGATTTTTCGCCCATTTTAGTCGTGTCACCGGCGAACCTGGGCTAGGCACCGGCGATCATGCCTGCGTCGCCGCAGGATCAAAACGTTCCTCCACGTTCCTCGTAATGGGTCGGTTTGTGATGGCTCGGCATATCCCGCGAAATCCAGTCGGCGACCCAGTCGATCATCAGCGCAAGCGGCACGCTTGGATAGCCGAACAGCCGCTGCGCGTTGAGCGTCGAGTTGTACCAGCCGTCGGGCCGCACCTCGCCCTCGAAGACGGGCTCCTTGCCGAAACGGCGACCGAATTCCCGCGCGGCCAGCATGACGCTCATGTGTTCGGGTCCGCCGATGTTGAGCGGGCTTGTCGGGACGGTCGTATGTGCAAGGGCGCCGAGGATCTGCGCGTTCGCATCGCCTTGCCAGATGACCGAGGCATAGCCCGTCCCGATCGGGATCGGCGTGCCGTCGCGCACCCAGCCGGCAATATCGTGCAAGACGCCGTAGCGCATGTCGATCGCGTAGTTCAGGCGTGCCAGACGCCCTGCAGTTCCGTGCCTGCGGGAGAAATATCCGAACATGCGTTCACGACCGACGCAGCTGGTCGCGTAGTCGCCAGTCGGTCCCGGTTCGATCTCTTCTCC
>Ga0307966_1002715_pt1 | contig 13356 bp, 4 predicted proteins | sample OrgLakmetagen646_FD_203141 | JGI IMG/M metagenome (GOLD analysis project Ga0307966, IMG submission 203141) | Saline water microbial communities from Organic Lake, Antarctica - #646 | ecosystem: Environmental > Aquatic > Non-marine Saline and Alkaline > Saline | place: Antarctica: Organic Lake... | reverse complement strand
CGCAAAGCCAAAAGCCGCGAAAAAGGCACTAGCCGACGAGCTGGAGCTAGAACGGATGCTAAAGAATAAACGCCTGACGATTGACATTCCTTTCTACCTGCACGATGCGCTGCGAGAGTACAACTTCCGAAACCGATCGACCACGAAGGAGGTTATTAACGATTACCTTCATGGGTTGCTTAAGGTTAAGGATGTTCGGGTGAAGAAGTAGACGGCCTTTGGCTTTTTAGACGCGCTGTGCGCTTTTAGACGGCCTTCGGCCTTTTAGACGCGCTGTGCGCTTTTAGACGGCCTTCGGCCTTTTAGACGCGCTGCGCGCTTTTAGACGGCCTTCGGCTTTTTAGACGCGCTGTGCGCTTTTAGACGGCCTTTGGCTTTTTAGACGCGCTGCGCGCTTTTAGACGGCCTTCGGCCTTTTAGACGCGCTGCGCGCTTTTAGACGGCCTTCGGCCTTTTAGACGCTTCGCTTGTTTCTGAATTCCAAAAATCTCATAGTTTAATTTTCCAAATCTCTCATATTCAAAGGATTTAGAACGACTTTCTACCTAGAAACAGGTGAGAGGTAAAAGGAGGAGCTGCGAAATAAGAAGGGGCAACACGTTTTTCATTTATGACCGAGTTCAGCGGGAAGATTGAAGAGGACTTTTCTTAAAAAGATTAAAAAAAATGACACCAATAAAGTGCTTGGCCGTGTTTTGTTGGCTTTTTTATCTTTTTACTTTTTTAAACCTTTTACGCCCTTATAAGTAATTGATAATTAGATACTTATAGCCTTTTATATGAGGCATTTGGAGTTTTGTATGAGAGATTTAGAACAAAGTAGTGAGAGAATTGGAAAAAAGTATGAGGAAATTGGAACAGAGCTATGAGAGATTTAGAAAGAGTATGAGACTTTTGGAACGCCTTTTCTTTTTAGTGCTCTAGTCTTTCTTTTATGAGATATTTGGAGACTATTCTTCTTCAGTTTGGATTAATTTAGAGATGTTGTCTCATTTTACGCCTTTTGGGATTGAAACCTGTTATGGATCGTGCTTATTGTTCCGTATTTCTCATAGATAGGATGGTTTGTATGGAGGCTCGATTAGGCTTGGCGCGGCTGTAAGCGCATCTGTATGCTTTTTTGTCCAAAACTCTTTCTTTCGGCTTCAATCGTTGCGCGGCATCTCCGTCGTCTGCGGTAGAGAAAGGGTATTTTGATGGTGGGCTTCGTTAAAATGATGATCCTGCAAAGGATAGTATTTATGCGTAACAAGGAGTGGTGGACTTTTCCGTAATCTGCCTCGATTATGAGGGTTTTGGAACGAATAGACTAGTTAAATATTAGAAATATGGAACTTTCAGGTATGAGAAATTTAGAGACACCAATAGCCCACGGCTGGTGTTATGAGGTATTTGGATAAGCATTGGTCCGTCGCTAAGGAATGAGCAATTTGGAAAACTAATATGAGAGATACGGAAAAATATAAGGCAGAACACCTTATATTGTGTTCTAAATCTCTCATACCAATAGGGGTTCTCTTCCAAATCTCTCCCTTTAATGGCTACCAAAGCGCGCAAGTCGAAGAAGAAAAGCAACCGGATTGTACTGATCAAGAAGGCGAACGACTTGATTGAGTCGCGGTATAAGTTTGATATTTGGGAAACGCGAATCTTTTTGTCGGTGCTGTCTCAGATTCGGAAGGACGATCAGGAGTTCCAGTCGTACCGCATTCGTTACCGGGACGTTATCAACGTTTTTGGCTTGAAGTCGGGGGATTCGTATGCTTATTTGCGGGATGGTGCTCGGAGCCTGATGTCGAAGAAATTCGTTCTTAACTATGAGGAAAAAGGAGTGAAGCGAGAGAAGCTGTACCACATTTTGCGGACGGTGGACGTGATGCAGAACGGGGAAGAGGGAAAGTCAGGTGCTTCAAATAATGAGTACATCGACGTGGTGGTGGAAGACGTGATGCGTCCACTATTATTACAGCTACAAAAGAACTTTACGGCTTACGACCTTCAGAACGTGGTGAAGCTGGGCGTTTATCCGATCCGGGTGTACGAGTTGCTGAAGCAGTACCAATCGATTGGCCATCGCAAGATCCGGGTAGACGAGATGAAGCTCATGTTTGAGGTGGAGGATAAGTACCGTTTGTTTGGTGATGTTAACCGCTGGGTGATTCGTCCTGCGATCAAAGAGATCAATAAGTACACGGACTTGCTGGTGACGGATACCGAGAAGTTAAAGGAAGGTCGGCGCGTGGTGGCAATGCGGTTTGCTTTTCGGCTGAAGACGGAGATTGAGCTGGCGGAGATGCGGGGTGAAGACATTCAACAACTTAGCCTAGACCTGATCAACGACGAAGCCGCTGCCGTGGAGCAGGAAATGGAACATGAAGCGGAACAGGTCATCGCCAAGACGGAAAAAGACCAACTATTTGACCGCTTCCACCACGACGTGATTGATCGCTTTGCCGTTACCCCTTCGGTGTTTTTGCACTTGCTGGATAAGTACTCCGTGGCGGACATTGAAAAAGCGATTGGCGTTACCAACCGGGCAAAGTACAACCAGCAGATCACGAAGAGCGTGGCGGGCTTTTTCGTCAAGGCGCTTAAAGACGGCTTCACGGACGAGACCGAGGAGAAAGCCCGGAAGGAAGAGGAGCAGGCGCAGCTGAAGGTGGAATTGGACAATGCCTTTTTGGAGCTGGAAAGCCGTAAGCGGGCGGCTATCAACGAGAAGATCAAAGAGGTTACCGCTAAGAGGAGTAAAATTGCTGCCCAGGCGGTGTCTAAACTCCGCTCGGACCCGATTACCAGCATTTTTATCAAGACTAAGGAAGAGGCTACGGGGCGAAAGCTTACCCTGGAGGACTTCCGGCAGGACCGCGCGCTGGTGGATGTGGTTAAGGCCAAGATTATGGAGTTGGCTAAGGAGGACTTTACCGCGTTATTGGCGGAATTTGAGGCGGAAGGAAAGGTGCTTCGGAAAAAGGGGAAAGGGTAGGGGGCTACGCTTGACGCCATAAATTATCAGATTGTAGGATTCGGAGAGGTTTTAGCTACCTGGCCGCGGCCTATTTCTTGGGCGAAGCGTCGGTATAGGAGGCTTTGGCCACCTAAAGAATTGATTTAAAGGTGTCGAAATCGACGCGTTTAAAGTTGCGTGTAATTTGGGCGCGGCCGCAGGTGCAATGTAAGCTTGAGGAAGAGTGAACGGACGCCAGGCCTCCAACCAATCTGTAGACCTTTTCATCTGCTGAGTATGCCCATTCGGATCAACCAACCACTAATGCTGGACGCCCTACTCTCTGGGCTTTACCTCACCTGGGTGAAGAACGGGGTGGGAGAGTGGTTCGGTTCCTGCCCCGCCTGGAACTTTAGTTTAACTGCCGTCATCTTCTCCTAATACTTGACCTGGTCAGCAGCTTGTAAATCAGCGATCTGGGTACGAATTTCTCTGGCTTTGTTGGGGGTACTACTAACTGCTACCGGCTTGACTTTTAGTACCTCCCAATACTAGGACACTAACACCTGAGTTTTCTGAACGAGCCGTAAAGCGGTAGTAAGTCAGGCTGGAATAGCGTGCTCCGCTAAATAAGGAGTAAAAACCTCTTCAAAATTACCGTTGGGATGAATCAGAAAGGTGGCGATGGGTAAGCTGTTAATTGTCGTATTTGATTTTAGTGAGGGGTGGAGAAGGGCAAGTTCTTCGATAATCTGTGGGAGGAGGTTAGAATTTCCGGTTAGATGGAATTGGCCTGAAGAGAAAGAAATGGTGATGTAATCACCGATGGGGTGGGGAGGGATGAAGGTATATTCTCGGGGTACTCGTTCCGTTAGGGACCATTCGAAGCCAAGCCGCAGCCGCAGGCTATCAAGGAGATGTAGGCGGAGGATGTTTTGATAGCTTTCGTGGGTATTGATGGCCAGGCGGGCCCAGTTGGGAACACCTTTGCTTATGTTGGTACGGGTGAATTTGCGACCGGTGATACGATCTATATCGGCCCAGGACCAGGACATGGCACTGCGGAGCTGATCGAAGCGTTGTCGGATGGTTTGATTGACCATAAGCGGGTTTAAAATTGGAAGTTTCCCCAGCCGCGTTTGTGCTGGGCGAGGGCTAGCTGATCTTGTTTGGCGTCAGTTTTACAATAGTGGTTAATGAGGTCCTGAGCACGATTTTTGAGTCGGTCGAGTCGCTCTTCCGAAGTGTAGCCCTGTTGTTGGAGTTCCTGACTTAGGACGAGAAGAGCGGAGAGCGTTTTGAGTTCCTCGGGGGTTGCGTAATCGCGCATATTGTGTTTGTGGTCTTCTGGAGGGAAGCGTATGCGCCATTCGCGGGCGGTCATGCCCCAGAGGGCGAGATTGATCAGGTCGGCTTCAACGGAGGCGAGGCGTCGTTCCACCATTATGTCTGCTTCAGGAGGGAGGCCCGTGACGGCCTGGGTAGTAGGTAGCCGATGGTTCTCTGCGGCTAACTCGCGGGCGAACCTTTTGTGGGCCGCGTAGTTGCCGTACAAGCTTTTCTGCATGGACAGGTAGCTTCGTAAGGTGGCTAGATAAAAGCGAGGGTCTAGCCAGTTAGCGAAGTGAATGGCCCACTCGATGGATGCGTAAGTACCTCCGTTGCGTCCTCGTTTAGCGTAGATGCCGGTGCAGCCAAGGTCGGTCAGTTGTTGAACCGAGACCCGAAAAGATCCAGTACCTGCGCGGCCGCGAAGCTGGATAAATTCTTCGAGGTTGAAATTTGGGTTAGAAGACTTTTCCCACTCTTCGATAAATGCGAGGGTAGTGATGGTGCGTAGCCAATCAGCGATGTAGAAACGGTCATCACTCTTCATGGAGGCAATGTCGTTGAGACAAACATAATCGTTAACCTGATCATATTTAACCTCTGTATCATAGATTACTAAATCAGTTTTCTTTGCCATTGTGCTTATTTGTAGTAAATGTACTGCATTGTGTTCGTAATGCTGTCTAATTCGACAGTATTTATTTCGCAAATTGGCAATTTATGTAGTACATGTACTAATCATTTCGCTAAATGCTGTCTAATTAGACAGTATTTAAGAAAGAATATGGCCGTTGGTTGAGGGCGTATTCTGGTAGAAATTCTATAAAACTTATAGTTCCAGTAACTTTTAACTTCGCCGATCATCCTGCCCGGAACTTCAGCTGCGGGAGAGGTTAACGAAGGCGCGGATGTTTTAGGTTGCGATTAGGAGGTTGCAAGCCTCTTCCGTACAATGAGGTTAATTATTTCAATAGGATAGGGTGATGGTGGTGGCTTCGTTTTTGTTGTCGATGTAGTTGGCGGGTTCGCAACTCGGGTAGAGGAGGGCGATTAGGGTGGCTAGGAGGATTATGACGGGGTACGGCGTGGAGGGTAAGCGGATGACCTGGTGAGTTGAGTCTGCGGTGTGCTTCGGAGATTTGAAAACAAGTTCTATTTTTTACTCATCTTGTATTTTATTTAAATGAACTAAAATTGTTTTTCGTACGACAAAAGGCAACCTATATTCGGCTACGTAAAAGGGTGTTATGCTGCTGTCGGGCACATGAGGTGAAAACGTAGTGACAAACGTGGCTCAGTAGGGGCGATCGCGAGAGATTGCCCCTACTGAGCCACGTTTGAGAAAGGCCGCGCTCGTTTTGCGCGCACAAAATCACTCCATGTGGCCGACGGTAGTATAGATCTTACGCCAAACACAATGATCTGGAAACGTGCTATTGGTATCCTGCTTGATATCCAGCATTCTCAGCAGAAAAGGCGGTTATTCTTGGGTCTAGGTTGGTGACGCCATACTATGTTACTTTTACTGTCCCGGGCTAAAGCTCATTCACAAGAGACGGCAGATAATCTGCAGGAGAGCCAACCCCGGATATATGAACGCGGGCAACCGCCCTGGTCATACCGACGTAGAGTAATGCCCGTTCGCCTTCGTCAAACGCTCGTTTTTCAGAATTGGAGAAGCCGTCGTAGGCGTTGGGCCGGAAAGGAAAGGTTGCCGCGCTCACGTCAGCGAGGAAAACAACTTTGAATTCCAAGCCTTTGAGGTTGTGGAAAGTGGAGAGCCAAACGCCCTCTTTTCGGTTCCCTACCGGGGAATTTCTTTCGGTTAGGTCGTAGTAGGGAATCCCGGCGGTGTGGAGCATGGTGCGGAAGGCTTTTGCTGCGTTTCGGGTACGAACCGCCACGCAGATACTGGAAGCCGGGATGGGCTCATCGCTTGCACCAGGAAACAAGTAGGCTTGCAACCTTTCTAGTATTTTGCTTTGCTCTGCGGTGGATGTTTTATGCAGTTCATAGGTGGGGGCTAGGCCACCTCGTAAGCTTACGTATCCTTTTTTATCCTCAATACCATCCTCAAAATCACTGAAGTCTATTCCCTCGATTACGCCTACTGCGGCACGACGGATTTTCTCGGTGGTGCGGTAGTTGATCTTCAGACGTCGGCTACGGCGACCACGAACATTTATGCCTGCTTCCGAGAAAATGATCTTACGACCGTAGATCTGTTGTAGGGGATCACCGACTAGAAATAAGTCGTCCGGCTGCTCGGCGACGAGCGACCTCAGAAGGCGAAGGTGGATGTTTGAAAAGTCCTGTAATTCATCGGCAATCACGTGGCGAAAAGGCTTGATGGCGGCGGCGTTATAGTGAGCGGTCAGGGCGTTGTAGACTTCAAAAAGGTCGACAAAACCTTCTTGCTTTTTTAGCTCTTCGTAGGCTTCGATCAACTTCCAGATTTCTACCTTATTCTTTCTGCTAATGCGTCGTTCCCGACCGCGGCGGGCGGCATGGTAGTATTCGTCGGCCGAAGTAATACCCTGGTAAAGAATCACGTGCTGGTATTCTGCGTGGAGGAATTCTGCGGAATAGGAAGTGAGTTTAAAGTCAATAACCGACTGCCATATTTCAACGGCTTCCTTATGGTCGGAAAAATCAAGTACTCTGTTGCCCTTGGCAATCAGGCCTGCGTCGCGGGCAGACTTCATTGCCAGATTGTCTAGGTTATTCAATTTTACGATACGGTCGTCTACTTCCAGGCTCTTCAACTCGTCTTTCAGGTTTGCCGCCAGGCTTTTAGTGTAGGTCGTGAAGAGAATGGGCTGTTGCGGGGTTGCCGTTCCGCGCTCCTGCAGTTCTTTGGCTCGGTGGAGTGCGGCTACCGTTTTGCCGGTTCCTGCGCCACCGGTTACTTTCGTTGGGCCGTTGAAGTTGCCTTCTACCAAACGCTTTTGGCTGGGGTGTAGGAATATTTTCCATTTGGCGACCTCGCCTTCCAGCATACGGTTGAGCAGGTCGTCGTTGGTGAGCTCGAAGAAGCTGCGTTGGTTGTTGGGGCTATTTTCCTGTTCGTTGCGATCGTCGGAGGTGATCATACCTTCCTTCACTTCCCGGATAATTGTATCGTAATTAGAGCCTTCGATCAACATCGAAAGGTTTTCCAGGGCTTCGATCGGTAAGTAGTCGTAAAGTTTTTCTAGTTCTTCCAGGTTGCTCACCTCGCGTACCGATGGCATCAGGATGGCGGGTACTCCGATGGCCAGTAACTCTTCATTGCTTTGATGGTGAAAAGCGTCTTTTTGCGCGGCCGCTGGTGCAGGCAAAGTTGGAGAGGTAGGTTCTGGAACTATGACAACATCTGGGGAGGCGAAGACCTGATAACTCTGGGTAAAATCGTTCCATTCAAAGATTTTGTTCTCCGCCCAGTCCATCGCCTCGTCGTGGTTGTCTACGTGCAGAAGGTGGTACAGGTCTCCCGTTTTTGGGGCGTGCAAAATTGCCCGGTACTGCTGGTTGACGCGGCCGGTGCGCAACTGCGGGTCCGAAAAAGTACTGATGGGCTCGATGTGTAGACCGGGGTTCTTGCTGTTCTCCCGGAACTTTTCAAGAAAATTACTAACGTCTTTCTGTACTCGTTTAGGGAGCTTGAATAACTGGTCGAATGCTTTATGATACAGGGCGATCTGGCTCATCAATGAATATTTTTAGGGGTTTTAGTCAGAATAATTCTGCGTTGAGGTCTTCAACTGCGTAAATGGCATACCCGGATTCTCTAAAGATATCAGCGTACCGCCCGTTTAGGGGACCGGCTACAATTTTGGCTTCCGTAGAGCCTATGACACCTTCTGCCAGTACTTCGTTCTCGTCAGACATCAGGATGAAACTTCCGTCCAGTTCGGTAACCGTCAGTTTTCCGGCGGCTACGGTTGAGCGTACGATAGGATGGTAGGGGGCATCGTAATATTCTAGTATGTTGTCCAGGTTTTTCGGACGCGGAGCTGCAAACGAGCTCTCTGCCTGAGTCGTGAGGGTTTCATCATTGTGATGAAGTACGAGTGTGACGTATGCGGCGGCACCTTCTCCGATTTGCTGGACTTCTGGTGGATGTTCTCCTGTGAACTGAAGCAGGTTGAACAGCCGCCAGAAGTAGTACCAGCCTTCTTTATCGTAGCCATCCCCTTCCATGGCCTTGGTATTGAGGCGGTAATCGAATCGCCGTTCGAGAAGCCCCGTGAAAGCGGTTAGTTCATGCGACTGCCCGGGCAGGGTAGGGAGGCCATCGAGGTAGGAAATGGCCTGTCGATCTAACGTGGGAAGTGGTTGAAACACGGTTCGTGATGCCTTACCTGCGACCATCGTACCGACGGCGGCGGCTTCGTAATTGTTTGTTTTCAGATCGGTTTGGAATGCGGATAGAAACGCATGACAAGCGTCTTCGATCCTTTCTCTTTTTAGTCCCTGTTCTAGCCACCAGCGGAGGCGGGCGAAGTTGCCGTTCAGTTGGCCAAAAGCAGTTTGATCACCCCCCTTCTCGGGGCTTTTAGCAATAAACTTTGCTGTATCCTGGTGTTCTTTTTTCAGATAAACTCCAGCAAGCTCGTCCCAAGCACTCGCCTTATTTTTTTTGTGTTCCAGCCCGAGCGCGTGTTCGGCCCTCACGACGTCATCGAAGGTGAGGGTCCAGCTGGCATACTGGCCAGACTTGAGTACGGCGTGGCGACGGCTGATGTCGGTGGCAAAACGGGGGTGCTCCCGGGTAGCATGCCAAGCGTAGCCATCTAAAAATACGGGAACTTGGGTACGTCCCTCCACTTCTTCAGCACTGAGGTCCTGGCCATTTTCGATGCCTCCGCTCAGGCGGAGGACGAAATCTGCCCGGGTGGGTAAAACCACTCCCTGGCCGTAGCCCAAACTTACCTGCGCCCTGAGGCTGTAGATATACTTGGTCTCACCGGCTTCGTAAGTCAGGGTATATTCCATGGCGCCTTCCCGGTTGTATTCCTTGAAAGACCAGCCGTTGCCGGTTCGTTTGTCGAGTGTCCGGAACAGGCGGGTGAATCGACTTTCCAGTTCGCTTTCTTCGATATAACTCGTATTGGCAACGGCCCGCAGACCTCCGGGCACGTCAACCCAGTCGCCACATTTGTCGAGTATTTTCTTGAAGAGTGCTTCGGTTGCCAATCGGCTTAGGGTATGGTGGAAATGCTGGGTGCTGTAACTGAAGATACAGTGGTAGCAGCCGTCTTTCCCCCGGTTCTGGCAGCCGCACGACTTTATCTGCTCGTAGGCCAGGCGAAGTAGCCGGGTGATGTTGTCGCGGGTAAATAATTTGCCGAGGTAGCCGGTCCCGCCGGGAATGCTGTCGATTAGGATAAGGTAGACATCGAAGCGGCCGGTGCGTTGGTTAAACTCCGGATAACCGTACAGGCCGATGTGCTGTGGGTTACCACCGTAGAAATGCTTTAGCCCGAGGTTAATACCTGCCAGGAACATCTGGATGTGCTCTTCCCGCTCGAACTCCTGAGTAGGTAGGAGCATTTTGATGACTTCGGAGTTTATCTCCCGGCTAAAGAATAACTCCTTCATGGTATTATCATCCTCCCCTGCGTAAGCGTGGGTTTTGTGGCGGCAGTAGGGGTAGTGATAATCGGCGGGCTCTTTAGCGAGCTTTCGGTTGGTTTCTTGCTGGCGGTGAGTGGTCGACTTTCCGCAGTGCTTGCAGGTGATGTAACCGGCGGCATTGACATCCTTATCAAAGATGGTTACGGAACGGCCGCTTTCCCGGTGTTGTTTGTTGCCGGCGTTCACTTCACGCATGCTCACGCGCTTTATGTATTCTACCCCAAAAGGAATATCCGTGAGGGCGAAGGCTCCCTGGGTTTTGCTTTGCGTAAAATTGAAGTGGCGGGTGAGGAGCTGGTTGCCCCGGTCGCGTTCTTCTTTATTGTCACGGATGGTGGCATCGTCTCGCCGGGCGCTTGCTTTGACTTCCCTCAGCTCACTCAATAAGTGCCGGTTTTCCGGGGTGGAAAAACTGGGGTCGTTGCATTTTGGGCAAAATCCTGATGTTCCCGTTGTTGATTGTTCAAGGTGGTCACAGTTGCTGCAGAAGCGCCAGTGGGCGGTGGTATCCTCAAAATCAGCGGTGTTGATGCCGCTGATTGGTAGCTGCCAGCCCTGGGTATAGAACAGGTTGCCGGGGGTGAGGTCGCGCAGTCCGCTGGAAGCGGGCCTGGTGGCTTCAATAATAACCGGGTCGTAAGTCATCGTACCATCTTCCTGGCGGCGTGGGGTGCTGATTTGTGCGGACATCGTAACGCCGGTTTCTGGGAAAGCGTAGTTTGGCAACAGACCGAAATTGGTTAGGTGCTCTAGTGTTTGCCGCTTTTTAATCTTCCGGATTGCTGCCCTCAGGCTACGAATCTCCTGTTGATAGCTTTCATAAAGGGGGTCCGTCTTTCCGTATTTTCCACTATCCAATTCTTCCTGTAGGTAGGTTCCGTGACCGCGTAGCGATTTAATCTCTTCGACGATGAAAATGAAGCAACGCTCGACCCGCTCATCCAAATAATCGTTCTTGAGAAAGGACGTCAGCTCCTCGAATGTTTCTGGGTCTATTTCGTCTGCGGAGTAACCAGTCTGAAAATCAATCAGTAGTTCTTCTCCGGCTTCCCGGATGAAGGTGCGTAAGCGGTTCGGGAACCAGGTGGGTTCGGTGAGGTTCGTTGGCTTGAGCTTCAGTAAGCCGAGTTGGGGCGGGATGCGATTTTCGGTGGGGTTGGAGGCCGTCCAATTGTCAATAATGAACGCCAGGAAGTGGCGCTTCATGATTTCTTTGGCGGAGAGGAAACAACCCGGGGTATGTATTTTGCCGGCCATCATTTCCAGCGGTTCTTCGTAGTAGAAAAGATCGTGGCTCTTGCGGGCTGTGGCAAAGTTTATGATCAGTGCGGAACCGCTTTTGCGTCCCGCGCGGCCAATCCGTTGCAAGAAATTTGACGGCAGCGGTGGGACGCTGGTGTTGATGGTAACGTTGAGGTCTCCGATGTCAATACCCATTTCTAGGGTGGAAGTGGCCACCAGCACGTTGAGCGAATCTACGCGGGGGCGAAACTTGAAGTCGTGCTCCTTACGCTCCCGGTCTCCACGGTCCAATAGGCCGGTGTGGTCGGTAGCGTAAATGCGTGGTGCGCGGCGACGGTTATACACGTTTTGGTAGTAGTTGTCTTCCGTTACTACCGGTTGGTACTCCCCAGTGCATTGGTAACTGGTGCAGGGCATTCCCGTCAGCACGTCACTGAGCGGAGGGACGGTTTGCCTGGAATTGCACTTCAAACATTCCACTGCACCTGCGGCCGCGCCCACAAAAAGCACTTCCGGTCGGATACAGTAATTCTTGCCTTCCACGCCCTTCATTCCATCAAGTAATCCTACGGATTCAAGCGTCGGTAAGAGCTGCTGGTAAAAATCATTGATCGCTTCGGTGTCGTTACCCACGAGGGGGAAGTTGCGGCGAAACCACGCATGGTACCAGTTCATTTTCTGGGTATATGTGGTGTCGAGCGGGGAGTCTTTCGCGATTAGGTGAACCGCAACGAGCGGCCGGGGGTAACGGCTGCGGCTACCATAAGTGGGGTTGAGAGTATGGCTGCCATCCTTGGTGTAGTTCAGGTTCCACTGGGTGGCGCTCTTGGTGCGGTATTTGTTCAGAAAGGGATGGCTCACGGCCCCACGTTGGCGCTGGCGTAGGAGCAGACCGGTTACCAAAAAGCGTATTTGAGCTGGATTTACGCTGCTCATCGCGTTTTCCTCTAACCAGTCTTTCAGCAGATCGTGGACCTGGTTGATGCGTTCGCCGTCGATCGTGACGGAGCAGGTGAGGGTTTTTTCTAGGGTGCGGCCGATGGTGGCGCTGTAGCCGAATTCAGCCGTAGCTTCCCAGTTAATGGCACGGTCTAGTTCGGCGATGAATTTTTTGCTGTACGCCCCGTCCTTGAGCCGATGGTCTTCGGGGTCGACCTTGCCGATCTTTTTTGCCGGGAAGAACTGGTGGACGTAGGCTGCGTCTCCGTCGTCGGGGTACCTGGTATCGAGAATGCTCTCCCAAGTGTTACGGAAGCGGTCGAAGAGGTCGTGGAGAGAGGTGGCCTTGCGCTGGCGTTTGATTACCGTCTGGAGGGCGGTACGGAAAGAGAAGCGGTAATTTCTGGCCCGGATGAAACCGGCCTGGTGGGCGGCATCCTGTACGGAGTTGGTGAAGGCAAGCACTTTGCGCTGGTGCTCTTCCGTCTCGTCTAGTTCGGTGGCCAGTACCTGGCCGGTAACTACGCTGGCCATTGTTGCGGTTCGGCCACCAACCGCGCTGATGCTGTTGCCGGGGTTGTTGCACAGCGGGCAGGAGTGGTCGCTTTTGTGGCCCTTATATTTTCGGTAGCCGATGATGGCCACGTGGCCCTCTGCTTCTTTGTCTTTCCAGGTAAGCGTTTTGGGGTCCAGCCATCCGCGGCGGAATTCGGTTTCTTGGTACTCCTCTACCGCCTGGTGTTCTTCTATATCTGTATTCAAGAACCAGATGTTTTTGTCGCCATTGAAGTAGGCTTCGAAGATCTTACCGGCATCGGGATTGAATTCCTCGCGGTTGTCGGGTTTTCTGGCCAACCAGCCACTGCCGCCACATTCACGGCAGTGCCAGAGGGGTAGGGCGAGTGTTCCATCGCCGTCCCGGGTGGGGCCGGGTTGCCGCCAGCGGAAAGCTGGTTCGGGGGCGATGTCCCGCACGATACCGCTCAACTCCCGGATCCATAGTTGTACCTGAATGGAAAGAAGGGCCTGGCCGGAATTATTCTGCGCCAGATCGGCGATGGCCAGCAAGCTGAAGACGAGCATACGCTGTACGTCTTCCCCCAACTCGTGGAAGCGTTCTTCCCGTCGGCCAAGTTCCCGGATCAACTCCCGGACGTCTTTTGGGGCGCGGCCGCAGGATGCAACGATGTGGCGGAAGAGCAATGATTTTTTAAGCCATTCTCCGATCTCTGCTCTGGAGCTATTCTTCGGGACGTCCCAAATTGTCTTTTGCCGCTCTA
>Ga0307966_1002712_pt1 | contig 13366 bp, 10 predicted proteins | sample OrgLakmetagen646_FD_203141 | JGI IMG/M metagenome (GOLD analysis project Ga0307966, IMG submission 203141) | Saline water microbial communities from Organic Lake, Antarctica - #646 | ecosystem: Environmental > Aquatic > Non-marine Saline and Alkaline > Saline | place: Antarctica: Organic Lake... | reverse complement strand
TAGGCGCCTTGCGTTGGGAGTTTGGTTCTCAGTATAAATGGGTACTCCAGCGGGCTCGGAAATCTGATGGTTCCAAAGGAGGAGCGACAAAAAGCTTGACTTTTGGGGCAACATTGGCCTCTAATGCTACACTAAATGTAAAAGAAAGTAGTTTTTATCGCTCCCAGCATAATGTGTTCGGTTCGGTGATAGATACAATTTTATTGACTGAGGATATAGAATCATCAGGTGTGTTACCGGGTGGTTTTTCTCTGGGAATAATGTTTCGAGCAAACTCCAAATGGATGGTGGGATCAGATATTGATTTCGGATTTTGGGAGAAATATGAAAATGAGGCGCGTCCAGCCGATCTGAACAATACCTACGGAATCTCAACCGGCTTTGGCTACACCCCCGATGAGAATAATATTGACAACTACCTGAAAAGAATGACCTATCGCGCCGGAGTGAATTACGGTACCGATCCGAGAGTAATTGGAGGAGAACAAATGGAAGCGTATAGCTTAAATGTGGGACTTACACTTCCTTTTATAGGGATCAGGAGAACAGCATACGGCAATTTGTCGTTTAGTTATGGAGAACGTTATGTAACCAACGGTATATCTGAAACTTTTTATACGATTAGGTTTGGCTTCACAGCGGCCGATAATCAATGGTTTGTAAAATCAAAATTCAACTAGAATGAAAGCATCCTCACATATCCGGTCTACAATAATCTCTGTTTTTATTTTGGCACTTTCGTTTGCGGTAAGCGCTCAGTGTGAGACTTGGAACGATCACCCCAAGCAAGATGAGGCAGAAGGGGCACATTCTATTTATCGCCAGGCATTGAAGAATGACAACTTCTCGCTTGCTGAAGAAAATTGGCGGATAGCTTACCAAATAGCTCCTGCTGCTGATGGCAGGAGAGATTACCACTTCACGGATGGTGTAAAAATCTACAAATGGCTGGCCGAGCAAACAGATGATAAAACGTTAAAAAAGGCATATCGGGATTCGGCCCTTATGATGTTTGACTATGCGGCAGAATGTTATCGCCAGCAAGCTATTACTGTTAGTAAATGCGCTGGAGATCAAGAGTGTTATGATCGTAAGGCAGGCTATATTCTCGGTCGGAAGGCTTATGAAATGTACTATACCTTTAATATGTCGCGTGAGAAAATTTACAAGAATCTCAAGGAATCTGTAGAGCTTGCCGGCAACGCATCGGAGTATATTATCTTTGAGCCAATGGGAGCAGCACTCGCTGCCCTTTTTCAGAGAGATAAAATCGATGCTACAGAAGTGCGCACTCAACACGCTCTACTCAAGCAAATTGCAGCCCATAATATTGCCAACAATCCGAGATATAAGGATTATTATGAATCAGGTTTAAATAGACTCAATCATCAAATTGATAAAATAGAAGATGATGTGTACGATTGCGAATATTTTGTTGATAAACTCACCCCGCAATTGGAAGAATATCCAGATAGCGGTGCCCTCGTAAAAGAGGTGTATGAGACTTTGTTGGAGAAAGATTGCGATACAAGCATGCAAGTCATGCATGAACTACAACCTGCATACGACGCTTATATGATAGAGTATCGGGATAGGGTTCGAAGGGAGTTGGCCAAGACTAACCCCAATATTGCAGCGAAATTATTCTATGACGAAGGTGAATATCAAAAAGCGCTGGACAAGTACGAAGAAGCTATCGCTATGACCGATGAGGAGGAGGAGAAAGCTGAGTACTATTTTAGTATGGCTTCCATCCAGGGCAGAAAACTCAAAAGGTACAGCGATGCAAGATCTAGTGCCCTCAAAGCCGCGCAGTACAAAAGCGATTGGGGACGTCCTTATTTATTGATTGGAGACTTGTATGCTTCAACCAAATGTGGAGACTCCTGGGATCAAAGACTCAGTATTTTAGCAGCGATTGACAAGTACCGTTACGCCCGAAATATTGACCCGGAAGTTAGGAGCACTGCAGATAGACGTATCGCCAACTATCGCAGCTCCAGGCCAATTGAAAGTGAAGGCTTTATGCGAGGATTGAAAAAAGGAGACGAAGTAGAAGTGGGCTGCTGGATCGGAGAAACAGTGCGATTACGGTTTTCTGAAGATTAGAGGTAATTCATTTTTATTAAAACGCTCTCATGCAAAAGCGACAGTTTTTTCAATTCCTTACTTTGTTAGTATTGGCATTTTCTGTCATGCAATGTACTCCGCGGATTTCCCCCGAGCTTCAAGAGAAAAGAGAACAAGCCGTAAAGGAAGATTCAACGACCCAGGTGCTCAATGACGAGTTGAGCGATTGTGTGAAATTTTCTGACATCGAGAAGTCAGAAGAAGCTCTTGAAGCCTACGTCTTGTATCGTGATTTTTTCAAACTCAATCAATTCGATCAAGCGCTGCCCTATTGGAGAAAGGCCTATCGCATGGCTCCGGCGGCGGATGGTCGAAGGTATGTCGTTTATACCGACGGGGTTTATCTTTTTGAATACCTCATCTCTCAGACCGAGGAGGAAGCCTTGGAGCGCGCATATATAGATACCATTCTAGTCCTTTACGATGAAGCCATAGAGTGCTATCCTGATTACGAAGGCTTTCTCGTTGGTCGCAAGGCTTACGACGTGTACTATAAATATCCCGACACTTATACCGATCAACAAAAGTTGGGGCTCTTTCAGCAGGCAGCGGAATTGCAGGGAGAAAAAATGTCTTATTTTATAGTTAACCCCTTTACTGCTTTGCTCGTGGAAGGCTTTCTCAATGGGCAAATCGATACGACATCTACTCGCGAGTGGGCCCAAAAACTCACCCAAATTATTTCTACTCAAGTGAAAGAGAATCCAGGAAATGAAAATTGGTCTATCGTTGAAAAGTATTCCCTAAATCAGCTGGAGCGTCTCGAACAGGTGGAAGGTTTTTACGATTGTCAGTATTTTAAAGATAAACTCATCGCTGGAAAGACAGAGGAAGAGCTCTTCGGCGATTGCGAAAATCTTCTCTACATTACAAGCCAGCTCAATTGGGCTCAATGCGACGCCTCTGATTCAATGCTCGTTGCGCTCAATCGATATTTACGCGACAGTTGCCGAGTCGTTCCGGGGGGTGCCTCAGGCTTGGCTCGCGAGGGTTTCACCTTGATGCAGGATGGTAAGTACGGAGCCGCCATTAGCAAATTTTCCGAAGCCATTGATTTTGCAGAAAGCGATGAAAAGCGCGCACAATATGCCTTGATGCAGGCAAAAATCTGTTATTCCTATACCAAAGACTTTCCACGATCGAGGACATTTGCTCGTCGGGCTGCTCAGTACGATAAAGATTGGGGCGCGCCATTCATTCTCATTGGCAAGTTGTACGCATCAAGTGGCCCCCTTTGTGGACCTGGCAGAGGCTGGGATAGCCAGATTGTGGTTTGGCCTGCCATTGATATGTGGGAACGCGCCAAAGCACTGGATCCGGAGGTCAGAGACGAAGCCCAGACACTCATCAACAAATATTTTGAATACATGCCGACGCGCGAGGACATCAGCAAGCGCCTACTCACAGAGGGCGATGATTTTACCGTAGGATGCTGGATTCAGGAAAAAACTACCGTTCGCATCAGTCGGGCGTATTAATTTTTTTTATTTGGGTGTATCCCCTTCATCCGCCTATAGCGGATTTCGGGGTCGGGCTATGCAGGGGTTCCGTCCCCAACGCGTTGGGGACCGCTTCGCCCACAAAAATTTGTGGGCTCGCGCCCTTACTATCCCTTACACAAAGGGCGGTGCCATTGCACCGCCCAAAGTTAATTCCCTTTCTCTGTTTCATTTGAATTTCACAGGCTATGATCCATGCCGATAAGGTGCAGATTCAAGGTGTGTAGAGACGCAATATTGGGTCTCTGCACGGGCACGGGGACTGTTTAGAACACCTCTAATGCGAGTCCCCTAATATTTCAATCATTTGATCTGCCAACTCTAGTCCGATATTTCGCTGCGCTTCCAGCGTAGAAGCACCAATGTGAGGGCTTACAGAAACGCGCTCGTGATCCAGTAATTCCTGTTTTGGCTTGGGCTCTCCTTCAAACACATCCAGACCGGCACCGCCGATTTTCCCACTTTTCAGCCCCTCGAGCAGTGCAGATTCATCTACCGCTCCGCCACGGGAAGTGTTGATGATGCAAACGCCTTTTTTCATAGCTTCCATCTCCTTCCCTCCGAGAATCGGACGGCCTCCTGAGAAGGGTACGTGAAGCGTAATGTAGTCACTGTCTTCCAAAAGCTCCGCCATGGGTACCGTGTACACTTCGGCAAATACGCCCACGCGACCGCTGTCGTATAGATTGAATTGTAAAGTCGCCTGGTCGATTTTAAGATCTACGGGTAAGACTTTCATACCCAGGGCCAGCCCCATTTGAGTGATCGTTTGCCCTATACTTCCAAATCCTATAATGCCCAGAGTTTTTCCCTTGAGTTCCGTTCCGCCACTATAGCTCTTTTTAAGTGCTTTAAACTCGCTTTGTCCACGCTGAGGCAAATGTCGGTTCGATAGGTGCAATGAGCGACTCAGTGTTAAAATGTGCGCTAGTGCAAGTTCAGCCACTGATTGGCTGGAAGCCGTTGGGGTATTGATGACCTTAATTCCTTTAGAACGCGCATATTCTACATCTATATTGTCGAGCCCTACACCTCCACGGGCTATGAGCTTGAGGTTTGGACAGAGGTCAATGACTTCTTTTCTGATTTTTGTGGCACTGCGCACAACGATTGCATGGTATTGGGGTAACTCCTCAGCCAATTTGTCTTGCGGGACTTTTTCCATGCTGAGTTCAAAGCCAGCTTCTTCCAATAATAATTTTCCATCGGGATGAATTCCGTCATTAATCAGTACTTTCATGTGATATGTTTTTCTCGTAATATAAGTAATCCCATGCTGAATGAGATGAAGCCAACTTTAATTTTTTCTACAACTGTCCAATTGTAACTTTAGCAACTCCAAACTATCTCTTAAATTCATTGGTTTGGATTGCTCTGCTTTCGAAGAGTCCAAACTGTCTGGCATGGTCTTTTTCAATACAGTGTCGTCTGCTAGTGAATCTTCAGTTGCGATGCCCTTAGACACCGCTTCTTTTACATCTGCTGAATCGTTGACTTCTATGGCCGTATCTTCCTGTCCCCAAGGCCATTTGAGGCTGGACTCTTCGCCCGTAATATACGTGGATAGTAGATAAAGTAGTGGTGCTGCAATGACCATAAATATCAAGAAGCGAGCTAAAGGAGTAATTTTATATTTTGCCATTACCGGATTTTCCGCTAAAAATAGATAATATTATCCTTTCCCGTCAAATTGTTGGGCCCAATAATATAAAAGACCACCTACAAAATAAGCCACTACGTCTTTGATGTCTCCTGTAAAGTCATTCGATAAGGCGGGAAACAACCACTCGAAGATCAAAGAAAACACGATGATGCTGGCTATTATTTCACCTGTAGTCAGGGGCGGACGATCTCGAAAAACAGCCATCTCCCAATCCATTAGTATTAAAAGGATGGGCATGGCTAAAATGGGGTCAAGAAAACTATCGATGATCGGTAGGTGTATGCCTAATCCCCACTGTAAAAACTGGTGGACTACGAAAAGAATGGATGATATGACAAATAATACGATTCTCAAAATGCGGCAAAAAATGCTATGATTAATACGAGTAGTATAATCGGCGAGAAAAGGATTATTAAACCGATGCCCAATAGGGTCAATAACAGCTTACCTATAATGATCAGGAAAGAATCGTTCTCACGAATCTGAATGACTTTGTATAGCTTCTGATATTGGGATTTTGTCTTTTCCAGCACCTGCTGTCGAGACGATTCATCTCTGTGTTGCTCTTCTGTTGCCAAGGATACTACTTTTTTGGAAGATACAAAATTATTGGAAATCAGATGTAGCTATCGACCTACCCTCCCGTGTTCATTGCTTCATCCTTCTTTTTTTGTCCGCAGGTTGGATACTTCTCTTTTCATGCGTATGACTAAATAATATATGTTTATTTTTGCGATTCAAAGTGCGACATCTCTTCACAGAAAAAGAGGTCGTAAAGTGAAATACTATGAGTGATAACCAAAAATCAATAGGGTCAAAGACCGGAGGCGCATTAAGTCAAATGTATGAGGGCTATTTCTTGGATTACGCTTCTTATGTAATCTTAGAACGAGCAGTACCTTACATTGAGGATGGTCTTAAGCCGGTGCAGCGCCGTATTTTGCACTCTATGCGACTGATGCATGATGGGCGATACCACAAAGTGGCTAATATCATCGGGCAGACGATGCAGTATCACCCGCACGGTGACGCTGCCATCGGGGATGCCCTTGTGAATTTGGGACAGAAAGACTTACTGATCGACCCTCAAGGGAATTGGGGGGATGTGCTCACGGGAGACTCGGCAGCAGCTTCGCGTTATATTGAAGCGCGGTTGACTCCATTTGCTCTCGAGGTGGCTTTTAATTCAAAAATCACTGAATGGCAATTGGCCTATGACGGTCGAAAGGAGGAACCGGTGCAGTTACCCATGAAATTCCCCATGGTATTGGCGCAAGGTGTGGATGGAATTGCCGTGGGACTTTCAACTAAAATTCTGCCCCATAATTTTATCGAATTGCTCAAGGGTGGAATAAAGATACTGGAGGGCAAAAGTGTTAAGTTATTCCCCGATTTCCCCTTTGGAGGAAAAATAGATGTGAGTGAATACAATCACGGCAAGAGAGGAGGCCGAGTGAAAGTTCGCGCTACTATAGAAATTATTGATAAGAATACCCTGCACGTTACCGATTTGCCTTATGGTGTGACCACAGACACTTTGATCGACAGTATTCTCAAGGCCAATGATAAAGGGAAGATAAAAGTGAAAAAGGTCGTAGACAACACCGCAAAAAATGTAGAGGTTGAAATTAGTTTGCACCCGGGAACTTCTCCAGAAATCGCCATGGATGCACTTTATGCTTTTACGCGTTGCCAGGAGAGCATCTCTCCCAATGCTTGCGTGATACGCGAGGACAAGCCCGTTTTTCTTCCGGTGGAGGAAATTCTGGCGATTAGCACGGAGCAGACCAAAGATCTGCTCCGCCAGGAGCTGGAAATCAAGAAATCTGAACTTCTGGAGCAAATCCATTTCTATTCTCTGGTTAAGATTTTCATTGAGAAGAGAATATATCGTCGCATTGAGACTGCGGAGACCTGGGAGGAAGTCATGGAGACCATCGATAAGGGACTACATGAGTATATCAGTACTCCGAAACGAAAAAACAAAAAGGCCGAGTTCGATTTGTTGCGCGATATTACTGAAGATGATATAGTGCGCCTTACGGAAATTAAGATCAAGCGGATTTCAAAATACAATGCTGAAAAGGCCGATGAGAAAATGCGGCAGCTGGAGGAGGAGTTGAAAGAAGTGCAGTACCATTTGGATCACCTGGTCCAATACACTATTGATTATTTTCAAATGCTGATCGATAAGTTCGGTAAAGGGCGAGAGCGAAAAACAGAAATCACCTCTTTTGATACCATTGAACGAACGGCCGTAGTGGCGAGCAATGAAAAACTATACATTGATAGAAAAGGAGGCTTTATAGGAACGGGACTCAAAAAGGAGGAGTTTGTCATGGAATGCTCCGATATTGACGATATTATAGTATTCAAGAAGGACGGCAACTTCAAAGTCGTTCGCATTGAAGATAAGGTTTATGTCGGAAAAGGAATCGTTCACGCAGCGGTTTGGCATAAGGGAGATGAACGCACCACCTATAATCTGATATATACAGATGGCAAGTCCGGGAATACCTATGCCAAGCGCTTTCAAGTCAAGGCGATTGTAAGAGATCGGGATTATCCCATGACGACGGGCGAAAATGGGTCCAAGGTCCATCACTTTACCGTGAACCCCAATGGAGAAGCAGAGACCGTCGGTATTCAATTGACTCAGTCCTGTCGAGCCCGGAAGAAGAAACTGGAATTTGATTTTGCGGATTTAGATATTAAGGGTCGTGGGGCGAAGGGAAATATCGTGACGAAGTATCCGGTCTATAAGGTGAGCCTCCAGGAGGAGGGGCAGTCTACATTAGGTGCCTTGAAAATTTGGCTGGATGAAGTCTCCGGCCGATTGAATACCGATGAACGCGGTTATTTTCTCGGACCATTCGATACCGGGGATCTGATATTAATCCTCTATAAAAATGGTAGCTATGAACTCAGGGAGATGGACCTGATTCAGTTCAAGGTTGCGATGAATTTAGTGGAAAAAGTCGTCAAATTTGATGAAGAAATGGTGCTCAGTGCCTTCTATTATGATGGGGAACGAAAATATACTTTGCTGAAGCGCTTTCAGATTGAGACGAGCTCACTGGAGCAAAAGTTTGAATACCTCACTGATCATCGGTCCACACAATTGATAGAGGTGATAACTCAACCGCATGCTATAGTGGAATATCAATACAAGCAAAAGGGCGAAACTATCACGGAAAAAGTGGATGTGGATGACTTTGTAGATGTCAAGGGCTGGAGGTCCATCGGGAACAAGCTTTGCGACAATAAAGTGAAAGTCAAATCGGTAGAATTCAAAGAAACGGAATCGGGGTCGGAAGACACCGATACGGACGAGAAATTCAGTCCCGGAGATTCACTTGAACTTGATTTGTAGGCTCAGTTGACTTGCTTCTACTTCTCACCCAAATATGCAATGGCTTTTATTTCGACCAAAAGATGTGGATGGGGGAGTTGATGGACAGCTACTGTAGTTCGAGTAGGCCCGGTATAATCGAAAAATTCACCGTAGACTTCGTTGTAACCACCGAAATCATTCATATTGACGAGAAAAGTAGTAATGTCGACCACATTGGTGAGTGAGGCACCTTCCTCTTTCAGAATGTCATTGATATTTTCGAGTACAGCGCGGGTTTGCTCCCGAATATTCAGGGCTGTCGTGCCCATCTCGTCTACTTCTACGCCGGCAATGCTATTGTCTGAGCGGCGGGATGAGGTCCCTGAGACATATAGAAAGTCACCTACTTTTTTAATGTGTGGGTATTTGCCTCGGGGTTTCGCTTTTCCATCAATTAATCGACTCATAGATTTGCTCTTTTAGGATAGAAATATACGATTTCTTTTTACCTTGAGAAAAACAAGCGGAGGATATGAAGGTACTACTTTACGGAGCGAATGGATATACGGGCCGGTTGATCGCGGATCAATGGCCGTCATCATCTCATGACTTGATTTTGGCCGGACGCTCTGTGGATCCGATTAAGCAGCTGGGGCAACGGCTGGGTAAGGAATATCGAGTATTTGCCCTCGAAGATTCATCGACCATTGAAGAAGCACTGATCGATATCGATTTAGTTCTAAATGCTGCCGGTCCTTTTCAAAAGACAGCGCAGCCGCTTGTGAAGGCCTGCCTGTCTAAGCAGACCCATTATGTAGACATCACAGGTGAGATTGAGGTATTTGAAACCATCCAGTCCTATGACGATCAAGCTCAGGCGCAGGGTATTGTCCTCTTACCCGGAGCGGGATTCGATGTGGTGCCGACCGATGTATTAGCAAATATCCTGGCAGACGAACTTCCGAATGGCACCAAACTCACGCTGGCAATCGCCAGTTTTGGGACAACGATTTCTCACGGAACCTTAAGCACCGCTGTTTCTCAGTTGGGGAAGAAGGGGACTGTGCGAAAAGATCACAAACTGGTTCCCGAGAGCGTGGGTGAAGAAGGGCGCTATTTTACCTTCGGGGATAAAAAACGATTTGCGATGAGTATCCCCTGGGGCGACCTTTCCACGGCCTATTGGTCGACGGGTATTCCTAATATCCGGGTATTTATGGCGACCCCGCCCTCTACGTATAAAAAAATGAAGTGGCAGTGGCTGTTTAACCCTTTGCTACGTATTTCGTGGGTCAAAAAAAGGATCCAGCGATATGTGGATGAGAAGGTAACAGGTCCCACAGAAAAGCAGCGCGAAGAAGGCTATGCCCGGGTACACGGTGAGATTTCTGATGAAGAGGGGCAGTCTCGAAAGATGCAGTTGCAATGTCCGGAGCCGTATGCGTTTACCGCCCGGAGCGCGATTTGGTTTGCGAATCACATCTTAGAGCATCCCGGTCGATCCGGTTATTTTACGCCGGCTACCTGGGCGGATACGGATGAGGTGCTTGGGGCTTTGGATATGGCATTTTGGGAAACGGAGGAATGACTGAAAGTTTATCGCAGATGTGAGTATAGCGTATCCGCCGGGGGGCGGACAGGCATTCCTGACGCGAAGGAGGGTGATGATGTGTTTTCTGCCGACATGCAGCCCCTCCGAACAAACACGTCAACTTCAGGTCAAAACTATATTTTTACTTGTGCCCATCAGCCTCTTTTCTTAGTAAAATTCGACAATGGACTCCTATAAGCAATAGAAACAAACCATAGTCCCAAGCCCGGAGGGCTTGAACGTGATTATTCCCGAGCGCCAGCTCGGGGTTTATGAACCCCAAACATATCCAACCCCGAGAGGGGTTGAACCAGGAATCATTTGATCAGAAAAAGTAGTTCTTTGACATCCCTATCGATACCTTGTTGAACTCCTTCAGGCATTCGCGTCAACTTAAAGTGAAAGTCAAATTCCTATTTATTCATTTCAGCCTCATTTCTTAAAGTAATTCATTAAAGGGCTTCTCTACCCAATAGAAACAAACCATCCACACAAGCCCGGAGGGCTTGAATATGAATAGCCCCGAGCGCAAGCTCGGGGTTTATGAGCCAAAGAAAATTCCAACCCTGAAGGGGTTGAACTATAACTCATTATTATCAAAATGAGCGGTTGCTTGACATCCCAGTCGATATGATGTTGAACCCCTCCAGGGTTCTGGATTGTGGTGTATTGTCCACCCCGGGCTGTCGCCCGGGGCTATTGAAGTTGAACCCCTGTCGGGGTTCATTGCAGCCATTCACTACAATTATTATTATGAGTGACTTGTTTACTTTTAAGTTGACGCTGATGCCTTAGGGGACTGATGCACCCTATGATAATAATTCGTATTGTTTAATTAAGATCTATTTCCAGTATTATATTTATCTTTATTAAGGCCAAGTCCCGTAGGGACGTGATATCGGTAGCCCATATCAATTTAAATATATGGCGTGCCGTAGATACGTTACATATATCCATGAAACTGCTATTTATAGCCCTTCTCATATTTTCACAAACTTGAGCCGTTCAAGGATCCGGCCTTCATGCGAAAGATGCACGATATACATGCCCGGGTGGAAGTGATGGGTAGGAAGGGTAATCTTGTTTGTTCTTGTCATTTGCCGAGCATGCACCCTTTCTCCCGATACATTATAAAAAACCAATTGATCGAAGGGGGCGCTGGATTGGATCGTGAGCTGGTTTCGGGCGGGATTCGGGAAAAGGGAGGCTTGATTGCGCTCCTGGGCTAGAACTACGGTCGGGGAAGACACGATCAGTCGTTCTCCACAAGAGTCGGTGTAGAAGCAACCCATGCTATCGACCGTGAAGAGCCATGCTTTATTGTAGTCACGAGCGGTTGAAATCTTCGCTAATAGTACGAAACTCCCATCGTCTTGCTCTTCCATTTCTACCATACTGTACTGAAAATCTTCATTGGGGAAATCAGGATGCGCATAACTGCGATGCCAGATCGTATCGCCGGCGTTATTGTATTTGGTTAGAACGGCCTGACTTTGATTTGGATCCCGAATATCTTCCTCTCTTCCAAAGGTGAAAAAATAGTCGCCTTGCTTCCCGGCCTTCACATCAGCGATATAGGCATCTACCTTCCAGTGGTGTGGGATATATCGCTCTTTGATAAACTGCCCATCCTGGTCAATCCAAACAAACTTATACAGCTTTCGATTCCAATCTTCAGGATCATCCCAACTTTTATTGATGCTGTAATTCATCACAATGGTGGAATCCGACAGTACTGCAAACCAGGGCGGCACGGCCCCGCCGGACATGGCCTCGTCGGGAATGTATTCCCAGAGGATGTTGCCGGAGGTGTCCAATTTCATCAACAATGCTCTGCGAAGGGTACTGCCAATATCTTTTTTAGACACAGCCGCACTGGCAAAGAAACTCGTATCATCGCACTGGTATATGCGCTCTAAATAGGAATATGGTTCTTCCTCAAAATAGTATCTTTTCCATTGCAAATCCCCTTTCTTATTGATTTTTGTAATGCCACTATAGCGATTTGAATCGTTTTCAGTACGTATATTAAAAGCAAGGAAAGCATGGTCTTTATATACGTGATTTGAGAGTGAATAATTGATCCAGCCGGGTGTCTCTATCTGCCGCTTATTGCTGATACTGCCATTTTCCATTAGTTGTTGATACCTTAAGTCTAAGGGAATAGAACGATCTTTTCCGTACATGTACAGAGATGTATCATTAAATTGGAAAAATGGTTTTGGCCCGAAGTCTAAAGAATCTAGTGTAAATACTTTTTCTTCATAATTTTTAGGATTAAACTCTATAATGGATGCCCTCCCAATGAATTGAGCATCGAAATAAAGGGTGCTCACATAATATTTTCCCCGGCTCCCAATGAAGTGGTTTGGGTTTATATTCGCAGAATCCACCTCGAGAATTACGGAAAACGAGTCTTGGCTGAGTCCTGCCATAGGCACAGCAAAAAGCAGAACGAGTATTTTTAATAATAAAAGCCTCCTCATATTTTCACAAACTTGAGGCGTTCCAGGATCCGGCCTTGATGCCGAAGATGCACGATATACATGCCCGGGTGGAAGTGATGGGTAGGAAGGGTAAACTGATCTGTTCTTGTCATTTGCTGAGCATGCACCCTTTCTCCCGAAACATTATAAAAGACCAGTTGATCAAAAGGGGCGCTGGATTGGATCGTGAGCTGGTTCCGGGCGGGATTCGGAAAAAGGGAGGCTTGATTGCGCTCCTGGGCTAGAACTACGGTCGGGGAAGACACGATCAGTCGTTCTCCACAAGAGTCGGTGTAGAAACACCCCATGCTATCGACCGTAAACAGCCAGGCTTTATTGTAGTCACGAGCGGTTGAAATCTTCGCTAATAGTACGAAGCCGCCATCGTCTTGCTCTTCCATTTCTACCATACTGTACAGAAAATCTTCATCGGGGAAATCCGGATGTGCATAACTGCGATGCCAGATCGTATCGCCGGCGTTATTGTATTTCGTGAGAACTGCCAGACTTTGATTTAGATCCCGAACATCTTCCTCTCTTCCAAAGGTGAAAAAGTAGTCGCCCTGCTTCCCGGCCTTCACATCAGCGATATAGGCATCTACCTTCCAGTGGTGTGGGATATATCGCTCTTTGATAAACTGCCCATCCTGGTCAATCCAAACA
>Ga0307966_1002711_pt1 | contig 13366 bp, 13 predicted proteins | sample OrgLakmetagen646_FD_203141 | JGI IMG/M metagenome (GOLD analysis project Ga0307966, IMG submission 203141) | Saline water microbial communities from Organic Lake, Antarctica - #646 | ecosystem: Environmental > Aquatic > Non-marine Saline and Alkaline > Saline | place: Antarctica: Organic Lake... | reverse complement strand
AATTTAGTGGATAACTTTTTCAATGGAGAATAAATCTCAGTTATCTTTTCTTGCACTATTAAGGCATTTCAAAATCCGCTTTAATCAGCATTCACCAAAGGTGAAAAAATCCGCAAATATCCGCGTTGCTTGCATCCGTGTTATCCGCGTTCCATTACAGCGCATCAAAAAGTATCAACCAGAACTCTCGGTTTACTCTATATTTTTGTATAACTGATGTCTTAATAAACAATTCAAACCTTGTTTATCAATTCAACGACCCATTAAAATAAGGGTAGAATCTAAATTGTTTTTGGAATAAGAAAATTCCTAGCCAAAGGACCTTCGTTCATTAAAAGATCAATAATAGAAAGGTTAGGTAAGAAAGGGTATTTATCAGAAAAAACTTGAATGTAATTTTCTTGTGGAGTAGTAAATTGTTTTGTATCTAAAGCTATTCTAAAATCCTCTGGACCTTCAGGAGCTTCATATTTATCAGAGAATAAAACATTAATATCTAAGTCCAACCAGGTAAGTAATTGTTTTAGAATATTCAAATTGAATTTATAAAGCACCTCTTCTTCTTGATAAATGAGTTCTTTTATTTGTTCTCCGTAATAGAAAAAATAGGGCGCATGTTTATAGCTGCTTTGTAATGCTTTCCAATGGTCTTTTCTCCAATCTGTATCATAATTAATGCGAATGTCTTTTACTGGAGTTTTACTTCCGTTCCGACGCATAACTGGAACACTCAAATACATGGGGCCATTACTTTCTAAAATTTGCGTGCGATTTCTCCATGTTTGCTTTTTATAATGCTCATGCACATCTATTGCAATAACAGAGCACTTGGCAATGGATTGAAAATAGGGGATACTTCCAAAGTAATTTGAGGAATAGAGCATTATTGAATACCTGTAAATAACCTATCCCATCGTACACCACCATTAGGATCATTAGAGTACCAAACCATTGAAGCTCTTCCTACAATATGATCTTCTGGAACAAATCCCCAAACTCTTGAATCGGCTGAATTATAACGATTGTCTCCCATCATCCAATAGTAATTCAATTCAAAGGTGTAGCTTGTTGCTTCTTTTCCATCAATGAAATATTTACCGTCTTTTTCTTCGAAAGAATGTAATTCATAAGCCGTAATTACACGCTTATACCAAGTTACATTGTGTTTATTCAGTTCAATAGTTGCCCCTTTTTCAGGAATCCAAAATGATTCAAAATTCGCTACTGTATTGTTGTGATTAAATGACTTTGGATAGTAATTTAAGTTGTTGACTTTTTCTGCTGCGGATTGATTCTTAGCTTCAGTTCTTGGTGGATTTACCAAATTGAAACGCGCACCAGGATAACTTGCTTGCAACGCTTTCAATTCATTAGCTGTTAAGTTCATTACGCTTCCGTTATCGTAATAATCTCTATTTTGTTCCAAGCCATATTTCGACTTCATTACTCTTGCAGATGGCAATGAAATATTTGAAACTTGATATTGTAAGTTTTGATATTTGAAAATTGGCGCTTTCTCCCCATTTACATAGACTTGAGCATCCATAATTTTTAATGAATCTCCTGGTATTCCAATACAACGCTTAATGTAGTTTTCTCTTTTGTCAACCGGACGATAAACAACTCCAAAATGGTCAATCATCTTGCCTTCTCCACTAGAATAAGTGCGTTTATTTACTGCAATTTCGTAACGTGCTTTTTCACGCCACATTTCAATATTATCAATGAAATCTTGGTATAAGTTGTCAATTATTTTCGTAACATTCTTATCTAACTTCTGAGCTTCAATTTGCATTATGCTATCTAAAGCTGCTCCTTTATATTGAACAGCAAGTTCTTGACTTCTTTTTTGTAATAAAGCACTGCTGTTCGGAATTTTACTTTTATCAATTGATTTTTCGAATAATCTGCGCGCCTCATTGTTTACAATTCCATGATAATCGTGTCCCATCAAGCCATTTGGCATGCGTGGATCATACACAGCAGTATCGCCCGAAGGATAATTGAATACCACAACATCGTAGTTTTCAATCTTGGCCCAACCAGGTAAACGCGTATATTCTAACGCTTCAATTGTTGAATAAGATTTAATATTAATCCAAGGAATAGTATTGTGTACAAGTGGAAAAGAAAGCGGTGTAACTGGAACCTTTGATCCGTAAGCCATTTTATTTACGACTAAGAAATCACCCACTAATAACGTCTTTTCCATCGATCCTGTTGGAATCTGAAAAGGCTCAAAAACATATGTTCTAATAGCACTTGCTGCTACCAAGGCAAAAAGAATACTGTCACCCCATTCCTTTATTATAGTCTTTCTTCCTTTTTTCTTTTTCTGTAAAAAGCTCAATGCATAAGCGACAACATGTCCAATAATAGGTAGCGTTAGAAAGAGAACCAAGTGATCACTATTCTTTCTGCGTTCAATATCTATTTGGTTTTCCCAGTCTGTCGTAAATTCTGCTTTTACTGTTTCATCATTGGCAATCTTCGACATCAATAAGAAAGGGAAGAATATTCCTTGAAGGGTGTCCGTGATTGAGAAAAATCCATATTTACGGATGTAACTTACGTTGAAAACAGTCCACATAATGATATGAATTCCTGGAATTACCATTAAGAAGGCCCACCAAGCTGGTTGACCAGCAATTTTAGAAGCAATAGCATAATTATATCCGGGGATTAATGCTTCCCATGATTTGTGTCCTGCTTTTGGAAAACTCTTCCACCACATAGCGATGTAGGGGTAAACTAGAAAAAATAAGTAAAAATATAGTGCAGACATTTTTTTAATTTTTATGAGAGTTGTAAGACATCTTTCATTGTAAATATTCCTTTTTTATTTAGAATCCATTCAGCAGCAATGACAGCACCTAAAGCGAAACCAGTTCTGTTGTGTGCTTCATGTTGAATAGACAGGGTATCGATATTGGATTTATATTCAATGCAATGAGTTCCTTTTACATCGTTTTCTCTAACGGCTTCTATTTCGAGATTATTGCCTTTGTCGATGTTTTTATCGCTTTGCTTGCAATACCAATCTTTTAATTGACTATAATTTTCGATTAATCCATTTGCTAAAGTAATAGCCGTTCCACTTGGTGCGTCTAATTTCTCGGTGTGGTGAATTTCTGTTATGTGCGGAGTATAATCATTGTATGGCTCCATTAGTTTTGCCAATTGTTCATTCAACTTAAAGAACAAATTAACACCAATACTAAAGTTTGATGCATGAACTAAAGCTCCTTTTTGTGTTTCTACAGCTCCTTTTACTTTGTTATAATTTGAATTCCAACCAGTTGTTCCAATAATTGATGGGATATTGAAATTGAGTAAAAAGTCAATATTATTTAAAACAGAGTTAGGGGTCGAGAAATCAATTGCAACATCAGCGCCATTAATCATTTCCTTATTAATTGGATTTTCATCTGTAGCCTTTCCAACAATTTGGTGACCTCTTGAAAGCAGTACTTTTTCAACCTCTTTTCCCATTTTGCCATAACCAACGAGTACAACTTTCATAAAGCAATCAATTTTTGGATGTTTACAAAATTAGTATTCTGATGCATTATAACGATTTAAATTAATGAAAATTTAGGCTCAAAGCCAGTCCAGGTGTTCGGAAATCTTGCATTCTAGGTTTTATATTCAAAGACAAATCTCTGGAAATATCAAAATTTACAAAATGTGCCTCTACATATGCATCAAGAATATTAAGTCCATAAACTGCTATAAACGCGAATATCATTAAATCTCTTGATCTTCTCGCATTTTCAAATAAGGTTAAAACACCTTGATTATCGTATTGTGCATATTCTTGTAGATTTATAGTTTCATTTTCAACCCTAAAAATATATTCAGCTTTTAAGTTTTTCTGAGTTATTTGATTTTGAATAGCCATATATCCTGTTACTCCAAGACCAGCATAAATAATTGGGATTTTCCAAAATGCTTTTTTCTTTCCTTTAGACATCGCTAAGTGATTATAAATCTGGCCACCTCCTGGAAATAAAGAATAAAGAGCCGCTTTTTTTGGTGAATGAACAGTATCCTTCAATTTTAACAAGAGAGTAGCGTCTTGACTAAAACTTTCAAGCTGATCAGTTTCTTGTGCTTTTGCAACAACAGAAATAAAAAGGAGGAGTAGAAGAATTAATCGCATTCTTTTATTCGTTCAATATTTCAATAATTCTGTTCAAATCCACCTCAGAGTTGAAGTTGATAATCAATTTACCATTACCTGTGGGTTGTTTTTTGATTTGAACTTTTGCCGCTACTTTATCAGAGAAATTTTGTGTGAAGTGATTTTGCTGATTGGAAACAGCTTGTTTCGCTTCTTTCTTTTTGGGCTCTTCAGATTTATTTTTTCCTTCTCGAAGGATATTCTCTAAATCACGCACTGAAAGTTGCTCGTTTATAACACGATCAAATATTTCTATCTGTGTTTCATCATCATCAATTCCAACTAAAGCTCTTGCATGACCCATAGAAATTTCACTTTCTCTTACAGCCAACTGAATTTTTGCTGGCAATTTAAGTAAACGTAAGTGATTTGTAATTGAAGTTCGACTTTTAGAAACTTGTTTTGCTAATTTCTCTTGCGTTAAGCTGCATTCTTGAATCAAGCGGTGATAAGAAAGTGCAACCTCAATAGCATTAAGATCTTGTCGTTGAATATTTTCAACCAATGCCATCTCTAACATTGTTTGGTCATTCGCAACACGAATATAAGCAGGGATTTCATTTAAACCTGCCATTTGAGAAGCTTTGAATCGGCGCTCTCCAGAAATTAATTGGTATTTACTTCTTCCTAATTTTCGAACCGTAATCGGTTGAATAATCCCGTGAGTTGCAATAGATTCACTCAATTCGCTTAAAGCGTCCGTTTCGAAATGTGTTCTTGGATTAAATGGGTTCGCTTCAATGGAATTCATTGGCAATAAGGCCACAGAACCTAAAACTGACGCGTCTGATAAATCTTCAGATGTGATGTCAGTTAGTGAACTTTCTAATAATGCACTTAATCCTTTTCCAAGTGCTGGTCGTTTTTTAGAACTAGAGCTCATCGTTTAATGAAATTTTATTGTTTTCGTCTGTTAACTTTGATTCTTCTTCTCTTTGAATGATTTCTCTTGCCAAATTTAAATAATTTACAGCACCTTTACTTGTTGCATCATGCATGATTATTGTCGAACCATGAGAAGGAGCTTCTGCTAAATTAGTATTTCTATGGATAACAGTATCAAAAACTAAGTCTTGGAAATGTGTTTTTAATTCTTCTACAACGTGATTCGCCAAACGCAAACGTGTATCATAAAGTGTAATTAAGATTCCTTCAATATCCAAATCTGTATTAAGGCGGCCTTGAATGATTTTAATTGTATTTAATAATTTTCCTAAACCTTCTAATGAATAATATTCTGATTGAACCGGTACAATTACAGCATCAGCTGCCGTTAGCGCATTTACAGTGATTAATCCTAAAGATGGAGAACAATCAATAAGTATGTAATCGTAACGATCTTTTATTTTATCAAGTACTTTTTTCATTAAGTACTCGCGGTTTGGCATGTTAATCATTTCCAATTCCGCACCTACCAAATCAATATGAGAAGGAAGAATATCCAAATTAGGATTTTCAGTTGAAAGAATAACCTCCGACGGATGAACACCGTTGATTAAACAATCGTAAATATTTCTAGTTTGCCTTGGATCAAATCCCACTCCTGATGTCGCATTCGCTTGCGGGTCTGCATCTACAATCAAAGTTTTATATTCGAGTACTCCAAAGCTACCTCCTAAATTGACAGCTGTAGTTGTCTTTCCAACTCCTCCTTTTTGATTTGCAATGGCAATTATCTTACCCATATCTTCTAATAATTTTTATAAAGTGTGTCACAAATTAACCAACAAGATACGGATTAAAATTTTATCTGTAGTCTTATTAATTAAAATAATAATAACAGAATTTCATTAGAAATTCAAAGCATTGAATTCACCTCTTCTAAATCTACTGATGAGTAGCAAGATAAGGTCAACTAAGTTTTAATACCGACTTTTCTTAATCTGTATTAGGAATTATAACCTAAGGTAATCCCTTATTTTAAGTGAGTTTTGATTTTTAATTTCAATTCTTTCTAAGAATGTATTTAAACCCATTTATACTTTCAAAACATTTTAACTTCAATGCAAATGTTTCGTTTTTATTTCTTAATTCCAACATTATTTTTAACTTGTTAATAACTTTGTTTTTCGAGAATTATTTCAAGTAACACAATGACAATTTTACTTCGCTGAATAATACAGGTTAGGGCTCCAAAAGACAGCTCAAATAATATTTTGTAGATATGAAAAAACTTATTCCGATATTTTTAATGCTCACTTTGACGGCATGTAACGCCAAGGTTACCGAAGAAAGTAATTCTGAAAATGAAACTACAACAAATTCTTCAAATGAACTTTGGAAAGAAGATTTAGAACAAAATAAAGTAGATTCTTTAGCTTTTAAATCAGCGGATAAAATTATTAAAACAGAAAAAAGTGAACTTGAAAAACGTTTGATCCAAGCGGGATTGATTGATGTTCAGGCATTAGATTCTTCTATAGAAGTTGATGTAAAATATGCTACAAAAGACAACTTCATGGGGAGTGTTTTATATGATGGATATGATAAAGTTTATCTCCAGCCAGAAGTAGCTGAAAGACTTTCTAAAGCTCAGAAAGCTTTGCAAAGTATTGACTCATTATTGACTTTATTGGTTTTTGACGGAACACGACCAAGGTCTGTTCAACAAGAAATGTGGGAAGCATTAGATTCTATTCCATTCAAGGAAAGAATAAAGTTTGTAAGTAATCCGAAAAATGGAAGTATTCATAATTATGGGGCTGCTGTAGATTTAACGATTATGAATAAATATTCAGGCGTTTTGCTTGACATGGGAGCAGACTATGATGATTTACGAAAAATAGCCTACCCAAGACATGAAGAAAAGTTTTTGGCTTCAGGAGAATTGACCGAATTACAAGTTCAAAATCGGAAATTACTGAGAAAAGTAATGCGCGCCGGTGGATTTTGGGTGATTGAAACAGAATGGTGGCATTTTAATGCTTTTTCTAGAAAGAAAGCTCATGAGATGTTTGAGATAGTGGAGTAAAAGAAAAATTAGTTTTTTAATCACTCTTGTCCGATTAGAATAAACTCAAGTTTCGGTTTTAAATGAATAAGTGTAAGTTTAGATGGGCATTGGGCGTTAGGCAGTAGGCAGTAGGCGTTAGGCAGTAGGCAGTAAGCTTTATGCTTTATGCTTGTTTTTGCCTTCGTTTTTAAATTAATTGGGTTACCAAGTTAGGTCGTAATTCACTGAACCAACAATTAAAAAAAAGGGATTCCTCCATTTTACAAAACGTTCGGAATTACATCCTCATTTAGTGTCCGTTATGGGGAAGTATATGGCGCAGAGCTCCATATACTTCCCCTCAATGCGCTCTCAAAACCATCTGTCATTCCGACAGAGTGCAACGACGAGGAATCCCTTTTTTAAGAAATTACGACTTAGCTTGGTAACCCATTAAATTAATACTTTGTTTACTGCACTTTCTATCTAGTGCTGTAATTCATAAATTCCATCGCTTATTTTACTCCTCTTTTTCCTTTATACTTCGTTAAAATTTTAAACCGTAACTATGGCTATGATTGAAAATCTTGCCTTGTCTAAAGAAAAATTTTAAGCAAAATTTAAGCACCGTTATTTATGAGTTACAGCACTAGTGTCCGCAAGAAAACTAATCATTTTTAGGTCTTTGATAAGAAATCTTGCCAATTGCATATAGCCTAAAGCTGACTTCCTCCTAATTACAAACTCCATAGTCCATAAAACACGTTGTAAAATTAAACTCCGAAACTTCAGTTAAGCAATCAATTTCTAATTTTATAAGTAAGTTTTTAGTTTCTTATCCCACACTCTCCCTCCCTCAAACTCAAACTCTCTCTCTCTCATCTCTAGACATAAAAAAGCTCACCGTCTTCAGGAATAAAAACTCTTTCGAAAATACTTTCCGCTTCTTCTTTATGGGTTTCCATTGTTTTATAGCGCGCTGAAAAGTGGCCTAAAATCAATCTTTTGGCGTTCGTTTTTAAAGCTATAGTAGCAGCTTGTTTGGCTGTGGAATGAAAAGTTTCTGTTGCTCTTTCACTTTCATGATCGGTAAATGTTGCTTCATGATATAATAGATCAACATTTTTTAATGCTTCAATTATTGGGGCATGATAAGCTGTGTCTGAGCAGAAAGCATAGGATTTTGTTGGTTTTGGAGGATAGGTTACATCATCTGATTGAACAACTTTTCCTTCGTTATCTTGAATATCTTCTCCTAGAATTAATTTGTTAATGTATGAAACACTAACACCTGTTTTGTCAAAGGCTTCTTTATCTAGACCGCGTTTTCCTGGTTTTTCGTTAATGCGATAACCTTGTGTTTGAATGCGGTGACTTAATGGAAAAGTTTGAATTTCTAGGCATTTATCTTCGAAAACAATTCCGGTTGTTTCTGGTTTAATTTCTTTAAAATTAATTGGAAATCCGTTAAACAATCCAGTTAATTTAAATTGATTTAATAAAAATTCTTTAATTCCAACAGGGCCAATAATACTGATTTCTTCTTTTCTTCCGAGCAATTGCATTGTGCTAATGAGTCCTGAAAGTCCAAAAACATGATCGCCGTGTAAATGAGAAATCAAAATAACTTGAATACTTTGGAATTTTATTTTGAATTTACGCATTTGGATTTGCGTTCCTTCTCCACAGTCGATGAGTATAGAACGTTGATGGCAACTCACAAATTGCGAAGTTGTTCCTCTTTTTAAAGTTGGAACAGCAGCTCCGGATCCTAAAATTGTAACGCTAAAGCTCATTGAATTAAAGTATCTCGTTTTCTGCTTCTTCTAAATTTTCAGTGATACTAAGTACACGGTGCAATTGTGCTATTTGGATCATTTTTTTAACATTTGTTTGTAAACCTGTTAAAATAAATTGACCACTAGAGTTTTTACATAAACGATTTGCAGATAATAAAGCACTTAATCCTGAAGAATCGCAGTAAGATGTTGCTGTCAAATCAATAATTATATTGCTAACGCTTGATTTGTTAATGGTAAGAATTAAAGATTTCAATTCAGAAGCGTTTGATAAATTCAGTTTATCAACTGCTGAAGAAATAATGCTGTAACCTTCTTTATTTAAAACTTTAAAGTTCATTCTAGATTCGTTTTCTCAAAAATAACAAAATATATTAACGTTCTATCTTCGCAGCGAGTAAGTAAATCACTGCCATTCGAATGGCAACACCATTTTCGACTTGATTTAATATTATAGATTGCTTACTATCAGCTACATCACTCGTTATCTCAACTCCTCTATTAATTGGTCCAGGATGCATCACAACAATCTCTTTTGAAAGACTGTCGAGTAGTTTTTTATCCAATCCATAAAGCATTTTATATTCTCTAAGCGAAGGAAAGTATTGAATGTCTTGGCGCTCTAACTGAATTCGCAGCATGTTGGCAACATCACACCATTCTAAGGCTTTTCTTAAATTGTGTTCAACTTTAACGCCTAATTCATGAATGTATTTTGGAATAAGTGTTGTTGGTCCGCAAACCATCACTTCTGCACCTTGTTTTTGTAAAGCATAAATGTTAGAAAGTGCAACACGGGAATGTAAAATATCTCCAACGATAACTACTTTCTTGTCATTTACGCTCCCTAATTTCTCACGAATAGAGTAGGAGTCTAATAAAGCTTGTGTTGGATGTTCATGTGTTCCATCTCCAGCGTTAATTATTTTGGCATTAACACGTTCTGATAGAAACTTCGCTGCACCAGGGTTTGGGTGTCGCATAACCACCATATCCACTTTCATTGAAAGTATATTGTTTACCGTATCAACGAGCGTTTCTCCTTTCGTAACTGAACTACTTGATGCGCTAAAATTCACTACATCAGCACTCAATCTTTTTTCTGCCAGTTCAAATGAAAGTTTTGTTCTGGTAGAATTCTCGAAAAACACATTGGCAATGGTTGTATCGCGTAATGAAGGAACTTTCTTGATTGGTCTATTGATTACTTCTTTGAAACGATCGGCTGTTTGAAAAATAATTTCAATGTCTCTGCTTGTGAGATGTTCAATTCCAATTAGATGATCAACACTTAAATTATCCATTATTCTCTTTGGTATATAATATCACTTTATCTTCTCCTTCTATTTCTTTCCATTCTACAGAAACACGCTCTGAAACAAGCGAATCAACTGTTTTACCTATATAATCGGCTTGAATAGGAAGGTGGCGCTTAAATCTACGATCTACAAATGTGAGTAATTCAACATTGTTTGGCCGACCATAAGCCAACATTGCGTCCAGACCAGCTCGAATTGTTCTTCCTGTGTATAAAACATCGTCAATTAGAACGATTTTTTTGTTTTCTAGTGAAAAGTCAATATTTGTAACACTCGGAATAAGAGGGGTCTCGTGTCTTCTGAAATCATCACGGTGAAATGTAATGTCGAGACTACCACATTGAATTTGTTTGTCTAGAATCTCTTCAATAAGCTCTTTTAGACGATTCAATACACGGATTCCCCTGGGTTGTAATCCAATTAAAACGGTGTTTGAAAAATCATCATGATTTTCAATTAGTTGTCGACAGAGCCGTTGCAGGGTGAGATTAAACTGCTTTGAGTTGAGAATTACTTGCGTTTCCATCGGGACCAAAGATAGAATTAAACTGGTGATATTTTAGAAGTTGTTGGAAGAATTTTATAAATAAAACAAGACCACGAGATGCAGTCTCGCGGTAGCTTGTTTATTCTAATATAGCTGCTGCGATAGTTTGTTTAATTCTACGAACTTTCTTTTGTTTTTTAGCGGTTAATTTTAATTAAACCGCTGCACTGCATTTGCACTGCTGCGTCACTGCATTTGCACTGCTGTACCTACTTACTGCAGTTGCACTGCTGTACCTACTTACTGCAGTTGCACTGCTGTACCTACTTTCCGCTGCCTTTAAAAACAATAACAATTGTATATAATAAAATCTTTAAGTCCAATGCAATAGACATGTTCTTAAGGTAAAGTAAATCGTATTTCATGCGTTGCAGCATTTCATCAACGTTTTCAGCATACCCAAATTTCACTTGTCCCCAAGAGGTGATTCCTGGTTTAACTTTAGTTAATTGCAAAAATTGAGGTTCTACTTCTGCTATTTTATCAATGTAGAATTGACGTTCTGGACGCGGTCCAACTAAGGACATTTCGCCAACAATTACATTCCAGAATTGAGGGATTTCATCCAACCGAACCTTGCGCATGAATCTGCCGATTTTCGTAATGCGTTTATCATTAGTAGAAGAAAGCTGTGGGCCAGATTTTTCAGCGCCGACAACCATTGTTCTAAATTTTATAATGTCAAAAGGAACACCATTTTTACCAACGCGTTCTTGAAGAAAAAGTACAGGTCCTTCAGATGAATATTTCACCATTATTGCCAAAACAATATAAACAGGTAAAAGAATAGTCATTGCAATAATAGAAGCTGTAATATCCATTAATCTTTTAATAACGAATTGCCAATGCGGCATGATTTCGTCATTTACTTCAATTAATAATGCGCCAAAAATATTGGTCATTTTCACACTCCCACTCAACAAATCAAACATGTTGGCAGTGATTTTCATCTTGATATCTCTACCTTGAATTCGGGCAATTATGTTTTTTAATCTCTCTTGCTCAGAGGAATCTAATGCAATGATTACTTCTTCTACTTTTTTTTCATCAATGATTTTTTCAAGCTCATCAATATGACCCAGGTGGGCTAAATGACTTGAGATGTCATTATCGATTCCATTTAAATTTATAAACCCTACAAAGTTTGAACCTATACCTTTAGGTAAACCATCTACTTCCTTATATATGTCAACAGCTTTTGAACTTCCTCCAATTAGTAAAGTCTGAAATCCATCTTTTTTGTTTCTGATGCGCAGAACGATAGAGTAGGTTATTAATAAACGAGGAATGAGCGTAATTGTAGAATGAATTAAAAAGAGTCCAATTAATAAATTGTAATAGTAGGTGTGACTTGGGATTTCATCATCTAAAATAAGGAAGAAAAATATAACCAATGTGCCAAGTATGAAAGCACGCATAGAAAAAGAGAGTACCCGCATGAAGTACATTCTTTTTAAATTATTGTAGGTTCCAAAAAAGAAATAAATCGCGATCCAAAAAATAGGGATAATTACCATTCCTAGGTAAAATCTTTCGGAAGTTTCGAAAGGAACTTGCTCAACATAAATTTTTCTATAGTAAAAGAAGGCAGCCCAAGCAATTGCAGCAGCTAAAATATCAATAATAATGAAAAGTGATTTCAGTCTTCTTTGATTCATATTGAAAAACTAAGGGTATACGAGTTTAATGTTGTCTATGTAAAAGTAGGTGGAAGTGAACCCTTCATCCAGCACAAATTGAAATGATGCTTCATTAACAGGAGTGGTTTGTCGGTAAGATATAATCTCTTTAAGATCAAGATATATATGTTTCCAAACTGCTTCTCCCTCGACTTGTGGATTGATGAGTATATACGGGTCTTCGAAAAAGTTATCATTTCCCAAAGAAATTATATTTGTAAGCATGGAGTTTGTATTCAAATAGTCAAATTCTAAATAAACCTCAGATCCTAATTTAGGCAGAACAGTATTAAAAGTTGTAGCAAATGATATGTTAGAAGCTGTTTCGTTGAGTATAATTTCACCATATTTATTCCCCCATGTTAAAATAGCTGGATCATCACTTCTGCCCAAAGTAGCGGTCGACTCGACTGCGACATCTAACTGCATACTCGGACTTTCAAAATCCTCAATTAAAAAATTAATAGAATTAAAATATTGTGTTGTAGGATTTAATAAAACAGTATCATTTTTGATTAATGTAACTTCGCCTCTGTATTGTTCTAAAAAAGGGTATCTCTTTTTTGTTGCACTAATTCCATTGTTTATAACTCCTGGAAGAATAACGAAATCATGCGTGCCTTCTCCAATAATTGGAATTTTCGCAGGTAATTCATACGTTCCTAAACTTTGTCCATCCATATTTACAAATACTTGAGATAAGTCGTGCGACATTTCTCCTTGCGGATTTTCAGCGTTTGGATTAGAATTTAAAATCCATTTATCTATTTTTAACCAGGCCACTTCTGGCTGTTTCTTTGCGCAAGAAAGAAGCATAAGCGAGAGTAAAATTAATACAGATATGCACTTCATGAGGAGTAATTTAAAGAGAGAACGTAATTAATTGCAAAATATTATTTATCTAAAA
>Ga0307966_1002709_pt1 | contig 13367 bp, 9 predicted proteins | sample OrgLakmetagen646_FD_203141 | JGI IMG/M metagenome (GOLD analysis project Ga0307966, IMG submission 203141) | Saline water microbial communities from Organic Lake, Antarctica - #646 | ecosystem: Environmental > Aquatic > Non-marine Saline and Alkaline > Saline | place: Antarctica: Organic Lake... | reverse complement strand
TATGCGGGCACCAGCTTTGCTACTCTCGACAAATGGCGATCCGGTGATTTTGAGTACGGCAGCGACATTGTGAACCTTGTTGCTGATAAAACGCAAAAGGACGCGCTGGCCACGGTAGGCTGGGATGATGACGGCGTGAAAACCAGGCAGTGGGATCTTATCCGGGATGGTATTTTGGTAAACTATCAGGCTACGCGCGACCAGGTGCATATGATTGATCAGAATGAATCGCACGGGTCCTGCTACGCAGATAGCTGGTCGTCTATTCCGTTTCAGCGGATGCCAAATGTATCTCTTGAACCGGGACAGGTAGATAAATCAGTGGATGATCTGATTTCAAACACCGAGAATGGAATTTATATACTGGGTCGCGGTTCGTACTCTATCGACCAGCAGCGCTATAACTTTCAGTTTGGCGGGCAGCTCTTCTATGAAATTAAAAATGGTGAAATCACACAAATGCTGAGTGATGTTGCCTATCAATCGAACACTCAGGAGTTCTGGAATTCCTGCGCTGAACTTGGCGGAGAATCAACCTATAAACTTGGCGGAACATTTTTTGACGGAAAAGGTCAACCTTCACAGGTAAGCGCTGTTAGCCACGGCTGCCCCACAACCCGTTTTGCGGATGTGAATGTGATCAATACCGGGCGACGCATCTAAGCATCGCATATCGTAAACATTAACTTTAAACGGGGATATTCTTGAGACGAAAGGATTTTCTTAAAATAGCAGGATTAGGCATGGGTGGGATGATGATCCCGCTCACCGGTAATCGCGTTCATGCGTTCAGTTCGCTGAGTGGGATGGACAACACAGATAAAAAGGTACTGGCCGACGCAGCCCTGAATGCAGCACGATCAGCCGGCGCAAGCTACGCTGATGTACGCATCGGGCGTTATCTGAACCAGTTTGTTCTTACCCGGGAAGACAGGGTTCAGAATACAGTAAACACCGAATCTTATGGCGTGGGTATTCGCGTTATAGCTGACGGAACGTGGGGGTTTTCGGCCACTAATAACGTAACTACAGACGGCCTGGTCGCTGCAGCGCGGCAAGCTGTGACGATCGCAAAGGCAAATGCGAAAATCAATACAGAACCTGTTGTGCTGGCTCCGGTTGAGGGCTACGGGGAAGTGAGCTGGAAAACACCCATCGAAAAGAATGCATTTGAAGTGCCGATTGGGGAAAAAGTTGAGTTCTTGCTGGATGTAAACAACGCCGCTATGCAAAACGGCGCTCAGTTTGCAAACAGCCGGCTGTTTCTGGTCAACGAACAGAAATATTTCGCCTCTACGGAAGGATCATATATCGATCAGGACGTCCACCGGATCTGGCCCAGTTTTTCAGCGACTGTTGTAGACCGTGAGACGGGAAAATTTGATTCTATTCAAAGTCTCTCCGCACCTGTGGGGATGGGGTATGAATATCTTGATGGCGATGCCGGCGGGAAGTACAACGGAATTGTGACCCGGTACGGCAGCTCCTACGATATGATTGAAGACGCAACACAGCTTGCACAGGCGGGCCGTGAAAAACTCGTGGCCAAGTCGGTTGATCCCGGGCAGTATGATCTTGTTCTGGATCCATCGCATCTGTGGCTTACCATTCACGAATCGGTAGGGCACCCGCTTGAGCTGGATCGTGTGCTGGGGTATGAAGCAAATTACGCCGGAACCAGTTTTGCTACGCTGGACAAGTGGGAATCCGGCGATTTCCAGTATGGATCGGACCAGGTAAACCTGTTTGCCGATAAAGTTCAGCCGGGGTCTCTGGGATATGTCGGATATGATGATGAAGGTGTTAAAACCAAACAGTGGGATCTTGTGAAAGACGGGATTCTGGTCAACTACCAGGCTACTCGCGATCAGGTTCATATGATTGATCAGAATGAATCGCACGGCTGCTGTTACGCAGATTCATGGAACAGCGTACAGTTTCAGCGAATGCCGAACGTATCGCTGGAACCGGGACCGGATCCATACTCTGTTGATGAGATGATCAAAGATGTGGAAAATGGCATTTATATTGTGGGCGACGGGTCGTTTTCAATCGACCAGCAGCGCTACAACTTCCAGTTTGGCGGACAGCTTTTCTACGAAATCAAAAATGGAGAAATAGCGGGCATGCTGCGGGATGTAGCCTATCAGGCCAACTCACAGGAATTCTGGAATTCCTGTTCTAAAGTGTGCGATGAGTCGGATTACAGGCTGTCGGGCTCTTTTTTCGATGGGAAAGGACAGCCATCGCAGTCGAGTGCCGTGTCACACGGAAGTTCCACCACCCGGTTTGACGGTATCAACGTGATCAATACCGCGCGGAATATTTAATCATGCAAAAACATTAATAAGAAACTGAATTATTATGGCCATTCTAAGTAAAGACGAAGCCCGCGATATCATGCAGAAGGTTGTGAATATGTCTGGGGCTGATTTTTGTGAGGTGAACCTGTCGGGCAGCCGGGGCGGAAATATTCGCTATGCGCGAAATACCGTAACCACCAGCGGGGAAGAGCAGAATACCTCACTCTCGGTTCAGTCCTCATTTGGCAGTAAAACGGGAACGTCGAGCGTTAATGAGTTTGATGATGAATCCCTACGCGCGGCTGTTGAGCGGTCTGAAGAGCTGGCGCGCCTTGCACCGGATAATCCCGAATTTATGGAGCCGATGGGGCCGCAGGAGTATGGCGAGTCGCAAACATTTTATGAGTCAACGGCGAACATTCAGCCGGATCAAAGGGCTCAGATGGCGTACGACAGTATCACACCAAGCAGTGCAAATGATCTGGTATCGGCCGGGTTTCTGGAAGATGGAGCCGGGTTTGAAGCCCTGATGAACAACAAAGGCCTGTTTGCCTACAATCAATCCACAGAGGTTGAATTTTCGGTGACGATTCGAACCAAGGACGGAACAGGATCGGGATGGGTATCGCGCGACTATAACGATGTAAACAACCTGGATACCGGTTCGGCGTCCCAGATAGCAATCGACAAATCGATCGGTTCCCGCGATGCTGTAGCCCTTGAGCCGGGCCGCTATACCGTTATCCTTGAGCCGCACGCGGTATCCGGACTGCTGCGCTACATGCTTGGCGCGATGAATGCCCGAACAGCTGATGAAGGGCGGAGTTTTATGTCGAAAGTTGGCGGCGGCACCCGGGTGGGCGAACAGATGTTTGATGAACGGGTGAACCTCTACTCCGATCCATTTGATGAAAATGTACCGGTAACACCATTTACCGGTTCGGGTATGCCACTCGAGAAAACTACGTGGATTGAAAATGGCGTGGTTAAAAATCTGGCGTACTCGCGCTACTGGGCGAAAGAGAATGGCGTAGAACCTCTGCCCGGCCCGTCGAACGCTATCATCCCCGGGGGTGATAAAACCACGCAGCAGCTGATCGCCGATACTGAACGCGGGATTCTGGTCACGCGAACCTGGTACATCCGGATGGTAGATCCCCAATCTCAGCTTCTCACCGGCCTGACCCGTGACGGGACATTCTACATTGAAAATGGCCGTATCAAAAATGCTGTGCGGAATTTCCGGTTTAACGAAAGTCCGGTCATTATGCTGAATAATCTGGAAGAGCTCGGACGGCCGATGCGAACAGATGGAAACATGATACCGCCGATGAAGATCCGGGACTTTACATTCAGCAGTCTGTCTGACGCGGTATAATTGGTTATAATGCCCACTGGAAAGTTGCACTGTATTTCTATTTAGTGAGAATTAATTGAGCATACCACTCAGTCATCCCGGCCTTGAGCCGGGATCTCCAATCCTGGTGATATTGTTGAGCCTCCCATATCATAGAAGTACAATATGTTAGTTTTTCAAAAAAGCATGGCGTGATTTATTTACTATCAGCCAATTTGTAGTTATGAATCGAAAAGACTTTCTTAAGAAAAGCTCACTGCTGGGTGCTGGACTATCTATAGCACCGAGAGCGGTTCTTGGTACGACTGCTTCACAAGGTTCAAACCCCGATTTCTTTTTTACACGAATTCGCTATGAGTCAGGTAATTGGTTTGTGGATGAACGAATGCCATCAAACCTCCTTCATTCGCTTGTAGAGTACACTACGCTTTCAATAAACCAGGAAGAACAGGTTGTACCGCTTTCCAGCGACCGCATACTTGAGGCTCCATTCTGCTATATGGCAGGCCACCGTCTGGTTCAGTTTTCCCGTCGCGAGCGCGAGAACTTTGAGAAACTGGTCTATAATGGGGGATTCATTTTTGCGGACGACTGCAATCATGATGTTGACGGCTTGTTCGCGAAGTCATTCGAAGCACAGATGGCCGATATGTTCGGGCCCGATGCGCTCGTTAAGATTCCCAATGATCACCCTATCTACGGATCGTTTTTCGAGTTTGAAGATGGCCCGCCAACCGCTGCCGTGGAGATGAACGGCTGGGGCGATGGGCTGGTGCATGACTATCTGAAAGCGATACAGATTGATGGTGAGATACGGGTTCTGTACAGCAACAAGGATTACGGATGTGAATGGGATTACGATTTTAGAAATAAACGCTGGTATGCAAAAGACAACACTAAATTTGGTGTAAACATAGTGATGTACGCCATGAACAGAAAAGCAATTCATACGTGAAAGCTACGGAAGAAGATGTAGCGCAGAAGCTTGAAAAGTTATCAGCCCTGCGCAGTGAAATATCCAAAGTCATCATTGGTCAGAAAGATGTTGTAGATGAGCTTCTCATCACTCTCTTTGCTGGCGGGCACGCGCTGCTTGAAGGAGTGCCCGGTCTGGCTAAAACCCTGATGATCCGAACGCTTGCCGATGGAATAGATGCTGATTTCCGGCGCATCCAGTTTACGCCGGACCTGATGCCTTCAGATATTGTGGGGACGGAGATTCTTGAAGAGGATCATTCAACCGGAAAACGGGTCTTCACATTTCAGAAAGGCCCCGTATTTACAAACATTTTGTTAGCGGATGAAATCAACCGAACACCGCCCAAAACCCAGGCCGCACTGCTGGAGGCGATGCAGGAGTACAGCGTGACCTCCGGCGGCAATTCATTTAAACTATCGAAGCCGTTCTTCGTTCTGGCGACTCAAAACCCGATCGAACAGGCGGGCACTTATCCGCTGCCTGAAGCGCAGCTTGATCGCTTTCTGATGTATCTGAAGGTAGATTATCCGGAGGAGATGGAGGAATTTGAGGTGCTGAAAAAGACAACCGGAACAGATAAGCCAGACGTTCAGCCGGTAATGAACGCCTCAGATGTGGTAGGTCTTCAAAAACTGGTTCGCGAGGTTTCGATCAGTGACGATCTGATTACATATGTGAATACCATCGTACGGAATACACGGCCCGGAAATGGAGATATAGAAGATGTAAACCGATGGGTAGAGTGGGGAGCAGGACCGAGAGCGGGTCAGGCGATGATACTGACGGCAAAAGCACGGGCGCTCTTCGAAAAACGGTATGCGGTAACGGAAACCGATATTCAGTTTGTAGCGAAAGCTGTGTTGCGTCACCGGCTGCTTCTCAATTTTAAAACTGAATCCGAGGGGATTACTCCTGATGTGGTGACTGAACGGATTCTGGAGGTTGTTACACCACCAAAGAGTTATTTGTGAGTCTGTTGTTATTTATAAATTCGGTTATCGGTTATCGGTTATCGGTTATCGGTTATCGGTTATTGGGTGTTGTATTTCAACCCGAATCGAATGTTAAGAACACTTTCGCCGGCTGGCGGAGAGATCGAGAGGGGTGTCCATCGGTTTTTTCCACAATCTGATATACATCCCCCTAATTCCCCCTTTTATAAGGGGGACTCTTACATTCTTGATCATATAATCATGCCGACGTAAAAAGCATCCTTCATGAAACGAGAACTCCCTTCTGAAATTGGCGATCTGCTGTCAGGGGCAGGGCTTGCGATCCTCGCAAAGCAGGTCGTTGATGGTTTCCTGATCGGCCAGCATCATGGCACGCGGCGCGGCACAGGTACGGAGTTTAGCCAGTACCGGAGCTATCAGCCCGGCGATGATATCCGCCTTATCGACTGGAAAATGTTTGGGCGAAGCGACAGGTACTACATCAAAGAGTCCGAAACAGAAACCTCGATCACTGTTCGGTTCTTTCTGGACGCATCTTCCTCCATGGAGTATAGCGAAGGAGGACTAAACAGGATTGACTATGCAGCGCTCATCGTCGCCTCGCTTGCTACACTCGCACAGCGCCAGGGTGATTCGGTAGGCCTTCATATTGTACATTCCGGCAGCAGGGTTGATGTGGCACCCAGACGAAAAAAAGATCAGCTGAATCAACTTTACAGACGCCTCGAATCTGTGGAGTGCAGCGGCACTTGGCCTGAATCACCAGACTGGATAACCGAATGTACATCCCGCAGGAGCGAACTGTGGATCTTCTGTTCTGATATGCTGGATGAACCGGAAACGTGGCGATCCATTCGGGAACTGGGTGAAATATTCGGCCATGAGCAGCTTTTTATACAAATTTTAGGAGACGATGAGATTGAATTGAACCTGGATGGGGTAACCACCGTGCGTGATCCCGAAAACCACAAGGAGCGCACAATCAGAGCCCGTTCCGTCAAAGAATTATATCAGGCCAATCTAAATGAGTATCTCAAACAGCTTGAAGAAGCCGTGACGGGCCGGCATTCCGGAAGAGAGCTGTTTTCTATGACCCGTCCAGTGCAGGATGTGCTACGAGCCTATCTTGGGAAACGGAGCCGTTTATGAGTATAGGAATTACAGCGTGGCTATGGCTTATCGCGGCAGCATTAATTCCACTGATTATCCATTTGTGGAGCCGGAAATCGGGTCAGCCTAAGATACTCCCCACCTTCCGTTTTCTGCCTGAAAAGAGTATTGCAAGGGCGAGCCGGATTCAGCTTCATGAGATTACTCTTCTTCTGCTCCGTATTGCTTTAATTCTGTTAATTGCACTTCTGCTCGCCGGACTCTTTTTCGACATTGATCAGGAGGTTGCCAATTCTGTGAAGCTTTCAGAAAGTGAATCAGAGTATTCTGAAGAGTGGATTGGAGAGGATGTCCTCGAAATTATGGTGCCATCGGAGCGCATTGACCGGCTGGGATGGTGGATGATTCTGGAACAGGTTGAGTACGAGTACCGGCCGGATCTGATTATAACTGAGGGGCGGCTGACTGCGGACCGATTTACCGGCGAGCTTCCTGAACTTAGCGCTGATCTGGAGTGGATTCCTTTTGAACTGCCGGGTGAAAATCGTCAGGCGGTCTGGGCCGGTGTGGAGAACTCCCGTTATGAGTATGTGCAGCGACGATCTGAGTTACTGATTGAAAGCACGATAGCTGAATCAGCGGAACCGGATGAATCTGAGGCTACGGCTGCTCCTTTCGAACTGGTCATCAGGAGTGATACCGACCCAGTAATAAAAAGGGGATTTGAGGCTGCCGCCAATTTGTGGAAGATTAACATATCAGAAGCGGACTTGCCATACGGCCGATTGGCAAATGTACGGTTAGGAGACAGGGAGGTTAGTTTGTTTAGTGATGAGTCACCGGGTCGTGTTCAGGATAAACTGAAACCGGGACCTCAGTTTGGGATAACTATTCCCGTGACGATGTCAGACACTATTCAAACTGCCAATAGCTCCGGGCGTCTAATCGATGGCGGCCAGGTGCAGGTTCTTGAATTGAAACAGCCCAATGAGCTTGTGCTCAAAGCGACACCCAACCCGGCATACGCACACTGGTTTTATGCCGGCGTAGCGCATCAGCTACTGAAAACCGCAGCGGGTATTGATGAGACACTCGCACCGGAAGTGAGAGAAGATCAGCGCAAACCAATTTCTGTTGAAGAGCCGGTGAGAGCTGGGTTGATCCGGAAAGAATCCGCGACAAATATCCTATTGTTCCTTATTCTGATAGCCTGGGCAGCTGAACGAATTCTATCAAACCGACGGGGGATGTAGATGACTATTGTTGAGAAATTACGCCGTGATCTTGGTCTGCAACGCATGGCGGCCGTCCTGTTGATCACTGTTTCTGCATCGGCATCCGTTGCAATCGTAGCCGGCGCTCTGTTTGATCTTACAACGGTATATTCAGCAATAGTTGCGGCAGGAGTGCTTTGCGTGTTGGCCGGACTATACTATTTTGCGGGCAGTTTATCACGTCCCCCAATAGAAGAGATTGTGCGGTATCTTGACAGGACCTACCCGCTGTTTGAGGACTCATCGGGACTCTATCATCAAGAGAAGAAAAACAGCCTTGAACAGCTTCAGCTTCAAAGAATCGACCGGCAGGTCAGCTCATCTGCAGAAAAAATTAAGCTGCCTAAAAAGCGATTGGCCCGATCCGTGATTATGTCTTTAATGCTTCTGGCAGCGTCTCTCTTGAGCAGCCATTTTATATCATTATCAGGAAATTCCGCCGGGATGCCCGGCTTAGTTTCGGGAGCGGAATCGGAGGACGTAGCCAAGCAAGAAGTGATACCTGATCCTGTGATTGAATCTGTTCAGATATCAATCACACCGCCCGCTTATACGGGCATCGGACCAAGCGTTGAGAATGGCGGCAGTGTGACCACCGTGACAATGTCTGATCTGTCTTGGTCCATAGACATTTCGGGCGATGTGGAGGAGGCAGCCCTGATTTTCAATGATCGGGAAAGGATCCGTTTAGAACAGTCATCGGGGAGGTTTACGGCTGCGATTGAGGTGGAGCATCGTCAGATTTACAGAATTTCAGCATCAACCCGAGATGCAACAATCTATTCAGACTACTTCTCCATTGATGTGACAGAAGATCATCCGCCGCGGTTCCGTGTCAGCTCGCCCGTGCGGATGCGTACACTTTTGACAGAACGAGATCCTCAGGCAGAGATGAGTGTTGAGATAATAGACGATTACGGCATCCGGGAAACTTACCTGAACGCAACACTGGCCAGAGGCTCAGGCGAATCGGTACGGTTCCGGGAGCAACGCATGGATTTCGACTCCGTGACCGGCCTGGGAACGGCCCGTGTACAGGCGGGCATCGCGCTGCACTCCGACTCTCTTGACATGACGCCCGGTGATGAACTCTATTTTTACGTTACCGCCACCGATAACCATCCTGCCAATCAGGCTGGCCGGTCAGAAACCTACATGCTGGTTGTTGAAGATACAACGCAGGCACAGTCGCTGATGGCCGGCAATATTGTGATTGATCTGATGCCTGAAGATTTCCGCAGCCAGCGCCAGATTATTGTAGATACAGAGGAGTTAATCAGCGAGGCCGGCCGGATGAATGATGAACAATTCCGGCTGATATCGAGGCGAATCGGCCGTGATCAGGAGATGCTGATGCTTGAATTTGGCCACTATCTTGGAATGGATGAAGAATCTGCAGGATCTGGCGGGGATGTGTCTATGATGTCTGATGATGACCATCAGGGGCACGATCATTCAGTTGAAGCAGAGCTGGATGGTGAGGGACAGGAGGTCACGCAAAGCGGGGCGGCATCAGACATACCGGATGAGTTTTTCCATGATCATGGAAGTCCCGAAATGAATACCCTTTTTGCACAGAGCCCGCGCGCTCTGCTCCGTCGCGCCCTGTCCGAAATGTTCAGGGCATCTCAATATCTGCAGACGGATCGGCCTGAGGAGGCGCTCGCCTATGAGTACCGCGCCCTTGAATTTTTGCAGCAGGCACAGCAGGCTGACCGGCGCTATGTCCGGCGGGCGGGACTGGACGGAATTCCCATTCCTGTTGATGAGGAACGGCTGACCGGAACGTTCGATGATTTTGCAAACCCTGACAACAACTACCGTTCTGAGCGGACTCTTTCGCCGATTCTTACTATCGAAAAACAGGTTCGCGGAGGTGTGCAGTTCAGCGCCGAAGATGTAGAGAGATTCAATCAGGCCATCAGCCGGTCTGACATTCCTGAAGGGGATAAGCTCTACCTGTTGAACCGGATTGAGCGACTGAAGAGCTCTGATGAGAATGACAAGATCAGACAGCAGCTGCTGATAAAACTGTCGGAAATAAACAGTAATCGCCAAAGGAATCCCGCACCGGTCCGGATTCCTGTGCTTGGGGTTGTGGGCGGAGGAGAATGATCACTACTCTATTAATAGTCGGCACGATCGCGATTGCGACGGGTGCCGCCGTGATCGATTACCGGACATACAGCTCCCTGTTTCGCTCAGCGATAATCCTGGTATCAGGGGCGCTTCTGATCGGGTTTGTACTGGAGTCCACGGATATGGACGGAGACACAGGGCCTGTCATACTGCTCACTGACGGTGTTCATGAGTCTGATCTGCCGCCGGCTGCGGGATCAACAATTATCTCATTGGAATCTATCGGTCGGGCGAATTCAGAGGATCTTCAGTGGCTGGCGTCCATTGATATGCTGCCTGACGTTGTGGAATCGGGCCGTCTGATTGAGGTGTATGGAAACGGGTCAAACCGTACGTTCCCCGAAGGATACCGATGGGTAAATCGGCTGCGGGAGCCCGGTGACGGAATTCTAATTGATGAGGCTCCACACCAGGTGGATACCGGCACAGAATTTCGAATCAGCGGCAGGCTGATCACAAAGGCGGATGCCGATTCGATCACTCTTTACAGAGACGGAGGACGCATCGAGACACTACCCGTTGAAACGGATGGATCGTTCTCATTTCAGGACCGTCTCTGGATTGAAGGCCCGGCGCTTTATCATCTCGAAGCGCAGGGAGCGGATACGTTACTGCGGGAACCGTGGCACATCCGCGCGTCGGAGCCCGCGTCTCTGTCGGTTGCCGTGATGCTCTACAGCCCGTCATTTGAAATCACTCATCTGGCGGAGTGGCTTGGGAACAGTGGCCATCATCTTGCCATGCGCACACGGGTCGGGAAGGATCGGTTTCGGCTTGATGAGATCAATGAGCCGCCGTCAAGTGCAACGAATCTGACCGATAATTTGCAGGCATTTGACCTGTTGATTCTGGACCCGCGTGAAGTCTCAGAGTTTTCGCCAGAGCTGGTTTTCTCCATCCGCAGAGCTGCAGAAAACGGGCTGGATATTCTGGTGCTGCCTCCATCCGAAAACGGAGAGAGCGAGTGGCATCAGGTGATGGAGTCCTTTTCCGGAGAAGAGATTGGGCTGGACCCAGTTTCCCGGATAGAGGAACGGCAGTGGACTCCCGACATTTTGGAGCCTGGGAGTACGTTGGACGCCCGAATACCGCTCATAAACTTTAATTATGCCGTAAATGTCAGTAATGCCAATTATAGATTTAGTAAAAGCGATGCGGTTCCAATTGTTTTCTATGAAGAGTCTGTGCCTGTTGCTATCCGTTTGCCGGCCGCACAGGGATCGGTATCGTCCCATCTGTTTTATCAAACCTATCGCTGGAAACTGAGGGGTGACATGGAGCTTTATACCCGGTTTTGGTCCGATTACATTGATCGGGTAATTACGCTTGAAGCTCCTTTTGTGGAGTTTGGGCCGATGGTACCATCGATCAACGGGCCGATGGTTATGACGACGTCAGGCAGTGAGCTTGAGGTGCGGAATCTTGCGCAGGGCCGGAATCACAGGATTCCGCTTCTGTCCGGTGACCACCATCCCGGCGTGAGCTACGGCACTTTCTGGCCCAGATCTGCCGGGTGGCATCTTGCAGAATCAGACGGGACCGATCGATGGTTTTATGTTTACGACCAGGCCTGGTCGTTTGACGACTCATACCGTCGATACGATCAGACAAAGCGAGAGATTGAGACGGCCCCTGATGTCACGGCCGATGACCGGCAGCCTGACAATGCATGGCTTCCAAACTGGGCCTGGCTGATCGGTTTTCTGCTGCTTCAAACGGTTCTCTGGATTGAGAGAAAACTGGGGAGTTAGTGGACCCTCCCCAAATGGTAATTTCCCCTTGAGGGGGCGAAACCGCCGATAGGTGGTGAAGGCGATGGGCGTTGCGGTTTTGTTTCTGATATCCTAAACCTATATCCAGCGTCTGACGCGCTGACGGTATGTTCTGTACGCCTCACCGAACTTGTGCTCCATGACCTGTTCTTCGGGTTTAATCTGAAAACGGGTCATGTACACGATATAGAGAAGTATTACAAGCAGTCCGCCCGGCTGACCAGTTTTGAGAAGATAAGCAAACAGCAGAATGAGCATTCCGAAATACATCGGGTTTCGGCTGATACTGTAGATTCCGGTGGTGACAAGAGAGCTGGCGTTATTTGGCTTATGAGGATTGACCGTGGTTGACTGCATCTGAAACTGAACAACTCCCGCAAAGGCAATGAGTGCTCCAATGGCCAACAGCAGATTGATGATCCATCTGTGAATGTTTAGCAGAGACGCGCCGGGCATCAGTTTATTGAGCAACCACATCAGTCCGATGCAGCAGAGAAAAACGACGGCCGGAGGTACTTTGAGATTCAGTTTATCCATATGGTTTTGGTGTTACAGTCAAAAAAATTGCAAGTCACCGGCTATAGTAAACAGAGCGGTGTTGAAAGACAATGAGAAAGATTCATTCAGGCTTTACACCTTGCCAATCATTAAACTATTATGATGAAACAGTGTCAGGATTGACTCTAATCTCAGGTTTGAGTATAGTAGACCTTAATGAAATCAATCACACTATTCCAATCGATTGTGAGCATTAACTTTGGATTGTTTTATGGCTAAAACTAAGAAAGCGAAAAAGATTTTTGTTCTCGACACGTCCGTTCTTCTCTACGACTCCAACGCTGTTAAAAACTTCGAAAAACATGATGTAGCTATTCCCATCACGGTTTTAGAAGAACTGGATTCATTCAAAAAAGGCAATTCTGTTACGAACCTTCACGCCCGGGAATTTATCCGGTATCTCGACAGCATTTCCGATGCCAACATGATGCAGACATGGATCCCGCTAAACGGCAAAACTCATGGTAAAATCCGTGTAGTAAATGACGAAAACAGCTCGACGGATGCCAATGAAGTCTTCGGTTCAAAAAAGAACGACCACAGGATTTTGAACTCCGCCCTTAAACTGAAGGAGTCGGAGACAAAAAAGAAAGTGGTGCTTGTCTCAAAAGATATCAACCTGCGGCTAAAGGCGCGTGCGCTCAGTCTTGATGCCGAAGATTATGAAACGATCCGCATCAAGGATATCGACCATTTGTATCGCGGGAAAACGGATCTCGAGTTTGACGAGAATACCAACATCAGCACGCTCTACAAGGATGGGCATATCGATCCGAAAGCTCTGGAGCCGTCACCGCCCGTGAGCAATCATTTTTATATTTTGAAAAACCACTCGAGCTCGGCACTGGGCTACTACAATCCGGAGTCAGAGCAGGTGGAGCTGGTGAAACGGATGAACGCCTACGGCATCACGCCGCGAAAC
>Ga0307966_1002708_pt1 | contig 13368 bp, 24 predicted proteins | sample OrgLakmetagen646_FD_203141 | JGI IMG/M metagenome (GOLD analysis project Ga0307966, IMG submission 203141) | Saline water microbial communities from Organic Lake, Antarctica - #646 | ecosystem: Environmental > Aquatic > Non-marine Saline and Alkaline > Saline | place: Antarctica: Organic Lake... | reverse complement strand
GTGCTGGGGCTGGGGGGAAGGTGAGTGCGGGAATTCCTGAGCACTCATTGGAAGGCTTCCTGACCACTCATCACTCGCACTGCTCAAAAACTTTAATATCCGCCACCACCCCACAACCGCCCCTTTTAGAAATAAATATATATTAAACCACCGCCCTGTCACCGCCCCTAGCAAAAAACAATAATAAGGGGGCGGTGATATACTTCTCGATCGGTAATTATATGTATATAGGTTTATATATACAGGGGGGGGGCGTATATATGGTTTTGGCCAATCCTACACATTAACATGGCTACATGTTTATGTACAGAAAAGCTACCTTGCACTCATCTGAACCTGGTCGCATTTGACGCACGTTGTGGATTTTAAAGAGGAATATGACATTTATCGTCGAGATCGGCCAAACTAAGTATGCGTGCACTCGTTCTGGTTTTACAGGTACTTGACGATAGCGGAGCGTATCCCATACACAGACAGTATACGCGGCTGGCAGCAAAGCAGTGTTACTCACCCTTCTCGGTCTGCTAGGAGGAACATGACGATGGCAAAGCACACAACGTGCACAATCAGCACGCTAGCCAGGACTTTGAGGGTGCCACTGTCAAGACGTTGTAGGGGGTTCATGAGGTTGGGCCCACGTACAAGTTTGACAAGCTTTTTCAGCAGCCGACCCCGGCGGTAGTCAATAAGGATCTCATCATGTGCCTAGTCATGCAAAGGCGTGTGTTTATGTGATGGTGTGTGTGTGTGCGTGTGCGTGTGGAAGCATGCGCGTGTATATGATGCGTGACTGATTAGCATGGAGAGGTAGCACGAGGTAGTGCACAAGAAGACTAGCACAAGCAGGCAGACCTCGCGAGCAAGCTGCTCCGTCCCTCCTCCTCATGATATACGTCATTTCCCAGCCTTTCAGCTACTTACCGAGTTGCCACTGACAGCACTCTGATTGTCAGTCTCTGTGCCCCCATCTCCAGCACTGGACTCGCTGGCATTGTCATCTCCGGGCTTGGAAGGCTCACCTGTGTAACGCACACAGCAAACGACACACAAACAGGTGCAAATGAAATGCTGTCGATGGTTAGATTGGCGCACATTGCCGACACGATCTGCAGCACTTAGGAGGTCTTCAGATTAAGTTATAACCATGGTAGCAGCATCATATTCAAAGTGCCTCCAACTGGATACCCAGCCAACCTCCACCTCCACCTCCACTGCAATCCACACTGCCAAACAGACACCTTTGTCAGTGCCCTGCCCTTTGCGTCCGGGCCGCTTGGCTGCAGGGACCTCTTCCTCTGCCGCTTCGTCTGGCATCTCAGCAACCTGTACAGCAGACAAGGGCATGAGTGAGGGATTGGGTCCAATGGAAGCTTACTCTTTTTTATTTTTGCAAGTAATAAACGAGGCTGTCAGCTTTACTCCATTATAGTATGGCGCCCAAAACGCAGGCTACAAAGAGCCAACACACCAAAACAAGCCGTCTGTCAATAAAAGCAGACGCTGGAGCTCAACTCAAGCATGACGCCCTCTCAGTCACGCCTGCACATGCGCCCACACACTCTCTCACAGAGCCATCACACACCTGCCGCTCCCATTCTGAGCCGGGAGGTGGAGGGGCTATGTCAAGAGAGGGACGCGCCTCGTTGAAGCCAGCATATGAGCCACCTCTGGGCTTGCGTGCTGAAGGCAAAGCGCCGCGCTGTGGGGACTGGCTCAGCACGTCTCTATCTTCATCAACCTTAGGAGAGGGCAAACCGAAGGTGATAAACAATCAGGCATGAATCACTTGACACAGGGAAACGGTTGTGTGCACAAATATGTACAGCTGATGATGGGCTTGCGCACTGTAAATACTGGCCCAGCACGTTTCCCCCTACATCAACCTTGGGAGGAAGAAGTGAAGTGAGGGACAGTCAGGCGTAAATAGTACATTACAGGCAAGCGGATGTGTGCTCCCCCATGTAAGACCGTGTATGAAGGTCGAGAGGCATTAGGGTCTGGCATGCCAGATAACTGAGAATAGGAAAGGAGGTTGGGGGTGTAGATGCTGCTCTTCTCACCTTTAGGTCGTTACCGTGCTCGTCAATGGCCATGAGTGAAGGTTGTGCGCAGGAACTGCCCCTCTCGCCCCAAGCATCTTCTCCACGGACACTGTCTGGCGTTTCAGGCCGCATGATACCCTGTAGTACAAAACATGGAACTCGTCAGGTCAGCTGCAACTTCAACTCGAGCTCACTTGGATGGCTATACAAAACTGCACGACACAGTGCAAATTGGAAGGGCAGGTAATGGTCGTTTGTGGAGATGTGGTGTGTCTCTAGCCACCAAGGCAGAATGGCAATATTGGCCACGTGCGCTTGACGACCAGACAGTGATTGTCGCACTGCTTTGGACTACTTCAGGCATGCTGACTCTGATTAAGATACATAACAGCGGGTACGAAAATCTACGCACACACACCCTCAATTCCTTGTGAACCCTGTGGTGATGTTTGTCCCTCTACCCTTTTGCCCCTATGCATTCCTGTAGAACGTTCATTCGTGGCTCATAAACTGTGGAGCAAGTTTATGACCTTTTAACCAACATTCCTCAGCCATGACTTGACTGCTTTGTTAGTAACTCCACTGTGGTTAACAAAACACATCTGGCACGCGATTAAGGGCCTGCTGTGGACCAGGTCGATAGTTACAAAGGTGGGCTGGAGGCACATACACCCTTAAGCATCACGGCACAAACACCCAAAGCCAGGAGTAAACTCACTTGGTTGGCGAGAGTCTTGACCCACTGAGCCACAAACTCACCCTCCTTGGTCTCTTTCTTTATGAAGCAGTGCTAAATTCCTATCATCCTCTGTTCCGCCCACCTGGTCATTGACCCATTGTACCATAAATTCACCCTCCTTGGCCTCTTTCTTTATGAAGCAGTGTTAAATTCCTATCATCCTCTGTTCCACCCACCTGGTCATTGACAGTCTTGACCCACTGCGCCACAAAGTCACTCTCCTTGGCCTCTTTCTTCTTCTTCTCCTCCTCCTCTGCTTCCTCATCCTCATCCTCCTCGTCAGAGCCCTGGACAAAAGCGGGGCAGCAAAAAAGGGGATGTAGGCATTCTAGTCTGTAATACTAGATATACAGAAGAAGAGCACGCAGGTACAGTGAAGGCCTCCCCTGACCTCATACTACTGGACGCTTTCATACTCTTATTGCTTTCAATTCATTTCCTAGTGTAATGAACGACAGCAGGCCAGCAATCTTGCCAGAGCATGCATCAGTGTGCTATTGTCGACATCTCTCTCCCTCCCTCCATCTCCCTTTTCCCCCCTCTGTCAGTCAGCCAAGGGGGAAAAAGCAAAGGAGTTGCTCGTGGCAAAGGAAATGACGAGTACTGTGGTTGCTGTTACACTTTTTGCGGTAGGGCCCCAGAAAGCATGACCACAAGAGTGCAGGTGTTGCCAGATGGAAAGTGGATTTCTGCTTGCAAATTGACTGTCATGCATGCATAGCCAGGGCAGGCCGAGCCAGGACCTACAGCACAATGGGACCTAGCAGCACACATCCTAGTGAACAAACGCCACAGGCCCAGCATCCAATCAAGCGCGCACAAAGATGGGAGTCACACAGTACAAAGCCAGCGAGCGTGCACACGTGCGAGCACGGCATACCTGCATCATGCCTCCCATCATGGATATGCGTGGGCGCCTGCTATCGGGGTCGTTGCCTGGCTTGGCCCCTCCAAAGTCCAAACTGCCTTGACCGGAGCCTTCAAGTTCTGCATTCCCTTCCTGTGAACCTTGCGACCCTTCCCCCTCGTCTGTGAGTCCATCTTGCCCTTCCCCCTCCTTCTCCTCCACACCACCCAGCAGCTTTCGCCCGGAGCCCATCATCTCCAGCTTGCTGCGGGCGGCAAATGTGTTGCCCACGCCACTGCTGCTGCTGCTACGACGTCCAGCTTTACCAATCAGCAAGCTTGCGCGGCGGCGGTTGCCTGCTTCGCTGGTGCGGCGGCTGGCTCCTCCTTTGGCCCCCTGCTCGCACATTTCAGGGTCACCCCCCTCCTCCTCGTCCAACCCCAATCCAAGGATACTAAAGATTGAAGACGGCTCCCCCTAGAATTGTGTATGTGTAAATGTATGTGTGCACGCGTCCAGGAGGGATTGAGTCACAGCCGTATTGAAATTTTGTGCACTTGTATCTTATAACCTTATAGGTTGGTACAGTGCTGGAGACGAGTCAGATTTACTACGTTACCTTGAAGGTAACGTCGGGGTGAAGCGTGGCCTCAATGCGGTTCTTTGACCCCAAGCCCTCACTCTTGCTCACTCCCTGCACAAACAACACGAGAGCGCTGCTTGTTTGTGGTTGAGCACGGGTCCTCAGCAGAGGCACTGGATGCAGGCCTGATGCATGTTGCCACCATGGTCGCGTGCAACTGTGAAGTTTATAAGGAACAAGCGCTGCATGAAGAGTGGAGCGAGGGCATTTGACTGCTGTCATAGCGTCAGTTGATCTGGCTTTTGAGCGCGAGCAGGGCAGGCCAGGCTCAGACCTGAAGAGTGACCCGCATGGTGCCTCCATCAGGGTGGTCCGCCACAAAGGCTTTTGGTGCAGTCACGGTCCCCCTGTTCACACGCTTGAGCCCTCCCATCTGCGCTTTGATGCCCATCATTTCCTCCCAACGGCACTGCTGGGGCACGTGGAGCAGACTGCAGCCATTTGCGGCAGGTCAGAGTAGACGCGTCCATTAATGAAAGCATGTTGTTTGGGCATACAAGGCAGATTACAGCCACGACCTAAGACAGGAACGACGCTTTCGTCGGTAGGGAACAGTGACTTTGTTGTCCATTCAGACTGCGGATGTATCGACGACACATAAGGACGTTGACTTGCTTGCCATCAAGGACAGGTTCCAGGAGAGTAAGGTCGCCAGCAAAGCGTGGTGGCTGGCAGGTATTTGTGTGCAGCGTAAGATAAGTCAGACCCACTTGTGCAGCTTTTGGCTGGTCAGCATTGAGGAGGGCCAGCCCAGCACCAGGCCTGCCCACGTATCAGCTTTGCGGACCTTGAGGTCCGTGTCCATCTCCAAGTAGCCTGCAGGCAAGCAGCATTCCCAGGTGTGGGTAATGGGTAGGTACACGTGCAGGGACAGCATTCCTGAGTGCGAGTGATTCAGCTTATGTGCTCCACAGTTGAGGGTCCGGTCAAGAAACAATTCAAGCTCCAAATAAGAAAGGATAGCAAGTTAGTTGCACGGACTGCATTGTAGGGACCTCCCTTTCTCGACCATTGTCTGTCTTTGCATCAACATCCTTGGACACTGGCCCTGAGGAACTCTGAAACACTTTCAAACTATCCACACTCCACATCTGCCTTGCTCTCCCCTTCAATCTCTGTGTGAGCACCCAAGTCTGAGTGCACAACTTGCCTGCAAGGCACCACACCACAAGCCACAACCGTCTGATGCATCCAAAACACGGAGACTCGGCTTTTCCTTGACGACAACCTTACACACCTGTTGTGCTCTTGTGCCACCGGTAAGCCTAGCGATGCAATCACTTTGAGCGCGCACCACCTAGGGTACAGGGTTTAGGGTTTATATTGCGCATCGCTGGTTCGCATATATTACGTTTCACGTTCACACGTTAACACTTGGAACATGTAGCCAGCACCTGTAATCACTTCTTGCTTGAACAGGTGGATCTTGACGGCAGGCACTCCGTCCACTTCCACCACCTCAGGCAGCATGACTGCTGGGCGAGCAGCACGGATCTTGGCTGCGTTGGCTGCGTTATGGAGGAGCTCGTGCAGCGTGGCGCCCTAAAAGTTGTGTGCATGTGAGCATTGAGATGTGTGTCCACGCATTTTACTTCAAAGGAGCAGCACTGATAAAATAAGGCCACAAGCGATAAAGACCAAAGCAGGAAGGCACATGCTGCTGCCGATGGTTTGCCTCCTTGTCAGGGTACATTCCATATTCCCCATGCTGCAAAGCTATGGGGTCCAAGCATACATCACAGAACCCTACAAATTACACACACCTGGTGCTGCGTGTTCAGAGCGGCCTTGTTGGCAGTCTCAAAGTCGGTGTCAGGAGGCTTGACACTCACACGGTAGGATCCACCTGCACATAGAATTGATGGTCTGTCTGATGAGACAGCCATATCACACATCGATGGAGCGTCATCCTCGCTGGAAAATTGAGCACTGGCGGGCGAGGAGCAAGCCAGGAGCGCAGTTGTGAGCTTGCCTGTATGGCCAACAGCAGGAAGAAGAGGAATACACCACACCCAGCAAGATCTTAATCAGGCAGAGGAACAGCGAACAGGCAGCACACCAGCAAATCAGATCCAGTGACAAACTGATTGGGCAGACAATAGGGATACGGTCCCCCCCCCCAGTTTAATACAGCATATGTACCGTACTGCATGATTCCTAAACCTATACAGTTTTGGCCCACCCTACAGACAAGCCTACAAGCCAGGTCACAGGCACGTGCCACCACATGGGCACGCACCAACACTACGAGTTCTATATTTATATATACCCACTACACCCGTATTTACCAAAATTACAAGGCTACAGACAGTCCGTGAGGCAAACCTGGTCGTGAATCCTCTTGGTCCATCAGCGCCAGCAGCAGCAGCTTGACACCCCCTGTGCCAGCTTCTCCCATCAAACGGTCGATGCTACCATCGTGGTATTTGTCTGCCACTTTCTGCCTCCAAATTGCAAACACATCCACCACCTGCAAGGCAGTTTTGAGCAAAGTGCAGGGTGATACACACAACCATCACACTGAGCCAGGATAGTAGGCAAGCTGCAGGTCAGTCAGTGTGATGCTGGACACAAACAATCAGACAGGCAGAGAACGTTGCAAGGAAACATTTGAGCCAAAATTGGCTCAGTTTCTGCGTGTCAAGACTCACATCTGCGATGTGCCTGGCCTTCATTTCTGAGGCAGGCCAGCCAAACAGCTGTGACTCATGGGGCTCGATGTCTTCGATGCTGCCATCCAAGCTGCACGTCAGACTGATACGCTTGTCCTCTGCCATGGCGTTGGGAAGAGCACGCGCCACCTGCATTGCAGTACAGTAGGAATAAGTGCTCTTGAGTAACAAATAAATGAGTAATAAATAAGCGCTCTTGAGTAATAAATAAGTGCTCTTGAGTAATAAATAAGTGCTCTTGAGTAACAAACAAGTGCTCTTGAGTAATAAATAAGTGCTCTTGAGTAATAAACAAGTGCTCTTGAATAACAGTCGCCTTACAGCCACCTTAAAAGACCTTGAGACAGATTGTCGTGGCCTAAAGCACCGCATGCGATTGTGCGTGTACATGCACATTAAGACATGCATTTCAGCGAGGGATAAAGTAAACACCTGGGATTCAAGTGCCCATTCTTGACAACGTTGCATGATAGGCTAAATTCACACTCACCCTGACGACGTGCAGCGTGCGCATTTGGTCCTCCATTTGGTGCACTTTTATGCGTACTGGCACCAGCACCTTGCTACTGCTTAGCAGGTTCACAACCACACCCGCACGACAGCTGTTGCTGGGAACGGTGGAAGGAGTCTCTTGCAGCCATTTGGCGTGCATGGAGTTGTAGGGGGGAGGGAGCAGGGAGTCCAACCTGGTGCCAATCAGCTGGCGCGTGCTCAAGCCCAGCAGGGCTGCCAAGTCCCATGTGCCAAAGGTAATGGTGCCGTGTGTGTCACAGACCTGGAAAGTTGAGAAGAGTGAAGGCATCAGGACCGAATGGTTTTGACACAAAGATGTTCCTCATGCCCTTCTCAATTAAAGCAGTCAGCCTAGACAAAAGTAGGCACGCTGACACCTGTGCCACCTCCAACATGCCTATGCACTCCATTTCTAGAAAAGTGCTGGCTTTTCCCCCCACCCACCATCGTCATCTCGTCGGCCTTGTCGCTGCGTTTCACGTTCCACACAAAGATGCGCTCAGTCTGTGTACCTCCCAACCTCACGGTGATGGTGCAGGGCACAGGGGGCAGGTACTTGCCCTTCAAACGGGCAGTTGTCACCACCTATGCACAAGGAAGGTCCGTTACAGCATGCAGCAAAGTAAGAAAGCACTTGGCTCAGCAGCAGGTGGCCTGATGATTATGGTCACGCAGATTATGGACGCTCAAGGGAGGAAGCAGGTCATACGTGCATGAAGGGGGAGGCGTGCAAAAAGTGACAAGTGGGGTGCATAAGGGGGACATGTGAATAACAGAAACAAGAACCAAGCAAGTTGGCTGCACCCTTCCCAACTTTCCCTGTTAGCAACAGCTTCCCTCTGGGCCTGCAACAGCTGAGCAGCTGCCCATCTTTGAGTCTGGCATGCTTATCAAATACAAAGCCTATCAGGCCCACCTTGTGCTCAGCAAAGTCCTGTGCAGTAGATCCCCTGCACTGCTCACAAAACACTTCACCAGCTGCGGAGTCCTCAAGGAAGGTGATGATGGACTGCCCCACCAACGCCTCACCTGAGTTGGAAGAGGGGGGGGGAGTAGGGTGAGGGGGGCGTCTGTGTTGAAAGGTAGGGGTCTAGCAGACAAAGCACATCAGAGAGCAGACATGGCAGATAAAGAGACTGGCAAACAGGGCTGGAGCGAGAAGCAAACAGAGCAGGAGTGGGAAAGCAGGGAGGGAGTGCACTGAGGCATAAGCAGAAAGGCTGCAGGGGGTTGCTGACGAGTAGCCAGTAGAAGCAATGCTTTGATGAGTTTTTGGTATGAAGATGTTGATTCACTGACACAGAGGAGTGCTCAAGCGCTACACTTTCACACTCACTTGGATAACCCATGAGGCCAGAGAACTGCTGGTCTGCACACAGCACCACTCCGTTGGGAGCCACCCACACGCGCACGTTGTCCATGGATACCTATGGGCAAGGAGGTGCATGCATTCTGTCTGGAGTACTGCGGGATGCACAGCACTGAGACTGGGATGTATAGAAGTCAGAGGGCACATGTTCTTTACAGGAAACTGAGGTGCAGAGGGCACATGTTCTTTTGGGTTTTACCCCCCACACTTCAAGCCCAGCATGGTGAACGGATGGCTGCACGCACCGGCAAGGACTTCATGACTCCCAAGAACACGCAGTCTGAGCCCGTGCCACTGAGCTTGGTGACTCCCAGCTCTGTAGGAAAAACAAACTTGTCCTGCAGCGCAAGGAGTGTGTACATTCAGCAGCAAGTTTGATAGGTTAGTAGTCCACATTGATTAGGTTTGCAGTACATTTTCTTATGTAGTGATCACAAAACTCTGCAGCACCAGACAGGGCAGGAGCCCTACCTTGTGGAGGGAAACCACCTCTTGGACTTCGTCAAGGATGTGTGGGTCATTTGTAGACGTGTAGCGTGTCAGGTATGAGGGGTGGCGCCCGGAAAACGGCTGGGGCATGAGCATGCTCACATTGGCATTCTCAAGCTCAATCTTGGTGTAGCCAAACATTGAAGTGGCACCCTGCATGCATGAGTTACGTGCGAAAGGAGTAGACGCATGGACAGCAAGGCACTGTAGAGAGGCAAAGGCTACAGTAAAGGACATTCACCTTTTCTCAGAGCACTGCAAAATGGCAAAAAGAGTGGTATAAAATACGCACGTACATGCACAAACTCACACACACATACCTGAGAGGTCATGAGGATGGTGCCAACGGCATCGATGATGATGACTGCATCCTCATGCATGTCCATGCTGACAAGGAAATCGTTTTTCTTCTTGCTGGAGAGGTCAAAGTCCCTGGAGTATGCAAGCAAACGGGGCAAGCGAAGAAGCTGATGGGTGATGCCGTGTTAAATCCTTTGGACCAGGAGTCCAGAGAAAAAGAAATCACCTTATTGCCAGCCGCCGTGAAGCAAGAGGCTGTAGGGTCGAACGTATGTGTGTACGTGTGTTTACGTATGTGTGTACACGTACTCTGTGAGTTGGCAGTTGCTTACATGTTCATGATGGCGTCAGTGGAGCCGATGCGGTTGCCTTCTGCGTAGTATTTGGTGGCCCCTGAGATGTCGTTCTTGACCTCCTCTAGGAACTTGCCGTAGCACTTGAGCACCTTGCCGTTGTTGGGGTAGCGCTCCATCATTTTGCTGTACACCATCTGTGTGTAGAAGGAGCACGATGCCAGAACATTGGTACCTGGTTGTGTTCCCGTGCACGTCACAGTGACATCATAGTACTCAGCACAGGGGCAGTCACTATGGCTTCTTTCATTCGCGCAACATGCAAGACAGGCACATTCCACACACCAGGAAAGGCAGTGCATATAGATACTCAAACAGTGTGCGACTCCTGCAGCAATCCTCGCCTCAAGTGTTTCCCTACCTGAGCGCGCTTTGAGCTGTGCTCCAGATCTTTCAGCGACTTCCTTATTGTGGCATCCTGAGATTTGGTGTGCATGAACTGCTTCCAGAAATCACGCTGGGTCTGTAGAGCTTCCTTGTGCACGCGCACGAGCATGCGGTAGTTGCGCTTGAACTCCACGTACGACTGGAGGTCCAAAGCACCGTCTGTCGCATCTTTCAAGCGCTTTGTCTTGCTTAAAGCAGAGAATATCCTGTATCTGACAAGGATGTCTGGCTTCAGCTTTATCGCATTCTGCGTGGAAAATGTGCAGGGTAACCTCGAATGATCATGTGTATGCAAACCAGAACCAACGCTTGGATAGGATAGCACATGCACACAGACAAGGATATGGTATGAGACATATTGCTCAAGCACAGTCGTTCCTGCATCATAGAGTGTCATAGAGTGTCACAGCACTGGATGTTAGGTGAGCACAATAATAATGTAAGCGTTCCAATGAGGAGCAAACACGCACGAACACCCACCTGCAGCTGCGTGCGGGTGAGGGGCCCGTTATGTCTGACCTCCAGCAAGAGGTTGGCATACTGGGCCACCAATGATGCGCACTTTGGGAAGTACTGCATACCAGCCTGTGAGCGCGGAGTGCCATACAGCAATCAGTCACGACTGCGCCAGAGGTGTGGCGCAGGCCTAAGAGGCAGAACATCTATGACCTTCATCACAACCATACACAGAGGCAAGCGTGCGATACATGCCACCAAGGTGTTTGTCCTTGCCCTGCAACTGAACGAGCCACTTGGTCATCGACTGCACGAACAGACACACAACTGCTGTCGTGGTCAGCATGCAATGACTAAAGGGTGACTAAAGGGACACTTCAACAAAAGCTACTGACCTGCAGGATGGTCTCTCCCAGCGCAACGGCCTGTGGGTCGACAACGCCATCACGGTCAAACTTGCGCAGGACACGGGACATGATTTCCACGTCCTCTGCAAGCACACACACATATATACACACACACACACTCAGTACCGTTGAGCAATAAAGTGTAAGCATGGTGCTCCTCGGAGGCCAGAAAGAAAGGTCAGACAATACCTAGCACACACTGCAAAGGAGTTCAGCAAAGCAAGGCCTTGTCAGGTCTATTAGAAACACACATGCGGTTCAAATGCATCTGCTACTTGCACACAACCCATACAGCCTGCTAAGTAACTTAATAAATTGCTTGTATGCCATGCAGCGCGTGGTGCCATATCATTTCATTAATGGCTCCTGGACATGCTTACCAGGGTACTCAAACTTGAAGATCTTCCTGAGCGGCATGCCAGCAGGCGGTTCAATGAACTTGCGTGTCCAGTACATTTTGTATTGGATGAAGGCGTAGTGGCAGCATGCTCCTCCCACCATGACCGGGAAGATGCCCTTCAGCACGTTCTGTGAATTTTACAGGCAGGCAGGCAGGCAGGCAGGCAAGCAGCATGGGAGCACGTGGAGGATAGGATAGCATGGGAGTATAATATGAAAGTAAACAATAAAAAAAGGTGGAATATAGAAGACGCACTTCTGCTGTTAGTTGGACACTAGCTCTCGGTATTCGGTGGACAAAAAGGGCACGAAGGTAGACAATATACAGGATCAACGACGCAAGGTCAACAGGAAGCGCATAATGCAGCAGTCCTTGCAATAGCCACATCACGTGTGCTGCAGATTGAGCACTGCGCATAATGCAACATTCCTTGCGACATGCAAATTATCACGTGCACTTTGCGTAGCGCCCAACTTTCAGAGGGCATCAGGTTGGTCGTGAGGAGAAGCAGCAACACCCACCCAGGTCATGTAGGAGTGGAAGTCAGGGTCTCCCTTGCGGGGGTCCCACGATATCACCATCAGCAAGCTCGACGTGTAGGCCACGCCCAGCCACATGCTGCTCATGCTGATGTTGACCCAGTTGTTGTAGAAGGGCATCTGACGGAAGTACAGCCACCAGGTGTACAGGGCAGCCAGCCACAAGATGATGGTGGGCGCACGACGGGTTTGCTGAGGACATGGAGCAGGGTTGAGGAGTCAGTCAGAGCAAGATGGTGCTTGGACCACTCGAAAAATTCGACATGCATACTTACTTATGAAAGGCCTTGGGACGGCATTCAGGATTTAGCAGGCTTTCCTAGACAACTTTAGGCATATATTGTGCGGTGCAGGTGGCATGAACCCAGGTGCATGATGCACCACTCTGCTGCCGAACAGCCTTACTGAGGATGTAGCATCTGACCTTCAAGTCCGAGTGCACGACAGAGGAAAGTTACGAGGGATAAGATGTTCCAGCAGCAGTGCACTCACGTTTATGCCTACTGCGCAGATAACGACCACCATCTTGGCCACCACGATCTTCATCATCGTCATGGTTGCTGGAGAAGCCAGCCAGGTGCGTTTGATGGGATTGTGCTCACTGTTGATGACCGCCTGCCAACAATGGAGCACACACCGGGCTGTTCACTCCTTGCTCAACTCTTTGGCACTGAAACACCTTCCCTGCGTCGCTTGCATGACTGTAAGCTTGGGGCTTTCCAACAGCTTTTTGTCGTGACAAAGATGTTACACCTTGCCCTACGTGCAACTGCATGCCTCAGTGTTAGAGTGCTTGAGCCAGAGCGTGGGTATCACACAATTTGAACTTCAACACTCACCAGGACACAGGCAGTGATGCCGAGGACAAAGGCTGTCGCACCCCCCACAATCATGTGGGCAAGGTGAGGTGTCGCTGAGCAATCTGTGGGGTGTTACGAACGACAAACCGTGCGTGGATGGTGAGCAAGCCGGGAAGTGTAGTGATATGCAAGAGCTGATGCACGTGGGGCAACCCCTGAGCAGGTAAGAACTTGTAGCCTATCTCTCTTCCAGCAACTGATCAAGGCTTTGCGCTTCTGAGCTAGTCGTAACAGGGAATAAAAGGAATGGGCACTCCCACTCACCAACATCCCTGTAGTGAAGGTGCATGTTTGTGCCTCCGTTGCCGTTGCTCTCAAAGTCACACTGTGTGTTAAAGGGGCACAGCAGGCC
>Ga0307966_1002702_pt1 | contig 13391 bp, 13 predicted proteins | sample OrgLakmetagen646_FD_203141 | JGI IMG/M metagenome (GOLD analysis project Ga0307966, IMG submission 203141) | Saline water microbial communities from Organic Lake, Antarctica - #646 | ecosystem: Environmental > Aquatic > Non-marine Saline and Alkaline > Saline | place: Antarctica: Organic Lake... | reverse complement strand
CAGCAGAAAATGTAGGTGTTTATAAATACGATGGGACAGAATTCACTTTGTACACTACTGAACATGGTTTAACTTCTAATGTTGTCCTTAGTATTTTTGAAGATCATAAAGGACAACTTTGGTTTGGCACCTGGCAAGGCTTATGTATTTTTGATGGTGAAAAATTCGTAGATGCTAAAGAGATAGAACCTTGGACAAGCTTTAGATAAGTTTGCACAATTGAGTAAAACAATTTTATTTTTTAACGACTTTTGAGAGTCAAAATGGTACTAAAAAGCTTTTGCTTTTAATGCAGGTTTTGTGCTTGTTGTGACCTCGGCTGGATTGCATATCCAGAGTAAGTTCAATGCTGGAAATACAAAACCACTGCTATCGCAGTAATAGTTTTTGCATTTTATCCTGCACTTACAAAAGCTATAGCTTTTGACATTTTCTCTCAAAATACTGGATTGCATATCCAGAGTAAGTTCAATGCTGGAAATACAAAACCACTGCTATCGCAGTAATGGTTTTTGTATTTTATCCTGCACTTACAAAAGCTATGGCTTTTGACGTTTGTATAAAATGCAAAAACCACACTGATAAAAATCAGTGTGGTTTTGTGCTTGTCGTGACCTCGGCTGGATTCAAACCAGCAACCTCTTGAGCCGTAATCAAGTGCGCTATTCAGTTGCGCCACGAGGCCTCTTATTATCTTTGTCTTTACAACAAAGAACCCTCTATAAAATAAAAACTTTTCAACTTAAAATCAAATAAAAAACTACTTTAATTTAGGAGTGCAAATATAACCTAATTCCATAGTTGAGCAAATTCATTTCAATAATTTTTTAAGCAATTCAAGAGTCTTAAAATAATTCAAAAAAAAATAAAAAGCTTATTTTTTAATCATAATTTCAGTAGCCGTCCCTTGATTGCTTGTGATTACAAAAATATACATCCCCTGTGATAAATCTTCAATTTGCAAAATATCAGTTTCAAAAGTAGTAAAATCAAGTTGTTGTTTTCCTTGTAAATTAAAAACCTTAATCGAAGTAAGCATTAATTCATCAGGATAATCTATATACAATGTGTTAGTAAATGGATTCGGATATATGCTTAAATTTAGTTTTTTAAAATCAACTGCACTCAAAGGTTCACAATCTATTGGAGTTCCTGCCGTTTCAATTTGTAAACTTCCGTTTTCTACCCACCAATGTTCCCAATCACCACCGTTTCCTGTTTCCCATTCATTTATATCAAAGGTATTTGCACCTGAAGTGGTTCCAGGTATTTTATAGGTTTTAATTGCTTCATTATTTAAATTCCAAGTTAAGGGTGTTTCAGAATTCAATTCCTCAGGGGTGAAATTTTCAACACAATTTACCTGCAAAAAATAGGCATAATCGTCAAATTCTGGAAATTCCCCATAAACTGATGCAGTACCAGTTTCGTCTATACAAATCCCTACAAATTCCTCTGCTGCAATGCCAAAAGCACGCTCGCCAGTTTCATCGACAATTCTAGATAAAAAAGCGGTGTGTCTACCTTTTCTATCTGGACTATCATAATGGGTATCGGTTATGGTGTTTTCTAGAAAAGGAGCTTCCAAAAAACTACCTTCACCAATAGAAACAGTATCATCAAATGGATTATCAAGTGCTTCAGCAGAAGTAACCGAACCATTAATAGCATCAAAATAAAATTCCCCCATGATAGCCATTCCTGCACTTGTGCCACCTATTGGAGCTTGCTTTACATTGATGTGGTCATTCAGCAAATCCATAAAATCATTGTCTTTAAAGTAGTTTACATAAGTGGCTTGATTTCCACCAGCAAACCAAATGGCTTCAGCATTGGCTACTTTATCTAGGACATAAGGGTTTAAGGCACCAGCGATATTATTGATTAACAAGGTCTCAACCGAATTTAAGCTAACTCCTAAATCGCTATAAAAATAATCATTGTAATCATCCCCTCCTGAAGTTCTAATTACTATAACATCACCTCCGTTGGCTTTATTCAAAAACCATTGCATGGCATTATCATCTTCGCTTGCACCACCCATCAAACAGATTCCAAAACTCGGAACAGTTTCCACATTTGTAGTATTACCAACAAAAAAACTTTCATAATCTTGAGCACTACAAACCATACTCAAGCCTAAAAAACAGTAAAGTAGATAATTTCTCATATTCAATTTTTATTTTCTAATAGAGGAACAAACCGAAATTCCCCAAAGGTTTCTTTTTCAAAACTTCTTGCACTTTTTCTTATCAACACCGTCATAATCTGCGGGTCTTCCCCAACAGGAATAACCAGCCTACCTCCCACTTTTAGTTGAGCCATCAATGGTTTTGGAACAAAAGGTGCACCTGCTGTAACCAATATTTTATCAAACGGAGCATGCTCTTTCAAACCTTGATATCCGTCTCCAAAAGAAGCATATTTAGGACTAAATCCTAGTTTTTTTAAAAAAATACTGGTTTTTTTATACAACTCATGTTGCCGTTCTATGGTGTATACTTTAGCACCCATACTGCATAAAACAGCTGTTTGAAAACCACTTCCTGTTCCAATTTCCAATACTTTCTCCTCCTTTTGTAGTGCTAATAATTGAGTCTGAAATGCAACCGTATACGGCTGTGAAATAGTTTGCCCAGCCGCAATAGGGAAAGCCTTATCTTGATAAGCATGGTCTTCAAAACTAGAATCCAAGAACAAATGCCTAGGGATTTTCAGCATCGCCTGTAAAACAGCTTCATCTTCAATTCCCTTTTCTTTTAGTTTTTCAATCAAAAGTTTTCGTTTTCCTTGATGTCTATAATTGTCTTCCAAATTCACGAATTGCTTTCCCACAAAAATAGGCATTCAGGCAGAGTAACAAGAATCAAATTCAGAATATTTTTTAGGCAGCTTTAACCCGCTTTCCGTTTTTACGCTTCCATCTTCAGTATTATTTTTATAGCCTTTGCCAGAGCTCCTAAAGTCGCTCCACAAAGACTTAAAAATATATACTTCTGCTGTGCAGGGTAACCACTTCAATCGGGAGCTGAAATTTGAATTTAAATTGAATAACAAGTGCTTCAAAACAAAGCTTATCGATTGGTATTTAAACAAATTAGAAAACTTATTCTTTGTACCATTTATCACTTCTTGAACAAACTAATTAGGAATAGGAAAAGTAAAGCTCCAATGACACCAGTAATGATATCTGCAAAAAAACCACTTCCAATTCGGATTCCTAGATAATCAAAAACCAAATTACCCACAACTCCTCCTACTATTCCTATAATCATGTTGATGAGAAAGCCAAATCCGCCGCCTTTCATTAATTTACCGGCTATCTATCCTATTAAAGCTCCTACGAGTACTGCATAAATAATTGACATAGTATTTTGTTTTAAGATTGATTAATTGCAAATATAATCATAAAATTAATTATTTTTTATGAAACTATAAAATCAAACTTGCGAGTGGCTATTAATTGGATTATTCTTAATTTAGCAACTTTTAATAGAGCTAAAAAATAAGTTATGAGCAAATACGATGTAATTGTTTTAGGAAGTGGTCCAGGCGGATATGTTACTGCTATTAGAGCATCCCAATTAGGAATGAAGACTGCAGTAATAGAAAAGGAAAGCCTAGGTGGTGTATGTTTAAATTGGGGTTGTATTCCTACTAAAGCATTACTTAAAAGTGCAAAAGTTTTCGATTTTTTAAAACACGCTGACGACTATGGTTTAAAAGTTGAAAAAGCTGATAAAGACTTTACTGCAGTTGTAAAACGTAGCAGAGATGTGGCTAATGGCATGAGTAAAGGGGTTCAATTTTTGATGAAAAAAAATAAGATTGATGTCTTAGAAGGCCACGGAAAACTTAAAAAAGGGAAGAAAGTAAGCGTTGAAAACAGCAAAGGAAAAACAACAGAATACGAAGGGGAACACATCATTATAGCTACTGGAGCTCGCTCTAGAGAATTACCTTCTTTACCTCAAGATGGCAAAAAAGTAATTGGATACCGAAAAGCTATGACGCTTGAAAAACAGCCAAAATCTATGATAGTTGTAGGTTCGGGTGCAATTGGATGTGAGTTTGCAAGTTTTTACAACTCCATGGGAACAGAAGTTACAATAGTTGAATTTCAACCCAACATCGTACCGCTAGAAGATGAAGAAATCTCTAAAGGTTTTGAAAAAATATACAAGAAGAAAGGCATTAAAATAATGACCAATTCTTCTGTTGAAAAAGTGGATGCTTCTGGTGATAAAGTGAAGGCTACAGTAAAAACTAAAAAAGGGGAAGAAATCCTTGAAGCTGACATCGTACTTTCTGCCGTTGGTATTAAAACCAACATCGAAAATATTGGCTTGGAAGAAGTAGGCATAAAAACCGATAAAGATAAAATTATTGTGAATGATTGGTACCAAACCAATGTTCCTGGCTACTACGCTATTGGAGACGTAACTCATGGACCAGCATTGGCTCACGTTGCTTCAGCAGAAGGAATTCTTTGTGTTGAAAAAATTTCAGGCATGAAAGTAGAAGCTTTAGACTACGGAAACATTCCAGGTTGCACCTATTCTAATCCTGAAATTGCTAGTGTTGGTATGACAGAAAAACAAGCCAAAGAAGCAGGCTATGAACTTAAAATAGGAAAATTCCCATTTTCTGCATCGGGTAAAGCGAGTGCAGAAGGCAACAAAGATGGTTTTGTAAAAGTGATTTTTGATGCTAAATATGGCGAATGGCTAGGTTGCCACATGCTAGGTGCTGGTGTTACAGATATGATTGCTGAAGCGGTATTGGGTAGAAAATTAGAAACTACTGGCCATGAGGTTTTAAAAACAATTCACCCTCACCCTACCATGAGTGAAGCAGTTATGGAAGCTGTTGCAGATGCTTACGATGAAGTGATTCACTTATAAAATTGAACTAATTAATAACAAACCGCTTCATTATTTATTTTTGAGGCGGTTTTATTTTTATGGAAAATCTAAATTACATTTCTAGCTTACAGAATCCAAAACTAAAACGGATTTTACAGTTGCAAGAGAAATCTCGTAATCGTAAAAAAGAAGGAGTTTTTGTGGTGGAAGGTAAACGTGAAATAAACTTACTATTACAAGCAGCATACAACATAACAGAATTATATTATTGCCAAGAATTTTGTATAGATAGTGATTTAGCCGAAGTTAATTTTAAATTAGAGGCTACTTTCCAACTCAGCAAAGCAGCTTACCAAAAAATAGCTTATCGTGGAAGCACAGAAGGAATACTGGCTATAGTTAAAACCAAAAATCAAGATTTAAAGAATTTGGTATTTCAGAAGAAAAATCCTATAATTTTAATAGCTGAAGCTCCTGAAAAACCTGGGAATATAGGCGCTTTGTTACGTACGGCAGATGCAGCAAATATAGATGCCGTAATCATTGCCAATCCTAAAACCGATGTCTACAATCCAAATATTATTCGGTCTAGTGTTGGCACCGTTTTTACCAACCAAGTTGCAACGGCTAAATCGGAGGAGGTAATTGCGTTTTTAAGAGCAAATCAATTTGAAATTTATACTGCCATATTGCAGGATGCTGTTTCATATTTAGAACCCAACTACACAAGAAAATGTGCCATTGTAGTGGGTACAGAAGCTGTTGGGCTAACCCAGAAATGGCGAGATGTTGCCACAAAGAATATCAAAATACCTATGCAAGGTAAAATCGACTCGATGAATGTTTCAGTAGCCACAGGAATTTTGTTGTTTGAAGCTATAAGGCAAAGGGAATAATCTGGTTAGTTGGTTAGTTGTATTTACTAAAAACAAAAAAGTTTGATTTTAAAGTGAAAAGTCTGGATATTGTGTTTTCATGTGCAAGTAAATTTGTAAAATCGTTGATATGTCTTTTACCTTCACCTAAATACATTGCAAGAAAAATCCTTACTAGTTTTTATGTATTTTTAAATTCAAAATTCATAATTCATAATCACCTAGTCTACTTTCCAACGCTTTTGCACTTCAGCAATCAAAGTGCTTAAATCGTCTATTTCATTCAACTTTTCAGCATTCATAAAAATATCTAAGTCATAATGATTTTGAATCAGAATAATTGGATAGGAATACTGTTGTGCAAACTTCGATTTAAACTGCTTTTCATATTCGTCTTTATGCAAGAAATCCATAGCAATTCCAGATTCTTTTCTGAATTTTTTCCACTTCTTCTTTTCGGAGGTCAAACCGAAAGTTAAGGCGCATAATTTGCAATCGTAAGTACTTGGGCTGAATAGTTTTTTAGCTGAATCCAATAAGGTTTCCTTCGTATCACTTTTAGCATTGTAGACAAATATGAGTTTTTTACTTGCCTGCATTATTTCTCTTTTAAATCTAGTTTTTCAGCAAAATAATCGCAAAAATCCTTCATGGTTGCTGTCATTTTTTCGTCTTGAGTTGCTCTGTAAAAGGTGTCGCTCATGGTTACTAAGGTCTGATGGAAAAACTTCTTCATTTCATCCATGGGCATATCTTTTGTCCACAAGTCTATTCGCAGTGTTTCTTGGTTTTCTGCATCCCAAAGTGAAAGCAAAACCGCTTTGGCTTCCTCATTTTGAACTCCCCCATCTTCTGCAGACCATCTTAGTTTTTCTGGTATTTTATTTTCGTCAGTTTCAACTTGTATACTGATATTTGATGTTTTGTGTGCCATTATTTTCCGGGTTTATAAGCAGATTGCTTAAATAAGTTTTCTTCTTCTAGTTTCAATAGTTCTTTAATGCTAATGTTAGGATTGTTTTCCATAAAATCTTGGACAATTCGTAAACCAATGTATTGTCCTAATCTTGGCGGACTTTCAGTATCAAATTGTAAATAAAATTTTGAGTATGGAGCTAGATTAATAAAGCGGTCATTTAACTTTTGTTCTGAACTGTAAAGCAAATCATTTTCTACAAAATACTCCCAAATTTGAACTTCATTGCTTTTGGCCCACTGCAGCTCTTCTGCAGCGTAATGCAAATGAAGATGTGCATCCTGAAAGGGTAAAAAGCGCTGCATGAGATAACGCATTTTTCCATAATATATCATGGAAGCTAAATAGCTTCTACTGTGTTTTTTATAGTAAATTTCTCTAGCGTAAGTTTCAGCAATATCGGCTAGTAAATAATCTTTATCTTGTAATTCTGCTACATAGGTGTAAATTCCTTCGTAAAAACGATGTTCTTTACCTAAATAATTATCTAAAGATATAAGTAAATATTCATCCGTTAGGATTACTTTGTTTTTATAATCTACCTGTTCCGCTAAGGTAACCACAGTTGGCACTTTAAACTTCGGAAAGTAATATTTTAGGTGCTTGTAGAATAATTCTATGTCTGCTTGCTGTTTTTCAAAATCAGGAAAAACCTTAACTACTTCGTTTTGTATTTCAATTTGTAAAGTGTCCTCCATTTTTTGAATCCAAATACTATCTGCATACTGCATTGGAAACAAATAAGGAAAATCATCTTTCAATTTTGGTAAATCTCTTGCTTCAGCTTCTGCAAAAATCCGATCAAAACGTTTGAATTCTATATCTACCTCTACAGCTTCAATTTCATTTTTCACTCTATCTTCTTCACAAGAAAAAAGAAACAGAATCAGGAGTAGACTCAAATAGTTAGCAGGAAATTTTCTCATTATATACAAATTCAATTGAAGCTACAAATTTAAGTGAAAATTACTGTTTTGCGTTGGTTTCAACATTTTCTTATGAAGTCTTGCAAACTTTGGTTAAAAAAATCATTCTTATAGGCTTCATATTTTTGTAGCTTTAGGAAGTATTGTATTTTTAAAAAAAAATTAGCATGAAAACAGATTTAGTAACTAAACACATCGCTAGCTGGTTAAAAGACTATGCGCAAGTAAGCAAAACTAATGGATTTGTAATTGGAGTTTCAGGAGGAATAGATTCTGCCGTAACTTCAACTTTGTGTGCAAAAACTGGTTTACGAACGCTTTGTTTAGAAATGCCAATTCATCAAGATCCCTCTCAAGTAACTCGTGCTCATAAACATATACAAGACTTAAAAAAGAAATTTGCCAATGTAAGTAGCCTAAAAGTCGACCTCACCAATACGTTTGAAAACTTTAAATCTGCCTTACCAAAAATACCAGAATCTGATCAAAAAAGTTTGAGTTTAGCAAATACTCGAGCAAGATTTAGAATGTCTACTTTGTATTATTTTGCAGCTTTACACGGGTATTTAGTCGCAGGAACAGGAAATAAAGTGGAAGATTTTGGAGTTGGTTTCTACACAAAATATGGTGATGGTGGGGTAGATTTGAGCCCAATTGCAGATTTAATGAAGTCTGAAGTCTATGAAATTGCTGCATACCTAGGTATAAATGAGGAAATACAAAAAGCAGCTCCAACAGACGGACTTTTCGGTGATAGCCGAACCGATGAAGACCAACTTGGAGCAAGTTATGACGAACTAGAATGGGCAATGGCTCACGAAGAAAACCCGAGCAGCGATAAACAAAGCGACAGACATCATCAAGTTTTAGAAATTTATAGAAATCTAAATGCTAAAAACCAACATAAAATGAATCCTATTCCGGTTTGTGAAATTCCAGTTGTGATGCGGAATTAAAGTTCTTATATTTTTCAACATATATAAGTTTAACTTGAATATTATATATCAAATTATTTCTCAGAAATCCGCTCTAGTAAGTTTAAGTAATCTGTCCTATTATTTACAAAATCTAGGTCTGAAATATCAATGACTTTTACATTGATTTGTTGCTGATTTTTAATAAAATTCAAATATCCTTTGTTGATTTTTTCTAAATATTCAGGGGCAATATTCTGCTCATAACTCCTCCCCCGTTTCTTAATATTCTCTAGCAAACGTTCTGTATTTTGGTATAAATAGATGTATAAATCTGGATTTGGTTGCTCCTTATACATGATATCAAATACCTTTTTATACAGACCAAATTCATCTTCCTGTAAGGTTACTTTCGCAAAAATTAAAGATTTATAGACATCATAATCCGCTACCACAAAATCTGAAAACAAATCGTATTGAGAAATATCATCCAGCAATTGCTGGTGTCTATCTGCCAAAAAAGACATTTCTAGAGGAAAAGCATATCGGTTTTGGTCTTCGTAAAATTTTGGTAAAAAGGGATTGTCCTTAAAACGCTCTTTTATTAATTTAGCATTGTAATCTGCTGCAATCATACTTGCTAAACTGGTTTTTCCAGCTCCAATATTGCCTTCAACTGCTACGTAAGTATAATCTATTTTTGGGAGTTTTATACTTTTTAGTTCTGCTGAAATTGGAGCAATCTCAGATTGGTCAGTAGTGGTTACAAGTAGTTCCTTTATCGTCTTAGCCAACACTGGATGCTTCAAGTCTGGAGCTAGGTCTGACATTGGGTACAATACAAAATTTCGTTCTGCCAATTTAGGATGCGGAATTTGCAATGCGTTAGAATCATGCGCTTCTTCACCATAAAAAATAATATCTAAATCGATGATGCGGTTTTGGTAACCCGTCTGCGGAATTCTTATTCTACCCACCTCAATTTCAATATCCAACAACTCATGTAGCAGCTTTTCTGCAGTGAGTCTTGTTGTTACCTCAATACATGCATTTAAGAAATCCTCTCCTTCAAAACCCCAAGCAGGAGTTGTATAAATTTTAGAGATCGCTACAATTTTACCAATCCGTTTATAAATATGCGCTATGGCAAGATTCAAATTGGCTAATTTGTCGCCTTGATTACTGCCTAATGCAATGTATGTTATTGTGTTTGTGTTCAATAGTTTTAAGAATATTTTAGCTTTTGGAGAACTTAATAAAATGGAAAATACTTCACGCTATACCTTCTACACTTCTATATTTGTAAGCAAAGATAAAGCCCAACATACAAAGATTTGAAAATATCAGATAAAGATTTAGCCTTTCGCATTTACTTAATTCTAGCTGCCTTATTTATAGCCTCTTTGGTCACTGCAAATTTAATTTTTAAAAAATTTATAAGCATAGATTTTTTTGGCTTGTACACTTTTAAGATTTCGGTTGGTGTTTTACCTTATCCAATCACATTTTTAATAACGGACACTATTAGTGAGATGTATGGAAAACAAAAAGCAAAATGGGTAGTTACTGCGGGAATTTTTGCTTCTATTTTCACCTTACTAATTGTTTTAGTTGCCAATGCACTCCCCGCTTTTGCAGATTCACCACTAAGTGATGATTTGTTTAATGAAGCATTTGGTGCAACCGGCATTGCTGTTGGCGCATCTATGGTGGCTTATTTATTGGCACAATATATAGATGTTTCAGTGTTCCATTTTTGGAAAAAACTCACCAAAGGAAAGCATTTATGGCTGCGAAACAACTTTAGTACGTTTACCTCTCAATTTGTAGATACTGCTGCTGTTGTTCTACTATTATGTAGTTTTGGTGAATTGAAATGGAGTGATTTTTGGATTTTACTCCTCAGTGGTTTTTTCTTTAAAGTGCTTGTTGCTATACTAGATACTCCAATTTTATATGCAATTGTGTTTGGTTTCAAAAAACGATTTGGATTAAAACCTTATGAAGAAATCGCTTTGTATGAAGAAGATGAAAAATAATCAAAAAATAATTTAAGATGCAAATTGAAATTCCTAAAGACGAAATATTAAATCGATTTATTACTTACATTAAGATTGATAGCCAAAGTGATGCTTCAAGCTCTTCTTGTCCAAGTACAGAAAAGCAATGGAAAATGGTCAAATTACTAGAAGAAGACCTCAACAAAATTGGCATGAAAGAGGTGCATCTGGACAAAAACGGATACTTGATGGCAACTTTACCTGCAACCACTTCCAAAGAAGTTCCTTGCATTGGCTTTGTTTCTCATTACGACACTTCACCAGACTTTAATGCAACCGGCATAAATCCGCAAGTGCATGAAAATTACGATGGAAAGGACATTGTCTTGAATGCTGAAAAGAACATTGTATTATCACCAGATTACTTTGAAGATTTACAAGCATACAAAGGCCAAACCATTATTACTACAGATGGAACAAGTCTACTTAGCGCAGATGATAAAGCAGGCGTAACAGAAATAGTTTCTGCCATGAAATACCTGTTAGAACATCCTGAAATTGAACATGGTAAAATACGAATTTGCTTTACTCCAGATGAAGAAATTGGCAGAGGAGCACATCAATTTGATGTGAAGAAATTTGGTGCAGAATGGGCTTACACCATGGATGGAAGTCAGATTGGCGAGTTGGAATACGAAAACTTTAATGCAGCTTCAGCTGATATTTATTTTAAAGGAAAAATTGTTCACCCTGGGTATGCAAAAGGAAAAATGATTAACAGCATGTACATGGCTAGCGAGTTCATTCAAGCTCTCCCAAGTGAAGAGGTGCCAGAAAAAACTACTGGGAAAGAAGGCTTTTATCATCTGAGTAATCTAAAAGGAAATGTTGAAGAAACCCATTTGCATTACATTATCCGTGATCATGATAAAGATGTATTCGACTTACGTAAGAAAAAGGTAGAGGAAGAAGTGCTTCGTTTACAAGAAAAATTTGGTGCAGAAAGTATTGTTTTGGAAATGAAAGACCAATATTACAATATGCGAGAAAAAATTGAACCCGTAATGCACATCATTGCAATTGCAGAAAAAGCTATGCATTCGCTTGACATCAAGCCCATATTTAAAGCCATTCGCGGTGGAACAGACGGCTCTCAATTAAGTTATATGGGTTTACCTTGTCCAAATATATTTGCTGGAGGACACAACTTTCATGGCAAATACGAATATGTTCCTTTGGAAAGTATACAAAAAGCAACACAAGTGATTGTAAAGATTGCTGAGTTGACAGCATTAGAATCATAAGTAGTGATGCTAATGAAAAATTTAATAAACAAATGGAATACTTAATCTTTAGCGTTCTTCTTATTGTAGTTGCAACTATAGGTGTGTTTTTTGGCCAAAAGTTGAAACAAGCTAAAGTAGAATCACTTCAAATTCAGCTTCAAAAAGAAGAAAATGAAAGACAATTGCTTGTTGAAAGACTGAAAGAAAGTGATATACTAAAAAATCAGTTTCAGCAAGATTTGATTCGAAAAGAAAGTCAACATCATCATTTACAAGAAAAACTGGATGAGCAAAAAACAGATTTATTGCAATTAGAAAAACGCTTTAAAACTGAATTTGAAAATTTAGCTCAAAAAATATTAGACCAAAAATCTGAAAAATTCACAGCTGTAAATCAGAAAAACATACATCAAATCTTGTTGCCTTTACAAGAAAAAATCAAGGTCTTTGAAGAGCAGGTTTCAAAAAATAACGAGACTTTCATCAAGGAGAATTCTAAATTAGAACAACAATTAAAGTATTTAAGTGAACAGAACATTCGTATTTCTGAGGAAGCACAAAACCTAACAAAAGCCCTAAAAGGTGATAGTAAGATGCAAGGGAATTGGGGAGAAGTTATTTTAGAGAGAGTACTTGAAAAATCTGGGCTTACCAAAGGAATTGAATACGACGTTCAAGTCGCAAACAAAAGCGAAATTGGTAAAACCCAACTTCCAGATGTGGTTGTGCATTTGCCAGACCAACGCAAAATGATTATTGATTCTAAAGTGAGTTTAACTGCTTATGAGCGTTACGCAAGTACAGAAGATAAAAAAGAGAAAGAGCAATTTTTAAAAGCACATTTGGTTTCATTAAAAAACCATATCAAGAACCTCAAAGAAAAAAAGTATGAAGACTTGTATAACCTAAAAAGCCCAGACTTTGTATTGCTTTTTATACCCATTGAGCCTGCTTTATTTTTAGCTCAAAGCGAGGATGCTAATTTCTTTTATACTGCATTTCAAGAAAATATTTTGTTAGTTAGTCCTACTACCTTACTTTCTACATTACGAACTGTTGAAATGATTTGGAAAACTGAAAAACAACAACAAAATGCAATTGAAATTGCTAAACATGCAGGTAATTTACACGATAAATTCGCTAGCTTAATTGAAGAACTCGAAACCTTAGGAAGCAGGATAGATTCAAGTAAAAACAAGTTTAATGATGCAATGAAAAAATTAACCGGACAGCAAAACCTAATTAAAGACATCAAAAAACTGAAAAAGCTAGGAGTTCCCACCAAGAAAAATATTGAATAGCACTTACTCCTTATTCAATGTAAACAATGATTTAATTTCAAAAATACTGAATCCTTTACTTTTTATTCTTTACCCCTTAATTTCACAGGGTATCTTCTGATTATTTTATAAAAATTAAATACTACCCCTTATTAAATTTGGATAGCTGTTTAAAATTTAGCTATTTTTGAGCCGAAATTAAAACAGCTTAATTCATGAAAAAAATTGAAGCAATTATTCGGAAATCCAAATTTGATCAGGTAAAGAAA
>Ga0307966_1002701_pt1:7500-13394 | contig 13394 bp, 11 predicted proteins | sample OrgLakmetagen646_FD_203141 | JGI IMG/M metagenome (GOLD analysis project Ga0307966, IMG submission 203141) | Saline water microbial communities from Organic Lake, Antarctica - #646 | ecosystem: Environmental > Aquatic > Non-marine Saline and Alkaline > Saline | place: Antarctica... | reverse complement strand
CCGTAAGAAAAGCTGCTTGCTTTCCACTGGAACTGCCCATCGGGAGCAACTAGTGCTGGGGTGGGGCTGCTGCTGCTGCTGCTGCTGCAGGGACGGGGGGTGGGGCTGGTGGGGCAGGGGGCTCTCTTGTTCATGACTGGCAGCGACCCAAAAAGGGTTATTTTCACTAACCCCACCAACTCCGGAGGGCTCGGAACAAATTTATATTAAAATATACCGCAGCCCCGCAGGGCAAAAAACAATGTTTTATGCGGGGTGTAATCCCCAAGGTACGACTGCCTTGAGAACTGATATCTAAAGGGCATACAGAAAGCTGGTGCTTTACAAATTCAAGTCATACATCCTGCATATACAGCTCGGTATTGCTGTGCCTTTGCAACATGCAGCTATTAGTAGTTATTTGTGACTTGCAGCATTTCTCTATGGATGAATCAGGGTGATGGATATGGGCAAGCCTTTTTAGAGATCAGGTTGAACGCACATGAGGAGCTCACACAAAACTCAATGAAGTGCAATGTGTCATTCAGCGCTGATATATTGTACAACTTTTCTTCAGGCACAGACGGAGGAACTGACAGGAGCAGCAACAGTCACGGCGGACGGAACAGACACAAACAGATTGTTGTTGCTGACATTTCAGCTTGCTTTCCTGTTCAAGATGGGTTGTCCCTCTGCCCTGGAGCTGTCTACGCTCGTGAAGCAAATAATTCCTCTATAGGCCTCGTTCTGCAAAGTACTTGGCGCTTTTGATACAATCCATGCGGAGTGAATGATAGCTTTCATAACACATGAATTCATGCTCTCTAAATTGTTTGAACGTCGGTGGTCAATTGAGAAAAGAAGTTTTTTGGTATGAAGACATTGATGATGGTTGAAGCCAAGCACTGTTTGATACAGAGGTACAGAAATCATGTTTTTTTATTACTTAAAAGGGATTGGACAAGCATGGTTTTCAAGGCTGACCGCACTTGCCTCAGCAAGATTTATATTTAGATTTACATGGAAGGACCTTCAGCCAGACTGTTTGGCTGATCGACTTGTGACTGGTCCTCGCCAGTCAACAATAAAGCCTTCAAGAGCCTACTATCTGACCTAAAGACCTCAGCAAACCTCGGCGTGACATCCACCTTGTCGAGATCGAGTACTGTGAGGACACCAGACCTCAGAACCAGCTGAACGCCACAAAGGAACAGCACAAAGATCTTGGCAACATTTTTCAAGGAGCCTCCGTTACTCACCACATCATCCTTTTGGGTGTGGGCGGCACCATCTACAACACCCAAACTCTGAAGCCTTTCAAAGAAATGGGTCTCGATTCTCAAAGAATTAAGAAGCTTGCCTCCAAGCTCCATGTGCACTCTGTAAACTTTGCTGCTAAACTTGTCCATACTAGACGTGCCCCTTCAAGTACTGTTATCAACTCACATCAGGAGCCGGTTTCAGGCCAACAAGCCTGCAACCCTCCTAAACCCCATTGATATTTCCTTTTCCTTTTCGCAGTGGAGGAGCTTTACGGTACTCAGTCCTTAATGAAAAAGAAAAGAAGTACGCAGGGGTGATATCACCGCAAGCATGATTAAGGGTTCGGAGACGCGAAGTACTCACGCTACCAGGCGGATTCAAACCCGCGATCCCGAAGAGTCTGGCCTGACCACGGGCCACTAGGCTTTCAGGGCAGCCTTTTCCTTAATTGATGTGGGGAGTGGTTTTCACTGCCTGCGTAGAATTTCTTTTCTGTAAGCGTCCACCCACTATACGTCAATTGCCCAACATGCCTTCGAGGCTTAGGAGTCCTAAATAACAGCGTTAAAGTAAAAGTAACAGTCTACACTGGAAATCACCATCGTGCATTAAGGAGAGGCTCTCAACTAGTGCTCGCACTAGCCGGAGCCCCACCGGGCGTACTCTACATGCTCTCCAGCTGTGTAAATAGAAGGAAAAAGAAAATTAAGAGAGGCTTCGATAGTACTTTTAGACCCGATTTGATCAGGGAAGAAGCAATCACCAGCAAAAATCAAGTGTACGCTTTAATGGCGATTAGGGGAGAGGTGTGCTACAAGGTTAACAAAAAAGGCCTCCAGTCAAAAAGTGAGACTGCTAGCCTGCTCATCCCGAAAGCAACTGGTTCATACAGGAAAAATTCAAGGGAAGCACAAACACCCATGCCACCAAACCCACACCACCAATTCGCTAGAGCTGATCATCGCTGTACTATACCGCGTTAGGGCCTTTCCCCAGGATCACAAGTTTACAATTTGTTTACATCAAAATTAATGCTACTTCAGCAGGGATGAATGGCAGTTCAAGATGGGCTTCAATTGTTTTACATCAAGATTTTGGTGCAGACGATTATCCTCTCCAGAGGTAGATCCTGAGAGTTTTGAAGATCGATGAGTGCTTGAGCTTCTCCAATTCAACTTATGCCATGCGTTTCTGTAATTCTTAATGCATGCCAATGCAACGTTTAATTGCTCAAGAAAGTCCTACTCGCTAACATTCCCCTCAGCTTGCTCCGGGAACAACTCCCGTTTGTCTGCTCAATAATTTTAGGATATCAGCTTCTGCCTAGGTGCCGCTACGGCATGCAGGGGACCCCACATAACGATCAAGCGGGAAGTCAGGACCCGTTGGCACTGCATGGCTTCACCAGGTTTGGTGGGCCGGAAATTTGGTGGTTATAAGCCCCTTGTTAATAATAGCTGATTGTATGCTCATTACCTTACAAAGCAACACGGAATTGAATAAACAGACTGAGTTGTACTGAGCAAAAACAAACAAAACAAACAAAACAAATAAAGTAGCCAGATGGATCATGATGTCCTACCGCATACTCCATTCGCTGCACATCATCTTGTTTTGCTTTTCAAGTTTTCATATAAACGTTTCTGATTAGGGGGGTATTGGTTGTTGCGCTGAGTCTTATAATTTCCAGTGACGGTGATTTGCTTAGACAGCTCACGCCCAATTGTTGGCAGTGACTATTCGTGTGATTTGGTTAGTTGGTTTTTTTCAGTTGAAATTTTTTGCCTACTCTTGTTCAATAAGCTAGGAAGCCAGTTGAAGATAGCATTTTCTAGTTTCTTGCACTCATGCAAATTCTTGGGCTCCATACCATCAGACCAACTCCAAATGCATTAGTACCCTTCTGGAACAATATACAGACGCCCTTTCCCAAACACACTCGGGATATGCACATCATTGCCATATGAAATACTGAAGGCAGAAACTGCCTCGATGCTTGCAACAAAAACTGGCTAAAAGAGCTTGCCAAAGAATTTCCTGAGGCAAGTGGGAAATCAATTACATTCATAATGACCCTACCCCTGTGCACTTAGCATTGAAAAGACTCCTGGCCTTATTTAAGTAGGGAAACTACTCTGCAACCATCCACATCAAACCCCACAAGGATAAAAGGAGTACCCTGGACCCACTTCAAAGCTCTGACGACGCAACCCAACACAGCTCCAGCCCAAACCTGATGCGTAAAGTACAAGATTGGCGGGACTGGATCTACACTGATGGCAATCCTACAAAACACGAAGAAGGGCAAGACACAGGATCAGATGTATACCACCCTTGCTTAACGTATCCCATTACGTAAATCCAAGATGCGTAGGTATAACCAATACCATCTCACGTGTAGAGCTGGCAGCTACAGCAGCCGCAATCATTCACGGCTACTCCAATATAGCCACAGATAGCCTAACCTCAATGCATTAAAAAACAGCTTTCACACCCAAACCTCCACTGCCACCACATCCAAGGAGATGTCCTCCAATCCATTGCCAAAGCAATCCACCAGTCACCATCGCCCATTTATTTCCACAAAGTCAAAACCCATGCAAATATTATATGCAATGGAATGTACATTAATATGCTGACGTTCTTGCTAGAAAACCAATCACAACCTACTCTGACGTTGCGGACAGCTCCATCAAAACAGCTGAGCTTGAGGGAAATCCCTTCCACAACATACACTGGCTTGCAAAAGTATACGAAAAACATTGAATCATAAACCACTCAAACACAGCCAGCCCAGTCACCTACCTCAATACTTTGATACCTATCCAATTACCACGACGCCTTGCAAGCACACATGCACCCCCTCCACTAGGAAATGCCAATACCATAGCAAGCTACCATGAATACTACCACACCCTTATCAATAATGGCACTGTCAATGGAACCCCTAGCAACGCTTACCTAACAGCATCCTATGTCCCTGTTAAATCAAGTGCATCATTATGAAGTATAGAACAGGAACCCTGTACAAAAGCATGCGGTATCGTCGGAATGTTAGAAAGCCTTACTGGTTGGTCCTATTTAGACCGCTTACCAGAAAACCAGGTTTTTGACTTACTGAACAAGTCAAATAGGTAAGCCAAAGAAGCCATGACGGCAGGTAGCAGCAGTATTTTAGGTAAGGGTGTATTCAATTAATGGCTTAGTGCTTGATAAGAATGCTTCCTCCTTCGCACTCTTTAGGAAGCCAAGCAGGTAACCCAAGATCAGTAAGCGTGATCATATGCCTTGGCTTCTCAAGCAAGCACTAGACAAGCCTGTTTAAGAACTGCTTTGTAAGCCTAGAAATTCTGGGATAAGACGGGTGGGAACTAGGTCAATAAGCACTCAGTGTGTTACAATAAGCCAGACCAGTAAGCTGCAAATAACCAGGTCAGCGAGCCACAATAATCCAGGCCAATAAGCCAGACCAGTAAGCCGCAAATAACCAGGCACAATAAGCCAGTCCAATAAGCCTGACCAGCCAGTAAGCCACAATAAGCAGGCCAATGAGCGGCAATAAGCCCAAGAATTCTGCAGTAAGCCTGATCAGGAAGCAACAAACAACCAGACCAATAAGCCACAATAAGCCACAAGCCTAACTGCTGCTTGTTCGTCAGCCTTACTGAGGCTTCCTAGACCGCTTCTTGGTGGCTTACTAATCAGGCTTACTGCATGATTCTCAGGCAGGCTTCATGCTGCTTGTTTGTCATCCCTACTGTGGCTTCCTAGCCTGCTTCTTTGTGGCTTACTGATCAGGCTTACTGCATGCTTCTTAGGCAGGCTTCCTGCCGCTTGTTTGTCAGCCTTACTTACTGTGGCTTCCTAGCCTGCTTCTTTGGATTCCTGCTCCAGTAAGAACCCCCCGCTTCTTCCTAGCTGATATAAGTCAAGGCATTCGTGGCTTCTTGAAAATTTATTGAAGAAAGCCTCACTGGAAAGCGTTACTCCTGGCTTCCTGTCCTGGTGAAGATGAACATTTTCAGAGCGAGGTGCATGCTCTTTTAAGTTGCCAAGATCAGCCATTGGGTTTATGAGCTGAGGAAGTAATTCTCCTTTTTGTTAACACCTTTTTTGAGGCCTTCTCAACAGCAATACCCTGTTTGCTATTACGGGTCAACACTGAACTTGTTCATAATTTCCTTTTCCAGCAGAGCACTAGACTTTTTCCTTCTCTTTCTGAGCTTACAGATTTATTTGTGGCTGGCCGAGATTAGTCAGCAGCCGATCAGCCAGACAAACTGGCTGAAGGTCTCCCCCAAGCAGGCTAGAAGTCGCATGCTTTGACTGAAGGCCTTTCCTTGTAAACCATGTAAACCTTGAAAATCTTCTTCAAGTAACCACTGTAACACGCCTGTTGAAACTTCTAGCTGTGCACATTTGCCCGCGCTTGTCTCTGTGTCTCTATATCATCGTGTAAGTGTGCATTTGCTTTTGCGCCCAGGCCCTTAAGGATCAGGCTGAGATGCCCTTTGAGTTTGAGGCATACATAGTGATGTAACCTTACCTTACCTTACCTTACCTTAAGGATCAGGCTTCACCATCTTGCGCCACAGCCAGAGAGCCAACGCCTTAAAACGTCGTAGTGCCTAATATCCAGTGCAATCACGTTT
>Ga0307966_1002701_pt1:0-2500 | contig 13394 bp, 11 predicted proteins | sample OrgLakmetagen646_FD_203141 | JGI IMG/M metagenome (GOLD analysis project Ga0307966, IMG submission 203141) | Saline water microbial communities from Organic Lake, Antarctica - #646 | ecosystem: Environmental > Aquatic > Non-marine Saline and Alkaline > Saline | place: Antarctica: Organic... | reverse complement strand
ATCATGCTCAATGATTAATACCGTATGTTCACGATCACTTCGGATATAAAATAACTATTAGGCAAAAAAACGGAAATGTTTATTAATTCTTGGGGCCTTTTCCAAACTGAATTCGAAGTTCAAAAATTAACTATTTTAAGTGGCTTTGAGGGTGCTTTTGAAAATGAGCTCCCAGCGTGCCCTGGTTGTGAACCCCTGACCCGTTTTTGGAGCCCCTGTCCCCAGCTGAGAGGCTGGCCGCTCAGTAGAGGGACCATGAGAAGCTGCAGAGGGAGAGGCAGCTCAGGGAGCTGGCAGAGGCATAGGCAAAGGCAAGGGGCGCGGCTGTGAAGAGGCGTGGGGCGTCCATGCATGCTGCTCCAAGAATACGCCTCCTCCTCTCATAGGCCCTTCAGGCCCTTCTTTTGAAGCATCCACACAGTTAGTGAAGATGGCAAGTGGGTAAGAGAGGGTTGCTTCTCTGAATGAAGGAAGCACTCACAGCTGTCATTCTCCCCATGCAGCCAATGGGCAGTCTGCCCATCAATCCGTGTAGCAGCAGCAGCAGCCAACAATAGGGGCTCTCGAATTCACGAATTAATTCCTGACAGGCCTGCCTGAACTGGATTTGAACTCGGAAATAAATCCCCAGACCCCCTCACGAACTAAAATCAAAAACTTAAAATATGTAGTCCCGAAGTGATCGTGAACCTACGGTACACGGAAATTATGTGTAATCTGTACCAGGCCAGGAGTTTCCTTGGTACTAAGGCCACACTTGACACACATTTCTGAACTGCTAAGGATTTATACGATGCGGCACTTGCACTGCACCTTGAGGTTCTCCTTTTTCTGCTCTATAATGATGACATGGCCTCATTCCGGCCCCCTTTTTCCTCCTATAATTATTTATAAACATACACAACTAATTGGGAAGTTTTGAAGGTGGGAGGGGCCCAAGGGCCCGTTTCTCAAAATTGCACATCGAACCCTTCGAACAGTTCGAGGTTTCGAGAACTTTCACGAACTTTATCAAACCCTTGCTCCCCAAAAAACGAACTGAACAACCCTGGTACACGCATGCACACACGTACATTTTACACACACGTGATAAAACAAATGGGGTAATTTGATGGGGTAGGGGAAGAAGAGGGGTCTTGTGCTTATGGTTAAAACTTTTGCGACAGTGACAGTGTGTGCCTGTGTGCTTGGTGTGCCTGCGTGCTTGTTTGGGTGTTGGCCTCTTTGGGCAAGCATAGCTCCCCGACCTCTTAAACTTCTAGTATAAATGGGGCAAAGGATCAGAGCTCTTCAAGAGCTACAAAACAACCCCCCTGATATTCAATTCTAAGAAAGTCAAACCATAGACCATGGTCACCACAGACCATAGTCACCATACTATATCACCCCAGGCAAATAATGTTTTATACCCTCTGGGGTTGTTCCGGTATCGTTTAATACATATTTATTTTGAGGCTCCGGGGTTGCCTGGGGTTGGCAAAAATAAAATTTGGTGGGTGGCTGAACAGTGATGAGCGGAGAAGGCTTCCTTATACGGTTCTTGTCAACACTAAAAATAGCGTACGTACAATGTACACCAAATAACGTTTGTCCACAATCATTTTGTGGCACCAATATTCGAAAATGAATCAAATCTTCGTTTTCAGTTCGTAAGGGGGTCTGGGGATTAATTTTTGAGTTCGAAGGGACTTTGCAAGGATCCTGTCGGGAGTTATTTTGTGTATTAGAGAGCCCCCCACTGTTGGCTGCTGCTGCCTGTGGATTGCTGCTGCTGCTGCTGTGCAGGCTGCTGGGCAGACTGCCCATTGGCTGCATGGGGAGAACGACAGCAGTGAATGCTTCCCTGAATCAGAGAAGCAACCCTCTCTTACCCACTTGCCATCTTTACTAACTCTGTGTGGATGTTTGAGAGGAAGGGCCTGAAGGGGCTGTGAGAGGGAGAGGCTTGTTCTTGGAGCCGCGCAGGCGCCCCGCAGGCCTTTTCATAGCCTCGCCCCTTGCCTTTGCCTCTGCCAGCTCCCTGAGCTGCCTCTGCATCTGCAGCTTCTCATGATCTCTCTGCTGAGTAGCCAGCCTCTCAGCTGGGGACTGGGGCTTCAAAAACAGGGCCAGGAGGGTTCACACTGGCACGCATGGAGGCCAATATTAACCCCCAAATCACTAAAAATAATTATTTTTGACTTAGAAGCCAGTTTGGAGAGGGCTCTGAAAACACCGCACTGATGCAATTGTTTACGTGATTGTGGTCCCCATGAAACGTCTCGGTAATTGGCCGTAATAGCGATCATTTCGAACATAGCAAAAGGATTTCCCTGGATTTACAGCCCAAAAGCTCAAAAAATTTCCCCCAAACTCAAAATTGCTTTCAGAATGAGCTTAAACAAGGAGGCGTCAAGGATTATAACTTTTTGACGTAACGAGCCAATTGAAAGATTAATTATATATTTGGAATCCTGACGTCAAAACGATTGGTATATAAATGAGTCGAATCTGAGGGGGT
>Ga0307966_1002691_pt1 | contig 13426 bp, 10 predicted proteins | sample OrgLakmetagen646_FD_203141 | JGI IMG/M metagenome (GOLD analysis project Ga0307966, IMG submission 203141) | Saline water microbial communities from Organic Lake, Antarctica - #646 | ecosystem: Environmental > Aquatic > Non-marine Saline and Alkaline > Saline | place: Antarctica: Organic Lake... | reverse complement strand
CCATTGAATAGTATCGAGAACCATTTCCAAACCAACAACAAGCTCTCGATACAATTTCCCAGCTTAAACCAAGCTGAAAAACCATTCAATCTGACAAGTTGAACAGAAAAAATGTCTGTTCGAGTGAATCAATGGCTCAAAAGCCATTGATTTGTATCGAGAACCATTCCATACTAAAAACAAGCGCTCGATAAAATTCCTCAGCATTTTCCAAGCTGAAAAACCACTCGAGCAGACAGAAAAAAAGAATTTCAACACAGAATAGGGATAAAAATGTATTTTTGTTCAAAATTTTATCATGCTTATTATAGGAATTGCAGGTGGAACGGGAAGTGGAAAAACCACTGTGGTAAATCAAATCATAAACGAGTTGCAACATGACGAAGTTGATGTAATTTACCAAGACTCGTATTATATGGACACCAGCCATTTGAGTTTTGAAGATCGAAAGAAAATCAATTTTGATCATCCTAAATCTATTGATTTCGATTTGCTGTATGAGCATTTATCTAGTTTAAAAAATGGGGTTCCAATCGAGCAGCCCGTTTATTCTTTTAAAGAACACAACCGAACCAAAGAAACGGTAACTACCTTGCCTAAAAAAGTCATGATTGTAGAGGGTATTTTAATTTTAGCTCATCAAAAAGTTCGGGATATGTTCGATATTAAAATGTTTGTTCATGCCGATAGCGATGAACGATTAATCAGAAGACTTAAGCGAGATATTCAAGAACGTGGACGTGATTTAGATGAAGTACTGAATCGCTACCAAACCACTTTAAAACCGATGCATCAACAATTTATAGAACCCACCAAGGAGTTTGCAGATATTATTATCCCTTACAATAAATACAACAATGTAGCTATCAACATCGTTCAATCTGTCATTAAAGAACGAATTTTAGAATAGTAATTTGTGTGCTTTCTGAATTTTTGGTTTCGTACTCTAGAACGGTATTTCATTACAACTAGAAAAATGGAAAGTTCAGTGGTACACAATAGAGAAAGTTGTAAGCTACGAATACAAAGATCTTTCATTCGTACTCCTGCCTTTGCCTGTAGTTAGTAATATCTAATTTATTGAACTAAAGACTTCCATTAAATGCTAGGAATTCTCCTTAAATAGGGTTTGCTGAGAAACAATAAAGTCTTTATTTACTGGAACTAAGCTCAGATTTTCGTTCAACAAATGAAGGCTTTTGAAACAAAATGCTTTGAAAGTCTTGCACTCAAATTTAGTTGATGCTTTTTAATTTTAGATTTAATTTTAGAGCCATAATCCCAGAGGGATTAAATATGTATAGAAAATTAATCCTGCAAGAGGTACGACCCCAGCTGGGGTCGAATACCTACGCACATCAATTTAGCTATACAGATTTGACCCTCCTAGGGTCAAAAAAAATTTTAAACTAACCCACTTTATTTAATCTATTTTATAACAATGATTTACATTTAATTCATTTCTGACTTTTTCAGCAGACCATAAATACTATCAATAAATTTGATATTTAAATCGTAAAACTTACAAAAGGAAAAAAGGATAAGAAGTCTTTTCAACTTTTCATGGCATCATTCTTGGTTTAGGAAGAAATTAAGAAGTATTTAATCCTTAATTTCTAAAAAGATGAAAAAAATCCTAAGTGTACTCGCAATTGCTTTTCTACTTTACGCATGCCATGAAGAGTCTTCAAGAAGTGGTGATTTCGCTAACATAAATGATATTAATTATAAAGAATCTGTTCCTGTAACGGAACAACTTAACAGCCCACCGCCTCCACCTCCTGCTCCACAAAGCTCAAACATTAATCAAGACGATGCTCAGCAAACTGAAGATATACAGAAAAAAATCATCAAGGATGGACGTATAGAGATAGAGACAAAAGAACTTCAGAAAACGAAAAGCAAAGTAGATGTATTGATTAAAAAGTATGGAGGTTACTATGAAAATGAAAGTTATAATAATACAGATTGGGAAACTTCTTTCGAACTAAAAATTAGGATTCCCTTCAAAAGCTTTGATGAATTTATCTTAGAAACAGAAAAAGGTGAAGATAAAATACTGTTTAAGAAAATTGAAGCCCGTGATGTAACCGACCAATTTATAGATTTAGAAAGCAGATTAAAAAACAAAAGAAATTTTTTAAAACGTTACAATGATTTATTGAAGCAAGCCAAAAACATAAAAGACATCCTAGAGATTGCTGAAAAAATAAGGAGATTAGAGGAGGAAATTGAAAGCACTACTGGAAGACTCAATTACTTAAGCGATTTGGTAGCCTACAGCACACTTGACTTAAGCATTACGGCAGAAAAAGAAGTTAAACCCGATCCTATTGTTAGAGATGAATTTATGTCTAGTTTGAAGCAATCCCTATCTAAAGGATGGTTTGGATTTGTAGATTTCTTACTCTTTTTCATTAGAATTTGGCCATTTTGGTTCATTCTTCTATTCGTTTATTTTTTATGGAGAAAATTTAAAAACAGAAAAAAGAAAAACTAATCATTTTTTTCTCAGCTCCATTTTTGCTTTGCAAGAAATATTTTCTAGGTGTAAAAAACACAGTAGATTGTAGCAGTATGTATTTCAAAAGCAAGAACGCAAAAAGTTTTTAAAATCTGTAAAGTAATAATTTGAAGCTTAATTACACTAAATCCTAGTTTAGGATGGTCTGCAAAATTCAAAAAAAAATGAACTTTCTAGAAAATAATCTGCTTATCATCGGGTTATTTATTAAACCAATCCTGATTTCAGAGGTCTAAACTATATCAATTCTATTTTATGTATAAAACATTTTTCACTGCGTGCTTATTTTTTGTAATTTCTCAATCGCAAGCCCAAGATTTCGAAGTAAAGGGCAAAATAATAGATAGTTTAACCAGTCAAGCACTCTACTCTGCAACCATTTATGCAGAGAGCATAAAAGACTCTACCTTAGTCAGCTACACGATTTCAGACCAAGATGGTTTGTTTGTATTAGAGGGAAAGTCAACTGAAGATAAATTGAACTTATTTGTATCCTACACAGGGCTTGAGCCTTTTAAAAAAGTAATTTCTCCCGCGGATAGAATCATAGACCTTGGCGAAATAGTATTAAAGGCAAGTTCAGACCAACTAGATGAAGTGGTCATAAAAACAAGAAGGTCTCCTATTGTTCTAAAAAAAGATACCTTAGAATTTAATGCTAAATCTTTTAAAACCAGAGACAACGCAACTTTAGAAGAAACGCTGAAACAACTTCCTGGAGTTGAAGTTGCCGCAGATGGTTCCATTACTGTAAATGGTCAACCTGTTAATCGGATTTTGGTCAATGGAAAAGAGTTTTTTGGAGACGACCCAAAAGTGGCAACAAAAAATCTTCCGAAAGATATAATAGATAAAATTCAAGTTGTTGATACCAAAACCAGAGAAGAAGAATTTACGGGCAAAGCAGGTGATTCTGAAAACAAAACCATAAATGTTACCATAGAAGAAGATAAAAACAAAGGCTATTTTTCCAGAGCTACAGCTGGTTACGGAACAGATGATAGATATGACACGAGTGCGATTTTTAACTATTTTAAAGATAAAATGCGCTTTAGTATTTTGGCTAGCGCGAACAATATTAATAGCCCTGGTTTTTCTTATGATGAAGTTTTTGATGCCATTGGAAGTACTTCTGCAGTTCCTGGTAACTTTTTTGGTTCCAATAACGGAATTACCACTTCAGAAACCATTGGAGGAAATTACGTAAATGAATGGGATGACGAAAAATACGACCTTTCTACAGATTACTTTTATGGAGCTACTGACCGAGAAACAAGAACTTCTTCACTTCGAGAAAACATTTTACCTGATAGAAGCTTTTTTACGGAAAGTGAAAGCAGAGGAAATAACACCAATGAATCCCATCGATTTTCTGGAAGGTTTGATATTAAGCCAGACACGCTTACCCGAATTTCCTTCAACCCCAACTTAAACATAAACCTCAGGACAAATGAAAATGCCAGCACAAACAGATCTTTTGATGAAGAAAACAACCTGATAAATTCTGCTGAAACCACTAATTTAAGCGAAAGTACTTCCGCAAGCTTTAGAAATGATTTAGCAGTAACCCGAAAACTAGACACGGTTGGTTCCTATTTAAGTTTAAGTTTCGATAATAGTCACAACCGAAATGACAGTGAGAATTTCTTTAAATCTGAACGGATTATTACAGCTAGTAACGACACACAAATTCAAAATCAGCTAATTGATGAAGAAAACAATGAAGATTCTTATAATGCTAGGTTTACCTATAGACAAAGCTTAGCCAAGCAACTGTTTTTAGATATAGGATATTCATTTGAGGCCAACCAGAATTCCAACACGAGAAAGGTATTCGATTTTGACGGTAGTTCAGGAAGTTTTACCAATATTAACGAAAACCTATCCAATGAATTTGAAGCAAATTCACAGATTAATAGACCGAGTCTTGGAATGCGATATGAAACTGAAAAGATAAGAACGGGTGGAAGTTTAGGCTGGCTAAACACAAGCCTAAAAACCCAAAATATTTCTCAAAATATAGATTTTTCTAATACTTTTAATAATCTTTTTACCGATGCCTTTATTCGGTATCAATTTAGCCGTTCAAAGAGCATGCGATTTAGCTACCGAAACAATGTAAACATCCCTAGTTTTCAACAATTACAGCCCGTAGAAATTGTAACTGACCCGCTAAATATTCGGATAGGAAATCCAAATTTAAATCCATCATTAGAACAAAATTTCAGATTGAATTTTAGAAATTTTGACTTTAAAACACGTTCTGGTTATGGCGTTTATGCCAACTACTCTACTACAAAAGATCAGGTAGTTTCCGTATTAACTACAGATGAGGATTTAGTAAGAACTACTTCTTACACTAATGTAGATGGTGCGCAAAGAGGTTTTCTTTATTTATATTTCAGCAAGACCATACCAACTGAAGGTACTACTGTTATTCGGTACAACTTGAATCTTTCTAATTCTTATAACAAAAACATAGGCTTTAGTAATGAACAAAAATTCTCTTCAGATTTATATAGTATTTCTCCTGGTCTTCGTTTCACTTATGAAATACCTGATTTGATAAGCTTACAACCCAAAGTCCAATTTAATTACAATAATACTGTTTATGATATTTTTTCAAACAGAAATGAAGATTTCACCAATACTGAAATCGGTTTAGAAGCCACTCTCTTTTGGCCGAAAAACATCATCTTTGGAAGTGATTTCACCTACTTTAATTACGGAAATGTATCTGATGCATTTGAGTCTACTTCTTTATTTTGGAATTTAAGTCTAGGCTATCAATTTTTAGACGAGAAAGCCACCTTAAAAATTAAAGTTTATGATGTATTAGACCAGAATATTTCTACCCGAAGAAATACAGGAGATGATTTTATACAAGATACAGACCAACTGATTTTACAGCGCTACGCCATGTTGAGCTTTACCTATAAATTAGAAAATTTTGGAGGCAAAAAACCTACATCCAGAGGAAGAAGAAGATACCGATAAAAGTGGGGTTAGCTTTTAGTCGGTAGAGGGTAGTCTGTAGAGGGTAGTCTGTAGAGGGTAGTTCCTAAATGATTTCTGAACATATTCCAATTTACATAACACATTATAGTATGTCAATTTAATCAGGATGTTATATGAAAGTATGAGATATGAATACCAGTATTTTAGTTAAATAACTATAATTCAGTTATGCAATTAAGTTTTAGTTTTGATGCCACGAATGCACGAATAAGAAATTAGTCCATTCGTGGCATATAATTTATGTATGCTTTAGCTTATATTATTTTCTTTGGCATTTGGTTGAAATTCCTCTGAATTGTTGAAGACTGAGCGCTATTTGAAGTTTCAAACTTCACACGATTACTGATATCTGATAAGGTAAATACTAAAAGTAAAAAAAAAAGTAGAGGGTATCTAAATGGTCACTGAACATATTCCAATTTACATAACACATTATAGTATGTCAATTTAATCAGGATGTTATATGAAAGTATGAGATATGAATACCAGTATTTTAGTTAAATAACTATAATTCAGTTATGCAATTAAGTTTTAGTTTTGATGCCACGAATGCACGAATAAGAAATTAGTGCATTCGTGGCATATAATTTATGTATGCTTTAGCTTATATTATTTTCTTTGGCCTTTGGTTGAAATTCCTCTGAATTGTTGAAGACTGAGCGCTATTTGAAGTTTCAAACTTCGCACGATTACTGATATCTGATAAGAGAAATACTAAATTAGAAAAAAAGTAGAGGGTATCTAAATGGTCACTGACCATATTCCAATTTACATAACACATTGAAATACTTCAATTTGACCAAAGTGATATATGAAATTTTTTATCTATTTTTCTCTTCTTTCGTATTTCTCATTTCTCATCTCTATTTTCTACTTTCTATTCCCCTCCTTTCATCTAACTTATAGATTATCAAATATTCGGGGGAGTGTCTCAACTTTCGCAAAGCCTCAAGAACACAACAAAAAGAAGTTATTTAGTAGTCTTTAATCCCATTGCCGTAAAAACAGCATCAATTGGCTCCCAAAGCTCCAATTTATTTCCTTCTGCATCCATAATGTGTACAAATTTTCCGTAATCATAAGTTTCAATTTCGTCCAGAATAGTGACCCCATTTTCCTTCAAATTAGTTACAAGAGCTTCTATATTTTGGACTCTGTAGTTTATCATAAACTCCTTTTTAGAAGGTTTGAAATGTGAATCTCCTTGCTTGGATGGGCTCCATTGCAAGTAATTTATTTCCTCAGGTCTCTTTGCATTTCTAAATTCAAAACTAGAACCCCATTGATTTACTTCTAATCCTAAGTTTTCTGCATACCATGTTTTTGTTTTCTCTGGGTCATCAGAAAAAAAGAAAATACCACCGATACCTGTCACCTTTGGTGTTACTTCTTTTGAAGAATTTGAATTATCAGATTGTTTTGTCTTATTTGCCATTTCACTTCTTTTAAATACTATTTTTTATTTATTTTATATTTGGGATGTAATTCTGCTACCACAAACAAATACAAGTTAATTAACTTACAATAAGCTACTTATATAACTTTATTCAAATCTTAATCAATCGAGTTGCTTCCTTATCTCAATAGTCCATTTTTTATTTTCCTCTCGTAATAATCCATGATTGGTTTCTTTATCGTATTGCTTTTGTAGTATACTACATTCTTTCCATAAATCTTGATAAACTTGAGCATACGAATCAAAATCTGCTATTTTTTGCTTTTTCAATTCTTCAAATTTAGTTCTCATTTTTTGAGCATATAAGGCTGCAATATCAAAATGCAATTGTTCATGAGCAAGTAAAAAATCATCTTCCTGATACACCCAAGAAAGCTCACAATAAAAAATAGCAACCACGGTAAGCGATTGATAATCTATAACATTATTGTTGGAATCTACAGCTACTTCATTGGGTAAAATCTCTATTGTATATTTTGTTTCCGCAAAAGCAAGCAGCTCTGTATTTGGTTTTGCTTTAAAACCTGACCACTCTAACTTTAAGTCTTTTTCCCACGTTATAGTTTTTTGAGCATATACAATAGCTGAACTCAAAAACATAAATGCAGTTGCAAAAAGGAAAATTAATCTTTTCAATCTTCGATGATTTTTAATTTATTCTATTTTATACTTTGTTTGCAATAACTTTATGTCAGCTATTTTATATTCTTATTCAAACTTACCATAAATCATCATGATTTAAAACTATCTTGATATTTCATAAAGACAAATCCCTAGCGCTTGTGCTACATTTATGCTCGAGTTTTTTCCAAATTGAGGGATATGAATTGCCTGACTACATAAAGATAAAACAGAATCTGGAATTCCCGAATTTTCATTTCCTATGACCAGAAGCATTCTTTCCGTTAGCTTCATTTTTTGAATCGGTAAGCTTTCTTTTGTCCACTCTAAAGCTAAAATGTAAAATCCAGACTCCTTAAAATTGACTATTTCTTCAACTAGAGAATCAATTATCTTAAATTGAATCTGTTTTTCTGAATTCCTTGCCGTTCTTTTGAAGCGATTACTTTCTAAAAATGAAACATTTGCATTAGAGAGTAAAATTTGTTGAACTCCAAAAGCTTCTGCATTCCTAGAAATCATACCTAAATTTGCAGGACTTTCAACAAAATTACATGCTATAATTAGTTGTTTACCTTGCTTTAATAAAGGTGTATTTTGATGTTCTAATTGTTCCATTTTTATGCTTATTCACAAAATATATAACTTAATAATTGAGGTTTGCATTTTGAAAAATGACGTGAACCTTTATCGTTTGAATTCATTCAAAGTTACATCATAGAAAATTCAAATAAAATTATCTGTACACTCCTTGTTTATTAATCCATTCGCGGTATAAAGCTGCATTGCGATTATGCTGAGCAAGGGTTTTTGCAAATTTGTGGTAACCAACTCGTTCTAAATCAGCTACAAAATAATAATAATCATGTTGCTCTGCATTCAATACAGCATCAATAGAGTTTAAATCTGGCATAGCAATTGGTCCTGGAGGCAAACCTTCGTACATATAAGTATTATATGGAGAATCAATTGCTAAATCTTTGTATAAAACCCTTTTAATGATGGTATCAAAATTATTCTGTGTTTTTTTGAGAGCATAAATTACCGTTGGGTCAGCTTGCAATTTCATTCCCTTTTTTAGTCTATTTAAGTATACCCCTGCTACTTTTGCGCGCTCATCTACTTTTGCAGTTTCTTTTTGTACTATTGAAGCTAAACTAATTACTTGGGAGGGTGATAAATTTAAAGCAGAAGCTTTTGATTTTCGGTTAGCATTCCAAAATTGATTATATTCTTTTAGCATTCTTTCTCTAAATTCTTCTGCTGAAGTATTCCAATAAAATTGATAGGTATCTGGAAGGTAAATATTTAATGAATTGGCTTTACTTAAATCGTGCTTTTGCAGGAAAGTTTCATCCTTAAACACATTCAACAAAGACATACTATCTGCTTCAATTTGTTCTGCTATTCTACCAGCTAATAATTCAGGGAAATCTTGGTTATTAAAACTTACTTTTACCGGCAAATTAGCGCTGCGTAAAGTATTGACCAACTCATTGTTATTCATCCCTTTTTGCAGCAGGTATCGCCCGGGTTTCACGTTGGTAGAATACTTCTTTTTGTTGGCTATCTGATGAAATCCATCAGGATTTTTTAACAGTGGTTTCAGTTTAAAATATACATCCTTGTAGGTATCCTTACTTCCAATAAATAACTCTTTTTCTGGTTCACTAAATTTTGTGTTGGGTCCAAAAATAGTTTGGTAAATGTAATAGCTGAAACCACCAAGACCAATAAGTATAACAATGGAAGCAATCCATATAATTCGTTTAATGTACATGTTTTATTTTTTGAAGTAAATATTCATCATGATAAGCACCATTAAAGTAACTCCATTCTTTTTTAAGGCCAACAATCTCAAATCCTAATTGTTGAAATAAGTTCAAACTTACCTCATTGCTATCGTTTATTCCAGCATACAATTGGTGTAAATTTAAATGTGAAAAAGAATACTCAATTAGGATTTTAATAGCTTCAAAAGCAAATCCCATTTTTCTATATTTTTCATGAATAATGATGCCCACTCCAGCACGATTATTCTTTGGATCAAAATCATATAAATCTATAAACCCTACAGAATTATCCTGCTTATTGGTAATGACCAAACGCAGTTGTTTGGAAGTATAAATATCTTCTAAAGCATGTTCTAAATATTGTTTGAGTACGTATTTAGAAAATGGAGTTTGACTATCACTAAGATGCCAATATTTTTCATTATTTTCAATTTCATCTAAAAAAAATAAATCCTCTGGCTCTAAAGCACGCAAAATCACTTTGTTCCCTTTTAGTTTTAACATGCTATTTCTCCTTTAAATACGAATTCTGCTGGTCCAATTAATTGGATTTGAGAATACACTCCATTTTGGTAAGAAAATCGAACTGCTAAATCTCCACCTATTGCTTTTACTGTAATGCATTCTGTGTTTACTTTTTGGGAATGATGAGCGGCAATAGCAGCAGCTGTAACTCCAGTACCGCAAGCCAATGTTTCATCTTCTACTCCCCTTTCGTAAGTTCTTATTTTAATTCCTTGGTCCTTAACTTCAACAAAATTGATATTGCTGCCAACTTGACCATATAAATCTGAATGCCGAATGCTGGAACCTTCTACTTTTACTTGAATTGATGCTGTGTTTTCAACAAAATTAATATGATGTGGTGAACCCGTATCTAGAAAATAACTTTCTGAATTATAGGTTTTAATAGTAGTTATATCTTGCATCGCCAAGCTTACCAAATCACCCTCAAAATAAGCTTGATGTAAACCGTCTGTCGCCATGAAATTACAATGATTTTCAATTAAACCCAAGCGTTTTGCAAAGGCTACAATGCAGCGGCCACCATTGCCACACAGAGTGCTTTCATTACCATCTGCGTTAAAATAAACCATTTTAAAATCGACTTCTTTTCCTGAATGATTTTCAAGTAAAATCAAACCATCTGCGCCAATGCCAAAACGTCGGTCGCATAAGTTTGCAATCCGTCTGGTATCATTTTTGAAACTATGTAAGCGATTATCTATTAAGATAAAATCGTTACCCGCTCCTTGATATTTATAAAAATTGATATTCAAAATGCTAAACTATTTTGCAGCAAATATACAATTTGTATGCTGTTTTAAACAGGTTAAAATGTAGTTAAAACAATTCTTGGTTTACACGAATGAAAATAATTTAGCGTTAGATAATAGTTGATATATGTAATACAAAACAAAATTTATTAACAGACTTAACGAAAATAAAAGTAGAATTATGAAAAAATTTATTGGATTATTCATTGTTAGTTTCTTAGCTGGAAGCATCACTTTAGTTGGTTATAAAACTTTTTTTGAAGATGAGGCATTGAGTGCTAACCTAACTGAAATGCAGTACGATCAAGCTGTGGTTCCTACATCTTATCCAGCTTCTGCTAATTTCGAAAATGAAGGCTTACCAGAATTTAGCATCGCTGCTGAAAAAACGGTACATGCAGTTGTACACGTCAAAAATGTAAGCATTGCTAGACAACCTAGAAATATTTTTGAATACCATTATGGTACAGGTCAAGAAAGAAAAGCTGTTCGAGGCATGGGTTCTGGTGTAATTATTAGTCCTGATGGATTAATTGTAACCAACAATCATGTTATTGAAGGTGCCACCGAAGTAGAAATCACCCTTAACAATAATGAGGTGTACAAAGCAGAAATTATTGGTCAAGTTCCTGAAAATGACTTAGCGATTTTAAAAATTGATGCTGAAAATTTAGAATTTCTCACTTTCGGTGATTCAAATCAGTTGCAACTTGGTGAGTGGGTTTTGGCGGTAGGAAATCCATTTAACCTTACCTCTACTGTTACCGCAGGAATTGTAAGTGCAAAAGCCAGAAATCTAGACCCAAGAAAAGCGGGAATGCAATCTTTTATTCAAACGGATGCAGCTGTAAATCCGGGTAATAGCGGTGGAGCTTTGGTAAATATCCGCGGTGAATTGATAGGAATAAATACTGCCATTACTTCACAAACTGGCTCTTTTATTGGGTATTCTTTTGCTATACCAAGTAACAATGCCAAAAAGATTATTGAAGATGTAATGGAATTCGGGAACGTAAGAAAAGCTATTTTAGGGGTTCGTGGTATAGAGTTAGATGGAAAAAACTCCAAAGAACTTTCTACAGATGTTACCCAAGGTTTTTACGTTGGTGGTGTAGACGATAGCTCAGGAGCAGCAAAGTCTGGATTAAGAAAAGGTGATATTATTCAGAAAATAGATAATATCAAAATTAGAAAATTTTCTGACTTAACTGGCTACATCAATACAAAAAACCCAGGTGAAGTTGTAGTAGTGCACTACTTAAGAAATGGAGAAATGAATGAAGCTGAAGTGGAACTTAGCATTTTTGAAGTCTACAAAATAGAAGAACTTGGTATTGAAGTGAGTAATGCTTCTTCTTCTGAATTGCAAAATTTTGAAATTGACTACGGAGTAAGAATAAACCGCGTTTTTTCTGAACGACTAGCTTCTGAAAATTTAACCGGAATATTGATTACCAACATTAATGATACACCTGTAAAAAATGTAAAAGACGTAGAAAAAGTAGTTTCTGAAAAAGCTATTTCTGCTCCACTGAAAGTAACATTTAGAGGTAGAAATGGCAAAGAAATGACTTATATTTTTAGGTAACACCATCACATAAATTTAGACAGGCTATTCTATTTTTGTTTTAGAATAGCCTGCTTTATTATTATAAAAAAAGAATTCTATGTTATTTCAATATATGCCTTATACCGACCTAAGTTTGTATTTGTATTAAATTGGTATAAAGCAGCTTTATCCCGCTTTCCGTTTTTACGCTTCCCTCCTCAGCCTTATTTTTATGCTTTTTGTGGGAGCTTCTTAGGTCGCTCCACAAAAACCTAAAAATATAGACTTCATCAGTGCAGGGTAACCACTACAATCAGGAGCTGAAATCCGAACATCAATCCTGATTTCAGAAAAGAAACATAACCAAGAACTATCATTTAGCACTTGATTCAGAGTAATAAGAACACTCAAAAACTTTCATTACGCACCTTATTTCAGAAAGGAAACACATTAAAAGAACTGTCATTCCGCACTTGATGCGGAATCTTTTTCTCGTTGGTTCGGATGCCGCTTAAAAACCCAAACACAGATTGTCATGCCGATAAAAGAGGCATCTCATCCAGAGCGTTGCGCTGTTTTTTTAGGAGCATTTTTTAGCAAGATTCGTGAGCTTGTTGTGGGATTCCTCCTTGGGTCGGAATGACATTCTCTCGGTGTTTTTGTCATGCCGATAAAAGAGGCATCTCATACTGAGCATAACGCAACATTATTCAGTAACATTCATGAGCAAGGTGTGAGATTCCTACTTAGGTCGGAATGACAGTAAATAGAAAAATTGTCGTTCCGCAGTTGATGTAAAATAAAAAAACAATATAAGAACTGTCATTCCGCACTTGATGCGGAATCTTTTTCTCGTTGGTTCGGATGCCGCTTAAAAACCGACGCACAGATTTGTCATGCCGATAAAAGAGGCATCTCATCCAGAGCGTCACGTACTGCTTTTTCATGAACATTCTTTAGCAAGTTTACGTGAGCTTGATGTGGGATTCCTCGTCGCTCCTTTGTCGCTCTGTCGGAATGACAAATAAAAAAAAGAATTACCGTTTCAGCGTAAAATTGGCCTTAAACTCATTCATCTGTCCTGTTGATGGTTCTTCGTATTCTACTCTAAACCAATAATCGTTTCCAATTACGGGTTTGCCGTTGTAGGTGCCATCCCAACCTTGGCCACTTGGACTGATTTGTTTG
>Ga0307966_1002690_pt1 | contig 13427 bp, 13 predicted proteins | sample OrgLakmetagen646_FD_203141 | JGI IMG/M metagenome (GOLD analysis project Ga0307966, IMG submission 203141) | Saline water microbial communities from Organic Lake, Antarctica - #646 | ecosystem: Environmental > Aquatic > Non-marine Saline and Alkaline > Saline | place: Antarctica: Organic Lake... | reverse complement strand
CCTAAGAAAAGAAAATAAGCAACTAACGGATAGTCTACTAAAAGCGAATGATCAATTGGAATTTCTTTTAAGGCAAAACCTTCTCTCTTAAGTATTTGCTATTTTTACTTAGTACCTTGCAGCTAATAACAATTGCAACTCTTTATGGGTCATCTGAAATTTTCTGGCCAAATGGGCATTTGTAAGGCTTCCCCTATAGGTATATACTCCTTTCATAAACCATTTATAATTAAAAACCATTTCTTCGGCCCCACCTATATCAGCCATTTGAAGGAGAATAGGTGTGAAAATATTGCTAAGTGAATAAGAGGCAGTTCTTGAGACTCTTGAAGGAATATTAGGAACGCAGTAATGAATAACACCATGTTTTTTAAAAATCGGTTGATCGTGACTGGTCATCTCTGCTGTCTCTATACATCCTCCCTGATCTATACTCACATCTATTATTATGCTCCCTTCCACCATTTGAGAAACCATTTCCTCAAATACAACTATTTTCGACCTGCCTTTCTCGGCTCTTAATGCCCCGATTACAACATCAGACTCCTTCAAGGCCTGTCCTAGTACAAAATTATCAATAGTAGATGTAAAAACCTGGTGACCAAGTACTTGCTTTATTCTTCTTAGTTTATATATGTGATTGTCGAATATTTTAATATTCGCTCCCAGACCCAAAGCTGTCCTAGCTGCATATTCAGCCACTGTGCCCGCTCCTATAATTACCACTTGTGTGGGAGGGACTCCTGTGATACCTCCCAGAATAAGCCCCTTTCCATCATTTACACTATTGAGGTATTCGGCAGCTACCAGCATCACCGTACTACCAGCTATTTCACTCATCGCCCTTACCACAGGCATTCCTCCTACCTTGTCTTCCAGGTGTTCAAAAGCCACAGCCGTGATTTTTTTCTTATTCAATTGATGAATAAAATCAGCTGTTTGCTTGCCTAGTTGTAATGCGGAAATCAGACAGGAACCCTGGCGCATATAGTTAATTTCTTCCGCAGAAGGAGGCTCAACTTTTAATACCACTTCGGCATCAAAAGCCTCTTTGCTGGTATAAGCTACCTTTGCTCCCGCATCCGAATAGTCCTTGTCAGAAAACTTTGAAAATTTTCCTGCATTGGTTTCCACAATTACGCTTTGCCCGTTGTTCACCAATAAGGCTACTGCCTCAGGTGTCAGGACCACCCGCTTCTCCTGGTCTGCAGTTTCTCTGGGAATACCTATTAGGATAGGTTGACCTTTTCTTTTTAACCGGGACATGGATTCCTGGGTGTACGCCATAGGTTCTTTGGCAATCTGTGCAAGACCTGACTCACCTATCATTGGTTGATGGTTTTAACTGCTATAATTCTTTTCTCCTGGTGATCACTCTCAATGGTAATCAATGCAAATTTGTCCGGCAAAAACATAGGAATCTTTTCAGCCCATTCAACAAAGCAATAACTTCCACTTGAGAAATATTCCTCGATTCCAATTTCTATTGCCTCAAGTGGGTTTTCTATTCTGTAAAAATCAAAATGGAAAACCGGATCACCATATTCACCAGTATATTCATTCACTATTGAAAATGTGGGGCTGCTAACAGGACCCTGGATTTTCAAAGCTTCGCAAATAGCTCTTATCAGCGTTGTTTTACCCGCTCCCATAGCTCCCTGAAAAACCCAAACCCTCAAATCCCGGCATAAATCTATGATTATTTCAGCAGATTTTGAAATTTCGCTTAAATGCTCGCAATAAATTTGCTTCAAATCAAAATTATTTTGGTTGCAAATGTACAATAGGAATGATCATTTCCTCAAGCGAAACACCGCCATGTTGAAAGGTATCCTTATAATAATTTACATAGTAATTATAATTGTTAGGATAAGCAAAGAAATAGTCTTCCACAGCAAAAACGTAACTGGAGGAAATATTCAAGCGGGGAAGCCTGGCCTCATCCGGATTGCTGATTTCAAAAACTTTTCCAGATTCAAAATTAAGGTTTTTTCCTTGTTTATATCTCAAGTTGGTTGTAACATTCCGGTCTCCAATGATCTTGTAGGGCTTGTTTACCCTTTTAGTACCATGGTCCGTGGTGACGATGACCTCTGCTCCGGCAGCACTGATCTTCTTGAACAACTCAAAAAGTGAGCTGTGTAAAAACCAGCTAATCGTAAGGGAGCGATAGGCGGATTCATCAGGAGCCAATTCTCTGATCATTTTCATGTCTGTTCTCGCATGGGACATCATATCCACAAAATTATACACCAGTACATTTAACTCATTTTTCATCAGGTTAGGAAACTGATCCAATACCGCTTTCCCCTGATTGGTTTGTAATATTTTATGATAGCTCGATCGAATTGAGAGTCGATTCTTTTTTAAATTGACCTTTAAAAATGCTGCTTCGTTATTGTTTTTACCCTCATCAGTATCCTCTCCTTCCCATAATTCAGGGTGTGACTTGGCCATTTCAAGCGGCATCAAACCGCTGAACAAAGCATTTCTTGAGAAAGCTGTAGTTGTGGGTAATATACTGTAATAGGTGTCATCTTCCTTAACTAGAAAATAATCTCGCAATTGGTTTTCTATCATTTCCCATTGATCCAGTCTCAAATTGTCAATTACAATAAAGAATAGGGGTTTGTTTTCCTTTATTTTGGGAAATACATGTTTCTTCATCACCTGATGAGATAAAACTGGTTTATTAATATTAGGAACGTTTAGCCATTCCAGATAATTTTCCTTGATAAACCGTGCAAAATTTGCATTTGCCTCTACCTTTTGCGTTTCGAGCACTTCTTGCATGCTCTTATTTTCAGTTTCGTCTATTTCCAGTTCCCAATAGGTGAGTTTTTTATAGATGTCAGCCCATTCTTCATGATCAATTGCATCATTATAAGCCATGCTTATATTTCTGAAATCCTGCTGGTATGACAGGTTCGTTTTTTCACTGATCAATTGCTTGTTTTGAAGAATCTTTTTTACAGAAAGCAAAATTTGATTTGGGTTGATGGGTTTGATAAGGTAGTCCGCAATTTTACCTCCAATAGCATCATCCATAATATGCTCCTCCTCACTTTTAGTGATCATCACAACAGGGATTTGGGGCTTGATTGATTTGATTTGCTGCAGTGTTTCCAGACCTGTCATTCCAGGCATCATCTCATCTAAAAATATCACATCGAAATTTTCCTCTTCGACTTTCTCCACAGCATCAAGACCACTATTGACAGTAACAATGTCGTAACCCCTCTGTTGTAAAAATAAAATATGTGGTTTGAGTAGATCAATCTCATCATCTGCCCATAATATTTTGAAATTTTGCATATCAATTGGTTTAATTCATTTTTAGATTAATTACTTTTGATAAGTTGCCTTTATGAACAGGATATTGAAAAGTCATAAAATTATTAATGACCCGGTATACGGGTTTATCAACATTCCCAGTGAACTGATTTTTGCCGTCATTGATCATCCTTATTTCCAAAGGTTACGCAGAATCAAGCAGCTTGGTTTGACTGATATGGTATATCCGGGTGCTTTGCATACCCGTTTTCACCATGCCATAGGAGCAATGCACCTTATGTCCATCACTTTAGACCAACTTCGTAATAAAGGAATAGAAATTTCCGATGATGAATATGAAGCTGCATTAATAGCCATTTTGCTTCATGATATCGGACATGGTCCATTTTCTCATGCCTTGGAATCAATTCTGCTAAAAGGACAGCATCATGAAACTTTATCGCTGCTCTTTTTCGAAGTACTAAATAAGCAATTTCATGGCCAACTTTCACTGGCAAAGAATATTTTTATTGGAAATTACGAAAGAAAATTTTTTCATCAACTGGTTTCGAGTCAACTGGATATTGATCGACTTGATTATTTGCAGCGGGATTGCTTTTTTACCGGTGTTTCAGAGGGCACAATTGGTGCAGACCGCATCATTAAAATGATGACTATCGTAAATGATCAGGTGGTGATTGAAGAGAAGGGGATTTACAGTATAGAAAATTTTTTAAGTGCCAGAAGACTAATGTATTGGCAGGTTTATTTGCATAAAACAACAGTATGTGCAGAAAAAATGTTAATTAACCTTATTTTAAGGGCTAAAGATCTTAAAAATTCCGGCACCCAACTTCCGGGATCATTGGAGCTTTTAGGGTTTTTAGAAAAAGATTTATCTAAACCATCACCCTCTGGAATTCCTGACTGGCTAGATGATTTTGCGCAATTGGATGATTTTGACATTTGGGGGGCAATTAAACTATGGAAAAACCTGGATGACTATGTATTAAGAGAAATATCAAGAATGTTTCTAACGAGAGACCTTTTTAAAATCCACCTCAGAAATCAACCATTTGACGCAAACGAATTAGCCGACTTGAAATCAAAAGTTCAAAAAAAATTAGTGATTTCTGATAGTGAATTGAACTATCTTTTTTCTGCAGGTGAAATAAGTAATTATGGCTATTTGGCCGAGGATAAGATTTCAATTTTAACTAAAAAAGGTAAAGTTATGGATGTAGCGATGGCTGCGGATTTGCCAAACATCAAAGCAATGAGTAAAATTGTTAAAAAATACTATGCTTGTCATGCTAAAAATTTAACTTTACGATAAAAAATAATTCATACTTAATGGAATTTACCATCGATCAAATTGCTCAACTTTTAGATGGAACTGTAGAAGGTGATGGTTCCCAGGTAATCAATAACCTGGCAAAAATCCAGGAGGGATCTCCGGGTAGCATAGGTTTTCTTGCGAACCTTAAATACGAAAAACACCTCTACAAAACCCTGTGTTCTGCAATTATTGTTTCCAGTGACTTCGTAGCAGAAAAACCATATACAACCAATTTGGTCAGAGTAAAGGATCCTTATTCAGCTTTTTCAAAGCTCCTGGAAAATTACGCTGAGCTTACCAAACCAAACCCTCAAGGTATTGAGGAGCCAAGTTTTATAGATAAAAGTAGTGTAATAGGTAATGAGTTTTATCGGGGAGCATTTTCTTATATTGGAAAAAACTGTGTAATTGGAGAAAACGTGAAAATATATCCCCAGGTATATATTGGGGACAATGTAGTGATAGGGAGCAATTGTATTTTCCATCCAGGGGTAAAAATTTACCCTAAAACAAAAATTGGTGATTTTTGCGAGATCCACTCCGGAGCAATCATTGGTTCAGATGGTTTTGGCTTTGCCCCGCAAAAAGATGGTACCTATAAAAACGTACCCCAATTGGGTAATGTCATCTTAGAAGATTATGTAAGCATAGGGGCAAACTCTACGGTAGATTGTGCTACTATGGGGTCAACTCTGATTAAAAAGGGCGTAAAAATAGACAATCAGGTACAGATTGCACACAATGTCATTGTTGGAGAAAACACGGTCATCGCCTCACAAGCGGGAATCTCAGGGTCCTCTATCGTCGGAAAAAATTGTGTATTAGCAGGGAAGTCAGCTGTAATTGGACATATTGAAATCGCTGATAATACTACTGTAGGCGGTAATACAGGGGTAATGAAAACGGTAAAAGAGCCGGGAACAACCCTATTTGGCTACATAGGATTTGATATTAAAGCTTCCCTTAAATCCTACTCCTTATTTAAAAAACTACCTTTACTTCAAGACAAATTAAGAGAGCTGGAAAAAAAACAATAAATTTGCACACTATATCCGTCTACAACAGTCAATAGTCATTTATTTTAATGAAAGTAAAACAACATACGATAAAAAAACAAGTTACCCTATCCGGTGTAGGTTTACACACAGGGATAGTGGCTAACATGACATTTCTGCCTGCAAGCCCAAACCATGGATATAAATTTCAAAGGATGGACCTGGAAGGTCAGCCAATCATAGATGCAGATGTGGACAATGTGGTAGATGTATCCCGTGGAACTACTCTGGAACAAGGCGGCGCAAGAGTATTTACTGTAGAGCATGTATTGGCAGCCCTTGTTGGAATGGAGATAGATAATGTGCTTATTCAGCTCAATGGTCCCGAACCACCAATACTGGATGGAAGTAGTATCCAATTTATTAATATTCTTGATGATGCCGGACTAGAGGAACAAAATGCCCTCAGGCGATTTTTCGAAGTTCCGGAGAGCATTCATTATAAGGATAGTGCCAGGGAAGTAGAAATGGCAGCATTACCTCTCGATGATTTTAGGGTGACGGTAATGGTAGATTACAATTCCCCGGTCCTGGGTAGCCAACATGCCTCCATCACCGACATCAGTCAATTCCGGCAGGAAATTGCTTCCTGCAGGACTTTTTGTTTCCTGCACGAACTGGAAATGCTGTACAAAAACAACCTGATAAAAGGTGGTGATCTTAATAATGCCATCGTGGTGGTAGACAGAATAGTAGAAGAGGCTGAACTCTCTAGTTTAGCAAAAATGTTTAACAAGCAAAAAGTAGAGGTACAAAAAGAAGGTATATTAAATAATGTAGAATTACGTTATAAGAATGAGCCTGCCAGGCACAAACTTTTGGATGTAATCGGAGATTTGGCCTTAGTAGGTCGTCCACTAAAAGCGCAAATTCTGGCAGCAAGACCCGGACATGCTGCGAATGTGGCTTTTGCAAAGAAAATCAAGAGGGCCATGGAAAAAGCCGGACCTATGAATATCCCATACTATGATCCCAAATCCCCGCCTGTTTTAGATATTAATCAAATAAGCAACATTCTCCCTCACAGGTATCCTTTCCAATTACTTGATAAAGTTATCTATTTGGACGACAAGGTGGTTGCAGGTGTAAAAAATGTCACCATAAACGAACCCTTCTTTATGGGTCACTTTCCTAACAATCCTGTTATGCCTGGCGTATTACAAGTAGAAGCTATGGCCCAGACAGGTGGTATACTTGTTTTGAGTACCGTTGAAGATCCCGAGAATTACTGGACCTATTTCCTAAGTATTGAAAACTGTAAATTCAGGAAGATGGTACTGCCCGGTGACACATTGATCTTTAAGTGTGAATTACTTAATCCTATCAGAAGAGGAATAGCTAAAATGAAGGGTGAGGCATTCGTAGGGAATGTCTTGGTATGTGAAGCCATAATGACTGCCAGCATTGTAAGAAAAGACGCATGATCAATAAACTATCCGAAGTAAGCAAAAAGGCCCGTCTTGGGGAAAATGTTTCAATAGAAGCTTTCTCGTCTATCCATCCAAATGTTGAAATTGGTGATGGTACCTGGATTGGCTCCAATGTCACCATTTACCCAGGGGCAAGAATAGGAAAAAATTGCAGAATCTTTCCGGGAGCCGTAATCTCCGCTATTCCTCAGGATTTGAAATTCAAAGGTGAAGACTCTCTCGTGGAAATTGGTGATAACACCACTATCCGGGAATTTGTAACTATCAACAGGGGTACCGCAGATAAGCAAACAACCAAAATCGGTAAAGATTGCCTATTGATGGCCTATGTCCATATCGCTCATGACTGCCTGATTCACGATCGCGTGATCATCGCTAATTCAGTACAGGTAGCAGGCCATGTGACAATCGATGACTGGGCCTTCATAGGTGGAAGTAGTGCCATTCATCAATTTGTAAAAATAGGAATGCACAGCATGATCTCAGGTGGATCGTTGGTAAGAAAGGATGTCCCTCCATTTACAAAAGCAGCCAGGGAACCTTTGAGCTATGCGGGTGTTAATTCACTGGGATTAAGAAGAAGAGGGTTTGAAAGCAAAACCATAAGTGAGATCCAGGAGGTATACCGTTTCCTGTTTTTAAACAGCTGGAACAATAGCAGGGCACTAGAGGAGATAGAAATAAACCTTCCGGCCACCAAAGAAAGGGACGAAATAGTGAATTTCATTCGGTCATCGGAAAGAGGTGTAATGAAAGGATATATTCAATAGTATGTTTTCGATTAATCTGGAGGGAGGAGGAAAAAAATTTCAACGTGAGTGGATATTTAGAAACTTAAACCTTAATATAAAATTGGGAGCAAAAACAGCCATTACGGGAAGTAATGGTTCAGGTAAATCTACACTGATCAAATGTTTGTCCTCTCAAATGCCACTTACCGAAGGGAAATTAAGTTTTACTCATTTAGGTAAAGAAATAGATGTAGCAGATATTTACAAATACCTGAGCATTAGTGCTCCTTATCTGGAATTACCTGAAGAGTTCTCTTTAAAGGAATTTTTAAAATTCCACTTTAAGTTCAAAACACTTTCAAAAGAGGTGGACATTTCCCATCTTTTGAAATTAATGTACCTGGAAAATGCTGTTAATAAACCGATAAATTATTTTTCGTCCGGCATGAAGCAGCGGTTAAAGCTGGGGATTTGTTTTTTTTCTGATGCCCCGCTCTTGTTATTAGATGAACCAACTTCCAATCTGGACAAACACGGGATCGAATGGTACAGGGATTTGGTTTATCAATATGGAAAAGACAAATGCATAATCATTGCTTCAAATGACACAAGGGAATTTGATTTTTGTGAACAAATTGTCTCAATAGAAGATTATAAACTAAAGCGAATTCTTTGATAAGCTTTGGAAATGATTAATTTTACTACTTACGAAGATGGATATGGAAAAATTGGTTAAAATTTATTTTATTTTCCTTGCATTGACAGCTTGCACAGGAAATGGAACAGATGGCCCCGAAAAAACAGCAGAGGAAATAGCTACAGAACTCCTGGCAGGTACTGAAGGCAGCCAAATTTGGACGATTAACAATGGAGGGTCTGTTTCTAAAGATGGGACAACGGTTACCAACGATTTTGCCGACTTTGAAATTCGCTTCATTTCAAATAACACAGGAAAAACGTACACCACCAACAGTAGTAACCTGCTTTTTGATAGTAATGGGGGTTGGGCTTTCTCAGGTGATAATAATGATAAAATTATACTTTCAGGCATCCAACCTGCCTCAAATAAAGAAATCTCGTTTACTAAAAACCAAGAGAGATTACGCTTGGAATTTGTCGTCCCTGCACCACAAAATGCACGCGTGAATGCACTTGCAGGTTTTTATGTCTTTGACCTGGTACTTAATTTATGAACCAAATAAACCCAATATCTTATGTTTAAATACTTGTTCGCCTTTTGCTTCCTTATTTCCTCAGTAGTTCTGGCCCAGGAAAAACAAACAATGGCTGTAGAAAAAGCCGTTTCTGATCTCGTCACTGCCATGGTAGAAGGGAATGCCTCCGATCTTGAAAAACTTACCGATCCTGCTTTGTCTTATGGCCATTCCAATGGCCTGTTAGAAAACCAAAGTGAATTCATTCAGGCCCTTAGCTCGGGGGTGTCCAATTTCACGGAAATCAATATAGAAAACCAAACCGTCAACATCACGGGTAAAATTGCCGTGGTCAGGCATTTTTTAATTGGAAGTACGCATAACAAAGATAGCGCTCCGGCTCCTGTGAACCTGGGGGTTTTGACCGTTTGGCATAAAAAAGGAAAGGCCTGGATTTTACTTGCCCGCCAGGCATACAAAAGATAATTATGGAATCAGGGGTAACCCATCTAAGTCCTTTTAATCTTTTAACTGGACCAGTGTTACCCCTGAACCTCCTCTATCTGCATGTTCGTCAGAAAACCCCGCGACTGCTGGTGAATCTTTAAGTAGACTTCTTGTTATTTCTTTAAGGATGCCATCACCCTTTCCGTGGATCACCTTCAGGTCATTCATACCCAGCATAAAACCATCATCAATGAAGTTTTGAATCAGTGAAAAAACTTCTTCTCCTCTTTTACCCCGGATATCAAGATTTGGCGAAAAATTTACCATTTTAGAGGTGGTATCGAAGCTTATTCTTTTACTTAAGGCCTTCTTTTCTTTTTTTAGTGAGGTATTGGATATTTTTTCTAATCGATTTAGCTTCACTGTAGATTTAAGATCTCCAATGGTAATGGTAGCTTGCTTTCCTCTTATTTCCAACACTTCAGCCAAAGCACCATTGTCCTTTAGTCTTACCTGATCACCCTTACCGATAACTCCACCTTCGACCTTGATGGTATCCTTTCGCTCTACAGCCTTCTTTTCAGGCTTTATAGTTTCCTTGTGATCATCCAACTCCTTCCTTATCTGTTTGGTAGCTTCTTTGTTGGCCTGAGACTCCTTAATAGAGCGAATGGTGTTCTCTATTTTACGGTTGGTATCGTCCAACAATAGTTTGGCTTTGGCTTTGGCTTCATTCAAAATAGCCTTTTGCTGCTCATCCAATGTTGTTTTGAGGGAATTGTATTCTTTCAGCTTGTGAGCGAGAATCCGGTCTTTTCGTTCCACTTCAGCCATTAGGCTTTCATACTTGCTTTTTTCGCTTTCGACTTTTAGAAGTAACTTATCATACCTTACCCGTGTTTCTCCTATCTGAGCCTTTGCATGCAGTATAATTTCTTCAGGAATTCCAATTTTGCTTGCGATTTCAAAAGCAAAAGAACTTCCCGGCTTACCAATTTCCAGTTGGTAAAGTGGCTCAAGCCGGTCAACATCAAATCTCATGGCCCCATTCACCATTCCGGGGCTTTTTGATGCCAGTTGTTTTAAGTTGCCATAATGGGTTGTAACCAATCCAAAGGCACCTGATTTATTCAGTGCAATCAATATCGCCTCTGCGATCGCACCGCCAAACTGAGGCTCAGTACCTGTACCAAATTCGTCTATAAAAAACAGCGTTCTTTTATTGGCATGAAAAGTAAAATGCTTCATGTTCATTAAATGAGAACTATAGGTACTAAGGTCATTTTCTATATTTTGCTCATCCCCAATATCAATAAAAAACTGATCAAAAATGATACACTTTGAGTTGGGCTCCATAGGAACAAGTAAACCGCACTGGAACATGTACTGTACCAGGGCAACTGTCTTTAGCGTAACTGACTTTCCTCCTGCATTCGGTCCGGAAATAACCAAAAGCCTGTGATTGTGATCCAGATCGATCGTAACCGGTACTATTTCCTTTTGCTGCTGCTTAAGTGCCATCTCCAAAAGTGGATGTCTGGCTTTTTGCCAGGACATTTCCTTTTCCTTCCCCATTTCCGGGTTTACTCCATTTATTTTAACAGCAAATTTTGCCTTCGCCCTAATAAAATCTACCATTCCAAGAAAGTGAAAAGCTTTCCTTAAAACCGGAATATAATCTCTAAGTTCATCGGTGAGTTGGGTAAGGATTTTTTGAACCTCCCTCCGCTCCATGTACTCAAGATCTTTAATATCATTATTGATATCCAGAACTTCTGCCGGCTCCAGATATACGGTCTGACCTGTAGCCGATTCATCATGAATGAATCCCTTGATACGTCTTTTATACTCTGCTAGAACAGGAATAACCATTCTACCGCCTCTGATGGTGACCGAAGCATCATCAGGCGTAAATCCTTGTGCTTTTGCTGCACGGTAGATACTGTCAAGTACCTTGCGGATCCTGTTTTCCTCGTAAGTCAATTGGGTTCGGATAAGATTCAATTCCCTGGAGGCATTGTCTCTTATTTTACCTTTATCATCCAGGACCTTGTCTATACTTATTTCTAAAGGTATATTCTCTTCCACCATTCCAAGAAGCTGGTGCAGCTGTGGATAAAACTCGGCGTTTTTCTTGAAAAACCTTATACACCCTCCCAGGGTTTTTAAACCTAACCGAATATCGTGAAAGTCCTCTTCAAAGAGAAAAGTCCCGGCGACTTTTGCTTTGTTCAGGTAGGGATAAATATTGATATAATTGTTATTGGGGAACGGTTCTCCTGACACCAATATTTGCCTGAACTCCTCTGTTTGAGAGAGGAGTCGGGTTAGCAGTCTTCTATCTTTGGTAAAAGCTATCTTCTTCACAAAATCAGCCCCGGGTATACCGGTACACTCTTCTCTAATCAGCTCTTTGATTTTATCAAAGTCTATTTTTTCTTCCAGATTATCGGGATACAATTTCATCTATTGCTGTAAGTTTTGCTGTGATTTTTTCTCTCTTACTGATAATGAATCAATGGCTCGCTCATATAGATATTCCATTTTGTGCACATCTCTGAGGTAATATTCCAAACTTTTTACATAAACGGTGTCCGGAATACCATACTTTTCAAAAATGCGCTTTTCGAGAATGGGATAAAGCACTTTTGAAGAATCATAAGGTATAGAGAGTGACTGCACAAGCCCCTCTGTTAGATGTATATCCACAATAATATTGACCATAGTGTCTTCTGACAAAATATCATCCGGGGCATCATCCTGGCTGCAGGAAAATGCCAAAAGTAGAAAAGCAAAAGCAGTAAGTAAGTATTTCACCATGCAAAATTACCTAATTCCTTTTAAAATTGACAATAAGTAAAGGCTAAGTCGTTTTATTATTCAACTGAGACTGCTAAATTAGGCCTCTGATTCAAAAGAGAAAATGAACCAACTGATAAAAAAGCTAAGGAGATATGAAATCATTTTGAGAAAAGTGGCCAACAGCCACCTTCAGGGTGATCATCAATCTATTTTCAAAGGAGCAGGTTTGGAGTTCGACGATCTTCGACCTTATCAGTATGGTGATGACGTCAGGACCATAGAATGGAAAGTTTCTGCTAAAGGACATGGTACATTTGTTAAAACCTTTAAGGAGGACAAAGATCAAAGCGTCTATTTCCTATTGGATGTCAGCGGGTCTCAGGATATTGGCAGCAAAGAACGTAAAAAAATTGATCTGGGAAAGGAAATAGCAGGCGTATTGACCCTGGCTTCCATTCACGACGGGTCTCAGGCAGGATTAATAAGTTATTCAGATCAAAAAGAAAAAGTGATTCTTCCGGGAAAAGGAACCCGCCAGGCCGTAAAAGTTATTAAAGGAATATTCAGTAAAGACAACAAATCAAAAAAGACGGATCTAAACGGAATGTTTACCTTTTGTCTTAACCTCATTAAAAAAAGATCTATTGTCATAGTCATTTCAGATTTTATAGACGAAAATTATGAAAGGCCCTTAAAAGCACTGGCATTCAAACACGATTTAGTGGTGTTACAAATGACAGACCCTATCGAATCAGCCTTACCATCCCTGGGGATTATCCCTGTATTTGATAAAGAAGAGGACAAGACCACATGGGTAAATACTGCTTTTGGTGGTTTTTCTAAAAAAATAGCTTCTTCTTTTACCTCAGAAAGAACCCATCTCAAAGATTTTTGCAAAAAAAATCAGATCAATTACGTACAGATAGCCACAGATCAGGACATCGTCTTACCTTTGATGCAATTGTTTAAGTTGAGAAATAAAACCATGAAACGTGGATAAAATAGTGAAGCTAAGTTATTTGGTTATATTTCTGGTCTTATGCTCTCCCATTGTTAAAGGTCAGGATGTGGCTGTTGAGGGCTATTTTTTGCAAGATTCGGCAAAATTAGGTGAGAGAGTTGGCTATATTTTAAAATCGAGCTACCCCAGCGATCTTCCGGTTATTTTTCCGGACTCTACATATAATTTTGGAGAT